>Ga0182024_10005562_pt1 | contig 28203 bp, 35 predicted proteins | sample P32metaG_FD_120480 | JGI IMG/M metagenome (GOLD analysis project Ga0182024, IMG submission 120480) | Permafrost microbial communities from Stordalen Mire, Sweden - P3-2 metaG (Illumina Assembly) | ecosystem: Environmental > Terrestrial > Soil > Wetlands > Permafrost | place: Sweden: Stordalen...
GGCGGCTCCTTCTCGGTGGGCAGTAGGTATCCGGAGAGGCGGGTCATCGATCGATCGGACTCCTCGCGCCCGACGTGAGCGTCGAGGGTATACGCCTCCACGGCACTGCGCATCCAGCGCGTGCGCGCTGCTCCCGCCCCAGCGTCGATCCCGCCGAAGGCCGGCGCCGCCCGGTCGACCCTGAGCAGTCAGATGGACCCGGGAGGCCGGCTGGATCTACTTGCGATGCGGGAATGCCTAGTAGTGGTGCAGGCCTTCCAGCCGGTAGACCACGGACTGGACCGCGGCGAGCGCAACGAGGTTGCCAAGAGCGACGTTGACATCCTCCAGGTGCGTTCATCACAGCGGCGTAAGGGGGCGTTTATGTGGCTCTCGGGCACGGCGCAGGCCCGCGTTATCGAAGCCCCCCCCAAGCGCCCGGCTCGGTGGCGCCCCGAACCTGTCCGCAGACGGCGTCTCAGCCTTTGATAGAACAGCGGTCAGCGACCGTTCGCCGGAAACTTAGACAAGGAGCCCAGACATGGCCTATTCCGTTCCGCCGCTCCCATACGCCTACGATGCGCTCGAGCCGCACATCGACAAGGCGACGATGGAATTCCACCACGACAAGCATCATCAGGCTTACGTGGACAAGGCCAACGCGGCGCTGGACGGCACAGATTGGGCTGAGAAGCCCATCGAGGACGTCCTGAAGAACCTCGACGGCTTGCCCGGCGACAAGCAGGCGGCAGTGCGCAACAACGGCGGCGGCCACTACAACCACACGCTCTTCTGGGAAAGCATGGGCCCGGGCCGGGGCGGCGCACCCGACGGAGCGCTCGGGAGCGCGATCGACGGCGCGTTCGGCTCGTTCGACGACTTCAAGGCGAAGATCAAGGAAACCGGTGTCAACCAGTTCGGGTCGGGCTGGTCCTGGCTCGTGCACGACGGCTCCGGTCTCGCGATCGTTGGTACGCCCAATCAGGACAGTCCGATCTCTGCCGGCAAGACTCCGCTGATCGGCGTCGATGTTTGGGAGCACGCCTACTACCTGAAGTATCAGAACCGCCGTCCCGACTACATCGACGCGTGGTGGAACGTCGTGGACTGGAGCAAGGTCGCCGAGCGTCTCGCCGCCGCGAGCTGAACGCTCGGCGGCGCGATCCTTTGGGAAGGTCGGGCCATGTGGACGTAGAGCTGGACGGCTTCCTAGATGGGCTCTACCGGAGTGGACGCGACCATGACGCCGTCCAGGACAATCGGCTTGAGCGGTGGCGCAATGTGGAGCCAGAGACCGCGCGCCTGCTCGCAGTGCTCGTGCGTGGGCTGAGAGCCAAACGGCTGCTCGAGCTCGGCACATCCAACGGGTACTCGACCATCTGGCTGGCCGATGCGGCGAGAGCCTGTGGCGGAGTGCTCACAAGTGTCGAGATCGAGTCCGCGCGCGTGGCCCAAGCCGACGAGAACCTGCGGCATGTCGGCCTCGAGGCGTTCGCAGAGCTCCGCCTGGAAGATGCGCGAGCCTGTCTGGCGAAGTCGGCCGATTCTTCCTGGGACCTCATCTTCCTCGACGCCGAACGATCTGACTACGCCAGCTACTGGCCCGACTTGGTGCGCACCCTGAGCACCGGCGGAATGCTCGTGGTGGACAACGTCATCTCACATGAAGACGAGGTGGTCGAGTTCCGCAAGCTCATCGAGGGCGACAGCCGAGTCATGGATGCATTGGCGCCGATCGGCGCAGGCGCGCTATTGGTTGTCAAGCATCCTTAGCGGCCCAGGCGTGACAGGGGCGCCGGGCCTCCCGGAGGGTGCACCACCGCCAGCGTCGCCTCGTACTGCTCCTCGGTGGCGCCCGGCCAGAAATGCGTGATCAGATATGCCATGGGTCGCTCCTCTCCGTTGGTTTCGCCGAGCATAGCCGGCCGCTTGTCAGGGACGGAGCAGGTGGTGCAGCTCGTAGACCGTCGTCTTGGGCGCTTGTGGGGGCGTCTCGGCGCTCGCCGAACCGACGACTTCTTCGATCGCTGGTGACAGACGCTCGGTGTCAAAGCGCCGAGCGTGCTCCTCGGACTCCCAGACGTCCACGATCTGCCAGGTTCCATCGACCTCCCCGGCGCAGTGCATGAGGAGCCCCTCGGGCGGCTTGCTGTCAACGTCCATCTTGGCATTGACGGCGTCATACGCCTCTGGGGTGAGCATTGGTGGTTGGAGGATCCTGATGATGGCCACGCGACACCTTTCGGTCGGATTCAGCTCACGCGACAATACGCGAATCGAGTCACCGGCAGCTACCGAGAGCTGATCCTCTCAGGAGCGGCTGAAGCGGCGACCGGCAACCGGCGAGGCGGACTCGTCGAGCGCCACGGCGGCCGCAGTGGGAGACGGCGCCGGAGCGCCGGGCTCGAGCATCGACTCGAGGACGGCATCGGCGGTCGCGTCGTTGTCCGCGGCGGCGGCCTCCATCGCCGCGATCCGCTCCGGGGTCATCGCCGTGGCGTCCTCGTTCTCGGCCAGCCACCTGCGCGCCTCCGCCGCGGCGGTCTCGTCGCGCTGGACGGTCTTGTCGGCTGCGTAGTAGCGGTCGATCTCCTTGAACAGCTCGTCCACGAGCTGATCGGTCGGCACCTTCTTCAGCGGCTCACCCTTTGAGTAGATCATCCCCATGTCTTTCGCGCCCGTGATCCCGAAGTCGGCGTGGCGCGCCTCGCCGATGCCGTTGACCGCGCAGCCCAGCACCGAGACCTCGATCGGGTCCTCATAGGCTTCCAGGCGGCGCTCGACCTCGACGACCACGCTGTCCATGTCGAACTGCAGCCGCCCGCACGTCGGGCACGCGATTAGCACGGGGCCGCGCTCGCGCAGCTTCAGCGCCTTGAGGATCTCCCAGGCGACCTTCACCTCCTCCTCGGCATGGAAGGTGGAGAGCGAGATGCGGATCGTGTCCCCGACCCCGTCCGCCAGCAGCGTGCCCAGTCCGACGGCGGACTTCAGCGACCCTGACCACTTCGTGCCCGCCTCGGTGATCCCGAGATGCAGCGGGTAGGGAATCCGCTCGGCCAGCATCCGGTTGGAGGCGATCGTGTTCGGCACCGACGTAGACTTCATCGAGACCTTGAAGTTGGTGAAGTCCAGGCGCTCCATCAGCTGAACCGTCTCGATCGCGGCGGTCACGAGCGCCTCGACAGGGTTCTCGTACTCCAGCTGGCGCAGGTGCTTGGGCAGGGATCCGGAGTTGACCCCCACGCGCAGCGGCGTTCCGCGCAGCTTGGCCAGTGCGATCACCTCGGCGACCTTCTCCGGCCCGCCGATGTTGCCCGGGTTCAGCCTGACGCAGTGCGCGCCCGCTTCGATCGCCTTGAGCGCGAGTGTGTGGTTGAAGTGAATGTCGGCGATCACCGGAATCGGCGACTCGGCGACGATCGTCTTCAGCGCATCGGCATCCTGCTCGCGAGGCACCGCGACGCGCACGATGTCCGCACCCGCGTCCGCCACCGTGCGAATCTGCTCCATCGTCGCCTGGAGGTTCGCGGTCTCGGTCTTCGTCATCGTCTGCACCGCCACCGGAGCGCCGCCGCCGATGGGAATCGAGCCGACTTGAATTTGGCGTTTTGAGGCCATGCCACAATTGTACGGCGGCCACCCACCCCCTCGTGAACCGAGCGTAAAACGCTCCCGCCGGGCCGCTCCCGACCGTCGGATCGCCCTAACCTGCGCGCATGCCTGCACCGCCGTCCTCCGAGGTCTACGCGACGGCCCGGGGACCCCTCGCCCGCCTGGCCTCTCCCCTCGCCGCCCGCGCCCGCGCGCGGCGCCACGCCCGCTTCTTCGCGCTCGCGCGACTGGCGCCCGGGGCCCGAGTACTCGACGTCGGATGCGGTCGGATCGGCCTTCGCGCGCTCGAGCCGGGCCTGGACATCACCGGCGTGGATCTCGTCGAACGGCCCGAGTACCCCGGGCCGTTCCTACGCGCGGACGCCGCCGCAGGGCTGCCGTTCGCCGCCGATGAGTTTGACCTCGTGTACTGCTCGAGCGTGATCGAGCACATTTCGCCGGCTCACCGCGCCGCGTTCGCGGCGGAGCTCCGCCGCGTTGGCAGGGGATGGCTCGTGCAGACGCCCGCCTTCTCGTTCCCGGTCGAGCCGCATTCCCTGCTGCCGGGCGCGCAGTGGCTGCCCCCACGATTGCGCCGGCTCTACTGGCGCCTCGGGGCCGCCCGCGAGTGGGAGGAGATCTCGCTGCTCAGACGGGCGGAGTTCGAGGAGCTGTTCGGCCCCGCCATGGCTGAGCGAATCGGCGGGCTCGTCAAGAGCTGGGTGTGCGTTCGCCTGCCCGACCCGCGAGCGGCGCGCCGGTCAGCCGCCGAGACGGCCGATGTCGTTGCCGACGCCGTTGATCACCAGGAACAGGAGCAAGACGATCCCGACGGAGCTGAAGCGGTACATCGCGGCCAGCGAGATCCGCCGCCCGCGCAGCTTCTCGGCGACCGACCAGAGGACGTGTCCCCCGTCGAGGGGCAGGAACGGGAACAGGTTGATGACCGCGAGGATCAGTGAGATGAAGCCCAGGAACACGAGCGCGTAGCCCGCACCGGCGACGACGGTTTCGTGCGCGTCCTTGGTGATTCCGACGATGCTTGAGACCTGACTGCGAGCCTTGGAGCTGGTGAGCGCGCGGCCGAAGCCGGTCAGCGTCTGCGTCGTGATGTGCCACATCTCGCTCGCCGTCGCCCCGGCGGCTGCCAGCGGCCCGAAGGGTTTCGAGGCCGCGCCGAAGTTGAAGCCGACAAGCATCCGCCCAACGGCCTTGCTGTAGCGAGGAAAGACCGACAGGGTCAGCGTGCCTCCCCCTCGTCGAACCGTCAGCAGTACCGGAGTGACGGCCCGGCAGCCTTCGCTCGGCGCGCCCTGACAGCGGTGGGAGGCGATCCTCGCCATCGCCGAGGTCACCGTCACCCGCTGCCCGTCCACAGCGAGAATCCGATCGCCGGGCCGCAGCACCCCATCGGCCGGCATTCCGCGCTCGATCGCCTGTACCGAGGTTGTTGAGACGACCGTGTGGACGGACGGAGCCAGGCTTTCCAGTGCGTTTGCACCGTTGAGATTGCCTGACGACAGAACCGCCCAGAACAAAACGAACGCGATCAGGATGTTCACGCCCGGACCGGCGAGGATCACGGCGATGCGCTTCCACGGCGCCTGCGTGTAGTACGCACGCCGCGCCACCTCCGGATCCAGATCGCCGATCTCCTCCGGGTTCATCCCGGTGATCTTCACGTATCCCCCGGCCGGGATCGCGCCGATCGCGTACTCGGTTTCCCCCCTTCGCACACGGAATAGAGTCGGCGGGAAGAACAGCGAGAAGCGCTCGACGCGCATTCCGACGGCCTTGGCGACAGCGAAATGTCCGAGCTCGTGCAGGACGATCAGGACGACGATGCCGAGGATGGTCAGGACCCAGCTCATGGAGCCAGTGTGGCAGGCCAGAACGGGGAGCCCCGCCGGCCGCAGCTTGGCGCGCCGTCGGACGGCTCACTCACCGGCTCCTCGCCCTCAACCCAGCGCCGCGACCGCCTGTGCGGCGACCGTCCTCGCCTGCCTGTCGGCCGCATACAGCGACTCGAACGCCCGCACCGGCTCTGAGCCCAGCTGCGACAGCGTCTGTTCGATCACCTCAGCGATCCCGAGAAAGCGAAGCCGCCCGTCGAGGAATGCGTGGACGGCGATCTCGTTGGCGGCGTTGAGCACGCACGGCGCCGTGCCTCCGGCGCGCGCGGCCTCGCCGGCCAGGCGCAGGCAGGGGAAGGCCTCGAGATCGACCTTCTCGAACGTCAGCTCGCGGATGGCCGCGAGGTCGAGCGGGGCGATCGGCAGCTCCACGCTCTCTCCCGCATGCAGCGCATAGGAGATCGCGATCCGCATGTCCGGCGGGCCGAGATGGGCGAGCATCGCCCCGTCCGCGAGCTGGATCAGCCCGTGGACGAGCGATTGCGGGTGGACGAGAACGTCGATCCGGTCGTATGGCGTGCCGAACAGGTGGTGCGCCTCCATAACCTCGAGGCCCTTGTTCATCAGCGTCGCCGAGTCGATCGTGATCTTGCCGCCCATCTCCCACGTCGGATGGGCCAGCGCCTGCTTCACTGTGACGTCCTCCAGCTCACTGGGCGTCCGCCCCCGGAATGGGCCGCCGCTGGCGGTGATCGTCAGGCGCTCGACGACCCCGGGCGGCTGTCCGGCGAGCAGCTGATGCAGCGCGGTGTGCTCGGAGTCGACCGGAACGATCTGCGCGCCAGTCGCCTCGGCCAGCGCCGTCACGAGCTCGCCGCCGACCACGAGCGACTCCTTGTTGGCGAGCGCCAGGTCGATGCCCTCGCCGAGCGTCGCCACGGTCGGCCCGAGGCCGGCCGAGCCAACGAGCGCGTTCAATACGAGATCCGCGCCGGACTCGACCACGAGCCGCACCAGCCCCTCCGGGCCCGCGAGCACCTCGCCCTCGGTCCACGCCTGCGACGCGCGCGCCGCGACGTGCTCGTCGGCGAGCGCAACCCTTCCCACGCCATGCGCGCGCGCCTGCTCGACGAGCTCCTCCCAAGAGCGCTCGGCGGACAGGCCGACCAACTCGAGCTCTTCGCTGCGCCGGCATACGTCGAGCGCCTGTGTTCCGATCGATCCGGTCGAGCCGAGGATCAGCAGGCGTCTGGAGCTAGGCATCCGGGAATGCTCTCATTCGGTGGCACCGCAGACCGCAAAGCCGTAGCTCCGTGACAAGTCGTGGGCTGATGCGTTTGCTATCGCCAGCTGTCTTTGGAGGTCGTTCGCCGCGATCAGGTCCCGACCGGAGGGCGCTTCCGCGGCGTCGAGAGCAATCGTCGCCGCTACGATTCGTGCCGTCAGCCACCTCCCGATCGTTTTCGTTTCTCCAGGTGGCTCCGGCAGCGATTCGAGCTTCAGATTCGCCGTTTCCTGGATCGCGGACGCTTTGCGGATCAACCGCGGAACGCTCCTGAAGGACGCGATCGAGGCGCCTTCGAGCGCCGCGGCACGTTGCTCGATATAGGCGAGCTTCACATCTTCGGTTCGGCAGATCGCATCAGCGTGAGCTATGAATTGCGCCTTCGTGAGTCCCTGCTTGGTGCGCGTCACGCCACAGCCAGTGCCTCCTACGAGGCCGACGACGACAATAAGGGCGAGGTACTTGGGCACCGGTCGCCCGCTAGCGTATTCGAGCCGACAGGGCGCCGAGAAGCCGGCCCACTTGACGCGGTCGGCACCCGCCAGCCCCGCATCGCCTGCGAGATACTGACGGGTGATGTCTCAGGAGTCCGCAACCCCCGACCTGGTCGAGTTCGTACGCGCGGCAGTTGAGGCTTTGAACCACCGTGACTTTGACGCGCTGATGAGCTTTTACGCTCCCGACGCCGTCTCGGAGGCGCCCGCGCTAGGCACCAGCTTTGAGGGCGTGGCGGCGATCCGTGGCTTCCTTGAAGACTGGCTGGGCGCCTACGAGGAGTTCAAGGTCGAGCCGCAGGAGCTTCTCGACCTCGGCAGCGGAGTGGTCTTTTGCGTGGCCCGCCAGAAGGCCCGTCTTGCTGGCAGCACAGGTCTCGTTCCCTTGCAGGAGGTCTGGGTCTACGTGTTCGTATGGGTGCAGTGCATGCTCGCGCGGGTCACGGTCTATTCCGAAATCGACGAGCCTCGAACTGCCGCCGAGCGGCTTGCCGAGTCGAGGCGGTAGGCGATGTCGCAGGAGAGTTCATGACGCCGTGGGCGTCACTCGTGTGCGACCCCCGCCGCTGCCTAGGATGCACGGCGGCCGAGGTCGCGAGCGTTGCTCATTTCAGCTTGGCAGTGAACCGCATTTTGGCGCTACACGGGATGACCAATGTCCCAAAGGTCTCCGACAGCGCGATTTGAAGAGAGCCGGTGGCCGTGCCCTTCTTTGTGAACGCGATCGAGAAGGTCATCTTTCCCGCTAAGGGGATCGGTGGGCCGTATGAGATGCTCTGGTGGTCCGTGAGCTTGCCGGTCCTGGACAGCGCAACCGGTTTCGCCAGGTTTTGGATGCTCCCGCCCACCGAAGTAGGAGTGGTGCATTCAATCATCACCGGCTTCGGTAGCGAGAGGCAGAACTGCAGCCTGCCGCCGCACTTCGCGTGCTTCAGCGAAATCTTGAATTCCTGCGTGCCGGCCTTTGCTTTGTAGGTCCCGACTTTGAAGGTTGGTTTGGCCTTCGCCTCGGCGGTGCTTGTCGGAACAGCCACAACGGCGGTGCCCAGCAGTGCTACCAGCAGAATTCGGCGCATTCGCCTCCCTTAGTCGTCCCGTCATCTCCCGTATCGCCTTCAGCCTACAGAAGCACGAATGATCCGTCTAGACGCAACTGGCACGAGCAGTCATTGGAAGCCCGTTTACAGCTTGCTAGAGCCAAAGTCGGCGCGCCTCACAAGTACGCGGCCCAGATGTAGTAGCTGACCACGGCGGCGAAGAGAACGGCGTCCAATCGGTCGAGCGCGCCGCCGTGGGCGCCGAACAGGCTGCCCGAGTCCTTGGTGTTCGCCTGGCGCTTGACGAACGACTCGAACAGGTCTCCGATCGGCGCCACCAGCGCGACGCCCAGGCCGAGGACGAGCGAGTGCGAACTCGGCAGCCAGTCCTGATAGCGCCCGGCCATCCACACGCCGAGCACCGCGCACGCCATTCCGATCCCCAGGCCCTCGACCGTCTTGCCCGGTGAGATGCTCGGCGCCAGCGGGCGGCGCCCGAACAGGCGCCCCCCGAGGTAGGCGCCGGTGTCGCCGAGGAACGTGCCGACGAGTACGTCGATCACGATGCCCTGGCCGTGCGGCAGTCCACGCAGCAGCACCGCGTGCGCGAGCGCGAACCCGATCCAATAGATCCCCAGCAGCGTGAGCGCCATCCCCCCCAAGCTCGGCCTGCGCTGCAGCAACGTGAGCCCGAACAGCACCGGCAGCGCCGCGACCGTGACGAGCAGGAGCTGGTACTGGTCGCCGTACAGCGCCGCCGCGAGCAGCGCGGCGAGCGCGAGGAAGCCCGCCAGGCGCACCGGGTGCGCTCGGTCGTACATCGCGTAGAGCTCGTGCATGCAGACACACCCGAGCGCGAACAGCCCGAGCGCAAACACCACGCCCCCCTCAATCACGAGAAAGAGCGCGACGGCGATGGCCGGCAGCGCGGTGAGAATCCGGGCTCCGAGCTCCGAGCGCTCGTCTCCTCGCCTCCTCCGGCGGGCGCGAGGCGTGCCGGGACGGGAGCCGCGGGTGCGGGTGGTGCGGGCGTGGGTGACCATCAGCCGGCGCTCATCGCCTGCCAAAGCGCCGCCGGCGCCGCGAGAACTCGGCCAGTGACTGCTCGAGGGCCTCGCGTGTGAAGTCCGGCCACAGCTCGTCCCGGAAGACGAGCTCCGAGTACGCCGACTGCCACAGCAGGTAGTTGGACAGCCGCCGCTCGCCGCTTGTGCGGATGATCAGGTCGGGGTCATGCATCTCCGGCGCGTAGAGACAGCCGCGGAACTCATCTTCGGTGCTGCCGTTGAAACGACGGGCGGCGTCAAGGATCTCGGCGCGCCCGCCGTAGTTGAACGCGACGAACAGAGTTATTCGCCGGTTCTCCCCGGTGAGCTCCTCCGCCCAGCGCATCCGCTCGATGAGCTCCTCCGAGATGCGCTCGCGACGCCCGATGAAGCGCATTCGCACGCCTTCCCTGTGCAGCTCCGGCGTCTCGCCGGCGATCCGTCGGGAGAACATCTCCATCAGGCCCTGCACCTCCTCAACCGGACGCGACCAGTTCTCGGTCGAGAACGAGTACACCGTCAGCTCCTTCACGCCGAGCTCGGCGGCGTCGCGCAGGCGCGCCTTCACCGTGTCGGCGCCCGCGCTGTGGCCCTCGTTCACCGGCACCCCGTGAGCACGCGCCCAGCGCCCGTTCCCATCGGTGATGATGGCGACATATCGTGCCGACGGGACCGCCGTCGTCGCCGACGATGCCCCCGATCCTCGATCGGTCGCCGACGCCCGTTCGGAGGCGGCGCCCATCAGACTTCGAGGATCTCCTCTTCCTTGGCCTTGAGTGACTTGTCGAGATCGCCGACGCGTCCGTCGGTCAACTTCTGCAGCTCCACCTCCGCACGGTGCTCGTCATCGGAGGACGCTTCGCCGTCCGCCTTGAGCTCGCGCAGGTGCTGCATCGTGTCCCGGCGCACGTTGCGGATGGCCACGCGGCCCTCCTCGGCGAGATTGCGCACGACCTTGACCAGTTCGCGGCGGCGCTCCTCGGTTAGCTCGGGCACCACGAGACGAACGATGTTGCCGTCGTTGGACGGGTTCAGGCCGACGTCGGACTCGTTGATGGCCTTCTCGATCCCCTTGATCGAGGACTTGTCGTAGGGCTGGACCGTGATTAACCTGGCTTCGGGCGCGGAGATCGTGGCCAGCTGGTTCAGCGGTGTCATCGCGCCGTAGTAGTCGACGACCACGCGGTCCAGCAGCGCCGGGCTGGCGCGCCCGGTGCGCACGGTGGAGAACTCGTGCTGGGCAGCTTCCGTCGACTTGACCATCCGCTCGCGCGCGTCCTCCAGCAGTTCGTCGATCAGGTTCTCATTGGCCATCGCCGTCTCCTTGGGATGTCGATACGAGCGTTCCCACGCGCACGCCTGAGATTATCCGCGCGAGACTCGTGTCGTCGTCCATGTTGAAGACGTTCAGCGGCATCGCGTTGTCCATGCACAGCGCGAGCGCAGTCGAGTCCATCACGCGCAGCCGCCGCTCGATCGCCTCCATGTGGGTGATCTCGGGGATGAACTCGGCGCTGGGGTCAACCGCGGGATCGGCCGTGTAGACGCCTTCGACGCCGTTCTTGGCCATCAGGATGATCTCGGCGTGGATCTCGGCGGCGCGCAGCGCAGCCGCCGTGTCGGTCGTGAAGAACGGATTGCCGGTGCCAGCGGCGAAGATCACCACGCGCCCCTTCTCCAGGTGACGCATCGCGCGACGTCGGATGTAGGGCTCAGCCACCTCCGAGACGCCCAACGCGGACTGCACGCGCGTGTCGGTGCCCATCTTCTCCAGAGCGTCCTGCAGCGGCAGCGCGTTCAGGACGGTCGCGAGCATCCCCATGTAATCGGCCGTCGCCCGGTCCATCCCTGCGGCTGCGCCCTGCATGCCGCGATAGATGTTGCCCGCGCCGACCACGATCGCCACCTCGACGCCCTGGTCGCGCACGGCGGTCACCTGACGTGCGACCCCGACCACGCGGTCGGGGTCGGTGCCGTACTCCAACGCCCCCATCAGTGCCTCGCCGGACAGCTTCAGCAGAATGCGTTTGAAGGCGGGCGCCATGGACGGCAGAGCCTACCCGCCGCGGCGATCACTGACCGATCGCGAAGCGGGCGAAGCGGCGCACGACGACGTTCTCGCCGGTGGTGGCCGTCAACTCGTCACGCAGTTGTTGGACCGTCTTGCCGTCGAACTTCGGGTTGTGCATCTCCTGCTCGAGCAGGACGATCGTCTGAAGCCACGCGTCAAGCTTGCCGGTGACGATTCGCTCGCGCACGTTCTCCGGCTTCTCGGCCGCCTCCTGCTCGTAGATCCGTGCCTCAGCGTCGCGAACCTCGGCAGGGACGTCGCCCCGACTGACGTACTTGACGGTCGGCGTCGCTGCGACCTGCATCGCCACGTCGCGAGCGAAGCCGACGAAGTCCTCGTTGTTGGCGACGAAGTCGGTGTTGCAGTCGACCTCGATCAGCACCCCCACCGTCGCACCCGGGTGGATATACGCCTGGACCGTGCCCTCCGTGGCGGTGCGTTCGCCGAGATCCTGGATCTTCTTGCCCTGCTTCAGGCGCAGGATCTCAATCGCCTTCTCGAGGTCACCCTGCGCCTCTGTCAGGGCTTTCTTGCAGTCCATCATGCCCGCACCCGTGCGCTCGCGCAGCGCCTTGACGTCCTTTGCCGCGATTTCAACGGCGCTCATGACCTGCCGGGCTCCGCGGCCGGCTCTGTCGCGGCCTCGGCGGTCTGCTCCGACCCATCGCCCGCCACTGTTGTCTCAGCCGGCGTCTCGCCTGCGATCTCCGCCTCAGCCTGCGCGGCGCCCGCGTTCTCCTTCTCATCCGGCGTCTCGCCTACAGCCTCCTCATGAGCCGGGACCTCGGTGGGGGTCTCCCCCGCAGGGGCCGTCTCCGTCGTCGCGCCGGCCTCGGTGTCCGCGACCTGTGGCTCTGCCGGCGGCTCCTCCGGCGGCGCCGGAGCCTTCGGCGCAGGCGGCGCGGGAGCCTCCTGCGCTGTGGCCGCGCGCTCTGCCGGCGCAGCTGCAGGAGCCGCGGCGGGCGGGGCGGGGGCTGCGGCCGCCGCCGCCGCTGCCTCGGCGGCCGCTTGTGCCGCCTCGGCGGCCGCTAGCTCCTCGGCCTCGCGCTTGGCTTGTTCCTCAGCCTGCCGGCGCGCGCGCGCCTCGGCCTCGAGGCGCGCTTTCTCCTCGGCTTCCTGACGCGCGCGCTCCTCCTCCGCACGGAAGACGGCGTGTCCATCGGATACGACCTGACCGATCGCCTGGGTGATCAGCGCGCAGGAACGGATCGCGTCGTCGTTGCCCGGGATCACGAAGTCGATCCCGTCCGGGTCGCAGTTGGTATCGACCACGCCGATTATCGGGATCCGTAGGCGCTGGGCCTCGCGCACGGCGATCAACTCGGTTTTCAGATCGATCACGAACATCGCGTTGGGCACGCGCTGCATGTTCTTGACGCCCCCGAGGTTTGCTCGCAGCTTCGCCAGGTCGGCCTGCGCGGCCATCCGCTCGCGCGTCGGGAGCAGCTCCAGCTGACCCTCGGTCTCGAACCGTTCGAGATCGTGCAGGCGGCGGATGCGGAGGTTGATCGTCTGGAAGTTGGTCAGCAGCCCTCCAAGCCAGCGATGGTTGACGTAGGGCATGCCGGCCGCCTCGGCGACATCGCGGACGGTGTCGCGCGCTTGCTTCTTGGTGCCGACGAACAGGACGGTCCCACCGCGGTGGGCGAGCGCACCGGCGAACTCCTGCGCTTGATCGAGCAGCGCCGAGGTCTTCAGCAGATCGATGATGTAGATGCCGCCGCGCTCGCCATAGATGAAGCGGCGCATCTTCGGGTTCCAGCGGCGCGTCTGGTGGCCGAAGTGAACGCCGGCTTCCAACAGCTCCGCGATGCCTACTTGAGCCACGGTTGCTCCCTTTGGGTATACGTTTGATTTCCGTGCGGATGGAGCGGACCCGAAGGTGGCGACCGCTGGGTCGCTTCTCCGGGCAGGGCCGCGTCCGGTAGCCGCGCGGGTCGAAGTTCTGGTTGACCGCTCAGGATAGCCGCTCAGCCCGTGCCAGTGCGCTCTGAAGGTCCGCGGGCAGCGGCGAGATCACCTCGACGCGCGCTCCAGTCAGCGGATGGTCGAACGCAACACGTGTCGCGTGCAGGAACTGGCGCTCGAGCCCGAGCGCGCCAGGCGTGCCGTACTCGGGATCGCCGCAGACCGGGTAACCGATCGCCCGCAGGTGGACTCGGATCTGGTGGGTACGCCCTGTGTCCAGGCGCACGCGCAAGAGCGAGGTGTCCGGGAGGGCACGCTCGAGGACGAAGTGAGTGCGCGCCTCGCGCGCATGGGCGCCGCCGACGGCCATGCGCGTGCGCACGCGCGGATCGCGCCCGATCGGCGCTTCGATCGTCCCCGAGCGCGCCGGTGGCCGGCCCTGCACGAGCGCCAGGTACTCGCGTTCGATCCGCCGCTCGGCCAGCGCCGCCTGCAGCAGTCGGTGGACCTCCTCCGAGCGCGAGACCAGGAGCAGCCCGGAGGTGTCGCGGTCCAGCCGATGAACGATCCCGGCCCGCTCCGGATCGCCACCCGCCGCGCTGCCGGCCAGCAGCTGCGACAGCGTGGCCTCGCGGTGCCCGCGCGCCGGGTGCACGACCAGTCCCGCCCCCTTGTCGACTACGAGGAGGTGTTCATCCTCATATGCGATCGTGAATTCGCTCACGGCTCGAGGCGACGCGCGTGATCGATGAGGAGGAACAAAATCAGGATGCCGAGCGTGATCGACGTGTCGGCGAGGTTGAACGGGGGCCATCCGAGCGGCAGCTTGATGAAGTCCGTGACGGCGCCGTCACGCACGCGATCGATGACGTTGCCGAGCGCACCGCCGACGAGCATGCCGGTGGGCAGCCAGATCAGCGGCTGGGTGTGGTGACGTGCGAAATAGGTGAGCAACGCGACCAGCGCCACCGCGATCAGGATCGTCACCCCGAGGTGGCTTCCGGGCAGGAATCCGAACGCGACCCCGTGGTTGCGCGTGCGCACGAGCTCGATGCCCGGCAGCAGCTTGCGTTCTTCGCCGGGTGTGATCGACTCCTCGACGGCCCGCTTGCTCAGCTGGTCGACTGCGACCACGACCAGCGCGACCGCCGCCGCGCGGAGCCAGGCGCCCCACGCCAGCGCTCGACCGCGGCGCTCCCGATCCGCGACCGGTCGCATCCGACTCAGCCGTGAATGATGCCGTTGACGACGATGCTGTTGAGGATCTGGAGCGTGACGATGGCCAGGATCGGACTCAAGTCGATCCCACCCAGCGAGGGGATCACCCGGCGGAAGATGCGCAGAAACGGTTCGCAGATCTCGCGCAGGAACCCGAGCACGGCGTCCAGCGTTCGCGAGTACGGCGGGCGCAGCCCGACCGAGAACAGCAGCTGGATGACGATGTAGAGGATGATCAGCAGCGTGTAGACGTAGATCAACGTCGACAGGTAATCGGCGATCTGCGTGCGCGCGCTGGCGAGGATCATCGCGGCCCCTGCTCTAGCACAGCGTCCATCGCGGCGCTGAACGCCGAGCGCAGGCCCGCCCGCTCCAGCGCATCCAGGCCGCGCGCGGTGATCCCGCCCGGAGATGTGACCTCGCGGCGAACGGCGACCATGTCGTGATCGCGGCGCCGCAGCAGCTCGGCGGTCCCTGCGAGCGTCTGCACCACTAGCTCCGCCCCCTGGGCGGCGGGAATGCCGTGGCGCACGCCCGCGTCGACCTGCGCCTCCGCGACGAGCGCTACGTACGCGGGAGCGCATGACATCAGGCCCATGGCGACGTCGACGAGCGCGTCGTCGAGCACGACGAGCGTGCCAAGCTCGGCGAACAGCTCCCGCACGGCCGCATCCAACGACCGGTCCGCGCTCTCGGCCGCGGGCGCCTTGGCGCCCGCTTGCAGTCCGGAATGAGAGTCGGCCGCCTGGACGACGGCGCCCTGGCGCACCTCGACGGGAAGCGACGGGATGAAGCGATAGACCGGCCGGTCCGGATAGGCGTCGCGGAGCGCCTGCAGGGGTGTCGCGGCCAGGATCGAGGCCACCGCCTTGGCGTGCGGCGCGACTTCGCGCGCCACTGCGCCGAGCTGGGCCGGCTTGTGGCAGAGGACAACGAGCTCCGCGCGGCGGGCGACGTCGGCATTGCCTCCCAGCGCCTCGCCCCCGACCTCGGCAGCCACGGCGCGGGCGCGCTCGCCGACGGGGTCGGCGCACAGCAGCGGACGGCCCCATCCACGTGCAAGCGCGCGAGCCATGTTTCCACAGCCGATCAGGCCTATCTGCATGGCCGCTCCAGGCTAGGGGCCGACCGCGCGCGAGCGAGGAAGGACCGGGGCCCACAGCGTGGGCACAGGCGCCGGATATGAAACGTCAGGACTGATTGAAGAAGCCCTTCTCGATCAGGCGCGCGCGCTCCTCGGCGGAGATCTCCACGTTGCGCGGCGTGAGCATGAACACCTTGTCGGCGATCCGCTGCATCCCGCCGTCCAGCGCATACGTCAGCCCCGATGCGAAGTCGATCAGGCGCTTGGATAGGTCCGTGTCGGAGCTCTGCAGGTTGAGGATCACCGGGATCGAGTCCTTGAACTTGTCCGCGATCTGCTGGGCGTCGTTGAATGACTTGGGGATCACGAGATGAACGCGCACGTCGCCGTTGCCACGGCCACCGACCTGCTTGAGAACCGTGGTGGAACGTCCCGCGCGGGGCTCGTCCTCGGCAAAGATGTCATCGAACTCGTCGCGCCGACGTCGCAGTCTGCGGACGTTCGGCCGCTCGCGGTAGCGATCCTCCATGTCCGCCTCCGGCGGGGCGTCCTCGTAGTCGTCGTGGTACTCCTCGGCGAGGCCGAAGTAGACGAGGGCACGGTGCCAGGAGTCGCGGAAAGCCATTGGTGTAGATGCGTTTTCGCCCGGCGAGCCGGTTTCCCTGCTCAATGCTAGTGATTCGCCGGCTCGGGCAACGCCGGCGGAGCCGACGATCCGAACGGCTCATGGTATAGATTCGTGCCGATCCGCACGATAGTGGCTCCCTCTTCGACTGCGACCACGTAGTCCTGGGAAGTGCCCATCGAGAGCTCCGCCAGCCCGTGCTCGTCCGCCAGCTCGCGCAGCGACGCAAACCACGGCCGACTGCGACCGGGATCGTCGGACAGCGGCGGCATCGTCATCAGCCCTGCCACGGGCACCGCTGAGCCGGCGATGAACTCGCCGAGCTGCTCGGGGGCGACGCCAGCCTTGCCCGACTCAGCGGCGATGTTGACCTCGACCAGGATGCGCAAATCCGGGCGGGCAAGCTCGCGATGGCGGGCCAGCTCGCGCAGCGCTGACTCCGATGCGACCGAGTGGATCAGGCGAGCGTGGGGCACGATCAGACGCACCCGCCTGCTCTGCAACGCTCCGATGAAGTCCCACTCGAACAGCCCGCCGTGCGCCGCCACCTTCGCTTGAAGATCCTGGGCTCGGTTCTCGCCCACCAGGCTGATACCGGCGTCGGCCAGCACAGGCATGTCCTCGAGGGAGACGTACTTGCCCGCCGCGAGTATCTCGACCTCGGGCCGATGCCTTCGGGCGCCCGAAGAACGCGCCACGGCCGCCGCGATCTCCATCCGGATGCGATCGAGGTTGGCGCGAACGGTATCCGCGCTCAGGCCAGATATCAGCTCAGCCACGCCACTCCCGCCTGGCGGCCGGCGCGCGTGCCTTCACGCCGGTGCGAGAAGAAGCGCTCGTCGCAGATCGTGCAAGCCGGCACGTCGCGCACTTCCGCCACGCCGGCGGCGAGCAGGCGCTCGCCGGCGATCGCGCGCAGGTCGATCCGCCGACCGGTCGAGTGCGCCGCTCCGAACTGCGCGTGCACCTCTGGGCCCACCTCATAGCAGCAGGCGCCCGCGCCGGGACCGACGACGGCGACTATCTCACCGGGGCCGCCAACCTCCGCCAACGCCCGCACCCCCTCCTCGAGTACACCTGCAGCGAGGCCCCGCCAGCCGGCGTGTAGCATCGCCACAGCGCCCGACGAGCCAAGGGCGACGGGCATGCAGTCGGCCGTGAGCACCATCATCCCGAGTCCGGGAAGCGACGTCGCGTGGCCATCGGCGTCGATCGCGACCGCCTCTCCACCACTGCCGCGGGCCGAGCCGACGCGTTGTATGACGGCCCCGTGGACCTGGCGGCTCGCGCACAGCCAGCGCAGGCCGAGGTGCTCGCACAGCTGATCCCGGTTTGCGCGCCCAAGCTCGTGACCTTCGCCGCGTGCCGTCGAGAGGTTTCCGCCCATGCGGCTCGTGAAAAGGGCGTGCGCCCCGCCGGGGAGCTCGCAGTACATGGCGCGTGCGGCCTCGGCGATGTCGCGATCTGCGCGCGCCATCAGCCGTCGATCCACGCGGGACGTTCAAGCACGGGGCGCAGCGGGTCGCCGAAGCCGAACCGGCGATAGAGACCGTGCGCGTCATCGGTGTGCAGCATCCAGCGCAGCGCTGCCAGCGGTCCGCGCTCGACCATCTCGCGCACGATCTCGCCGCCCAGGCCGCGACCGCGCGCCTCCGGCAACACGAACAGGTCGGCAAGATACGCCAGCGAGACGCCGTCGGAGATCGCGCGAGCGTAGCCGAGCTGACGCTCGCCGCGGTAGAGGCCAAGGATGCGCGCCGCGGCGCGATGCAGCTCGACCTGGCGCTCTCGACTGCGGCCCTTGGCCCAGTAGGCGTGGTGGGAGAGAAAGTCGTGGACGGCGTCGATATCCGCTCTCCGCGGATCGTCGTCCAGCTCAAAGCCGCCGGCCAGCGTCGTCTTCATCGGTGCTCCATCGCGGCGCCGAGCTCAGCCGCGCGGCCTTCCTCGAGCTCGCCGTCAAGCTTGCGCCGCAGTGCCAGCTCGAGCCGCCGGCCGATCTCCGGGCCGGCGGGAACGCCCGCGGACAGCAGGTCATCACCGGTGATCGCCAGGTGCACGTGGCGTAGCTCCTCGAGCCAGCCGCGTGCGGCGGTGCCCGCCTTGCTCGGCGGTTGCGCTCCGTCCAGCGAGCCGGCGAGCGCGACCGCCTCGAGCGGCGCACCGTGCACGGCATCGCGCAGCTGTGACGGTGACTCAGCGTCTGCCATCTGCTCGAGGAGGCCGGGCGCGAGGCACGCCGTCCTGATCGCGCGGTCACGGTCGCTGGCCGTGAACTCGAGCTCGTCGAGCAGGCCGAAGACCGCCTGCGCAGGGTCCTCGTCGCCTTCGGCCGTCCCCGCGGACAGCAGCACGCACGCGAGCAGCAGCAGGTCGATGCGTCCGTCCGCTGGGAGGAGCGCCAGCGCCCTGCGCGCGAGCGACTGGTCGAATCCCAGGCGCGGATCGAGCGCCGACAGAAGACCGAGCCGGCTCAGTTCGCCAAGCGCCGCCACCGGGTCCGGCTCCAGAAGCGCCAGACGCAGCTCGGCGCCCAGGCGCGCGCCCGAGGCGGTCCGCAGGGCACCTGTCGCGCGTGCCTTCTCGGCGAGCTCGGCGGTGCCGTTGTCGACCTCGAAGCCAAGCCTCGCGGCGTAGCGCGCGAGGCGCAACAGGCGCGTGGGATCGTCGCGGAAGCTGCCGTCATGCAGCACGCGCAGCACGCCGCGCGCGATGTCCTCCTCGGCATGCGGTGCCGATCGCATCTGAGCGTCGGTCAGCGACACCGCGATCGCGTTGACCGTGAAGTCTCGTCGCAGCAGATCCTCGGCGACCGAGGCGGGCTCGACAACCGGCAGCGCACCCGGGTGCGGGTAGCGCTCGCGGCGAGCTCGGGCAACGTCGATGCGCGCATCCCCCAGTGAGACGCTGGCTGTCCCGAAGCGGTCGTGGGTGACCGCTTCGCCGCCCAGTGCACTCAGCAGCGGCTCGATCGGCCCCTCGACCAGCACATCGAGCTCGCGCGGAAGCTCGGCACGCAGCAGGTCGCGGACGGCACCGCCGACGAGATGAACGCCCTCATACGCGGCCCCGAGCAGCGCCTCGCCCCCGGGCTGCTCGCGGACGCGGTCAAGCAGTGCGCACTGCAATGCCGGTCTCCGCGAGATACGTCTTGGCATCGGCGATCGTGTGACGCCCGTAGTGGAAGATCGACGCGCACAGCACGGCGTCGGCTCCGGCGCGGAGCGCCTCGGCGAGGTGCTCGAGCTCGCCGGCTCCGCCCGACGCGATCACGGGCACGCCGACCGCCTCGCTCACCGCGGCTGTCAGCTCGAGGTCATAGCCGTCGCTGGTGCCGTCGCGGTCCATGCTCGTCAGCAGTATCTCTCCGGCGCCTCGATCGACAGCTTCGCGAGCCCACCGGACGACATCGCGGCCGGTAGGCGTGCGCCCGCCCGCGAGGTGCGCCTCCCAGCTGCTCTCGCCGTCCGACTTCGCGTCGATCGCCAGCACGACGCACTGCGCGCCGAATACGCCCGCCAGCTCATCGATCAGCTCGGGGCGCTGAAGCGCGGCCGAGTTGATCGACACCTTGTCCGCACCGGCGTCGAGCACGGCTTGGGCATCGGCGATCGAGCGGATGCCGCCACCGATCGTGAACGGGACGAACACGTCGTCGGCGGTGGCGCGCGCGAGCTTGGCGATCGTGTCGCGCTTCTCATGCGTGGCGGTGATGTCGAGGAACACCAGCTCGTCAGCGCCCTCGCGGTCGTAGTGGGCGGCAAGCTCGACCGGATCCCCGGCGTCGCGGATGTCGACGAATTCGACGCCCTTGACGACGCGGCCTGCGTCCACGTCGAGGCAGGGAATGACACGCTTGAAGTGCACCCGCCCACCGTAGCCTCTCCGCGGCCGACCTCTAGCTCGAGCGACCGTCGACACCTGCCCGCCTGCGCGGGCCTTGCAGCAGATCGCCTGCCAACGAGCTAGGCCGCTAGAGCAGCGTGCGCTTCGGCGACGGTGAATCGCCGCTCGTACAGCGCCTTGCCCACGATCACGCCCTCGAGGTTGTCCAGGTGAGCTTCTGCGCGGCGCTCCGCCAGGTGCTCGAGGTCCTCGAGCGCTCCGATACCGCCCGAGTAGATCAGATGGCCATGTTCGGCCGCCCTCGCTGCCCACACCAGGTCATCGAGGTTCAGTCCTTCGAGCATTCCATCGCGGTCCACGTTTGTATAGAGCAGCTCCTGCACGCCTCGTTCGATCAGTCTCGCAAAGACCTCGCGCACGCCGACGTCGGCCGCCTTCGTCCAACCCTCGATCGCCACCTCGCCCCCGCGCACGTCCACCGAGACCATTACGCGCTCTGGACCGTGTCGCTCCAGCGCCCGCTCGAGGAGACTCGGGTCGGTGAACGCCGCCGTGCCGAGGATCACGCGCGCGGCGCCCGCTGCCAATGCTTCGTCCACCGCCTCGGCGGTGCGCAGCCCGCCGCCGTACTGCACGGGCACGTCCAGCTCGCTCGCGATCTGGCGCAGGTGCCCTAGGTTCACCCGCTCGCCGCGCCTCGCGCCATCGAGGTCGACCACGTGCAGATACCGCGCGCCTTCCTGCACCCAGCCGCGCGCCGCCGACAGGGGATCCTCATCGTAGACCTTGCTTGCGTCGAAGTCGCCCTTTATGAGGCGTACGGCGTTGCCTCCGAGGATGTCGATCGCCGGGTAGAGGTTCACCGCTGAGCTTCCACGCCCGCGTGGCTGAGCGCGGGAGCGGAGACGCAGATGCGCGCGAAGTTGGCGAGCAGGCGCAGGCCCGCGGCGGAGGACTTCTCGGCGTGGAACTGCACGCCGTAGAAGGAGCCCTTTTCGACAGCGCTCGCGAACGTCTCGCCGTAGTCCGCGGTGCCCAGCACATCCTGCGAGCGCGCGGGAACGGCAGCGAAGGAGTGCACGTGGTAGAAGGCGCACTGCCGCGGCAGGTCCACGATCAGCGGTGAGCTTGTGCCCTGGAAGCGCACCTCATTCCAGCCGATGTGCGGCAGCTTCAGCGACCCGGCTTGGAGCGAACGCACTTCCCCGCCGACGATCCCCAGCCCGGCCGCTCCGCCGCGCTCGGTCGAGTAGTCGAAGGCCAGCTGCAACCCCAGGCAGATGCCGAGCACGGGCGTCCCCGCCGCGACCCGCTCGCGCAGCAGCTCATCCAGGCCCAGCTCGCGCAGATTGTGCATCGCGCGCGGAAACGCGCCCACGCCTGGCACGACGAGTCCCGCTGCGCCGCGCAGGCGCGCGGGGTCGCTGCTGACGCTCGCGCGCGCGCCGACGCGCTCGAGGGCCTTCTCCACCGAGCGGCGGTTGCCCATGCCGTAGTCGACGACGGCGCTCTCGACCGGTTCGTCGATCAGCAACGTCATGCCGTCAGCGTACCCTTCGTGCTCGGCACTCCGGTCTCGGTGGGGTCGATCGCGACCGCGCCTCGAAGCGCTCGCGCGAACGACTTGAAGGCCGCCTCGATCATGTGGTGCGCGTTGGCTCCGGCTTCGACACGCAGGTGCAGCGTGAGCTTCGCCGCGTTGGCCAGGGCGCGGAAGAACTCCTCCGTCAGCTCGTGCTCGAAGCCGCCGGTCGCGCCTGGCGGAAGCCGCGCCTCAAACGACGTGAACGGGCGTCCGGAGACGTCGATCGCACAACTCGCCCGCGCCTCGTCCATCGGCACCGTCGCCGAGCCGTAGCGTTCTATGCCCGCGCGGTCGCCCAGCGCCGCGTCGAGCGCCTGGCCGAGAACGATCGCGGTGTCCTCGGCGGTGTGGTGGGCGCCCGTCTGCAGGTCACCGCTCACCTTCACGTCGAGATCGATCCGTGCGTGGCGTGCTAGCAGGTCGAGCATGTGGTCGAAGAACCCCACGCCGGTGTCGCGCGTCCCCTTGCCGGCGCCCTCGAGGGCCAGCGAGAGCAGCACCTCCGTCTCGCCGGTCCGACGCTCGATTGTCGCTTCTCGATTTGCCATCAGCGTTGCTGATTGTCCCCTATGCGCGCCTCCATCGAGCGGGCGTGCCAGTCGAAGCCCTCGACGCGCGCGATCGGGGCGCCCGCCTTGGCCAGCTTGGCCGCCGCCTCCGAGCCGATCCGAACCTCGGCCATCCTGCGGCGAAAGTGGCGCGCAGAGAGCATCGAGGCGAAGCGCGCACTCGCGCCCGTGGGCAGGATGTGGTTGGATCCCGCGACGTAGTCGCCGAATGCCGTCGCACTGGCGCGCCCGACGAACACGCAGCCGGCCGAGCGGACTGCCGCGGCCAGCGCCTGTGCTTCGGCGCCGATCAGCTGCAGGTGCTCGGGCGCGAAGGCGTTTGCCAGGGCAACCGCCGCGTGCGCGTCGGCGGCCTCGACGAGCGCGAACGCAGCGCCGTCGACCACAGGTGGCTCGGTGAGGCGGCCCTCGAGCATCGCTGCGAGCGCGTCCGAACCCGATGCGGTCGTCGTGACCGCCACCACCAAGCTACCCTCGCCGTGCTCGCCCTGGGCGACCATGTCGAGTGCCGCGAGGCCCAACTCCTGCTCGCCGGCATCTGCGCCGAGGAGGACGAGCAGATCGCTCGGACCCGCGAAGCCGTCGATCCCGACCGTCCCCGACAGCAGGCGCTTGGCCTCCTGCACGTACAGGTTTCCCGGACCGACGATGACGTCGACCGCGGCGACACTCTCGGTGCCGTGCGCGAGCGCGGCAATCGCCTGCGCGCCGCCCATGCGGTACACCCGCTCCACCCCGCACAGGCGGCAGGCGCCGAGTATCGCCGCGTCGATCTGCCCGTCTGCACCCGGCGGCGCGCAAACGGCGACGTCGAGGACTCCGGCGGCGCGCGCGGTCACGACCCCCATCACGACCGTGCTTGGGTACGGCGCCCGTCCTCCGGGGACGTACACCGCGGCCGAGCCGACCGGAACCTCGCGCAGGACGACGCGGTGCCCCTGGGGCAGATCGACCGCGACATCCTCGCTCACGCCCGCCTGGGCCACGTGGGCGACGTTTGCAATCGCCACCTGAAGCCCCGCCACGACCTCGAGCGGCAGCTGCCTGATCGCCTCGTCGAGATCCTCCGCCGGGACCACGAGCGGTCGTGGCTCCTCGCCGCCGGTGTCGTGCAGGCGCGTGTAGTCGCGCACGGCCTCATCCCCCTCGGCGCGCACGCTGTCGGTGATCTCGCGAACGGCCGCTTCGACGGACGCGCCGCCGGGCACGAGCGCGTGCAGTCGGCGGGCGGCGCCGGCTGGGCCGCCGAGACGCTCGATGTCCTCGCTGCTCAGGCGCTCGATCGCCATCTCAGCCGACGCTCGCGGCCGGAAGGCCGCGCAGCTGCTCCAGCAGAGCGTCGATCCGCGCCGCCTTCAGCTTGTGCGCTACCGGGTTGGCGATCAGACGCGCCGTGCACACGACGATCTCCTCGCGCACGATCAGGTTGTTCTCGCGCAGCGTCGTCCCCGTCGCGGTCAGGTCGACGATCGCCTCGACCATTCCGGTCAGCGGCGCGAGCTCGACCGAGCCCTTGACCTCCACGATCTCCGCCTGCCTGCCGGTCTCCTCGAAGTGCTGCGCGGCGATGCGCGGATACTTGGTCGCGACGCGCATCACGCCGAGGCGCCGCAGCGCCTCGAGTGCCGGATCGGGACCGGCCTTGCTCGCCAGCACCATCGTGCACCTGCCGAAGCCGAGGTCCAGCAGCTCGTACACAGCACGTCCCGGCGCGCCCGGGCGCCGCGGGGCCTGCTCGAGCAGCACGTCCTTGCCGGTGACACCCAGGTCGGCCGCGCCGGCCTCGACGTAGGTCGGCACATCGGACGGGCGCATCGTGATCACGCCGATGTCCTCGAACAGCAGCTTGCGCGCGTTCGCGCGGAGCTCCTCGGTGTCGAGACCGAGCGTCGCCAGAATATCCACCGTACCCGCGAAAAGCGCGCCCCGCGGAACCGCGATCGTGAGACCTTGCGTTGGAGTCATGCGGACATCTCCCGCGCGAGCAGCGCGCCGGTTCCGCGCTCCTCGCCGGCGAGCGCCATGTGCAGACGGTCGACCCCCAGCGCGAAGCCGACCGCCGGCTGCGGGCGCCCAAAGCGCCCGAGCAGGTCGTCGTATCGTCCGCCCCCGCCGATCGGGGCGCCTAGCGCGGGGTCGTAGACCTCGAAGACCGCGCCAGTGTAGTAGCCGATGTTCCGCACGAGACCGAGGTCGAAGATCACCCGCTGGGCAACATCCGGCTCCAACAGCTCGTACACGCGCCGCATGCCCGTCACCGGCTCGACTGCCGGCGCGGGCGCATCGGTGAGCAGCTCCGGACCGCCGCGGCGCTGGGGCACGTCCAGCAGCAGCTCAGCCGCCTCGCCCGACAGCCCGGACTCGCTCAGCATGTGCTCGAGACCGACGAAGTCGCGGCGCGCGAGCGCCTCGAGCAGTCCGGCTCGAACGGGCTCGCGAACCTCCAGGCTGGCCATCAGCGCGGGAAACAGCGATGCATCCCCCAGGCCGATCCGATAGTCCTTCAGGCCGACCGAGTCCAGCGCGTGGCAGAGCACCGTCAGCGCCTCGGCGGTTCCCTGCGGCGCGGCGGAGCCGATCAGCTCGATTCCCGCCTGCAAGAGCTCACGCGGCTGCCCGCGCTGGGGACTCACGCCCCGGTAGCAGTGGGCGAAGTAGCAGAACCGCAGTGGCGGCTCGCTCGTCGTGTAGCGCGTGGAGACCACCCGCGCGATCGGCACGGTCATGTCGGAGCGCAGCGCGAGCACTGCGCCGGCCTCATCGAACACGCGGTAGGCGGGCTGCGCTTCGGCCATATCGGCGCGCGCGAGCACGGACTCGTACTCGAGCGCCGGCGTATAGACCTCTCCGTAGCCGTGGCGCTCGAAGACTGCGCGCAGCGTGTCGGTGATCGCGCGCACCTCGCGCGTCTCGTCGGGTAGCACGTCCCGCGTGCCGCTGGGGATCGGGTGGATCATGAGGACCCGAGATTACGCGTGGACTGGCTCCGTGGCCACGCGCTCGATGCGAGCGCCCAGCTCACGCAGTCGCTCATCAATGCGCTCGTAGCCGCGGTCGATCTGGCGGATGTTGCCGATCTCGCTACGTCCCTCAGCGCACAGAGCCGCTAGCAGCATCGCCATTCCAGCGCGGATGTCCGGCGACTCCACGCGCTCTCCGCGCAGCCGCCGCGGGCCGGTGACGATCGCGCGATGCGGATCGCACATCACGATGTCGGCTCCCATCAGGATCAGCTTATCCGTGAAGATCAGGCGGTTCTCGAACATCCACTCGTGCACGAGGATCGAACCCTCGGCCTGTGTCGCCAGAGCGACCGCGATCGACGTGAGGTCCGCGGGGAACGCCGGCCATGGGCCGTCCTGGACCTTGCTCTTGTACTCACCCACGTCCGCCTGCGCGACGAGCCTCTGGCCGCCAGGGACGAGCACGTCGTTGCCGTCGAGCTCCGTGCGCAGCCCGATGCGCTCGAACACGAGCCGGATCATGCGCAGGTCGCTGGGGACCGTGTCCTTGATGCGCAGCTCTCCGCCCGTGACCCCCGCCAGCGCCATGAAGCTGCCGATCTCGATGTGGTCGGGAGCGACGTCGTGCTCGCAGCCGGATAGCCGCTCGGCGCCGTTTACCGTGATCACGTTCGAGCCGATCCCGTGGATGTCGGCGCCCATCTTCAGCAGCATGCGCGCGAGATCCTGCACGTGGGGCTCGCACGCGGCGTTTCCGATCACCGTCGTGCCGGGCGTGAGCGCGGCGGCCATCAGCACGTTCTCCGTGGCCATCACCGACGGCTCGTCCATGAACACGTCGCTAGGCCGCAACCCACCTGGCGCGCTGAGCACGATCTCGTTGCCGCAGTCCACCGTCGCCCCCATCGCGCGGAAGGCGTCGAGGTGCGGATCCAGGCGCCGGCGGCCGATCACGTCGCCCCCGGGCGGTGACATGACCGCACGGCGGAACCGGGCGAGCAGCGGGCCGGCGAGCAGGAACGACGCACGGATCAGCTCCGCCAGTTCGTCCTCGACCTCAACCTCCCGCGCCGCGGCCGCGCACAGCGAGATCTCGTTCGGCCCGCGCCAGCTGATCTCGACCCCGATCGAGCCGAGAATGCTGAGCATCGCATCGACGTCGCGAATGCGCGGCACGTTGCGCACGATGATCTCATCCTCGGTGAGGACGGCGGACGCGAGGATCGGCAGGGCCCCGTTCTTGTTCCCGGCCGGAACCATCGTGCCGGAAAGCGGGACGCCACCGTCGATGACGAACTTCTCCATGAGTTGTACGCGCCGCCGTCGACCCCATAGCGGCGGGCTGGCATGGCGCTTGGCAAGCGTAACAGCCATCTCCCACGAAGTTCGCGCGATCCTGCCCCGCCCCTGCTCGATCGGCCGAAGCCGCGCCCACCCCGTTCCTGATCGACCATTCTGCAACACGCGTTGCACCCCACCGCCGCAAAGTTTGGCTCTGCGAAGCGAATCTCCTGGCAAAGGCTCGATACGTACACACGTTCGTGTCCTCGACGTCCGACGGCGGACCTATGTTACGAACACATGTTCCCTTCACTGCGAACCTCTGTGCCCGCGCAGCGAGCGCTCGCCGCGCTCCGACTCACGCGCTCGTTCCTAATGCTCGACGACGACTACGACGTCGACTGGGAGGTCGATGCGAACGAGCCACTAGCGGACGCTCATCCTCATCGGGTGCCGCTGCGCGGGCGAACCACTGAGCGGCGACCGGGGAGTGCCGCCGCAGTGGAGCAAGTCTGCCTCTGTCCCGTGCGACACCCCACGCCGCGTCGTTTGGCCAACGGACAGTCGAGCACGAAGATATTTGCGAGAGCCTAGACTGGCGTGATGGCTCGTATCGGGCGCTGCGTCCTGTGCGCCCTCCTCCTCGCAGCTGGATATTCCGCCGCAGCGCAGAGCCGTCCGCGTGTTTCCGCGCCGAGGCTCGCAATGGCCCGGCCAGCAAGCGCAGCAGCCGACGAAGCCACCGCCGTTTCCGAAGCGTCGGCACTCCTGAGGGAGCTCGCGCTGCCCCTAGGCGCGATCCCGTCGAGCATTGAGCCGGCCGGCGACGGCGGCTACCTGGGATCTCCGGTGCTCGACGGGATACCACCGCCCGAACTCGTCGATGAGCACGCTTGGTGGCTTCTCTCGGGCACCCCCGTACAGGTCCTCGCCTACATCCGCGAACACCTCCCCGCGGGCGCGACGATCTATAACTCCCCGCCTTCCCAAAGCGGATCGACATCGGCTTATGCGCTCTTGAGGTGGCCCGCGGGCACTGGCGAGATCGCCGAAAGGTGGCTGGACCTGAAGGTCGCCCAACTGCCCGGCGGCCAAAGTGCGCTCCGCGTAGACGCTCAGGTGCTGTGGGTGATGCCCCGCACCGAGATCCCGCCGGGTGCGCGGTTGCTGCGCGTGCTCGTTGAACGGCCGGAACCTCCGCGACCCGACAACCGCCGTCGGTACACCGTGACGTCGAGGAAGCGGATCGGAGCGGTGGCCACGCTGATCAACTCGCTGCCGGTCGCCCGGCCCTCACTACTCGTTCGCTCCTGCCCAGCGGCATTCGGCGCGCTGCGGCTGGTGTTCTACCGCAGCGCCGCCGCCCCTCCCCTTGCCATCGCGGTAGTCTCGGCCGGCGGGTGCGGAGGAGTTGAGCTGAGCGTCGACGGCCGCGCGCAGCCCACCCTCAGTGGCGATGGCTTCTCGACCATCGGCAGGATTGCCGGCGACCTCCGGCTCACCCTCGCATTCCGTCCACGAAACAACTCGCTGGGTCCGCATGCGGACACGCCCAAGGCCGTCAAGACGTAGGCGCCCAGCACCCGTTTTGGCCACCATCACGTCACTACGGCAACGGGCCGCCCGAAGGCGGCCCGCATAAAAAAAACCGGCGGCGTCCTACTCTCCCAGGCCCTTGCGAGCCAAGTACCATCGGCGCTGAGGGGCTTAACTGCTCTGTTCGGAATGGGAAGAGGTGTTTCCCCCTCGCCAAGGCCACCGGAAA
>Ga0182024_10005563_pt1 | contig 28202 bp, 24 predicted proteins | sample P32metaG_FD_120480 | JGI IMG/M metagenome (GOLD analysis project Ga0182024, IMG submission 120480) | Permafrost microbial communities from Stordalen Mire, Sweden - P3-2 metaG (Illumina Assembly) | ecosystem: Environmental > Terrestrial > Soil > Wetlands > Permafrost | place: Sweden: Stordalen...
CCGGGCCAGCCTAGCTTCAGTAAAACGGGAACAGCACAAAGGGCTTTGCGTTTCCCCTGGTTTTTCAAGCAGATTCAGCTTGGTTTGAATGCGATTTTGTTCGCGCCAGTTCCCATGCCTTCGCGTATTTCCACGATACGTACACTGAGTGGTAAAGGTGCAGTAGCAGGCCTTCACGTCCGTCGAGGAAGCCGAGCCGGATGAAGTAGTTGTAAATGAAAGTCAGAAGGGGGCGGGCTACGATGTTCGCCAAGCTAAAGCGACGATATCCTTTTTCGACTGCAACTTGCGCTCCCATGGAGGAATAGCTGTTCATATGGTCAATGTAGCCGCGCAGCGTGGGATAAGCGTTGTGAACGAAAGCGCACTTTAACTGTCCGGTCGGGCCGTTGACTTTGATCGTAGGGTGCGCACCGTATTCTTCGAAGCGTCCAGCGCCGCGACGAATCAAGCGCAGCTTGGGATCGGGATATAAGCCACCGTGTTTGATCCAGCGGCCGAGGAAGAAATTCTTACGCGGAATCCAGCAGCCAGCAAAGTTTTCGCTGTATTTTGTGCCAATGTGATTTTCCAATTCGGCTTGAGCATCCCCAAGCATGACTGGATGCACGTCTGCTTTTTTCTTGAGACTGGCATACAGTTCAAATCTCTCCATGATGGCGGCGAGATCCTTTTGCAGTTCTGGTTCGAGCGATTCGTCGGCGTCCAACTGTAAGACCCAATCGCAGGTCGCCTTATCGATTGCTGAATTCTTTTGCGCGGCGAAACCCTTCCACGGTTCCGTGAACACTTTCGCGCCATACGACTTGGCGATCTCGACGGTGCGGTCGGTAGAGCCCGAGTCAACGACAATGATTTCACCTTGCCCATTACGCACGAGTGGCGCCACGCTTTCAAGAGTGCGCGGAAGATTTGTTTCTTCGTTCTGGGTGATCAGGACGACAGAGAGTGTCACGAGGAGAGGATAAACCGGAAGGGAGCATTATCGGAATGACATCAAGGGTGCATTCGAGCTTGGCGGACTGCCGAGAAAATCAATTCAGGCACCTCAGGCGCTAAAGCGCGCGCACAAAATAAAGCTTTTGGCGCGGTGCACTGGAAGTGCTGCTCCACCCAAAACCAGAGTTTTTCCGCAACCTGTCAGAGCCTGGGTAAAACGGCGGCCGGAGTGTCCGGCTGCGGCTCGATATAAGGCACGTTGGGCATGTGAGTCACCTGACCGCGCTGGGCGTCGGAAAGAATGATTCCGGCATGGTCCAGCAAAAGCCCAGTGGCGCGGTCTAACTCCACTTGGGCTTTTTCATAACCGGCGAGGGCTGAAACAAGATTGGATTGGGCCGCAGTCAAGGCAGACTGTTGTTGCATTACGTTATCCGGATCAGAAACTCCAACTTCCAATTTTCTTTGCTCCGCATAGAGCGATTGGCGGGCCAAATCAGCCGCGGTCTGGGCCGATTCCACACTCGACCGATTCTGTTGCACGTCGAACTGCGCGTTGCGTACCTCGATGCGAATTTGATTCTCAAGCTGCTGGAAACGCATTTGGGCCTGGCGGTATTCCAACTCAGAGCGAATCTGGTTGGCCTGCGCTTCACGGTTGCGGAGCGTGATATTGAACGTGGCCACCACTCCATAATCGGGCGCGGTCGAATCGAACATCTGGCCCAAGGCATTGCCGTAGCTCACGGGGCCGCCGTTGCGAAATGCGGAAGGCGCGGTAGCTGGGTTGAAGCAGCGAGTGGTAACGGTGCTCGAGCAAAGAGGAATTTCGGGATTCACGGCGCCGCCCAGTCCCGATCCTCCGTAGTAAATCGACGGATCAACAATTGGAAGCAAAGCATTGCTCACCGCCCGGATGTTGAGGTCGCGAGTCGTGAGATCAATGCGCGACTCGGCCAGTTCGGCGCGATGGGCAAGCGCATCGTTGACCAGGGCTGCGGTGGAGATCGACGGTTCCTTGGCCGGCAGTTGCATGGTGGAGGTGGGCACGACTTCCGCACTGTCGAGCGCTGGATTTACCAACGTGCGGCTGAGTGCGTTCTTCATGAGCAACTGCTGGAGTTCGAGATTTGTGCGCGCCAGAATCAAAGCTTGTTGATCAGCGGCGACAGTGCTCTCCGCATTCACGATCTGAATAGGCTGCATCGTGCCATATTCCACCTGTTTGCGCGTGTCCTTCAGAATCGTTTGCGCGTAGGACAATGCATCCTGCTGCACCCTTACGTTCTCGTAGGCGTAGACCAGGTTCCAATACAGGTTCTCAATCTGGTCGACGGTGGTGATGATTTGCAAGCGGAAGGCGGCGTCCGTGATCTCACGATTATTTGTAGCAATGCGGATAAAGCGCGTATTGGGCAGTTTGCCGAAGCCTTGCAGAACCGGCTGCGTCAGCTTGAATAGGGTACTGGCGCTAAGGGCCGGACTGTAGAGACTGTTGTGGCTGTTGGTAGTGACGTGGCTGTTGTTAAAGGTCACCGAAACATCGGTGCCCCACTGCAGGCCCTGAGCGTAGTTAAACTCGGCGGTTCCTGTGTTGACGTTTAGGGCGGAAATGCCGTTCAGCGCGTTGGTGGAAGGACTGTGGGTTCGATCCATTTGCAGCGTGCTGGAGAGAATGGGATCGAATCCAATGATGGTGGCACCAATTCCCAGCGTGGAACCGACCAAACCGTTGGTGCCGGTGGCGGCTCCGGCGGAGCCGGGGCTGGTACCGCCGCTGCCGGAACCCACGGTTCCACCGAGTCCGCCGACGCTACCGCCGGGCGTATTTTGTACTACGCCGGTGTTCACGCCTAGAGTGGAAGCGCCCCCTTCGGAACGAAGGATGTCAGTTTCGGCAATGTTTAGGTTGTAGCGCGTAATGGCGAGGTCGAGATTATTCTCCAGGGTAAGCGCGATGGCATCGTCCATGGAGAGCAGGAGCTTGCCATCTTTGATGAGCGACTCAAGGCGCGGGGCATTCGCCAGATTCGGCGGATCGACGTGATGCGCCTCATAAGGAGCAATGAGATTAGGATACGGCGGGTAGGGCTTGGAATCATCTTTCAAGACAGATGAATCGAGCGGCGGGGCTTGCGTCGGCGCGGATTGGCCGGCTTGGTGTTGAGCCGACTGGGGAGACGGCTGCGAGTCTTGTCCCAGACTGCTGGGTGCCAAAAATCCAGCCAGAACTACGGTGGCCAGCAGCCGAACTTGGGAATTCAAAGCGGAAAATGGCATTCGTCTATCTCAATACATAACGGCTGCCTGGGTCCATTGTAAAGCCTCTCTCTGTAAAGAATTGTCAGCCAAAGAGTCCATCAGTCGCACGCAAAGACTAAGCCCGACCGTGCGGGACAACTTCGCTGAGATGGGGAAAACCGCGGGACCGCTCTAAATCCAGAATTGTCCCGCGGCGGTTACCACGGCTATTGCGGCTGCGACTGGTTGGGTTGCGGTGTGGCGGATGGCAAGTCCCGGCGCGATGTGACGTCGGGCACATGAGGCAGGTTGGTGACCTCTCCACGCTCAGCATCGGAAATCTGGATACCGGTAGTATCGAGCAGACGACCGGTGGCACGGTCTAGGTCGACGCGCGATTTTTCGTACGCCGCCATGGCGGATACAAGAGTGGACTCGGCGTTCGCCAAAAGAGATTGGTTCTGCAGTACCAAAGTGGAAGTTGAAGCCCCTAGAGCCAATTTCTTTTGCTCGGCGTCCAAAGACTGGTGGGCCAATGCTACCGCAGCCTGGGCAGACTCCACGCTGGCTCGGTTCTCCTGCACCGCAAATTGCGAATTGCGCACATCAATGCGAACCTGGTTTTCGATCTGTTGCAAGCGCATCTCGGCCTGCCGGTATTCCAACTCGGAGCGTATCTGGGTGGCTTGGGCGACGCGGTTGCGAATTGGAATATTCAGAGTGAGCCCTAAACCTTTGTCCGAAGCAGACGAATTGATGAGCTGGTTTAAGGTGCTGCCGTAGCCAGAGGGCAGGATAGATCCTGAAGGTATGCAATCTGGCGGGGGCGCTGCGGTAGGGCTACCACAGGTGGCGAAGGTACTTTGACTTCCGCCGACGCCGGAGCCGCCATAGTAAGCGAACAGGTCGAGGGTAGGAAGCAATGAGCTGCGGATCGCCTTGTTGCTGATTTCCTGGTTGGTCAGATTAATACGCGCTTCGGCCAATTCGGCGCGATGGGTGAGCGCATCGTTAATGAGGTCTTGCGTGGGTACGATTGCTTCCTGCGCGGGGAGTTGCATCGTGGATGTAGGGACAACCTCGGCATCTGCCAGTCTCGAGTCCACCAAAGTACGACTGATGGCATTCTTCATCAGCAATTGCTGCAACTCGAGGTTGGTCTGGGCCACGGTCAAAACTTGCTGATCGCTGGCCACGGTGCTTTGCGCTCGCACTACTTCGATGGGAGCTAAAGTGCCGATCTGCACTTGCTTTTGGTTGTCGGAGAGCGTCTTTTGGGCGAAAGCGACCGACTCCTGCGCCACTCTCACATTTTCGTAGGCATACACCAGGTCCCAATACATGGTTTCGATCTGGTCTACGGTGGTGATGATCTGCAGACGGAAGGCGACGTCGGAAATTTCCCGGTCATTCTTGGCGATGCGGATGAAACGAGTATTGGGCGCGAATCCAAAGCCTTGCAACAAATGCTGGGTAAGCTGAAACTTAAAGCCAGAATTCAAAAGAGGGCTGAGTGAAGTATAGGGACTGTTCGACACGCTGCGAGTGTTATTGAACCCCACCAACAGGTTGGTCCCCGTAACAAAACCCTGGTTGTAAGCAAAATCTCCCGTACTGGTGTTCCCTACGCTACCGCAAAAAGGAGAAGTACAAAGAATTTTTGATTTATCTATCTGCAGTGTTCCGCCAATAATGGGATCGAAGCTAGTGATCGTGGGACCATCGCCCAAGGTCGAGCCGACCAGACCGCCGAAGCCCGCGCCCGCGCCTCCTGATCCAGGGTTGGTGCCGCCGGTACCGGAGCCTACCTGAGAGCCAATGCTGCTCTGAGCGCCTCCTGGGGTATTCGCCACTATGCCCGCATTTATACCCAGAATGGCTCCGCCCGCTTTGGCCCTCAGAATGTCTGTATCAGCGATGTTGAGGTTATAGCGTGCGATGGCGATATCGAGATTATTCTCCAAGGCGAGGGCGACCGCGTCATCCATGGACAAATAGATTTTGCCGTTCTGCAGCAACTGTTCAATGCGCGGCGTATTGGTAAGATTCGGCGGCGCAACATGTTGCGCGGTGTAGGGAGCGATGGGATTGGGGAAATGCGAATGCGGCTTTGCATAGTCTTTCAGCACGAACTGCTGGGGTTGCGGTGCCTGAGGCGGCGCGGACTGCGCTGCGGCGGGCGCCGGCTGGGAATCCTGTGCCCAACCGCCGACGGACAGCATACCGGCCAGTGCGACGGCGGCAACCTGCCGGGCGACAACACTTAAACGAGGCAAAGACATTCGATCATCTCCATACATAAGGGCTGTCAATCAACAGTTGTTACGCAAACCATGGGCCCCAAGTTTCATCTTTAATGGGTTGCCGGGATGGAAACTTGCTTTCGTTCTACTGTTGGTCCGTACCGCTCTTCGTTCGTGCCGGTCAACGGAATGCAATAGTATAACTGACGCAGGACGCGCGCCTTTTAACTGTGTAAGGCAATCAGGTAAAACTTTGTAAATGCAGGCAAGACATTTAGATGAAACACTCCGCAGAGAAGACTCCATAATAGTCATGCGTAATCTCAATCTCGTCCTGGCCTATGACGGGTCGGAATTCTCGGGCTGGCAGGTGCAGCCGGATGCCGTCACGGTGCAAGGCGTACTGGCCTCGGCTATTGGACGGATCACCGGGGAAAAGGTCTTGCCGCAGGGGTCAGGACGCACGGACGCCGGGGTACATGCCTTGGCCCAGGTGGCTACGTTCGCGACGGAGTCGTCTATCCCTGCGGAAAACTTGGGGAAAGCGTTGAATGACATCCTTCCGGCCTCGGTTCGCGTGCTCGAGGTTGAGGAGGCTGCGGCTGGCTTTCATGCGCGAAAGTCGGCACGGGCCAAGACCTACCGCTATCGAATGTATCGCGAGGCAATCTGCCCGCCGTTTCTAGCGCGCTATGTGTGGCATTATCCCTATCCGCTGGATGAAAGTGCCATGGGGCAGGCGGCTGGTTTGGTAGTGGGGGAGCACGACTTTACTTCGTTTGCGGCAATCGATCCCGAACGCGGACGTGAATATGGAACGGTCTCGAATGTAAGGGAGATTTTTGCTTCGAGTTGGGAGCGGCAGGGAGAGGAGTTTGTCTATACCGTCCGAGGCAGCGGGTTTTTACACCACATGGTGCGGAACTTGGTAGGGACATTTTTGCGGGTCGGTAAGGGAACACTGACTTCTTTGGATATTACGAGGATTGTTGGGGCGCGAAACCGTTCCGCGGCGGGAGCGACGGTGCCAGCAAGCGGGTTGTATCTGGTGGGAGTGGAGTATTGAGTGCTCATGCGTGGAGCGGTCGCAATTAATTCTCCAGAAAACTTTATTGCGCTTCGTCTGCACTGAGGGATTGAGGTATGAAGCGAGCTATCGTCAGGCTGATCGCGGTCCTTGTCGGGGTAACGACAGGACTATCTGCTTTGGTAAGTATCATTGCCATATCTCGCCGTGCACAGCATTCGGCTATTGGGAACAGCGGAAACATCGACGTGGCAGCACTTTTCGCGATAATCGCCGTTCTCCTGCTTTTCATCGCCATCGGATTGTTCAAATTTCGCAGATGGGCATTGGTCACCACAATCATCTTCACAGGCCTGTGCTCCGTTTACAGCTTGACCAGGGTTTTTGTAATGAAGCCCGGAACGAACCAATCGGGCACATTGTTTGTTTTGGTCGGCGGCGTGGGGGTCGGGCTCCTTCTGATTTACGCGGCTCCCAGGTCGAGTGATTCGCCGACAATTCCAGGTTCTCGCCCGGCTGGGGTGAATGCTGTGGCAATCGTGGGATTCGTATTCGTGCCATTGAGTGTTTTTAGCAATCTCCGAGGAGATTCGAATTCAAGCGCCAGGATGGCAGCTAGCCAATGCGGTTTCCAATACGTTGTTCTGTGCCGTGCTCTCGTTGGGGCTCTGGAAACTCAAGGAGTGGGCTCGTCTTCTCGCCGGGTCACCGGTTTTCTCGCTCCTCTTGGCGTTTTACCGTTACTCCTCGGGACAAGCAGGCATCGGCCTTTTATCATTACGATGGCTTTGCAGCATTGGTCTATGCGGCTTGGACAATCTGGTATCTCAGAAGACCCCAGGTCGAGCGGGCATTTGCCAGTTCGGAGTCGATAGACATTTGAGCATGACCGCTGACCTTCAAATCGCGGCCCCTAAAGTGATCTCGGTCAATCCCGCGACGGGCGAGATTTTGCGCGAGTTTGAGTGTGCTTCGGAACCGGAGGTGCATGCGGCGGTGGCGCGGGCGCGCGCGGCCCAATCCGCATGGGATGAACTTGGAGTGCGGAAGCGGATTGCCATCGTGCGCGACTTTCAGCGGTTGTTGCGCGAAAAGAAATCAGAAGTTGCGGACCTGATTACGAGCGAGGCTGGGAAGCCCTCGGTGGAAGCGCTGCTCACGGAAGTGCTCGTTGTGCTGGATGCCGCGCGTTTTTGCGTTGATAATGCGTACAACTTTCTGCGTGAAGAGCCGGTGCCTCACGGCAACCTGGCCATGAAGTCCAAAGCGGGGAGAATATTGCGCGAACCCCAGGGCGTGATGGGAATCATTTCGCCGTGGAATTATCCATTTTCCATTCCGGCCACGGAGAGCCTGGCGGCGCTGGTCACGGGAAATGCAGTGGCGTTGAAGCCCTCGGAATTTACCTCGCTGTGCGCGCTGAAACTTGCTTCCTTGCTGTACCAAGCTGGAGTACCGGAAGATGTGCTTCAAGTCATCGTCGGCGATGGCTCCACGGGCTCGGTGCTGGTGAATGCCGAGATCGACAAGCTGATCTTCACCGGGAGCGTCTCCACGGGCAAGCGGATTGCACATGCGGCTGCGACGCGCCTGCTGCCGGTGGTACTGGAGTTGGGCGGAAAAGATCCCATGATTGTGCTCGACGATGCCGACATCGATGTGGCATCGAGCGGCGCAGTGTGGGGCGCGTTTGTGAATGCAGGGCAGGCTTGCTTGTCAGTTGAACGTTGCTACGTCGATCGCAGTGTGTATGAGCTGTTTATGGATGCGTGTGTCCGCAAGACGAAGCAATTGCGCGTCGGGCCTGGCATGGATCGAGAAACCGACGTTGGGCCGATGATCCACGAGCGGCAACTACGCAATATGGAAACGCAGGTGGAGGATGCGGTGGCACAAGGAGCACGGGCGTTGGTGGGCGGGAAGCGATTGCCTAATCTTGGGCCAAACTTTTATGCGCCGACGGTGCTGGTGGACGTCACGCAGCAGATGCGCATCATGCGCGAGGAGACCTTCGGGCCGGTGCTGCCAGTGATGGCCTTCGACAACGACGACGAAGCCATCCGCCTGGCGAACGATTCGGAATACGGTTTAGCTGCGAGCGTGTGGACGGGTGACAAGGCGCGCGGGGAGGCGCTGGCCAGGCGTATCAAGGCGGGCACCGTGATGGTGAACGATGTCGTCGCCTGTTTCGGTATCAGCGAAGCGCCGCATGGAGGAGTGAAAGCCAGTGGCATTGGACGGACCCATGGAAAATTCGGTCTGGAAGAAATGGTCAGGATCAAGTATTTGGATTCTGATCGCTTGCCCGGCGTGAAAAGAGTCTGGTGGTATGGATATGGCGAAGCGTTCACGCGGCAGATGGATGGATTTCTTGATCTGCAGTTCTCACGTGGGTTGGGACAAAGGTTGCGGGGCGCATTACGGTCTGCCGGAGCGTTGGTGAGGAAGGGAAAAGTGTAAGCATTACGTAGGGGACAGACGCCCCTCGTCTGTCCAGCGAGCGAAACTCGCCTTTGCTGGAGTGGTGGCCATAAGCAGCGCATTTGCGAAAAGGGTTCGAGTAAAATCTAGTTTGCTGCTTGTATTCGGACGGAACGAAGGCTTGCCGAGCACAGCTCGGCCTGGACGGATCCAAGACCCGTCCCCACCCAGATCATGCCAGCGCGAGGCAGGGCTGGCGAAAGTATGAAGGCTTCTGAACTCATCTACGACTGGAACCAGAATCATCCCGCTGGTCTGCGGCCGATTGGGCCCGTTCTGCTGAATGATGAAACTCTGCGGGACGGTTTGCAGTCGCCCTCGGTACGCGATCCTTCTATAGAAGAAAAAATTCATATCCTGCATTTAATGGAATCGCTTGGGATCCAATCGCTTGATTTGGGGCTGCCGGGAGCGGGGCCACGGGCGGTAGAACACATCGAGGCGCTGGCGCGTGAGATCGTTCGAAACAAGATGAAGATTCGCGCCAATTGTGCGGCGCGGACACACGAGAATGACATTCGTCCGATTGCCGAGATCGTGCAGCGCACCGGCCTGAACATCACCGCGGCGACCTTTCTGGGATCGAGTCCGATTCGCCGCTACACCGAAGGCTGGACCGACGACTTTTTGCTTGAGACCACGGAGAAGGCAGTGAAATTCGCGGCGTCGCTCGGGCTCGACGTGATGTACGTGACCGAGGACACATCGCGCTGCGACCCAGAGATGGTGAAGCGGTTGTACTCAGCTGCGATCAATTTTGGCGCACGCACCATCGTGGTGTGCGACACCTCCGGACACGCGACGCCCATGGGAGCGGTTGCCCTGGTGAAATTCGTGGTGGATGAGGTGGTGAAACCTTCGGGCGAGAAAATTCGCGTCGACTGGCATGGACATTGCGATCGTGGCCTGGCGCTTGCGAATTCGATTGCAGCCCTGATTGCGGGCGCGAATTGCGTGCACGCATGCGCGTTAGGAATGGGTGAACGCGTGGGCAACACCCAGATGGACCAGATGCTGGTGAACCTTAAGCTGATGGGTGTGCCGCCCTGGGATGAACAGGATTTGACCAAGCTCAAGGAATATTGTCAGGCGGTGTCGCAGGCTACGGGTGTGCCCATCCCGCCGAATTATCCGGTAGTGGGCGAAGATGCGTTCCGCACTGCAACCGGCGTGCATGCGGCGGCGGTCATCAAGGCCTATAAAAAAAACGATGTCGAGCTGGCGAATGCTGTGTATTCGGGCGTGCCTTCGCATGTGTTCGGCATGGAGCAGGTGATCGACATTGGCCCGATGAGCGGGAAATCGAACATCTTGTTCTGGCTGGAGCGGCACAAGTTTTCCGCTAACGAGGAAGTCGTGGAACGTATTTATAAGCGCGCTAAAGCGTCCGATCACACGCTGAGCGAGGCGGAAATCCTGGAGTGTGTGGAGAAGGCCAAGGCGCAGTGAGGACGAATCGAAGGATTCAGGCCTCATTCGGCGAATCCTCTGCCGCGGTTTTCGTTGGAAATCCTTCGATCCAAACGGATATTCGAGCAATCCTCTAGGTTGGTTGCCACCACTCAAGCAGGAATTCCTACTTTGCACGGCGGTTACCGTGCCCGCGAAGATCTAGCCCGATTCGCGGGTCAGGCGCTGCAAGTTGGGTGCGGCGAGGGGCTTCGCTGGGGTCGGGCGCGGGAGCGTAGCTGACCACGAATTCCCTTCAGCAGAAGGGTTATCTGCAGGCTGTAGAACTTCCGATGTGAACAGGGCATGGCAAGCCTCGGGTATGCATTGGAGGCCAGCTGGTGACGGAACTCAAGGATGTTACCGAAATTGCTTCGACGCAGGCTGCGCTCAAGATCACACAAAATGTGATCGGGAGGGACTTTCGCTGAGGGAATCGTGGTTACATCTAACCCTTGCTGGTCTCCGCCAGCATGCGAACCCGCTTCCGAAACTGTTTCTGGGCCGACAAGTGGGCTCCCGTCAGCAGCAGCAATCCGGAAAGAAACGCCCAGAACATCAGGCTGACCGACAATGCGAACGGCCCGTACACTTCCTGAAAATTCAGACGGGGCAACGCCCAGATGTAAGAGTATTTCAGAATTTCCAGCAACAATCCCATGATCACCGCCGAAGGCAGCACAGCCCGGGCCGAGACTTTCCCATTGGGCAACAGCCAGTAGATGAGAAAAAAGATCGCGATGCTGGCAGCGGTGGCGAACACTTTCATGGTGATATATGCCGCCATCCGGATGACAAGAATATCGTGGCCGAAAGACATGGTTTTCAGTATCACCACATTGCCAGCGGTCAGAGCGATCGAAAGCAGGGCCAGCATTCCGCAGGCAAATGCCAATCCCAGAGAGATAAGCTGATTCCCCAGATAAGAGCGGTTGTTGGGAAAGCGCCAGATGCGGTTCAGGGCAACCTCCAATGGCATAAAGATCCCCGTGGAGGTCACAAGCAGAATTACTAGCGAAGCTATCTGTGCTCGTTGGCGCGCCTCAACCAGGGCATTCAGGTTGCGAATCAGGAAGTCCTGGCCAGCAGGCAGGTAATCGCGGAGTAGTTGCACCACGACCTGGTACATGGCAGGCGAGTGGAAAACCTGCCGGATCAAAGTCATCAATACCAGCATGAACGGGAAGAAAGACAGAATGGCATTGGCCGCGACCGAGAAGGCAAAAGTATGGACTTCGGTGCGCAGAAGGTATCTCACGGTGGAGACGGTCAGCCCAGAAGGAGATTTGGCCGGTTTCCCAGGTAAGGTAGTGGAAGCAAGAGCATCCGGAGAGATCGAATATGACTCGTGGTCAATCAAGAGGATTTTCGCATCTTATCAAACGGTTACGGCTACCCGCGGTGCATCCTGCCACTGAGCCAGAAGAAACTGCTTAACAAGAAATGTTAGTTCCCAATCTAAACTACCACCTTAAAACGTTTCACTTCCTGAATTTATCCTCTTGCCAGAACCAAAGTTCCTGAATATTATCTTTTGCTCATTACCAGATGTCGGTTACAAGATTCAGTTTTGGGTAGATGTTTCGTGCATCGTAGTCAAAACTCGAGCAACTGCGACAGGCTCCGGAGCTTTGCGCCGTATTTTCTACATACGGCGTAGAACTCAGGGGCCTTTCTCATTGGTCGAAATTCGACGGATGAAGAAGCGTTTGCCTGAGGGGAATCCTGGGTCCTCTGAGGGGGTAGTACGAAGCATGAGCTTCACGGAGGATGCGGGACCAAATCACTGTAAGGCGAAAGGAGTCCTTGTGAGAGAGAAGGGAACAGTAAAGTGGTTCAACGGGGCGAAGGGTTATGGATTTATCCAGCGCTCCACTGGGGAAGATGTCTTCGTTCATTTTTCGGCAATCCAGGAAAACGGTTACCGGACATTGAATGAGGGCGAAACCGTGGAGTTTGATTTGCTGAAGGGCCCGAAAGGGTTCCAGGCAGGAAACGTGGTCCGCGCAACGGCGGCCTAAAGCAGCCTCGTTACACTCATCAGCAGACCCTCCCAGCTTCCCCTGGGAGGGTTTGTATTTGGGCTATCCGCTTCCAGCCTTGGCGGAACGTGCTTACTGTATTTCCACGGACACCAAGTCCCCGTTCACTTTTCCGCCTGCCTTGTAGTTCACAGCCACCGCGCGGTTTCGCCATGTGCAGGAGAATTCGTCAGCCCCGACCAGCGTCAGTGATCTGTAATCCTCGGTACGCAGCTTCAGCGTTTTTGTTCCGGCTAAGACCGTGAGGACTGCGACAGGAGATTGCGCACAATCCACACTCACAAGCTTTCCCTTAAGAAATTGCATGGCACGTTGGTCTGGCTGAGATTCAGGCGCAGGCTGCGGCGAATGGTTACTGGGGAGTTCTGCATCTTCCACCGCTGAACCAGTTTGAGTTGGTGGCGTGTCTGGTTGCGGCAGAAGGCCGTATTTCTTTAGAGTTGGCAGATCGTTCAAGTCTTTTTGGGCCGCATGTGCGATTTGCGGATCCCCGCTGGTTTTCAGATGCTCGAGCAGCGCTGTGGCTGCGGCCCAGTTCTTTCCGGCGATATCGATCTTTGCCATATTCAGCAGATAGGTTTCGCTACGTGGATTGAGTTGAATCGCCGCTTGCATCGCCGTCATTGCCGAGTGTGTACCGCCGCCCTCCAGCCGCGCCATGGCGAGCATGTTGTAGGCCTCGGCGAAATCGGGGTCCCAGTCGAGGACGATCTGCAGGTCCTGCATCAAGTTAGGTAGACCTTGTAGTCGACCGTTGGATTGACCGGCGTGATAACTCAGCAGAGCCGATTCATAGCGTATCCAGGGGTCCTTGGGATCAATTTGCATGGCCTGGTTCAGTTCTTCGGTGGCTGGCTCGAATTCTTTCCTTTCGATATGGTCCCAGGCCAGAGCGCGGTGGGCGATCGGGGTTTCCAGTTTTGGGTCGTGGGCCAGTGCATTGAGCTGACGCAGCGCTGCGTCCCGGTGTTCAGGCACCCGCTCGGTCGCCTCCGCCACCAAGGCTTGCCCATCTGCAAACGGAAGCTCTCGCGTGCTGGTGCCGATTTCATCGCCCGGGATGGGCGAGGGGAAATGGAACGTCTGTCCGCCTGCGGTGGTCGCGCCGGGTTGTTTGGAGGCGTCCAACGCCAGGAATAATGGTTGCAGGGAATTGAAGTAATCTCTGACTGTCTGATCGAACTGCCCTGCAGTCATGCCATAAGCTTGCTGAATCGCCTTTTCCACCGGGACCCTTTGGTTCTGCACCAGATCAAAATAAATGCCGGTCTCGGGCAGCTTGTTCTTATTCAGCAGGTAATGCACTGTTATCCACGATTGCGCGTAGAAGAGGGAGTGATGGCTTCCTTCCGCGCTGTGCTTCAAGGTGAACAAGTCAGGGACGGCCAGCCACACCGGAGCGCTCAGAATTTCAGTGAGCGACTTCATCGGTGAATCTATTCCCCTGGTCTGGCTGCCAACCATGTCGGAATGCCAACCCGAACCGAGTTCGGGGTCGCGGCCGATTTCAACCTGGGTGTTGTCCACGCGGATGGAAGAAAAGTATTCCGCGAAACCTTCGTCGAACCACGGCTGGGTGGGAGGGTAGTTGTAATTCAACAGCAGATGAGCGTATTGGTGGGCGACCGCGCGCCAGCTCTCGTCCTCGAAAAGATTAAGAACGATGTAGTTGCGGTCTTCTCCGGGCAGGAAGAAGCCGGGTTCGGGAATGGTCTGGCCGTCGCGGACGGACGCAATCTGGACATACTCCTTGTCCGTCTTTAGGGCGATGATTTCAAGCGGCTCCGGCATTTTCAGTTTGTTCTTCAGCAAGAGCTGGCCGAAGACGGCACGCATCTGTTCCATTCGCACCGCGACCTCGCGGCCTTTCTTTTCACTGGCGTCGGTCAAGACAGAAAAATGGTCGGAGCTGACGCGAATCCAGCGAGGTTCTTTGTCAGAGGGACGGGAGGATGCATAAAGCGGTGATGTCAACCCGGCGAAAAGCAGAAAACAGAAGAAAAATCGTCGCAGGAAACTGAAATCGCGGAGGATCATGATTTCGACGCCGAAGGAATTTCTGACGTATGAAAGATGCTACCACGGGGAGAACCGGAGGAATCGGTGGTGCATGCGTGAGGAGATCTACCAGCGAACCAGACCGTCAGGATCTTCCACCAACACAACCTCATACTTTTCCAGCATCGGCATCAGAATGTTTTCCAGTTCGCCCTTCCAAAGTTTCCCTTCATAAAACTTTTCTTTCATCGGCTCACGCGAAGGAAGATCAGGAAAGCCACGCATAAAAAAGAATGTGTCGGGATCTTCAACGGAAAGAAATGGACCCAATATTTTCATCCCGATTTCCATGTGCGCCGGGATAGACTTGGAGCGGAATATCTCAAGAAACTCGGCGCGCTTGCCGGGCTTGGTTTTATAGGAGCGCATCTCGATGATCATATACACGCCTCCAACAGCATAGTTGCGCAACGAGCGGGAAAAAGAAAGAATGCACTTTGTGGTAATCCGGTTACCGTGTGGAAACTCGCCCTGCGATAGAAGACACTGATGTCCCGCAACTACCTCTCTCGACGAAGTGCCCGCTTACAGCGGCGCTGCACGCCATCGGTGGTAAGTGGAGCTTGATTTGCCTCTATTGGCTGGATTCCGGCACGCGCCGGTTTAGCGAACTGCGCCGGTTAATGCCCGACATTTCCCACAAGGTCCTTGCGGCGACGCTCTGCCGTCTGGAGCACGAAGGACTGATCTGTCGCACAGTTTATGCGGAGATCCCTCCTCGGGTTGAATACCGCATCTCTGACCACGGCGAGACGGTGCGTCCGATTCTCCAGGCGGTTCGAGGATAGGGCCAAGAGCACCTTGAGTGGACGCGACTCGATGATGATACGACCCCTTCATAGGGACTTCCAGATGATCGCCCAGAAGGATCAAGGAAACGGAAGGTCGGATCACGGCGCTTCAATCACTGCTCAGTTTCTTCTGCGCCCACCTGGCCATCTCGGCGACCACGGGGTCTTCGTCTTCGGCAAGTTTCTGCAGCGCTGGCACGAAATCTTGATCGCCGCTGTTGCCGATCGCTATGACAGCATTTCGACGTAAGCCACTGTGTTTGGTGCGGCGGATCGGCGAGCCGCGGAACATCTCCAGGAATTCTTCTGCCTTCATCTCCGCCAGCCATAGCAATCCAGGATTGACGAGTCCCTCGCGTGGTTGGAATTCTGTCGCGTTGGTTGCTGGAGCCTTTCGATTCCAGGGGCAGACATCCTGGCAAATGTCGCACCCAAATACGTGCTGGCCCAGGCCTTCGCGCATCTCTTCCGGAATTACGCTGCGCTTTTCGATGGTGAGATAGGAAATGCACTTATTGGAATCAAGCTGATATGGCGCGATCAGCGCGTCGGTGGGGCAAGCTTCGATGCAGCGTGTACAGGTGCCGCAGCGATCCGGCGCGGGGATGTCCGGCTGCAGGTCGAGCGATGTGAGGATTACGCCCAGGAACAACCACGATCCCAGCTTCTGATTGAGAATGCAGGTGTTCTTCCCAATCCATCCTACGCCTGCGTATTTGGCGTAGACTCGCTCGACGACCGGGCCAGTGTCTACGTAGCAGCGGGTGAACACATCTTTGGCTGAAGCCTCACGCACGTTGGTTTCGACCAATCGCAGCCTGCGCATGACTGCTTCGTGATAGTCCTCCCGGCTCCAGGCGTAGCGGGCAATCCACCCGCGCTCGGGGTCGTGGGCTTCGGTGGAATAAGGCTGAGCAGTGTTGTAGTTGACAGCGCAGACAATGACGCTGCGTGCCCACGGGAATGTCGATTTCAAAGAAGCACGTTTCAGATGGCCGGCTTCATCACGCGACTCCATGTACTTCATTTCGCCGGCGTGTCCGGCAGCGATCCACTCCGGGAAATGGCCCAGCTCAGGGAAGTCGCTGACCGGCGCGATCCCCGCGAGGTCAAAGCCAGCAGCGGCGGCTGCCTGTTTGACGATTTCGGCGATTTCGCTGAGTTGTTTCAATGACTTGTCCGGAACGCAATTCATTATCCCAGTTTGGTTCAAACATCGCCTGCCCAAAGTGGAAATCCACAGTCGGTCTTAGTTCACTTAACCTTGCCTTCGTGACTTCGTGAGAATTAGGTTGCGAGACAGGCACGCCGCCTTACATTGCGTGTTCTTCGAATTCATTCCTTATAAAGGAGAAAAGGCAATGCCACAAATAGCGCCCATTCAAATCTCCATCATCAACGCGAGCGCTGTGCTGTCGGACGCTGAAATTCGTCCCGCCATTGATGCTTTGAAAAAGCAGGTCACAAATGACTTCCGCCCCGCCTGGGGCGTGGATGCCGAACTGGCCTTCATTCCGACTGGCGCCGAACCATCTGCCGGAACCTGGTGGCTCACGATTATCGATGATTCTGACCAGGCCGGGACTTTGGGATACCACGACCTCACACCCAACGGTTTGCCGATCGGGAAGGTGTTCGCTGAGACCGATCTCAAGTACGGATCGAACTGGACGGTCACCGCCAGCCATGAGCTGTTCGAGATGCTTGCCGATCCGAACATCAATCTGATCGTGATGGTGCAGACGAGCAATGAGAATGCCGGAAAGCTGTACGCCTATGAGGTCTGCGATGCCTGTGAGGACGATGGTTTCAGTTACAAAATCGGCGATGTAAGCGTCTCCGACTTCGTTTTTCCGTCCTGGTTTGAAGACTTCCGGGCGGAAGGGTCCACGCCGTTTGACCAAACCAGGAAAATCAACCGGCCGTTGGCCTTACTAATAGGGAGGGTACATTGGGGTTTTCGATATCAGCTCCGGTAGTGGATGGCAGCAACTCACCGCTGAGAAACATCCCGCCAGCATGCAAAGCCGCGGCAACGTGGGCAGCCGCCGCGAACGCAGGGCCATGCTGCACTATCAGTGGGTGGAAAGTGTGGCGCACAGGGAAATCATGAGCCGGGCCAAAAGCTATCGTCAGCGCATGCTGCAGATCGTTGCGCGAAGACCGGCGGCCTGATTGCTGACAACCCACTACTCATGGTCAGTTCGAGCAAACCAGGCCACGGATTTGCGCCGATTTTCGCGGATGGTTTCGATCTGTGTTGATCCGCGGGGATCTGCGGCCGAGTCCCGCATTGAGCTACGGTTGTGGGGAAGGATCTGACGGTGGTGGCGAAGAACTCGGCGGTTGTGGCTTTGACGGATTTGGCGCCGACGTGGGCATTTCGCCGCAGGGGCCTTCCCCTCCGCCTCGCCGTATTCCACCGCCGGGATGCCGTCCACCACCGCGTGCTTCCTGGCATGATCGAATTGCTTCCTGTTGCTGAGGAGAAACCAGGGCCTCCATCTCCTGGCGGGCATGCTCCCGGATCTCGTGGATCTTCTCGTGCTTTTGCTGCGTGGTGAGCGCAGAGTCGGCGCACACCGACTCGACTTGCGCTTTGGTGCTCCGCTCAATGCCTCGCCGTTGCTCCATGGCCGCTTTCGAGGCCCCTGCTTCCTGCCAGCAGGGCTCCTGCCTGACTTGTTGGCCGGGCCTGGCTCCTGATCCAGTGATTGGCCCCTGAACCCGGATCGGATTAGTAGCCGTTTGTGCCACAAGAGGCAGAGGCAGCGTCGACAACAAGCCAAGAACCATCAATATGCGCTTTACTGTTGTAGGGGATGGCATGGGTAGAGCTCCGAGAATCCTAAACACATCTTGGGGCAGAAAGTTGAGAAGATTGTCGCCTGATTCAGAATTTTACGCCGGTTGGAGGGAAAATCAATCGAAGACTGCGAATAATAAGTGAATACGGATCGACGACGAGCGACTGAGGATCGGCGGTTACATACCGAGCTTTTTCACTTCTTCGTTGTAATACTTGCGGTAGAGGATGTCCCACTCCTGACTGCCTTCCAGGATGGTGCGCTTCTGGCTCTCGATTTTCTGCTTCGCGGCCAGGTCGATCTTCTCTTCCTGGTTCAGCAAAGCTTCCAGGGTTTTGCGTACTTCCAGCCGGATGGTATTCCGGTCTTCCAGAAAGTCCACTTCGCCCATTTCGGCCAGCGCATCCGTAAGCACGTGCGCCACCTTATTCACTTTGTCGCGGCTGACTCTCACAACACCGCCTTGTACTTGCGCGTCAGTTCGCTCTTCACTTTGCGAAACATTTCTTGATAATTGGCGCCGCTGTTACGCATTTCCTCGGAGTAGGCTTCCAGAATGACTCGTACCTCATCGTTGATGCGGTCCTCAAGGGACAACTCCTCAAGGATCGCCGCGTGTGCCTTTTCCGTGACCGCAGCCACAGCCTTGGTCTCGATGAACTCGCCCGCGATCAATTTTTTGGTGACTTCGCGGGCAAGATAGCCCACGTATTCTTTCGAAAGCAGCATAATGCGGATCGGGAATTCGGTGAACAGAAAGTGTAGCACAGGGGGTGGGCGTCGTTGGTCGTTGGTGCTTGGTGGTTGGCCTCTTAGGCACAATCCGCCGAGAAGCTGGACTGCTCCGGTTCTGACCAACGACCAACGACCAACGACGAATGACCAACACCGGTTCTTCCCATTTGCTCCCATCCGCCAGTTCATGCACAATGCTCATAACAGAGAGTCCCTTTATGTCTCCCGTCTCCGACGATCTCGCCAGCTTGAAAGACGACATGATTGCCTTCATTGAAGGTCACGGCATGCGACGCTTTCACGGATATGTGGACCCTGAGGAAGTGCAGAGTGTGATGTGGAAATCGGAAGACAATCCTGACGGCTGGAAGGACTTTGTCGAGTTGGCGAAGGCAGCCTCCGCGCCTTTTCTCACCATGGATTCGTGGCGGCTACAACCTCAGGAACTGGATGACATGATCGAGCGCCTGGGAAATGCTGAGTTTACCAACGATGAAGATGTGGACGACGCCCGTTGGCTGAAAACCTATCTGGGGAAGACCGGGTTTGTGCAACTGGGCTTTGCGCAGCAGGGCGTCATGATGATTTACGAAGCTTCCACCGAGTGGCATGAGCGCTTCCAGCGCCTGCTGGAACTGGCCGACGATTTCGGTGGCATTCCCATCGACGAGCCCGACCAGGACGACGAAAGCTAGTCGTGCACTGGAACCTCCGAACAGCCGATTCAGCGAAGGTGCAGGACCTGGCTGAAACTCTGCGCTCCCAATCTGACCTTCACCTAAGCGATCCAAAGCTTGCTGCGACGGTCTCGCGCTTGCTTGTGATGCGTGGCATTGATGAACCCGAAGCCGCAGTGCGTTTTCTCACTCCATCACTCCAAGACCTGCATTCACCATATCTTTTGACTGGCATGGAGGCGGCACTCGGCCGCCTGGAGGCTGCCATCGAGCGCAAAGAAGGCATCCTGATTTATGGAGACTACGACGTTGACGGCACCACGGCGATTGTCATCCTCAAGACGGCAATTGAACTTTGTGGCGGGAATCCTGACTTTCATGTGCCGCACCGCATTCGCGAAGGCTACGACCTGCGCGGAGATGTGATTGAGCGCGCTGCCGCCGCTGGTACCCGGCTCATCATCAGCGTCGATACAGGGATCCGTGCTTTCGCCGCGGCTGAAACTGCGAAGCGGTTGGGAGTTGACCTGATCGTCACGGACCACCACCTTCCCGGGCCGGATGGCATGCCGCCTGCGCTGGCGGTGCTGAATCCCAATCAGCCGGGCTGCAATTATCCCTGCAAATCGATATGCGGTGCGGGAGTGGCGTTCAAGCTCGCCCAGGGATTGATGGAGCGGCGGCTCGTCGGCAAAGACCAGCCGCGATTGCTGATGTCCTTCATGAAAATTGTGGCGATCGCTACCATTGCCGACGCTGTGCCCTTGATTGGCGAGAACCGGGTCTTCGCCAAGCTCGGTTTGGAAGGGCTGCGCTCTGCAGTGAATCCGGGACTCAAAGCATTGCTGGAGGTGGCGAAGCTTGGTGGGCGTCCACTAACTTCGCGGGAAGTTGCGTTCCGCATCGCGCCGCGCATCAACGCCGCCGGAAGAATGGACGTCGCCCGCGACGTGATCGAACTTTTTAGCGTCAAAGATCTAGTTCGTGCCCGTGAGATTGCCAGCAAGCTCGATCAATTGAATGGGGAACGGCAGGAAGAAGAACGAAGAATCCTCGATGCGATCAAGGCACGCTTCGAGGACGACACCGCACTGAGTGAGGCCTATTGCATTGTGATTGATGGCGATGGCTGGCATCGAGGCGTGATTGGAATCACCGCCACCCGCGTGGTTGAACGTTACGGACGGCCGACGCTGGTCATCTCGCGTGACGGCGAGGAGGCTCACGGCTCTGGCCGTTCCATTCCTGCGTTTCACTTGTTGAATGCTTTGGAATCCTGTTCGAATTTGTTCACCAGATTCGGCGGACATGCGCATGCCGTTGGCTTCTCCTTGCCCAGTGCGTACTTGCCCGATCTACGCGCCCAGTTGGACAACTATGCGCGGTCGCGTTTGACTCTGGCTGACTTTGAGCCAACTCTGAACTTCGACGCCGAAGTTCCGCTGGATCAGGTCACGCCCGAGCTGTTTCATTCGGTGTGCCGATTGGAGCCATTCGGCGTGGGCAATCCGGAGCCGGTCTTTGCCACTCGGGGTGTTCTCCTGATGGCACCGCCGCGGGTGATGAAAGATAAGCACGTAAAACTGAGAGTGGCGCTATCTTCCAGGAATTGCGAGTCCGAGACCGGAAGCTCGAATGGCGATGGGCGAAAATCAATCGCTTTCAACGCCCTGGGCTGGCATATGGCGGAGCGTTTCCAGCAGGCGAAAATGATTCCCGGCGATACTTTCGACATCGCTTTTACGCTGGATCACAACGACCATCCCGATTTCGGCGGTTTGGAACTTTCGCTGAAAGACTTCCGAGCCAAAACCGTTCCGGTAAAACCCCCTCCTGCAAAAGAAGAGTCATTGGCCCAGTCACGAGGCACGTAGCAGACTCTAATGCCTCATCACACCGGCAAGCACTCCGCTTAATGAATCCTGCCACGCATGGGCGATCATTCCGGGCCGCACGCTGCCGCGCCAATAGGCCAGAATCCCGAACATGGCTCCGTACAGGCCGATCAGAATCACCATCCGGAAGCCCTGGTACGCGTGAGACGCGCCGAATGCCGCAGCAGAAAGGAGAATGCCAGCGGGAACGCTCTCAGTCAGGGCGATGAACTGCCGCTGCAGGTAACCCCGAAAGATCGTCTCCTCGCAGATACCCGCCGTAACCGAGAGCACTAGCCATAGTGTTATTTCGGCAGCCCCATGCGGGAGTATGAAGTCCATATTGCGACCCAGCGCAGCCATGCGCAAAAGCCGGCCCAGAATCAAAAGGAGACCTGTCGACACTAACCAGAACGCCGCAGCGATTCCAATATCCCGCAGCACTTGGCGGACGGAAAGCCATCGATCTCCCAGAACGATGCGGACGGGAGCCCCACTACGCCGCACGCCCACCACTACAAAAACGAACAAGAGCCATTCAAAGAAAAGAGTGAGCACATAAAAGCGAACATGGTGCGGATTCACCGCTGCTCTCATCTGGTCCGCGATAATCCTTCCCAGCAATGCCCACACTCCAAGGATGGCGAGGACGAAAATCGTGTGGATTGGGCCAGCGACTTTGGTGTAGCGGTCTGACGCGGACTGAACCAGAGCAGGAGTCTCCATGATTACCTCCTCTAGCTGCTAGGATGCCACCGTATCAGCTTTTGGATTCCGAGACGACCATGGATTGCGGAAATGAGAGGGGTGCAAAAACCTCTGCGCATGTTTGAAGTCCCCAGGCACCTTCCGGCTGTATTGTCGACGAGGATTGTTTTGGTCCCAGCATTCCAGCTCAAGGATTTTTGCACACGGGCGGGTGCCCTCGCCTGCCTGGAGGCAGACGGGGCGGTCTTGGCGAGCTTTGCTCGCCCGCCCAGACGAGGGCGTCCGGGCCTACGAGGTTCACCATAGATGGTAGTAACCATGGTGTTGCGCCAGCTCCACCTTAATTCCAAATAGCGCCGCCAGATGCTCGGGCTGTAGCATATCTCCCTTCCGACCATCAGCCACAATTCGTCCCCCAGACATCAGAAGTACGCGATCAATCTCGGGAATGATGTCGGAGAGATCGTGAGTCACGAGAATTATTCCAATCCCTGAGTTCGCCAGCAAACTCATGGTCTGCCGCACGCTGTGTCGCGCGAAAACGTCGAGAGAATTACTGGGTTCATCGAACAACAGCGTGCTGGGATTGTGAACAAGAGCCCGTGCAATCAGCACACGCCTGGCTTCTCCCGAGGACATTTCGCTGACCGCTCGCTCGGTTAAGTGAGAGATTTTCAATTGGGCCAATGCGGTGTCGGCCAGATCTTTCTGCTCAGGAGTCACCCTGTGATTGGGGAAGATGTCGGTGCTGCTGAAGAAACCGGAAAGAACCACATGACGCCCAGTCGCCTCTCCGGTGCAAGCGGACATCAGTTCGTTCGAAACCATGCCCAGCAGGGAGCGCAGCTCGAAAACATTCCAGCAGTCCTGGCCCAGAATCTTCATGCCGGAACCCTCCCGAACCACGGGATAACACTCGCGGGTGATGGTCTTAATCAACGTGGATTTGCCGCAACCATTCGGGCCCAGAATGGCGACATGTTCGTTGGTGTCAATGCGAAGGGTGAAATCGTCGAGCACGGTTTTGTCTCCGCGCATCACACGAACGTTCTGCAGGTCAAGAAGAGCCGGAGATATTGAAGTCATCGCTTTAAAAGTTTAGACGAGGGTGTGGTTCGAGGGGGAGGCTTAAGCGACGCTTTACACAAAGCTGGCATCTGTATATATTCTCCGCTCATGACCGAAGCGATGAGTTTCTGCAACAAGTGTGGCGGGCAGAACGTCCCAGGGGCACCGTTCTGCGGACATTGCGGGGCTGTTCACGGTTCTCCTGCGTCGACGGTGATCCCATCGGGGTTGGTTTCCCAAATCACTCTTTCCCCTTCCGACATTGAGCGAGACCCGCACGCAGCCTCGGCGTCGTATGGAGGCTTCTGGATCCGGTTCGTGGCGGCGCTGATTGATGGAATTCTGGTCCAAGCGATTGTCGTACCCGTGGCCATGTTACTGTCGTTTCTTGTCGGACTTTCAGCCGGGGCGATGCGGCTACACGGCGGGGGCGCATTTTTCGGTTTTGTACCCTTGAGTATCCTTTGGACGTTCGGATTGCTGGTTTCATGGATCTACGAGGCCGGCATGGAGAGCTCTTCGCGGCAGGCTACTTTGGGCAAAATGGCCCTGGGCCTGAAGGTGAGCGATTTGAAAGGAAACCGGATTTCATTTGCCCGCGCCTCGGGCCGTCATTTCGCTAAAATCGTCTCCGGAATGATTCTTCTGATCGGCTATATCATGGCCGGGTTCACAAACCGGAAACAGGCACTCCACGACATGATCGCCGAGACTCTCGTGCTTCGCGTCCGATCCTAACTCTTCCCGTCCTCCCCACATCTCATCAACAAGAAACCGAAGCTCTGCTTGTTGGCATCAAGTAAACTTGATTTTAGATGCCCCCTCAATTCTCCCGCTTGCGCCGCTGGTTTGCGCTCGCCGCGATCTTCTCGATCCTGGTGGTGGGCGGGATGTATCTCTATGCCCGACACAAGGTACAGAACGCCCTGAAGCAGATCCCCGAGAAGATTGGCCTGGAGTTCCAGCAGACAGCGAAAGGTTTCAGCGTCTCCAAGTCGGAACAAGGACGCACCCTCTTTCGGGTCGAAGCCAGCAAAGAATTGCAGTACAAGGGTGGACGCGGGGCAGAACTCTCCGACGTCGAAATCACTCTTTACGGCCGTGACTCCAGTCGATTCGATCAAATCTATGGCAAGAATTTCGAATACAACCAGCAATCCGGAGATGTGATTGGCAAGGGCGAAGTGGAGATGGACCTCCAATCCAATCCGGAAGGCGTTCAAGGTGTTGATCAAGCGTCGCCAAAGGAACTCAAGAACCCAATCCACCTCAAGACCACCAACCTGATCTTCAATCAAACGAGCGGTGATGCGCATACCACCGAAAGAGTTGATTTTCGCGTGCCACAGGCCAGCGGATCAGCGATGGGGGTGACTTATAACGCCAAAACGAACCTCCTCACCATGCTGTCGCAGGTCAATATTGTGCTTAGCGGAGCCACTCCCGTGACCGTAACCGCAGTCCACGGAACCATTACCAAAGATCCTCGGATCGTTGTGCTCGATCATGCTCATCTGGTGGACCGCCTCCAGCAAGCGGATGCGGACGAAGCCACGTTGTTTTTGAAGCCGGACAACACTGTGGACCATATATTGGCGCGCGGGAATATTCTGGTGGAATCGAAAGGCGGGCAGCCGGCAAGAGTGCAGTCCACGCAACTGGAACTGTTGATGTCCACACAACCCGGCGACTCGCAACGCAGTACCTTGCGGACCGCCATTTTTACCGGCGATGTCCGATTGGACATGGAAGGCGCGCAGCCCATGCAAGGCACCGCAGGCCGTGCTGTTCTCGACTTTGCTGGAAATAAAACGCTGGCGAAAAATGCTGATCGCAAGACCGTCCTGAAAAAGATCCATGCGGAAGAAAACGTGAAACTCTTGCAGCATCAGAAACCGTCCTCCGGGTCGGCAACGCCGCAGGATTTTGAACTGACGGCGCCAGTGGTTGATTTCTACCTGACCGACGGGCGACACTTCGAGCGTGCCGAGACCTTCGGTCCTCCTCAGATGGTCATCCGGCCGACAGCTCCCAGCACCGGGCAGCAGACCACGATCAGCGCCGGAAAATTTGAGGCCCACTTCGATGATCTGGGCCAGCTTGCTTCCGTGCACGGCGCTCCTGCCGCCCGCATTGTTAACAGCACTCCGGGACAACCGGAACGGGTCAGTACCAGCAATACGCTCGATGCGGCGTTCATTCCAGGCAGCGGAGTGCAGACGATTGTCCAGCAGGGCAACGTCGCCTACGCTGATGGCGAACGCCGGGCGTGGGGCGACAGGGGCCGGTACACCCCTGCCGATCAGATTCTGACGCTGACTGGCTTGGCTCGCGTGATTGACAAGAGCATGACGACCACGGCGCATGCCATGCGCATGAACCGCGCAACTGGCGATGCTTACGCTGACGTCGATGTGAAGAGCACGTACTCTGATCTCAAGCCGCAACCCAATGGAGCTCTCCTGGCTTCGTCCAGTCCAATCCACGTGACCGCGCGCTCCATGACCGCTCATCGCACCCCGGCCGGTGCACTTTACACCGGCGATGCCCGGTTATGGCAGGACGATAACCTGGTAGAAGCGCCGTCGATCGAGTTCGATCGCGACCGACGTTACGTAACCGCGCACTCATCCGCCACCCAAAAAGTGTCCACTGTGCTGGTCCAGACCGAGAAAAGCGGCAAAACCACTCCCGTGCTTGTGACGTCTGATGACTTGAACTACGCCGACAACGATCGCAAGGCGCATTTCGAGGGCAACGTGGTGGCTCAGGGGGCGGACGCCACCATCACCGCCGCTCGCATGGATGTTTTTCTGGAGGCCCGAGGGCAAACGGTTGGAAATCAGTCACTTGCCTCTCCGGCAAAGATCGAACGGATCGTTGCCCAGGAGAATGTCGTCATCACTCAACCTGATCGCCGAGGTACCGGGAACCAGCTCGTCTACACAGCCGCTGACGACAAGTTTGTGCTGACCGGCGGACCGCCTTGCATTTTTGATGCCGAACACGGCAAGATTACCGGGGTTTCGTTGACTTTATTTAGACACGATGATAGGGTGCTCGTAGAAGGAAGCAACCAGTCCCCAACCGTTACAAATACGCGAGTGGCACGATAAATGCACACGCTGGCCGCCGACGAAATTAGCAAGTCTTATCGCGGTCGCCGGGTTGTAAATGGAGTCAGCATTCGCGTAGAGCAGGGCGAAGTCGTTGGTTTGCTTGGACCTAACGGGGCTGGCAAGACCACTACCTTCTACACAATTGTAGGCCTGATACCCCCTGATGCAGGCCGGGTGTTAATCGACAACGAAGATATTACGGACGTGCCCATGTATTTGCGGGCGCGCCAATATGGCATCAGTTATCTCCCCCAGGAAGCTTCGGTGTTCCGCAAGCTGACCGTTGAGGAAAACATCCTCGCGGTGCTGGAGGCACAACCGATCTCCTGGCACGAACGCCGGGAGAAAATGGAGATGCTGATTGACCAGTTGGGATTGGAGCACATACGCCAGAACCGCGGCTACGCATTGTCCGGGGGCGAACGGCGAAGGGTGGAGATTGCCCGTGCTTTGTGCATCAACCCGACATTTATTTTGCTGGACGAGCCATTTTCCGGGATTGACCCGATTGCCGTGCTCGACCTGCAGAAAATCATCAGCAGCCTGAAGGCGGGCGGCATTGGAGTGCTGATCACGGACCACAGCGTGAGGGAGACGCTGGCGGTTACAGATCGGGCTTACATTATTGACGAAGGCCGGATCTTTGCCTCGGGTATGCCTGATCAGCTGGCCAATAATCCTGAAGTAAGGCGAGTGTATTTGGGGGAGAGTTTTTCGCTGGTATGAAAATAGCTACTAGCTTCTAGCTAAACCTGTTCGGTTCGCTGGAAGCTAGCAGCTAGAAGCTTAAATCTATGGTGATGTTGCAACCCAAGTTGCATCTGAGGGTTTCGCAGAGACAGATCCTGACCCCAGGGTTGGTGCAGATGGTCAGTGTCCTGGCGCTCAACAAGCTTGAGCTGCGGGACATGATCACCGCCGAGATGGTCGAGAATCCGGTGCTCGAGGAACTCGAAGATTCAGTCCCTTTGATTGACGATGTAAACCGCCGTGAAGAAGAACGCGACCGTGTGGTTCCCGAAGAAAATACGGTCACAGCGGTCGAAAAGAAAGACCCCTTCGAAGAAATCGATTTTGGTTCGTTCTTCCAGGAGTACCTCGATCCGGGCTATCGCAGCCCCGGGGAGATGGAAGAGATCGAACGTCCTTCGTTTGAGAATTTTCTCTCCAAGCCGAGCAATCTTTCCGATCATCTCAAGTGGCAGCTGGGCTCCCTTCCGGTGCGTCCGGAAGTACGCGAAGCAGCCGAAATCGTAATCGGCAATCTCAACGAAGACGGCTATTTGATCGCCAGTGACGACGAATTGCTGGGCGTTGCGCCGCCGTCGCCGCCCGAAGTGGATGCCACGATCGTGGAAAAGGTCGTCATGGAGGCTACGGCGCTCGGACTGGACGCGTCGTTGGAGGGCATCGACATCCCCTCCGACCCAGGCCAGGTTGATTCCTTGGCAGAACCCGAGTGGAGTGGCATCGCTGCGGACCGTTCAGACATTGCCTCTTCCATCAGTTCTGAAATCACCAACAGCAGCGCGGTCGCGGCTGCGCCGGCTCCGGAAGCATTCATAGTCGAGCCGCTGTCTAAACCCATTCCCGAACAAGTTTCGTCCCCTGCACCCGCGCCTACTTTCCAACCCAACTTCAACCTCACAGATCTTCACGAAGCCATCGAAGCGGTGCGCCAGATGGATCCCTCAGGCGTAGGTTGCCGTGACTTGCGCGAGTGCCTGAGCTGCCAGTTGCGCTACCAGCAACAGCTTGCCGAGCAAAAAAATGGCAGCGCCAACGACCATGGTGAGGAAGTGGCCCATGTGCTGGCCGATGCGATTGCGGTCGTGGACTCGCATTTGCGGGCTTTGCAAAACAAACAGTACAAGGAAATCGCTCGGGCAATCAGCCGTCCGGTTGAGGCCGTACAGGCTGCCCTCGAATACATTCGGACACTC
>Ga0182024_10005564_pt1 | contig 28192 bp, 16 predicted proteins | sample P32metaG_FD_120480 | JGI IMG/M metagenome (GOLD analysis project Ga0182024, IMG submission 120480) | Permafrost microbial communities from Stordalen Mire, Sweden - P3-2 metaG (Illumina Assembly) | ecosystem: Environmental > Terrestrial > Soil > Wetlands > Permafrost | place: Sweden: Stordalen...
ACAGGCAAAGGCGTGCAGGCCGACAATATTGACGTCGCTGCCGACGTCACGTGGTCGAGCACGAACACTCTTGCACTCGATGCGTACGATTCGCTCACGATCAGCGATCCGCTAAGTGTTACCGGGCACGGTGGCCTCTCGTTGACGAACAATGACGGAGGGCACAACGGTACGATCAGCTTCGTGTCTCCGGGCCGGATCATTTTCAAGAATCTGTCGAGCCAGCTGTCGATACACGGGACGGCGTATGTGCTCGTTGACAGCGTTGCGACCCTGGCGAAAGCAATCGGCCAGAACCCAAATGGAAATTTTGCTCTCGCCGATGATTTCAATGCGAGCGGCGATGGCGCCTACAGCGCTTCGCCGATCCAGACTCCGCTCATCGGAAGCTTTAATGGCCTCGGCAACCGGATCTCGAAGCTCAGGATCGTCGCCTATGCCGCGCAGGCGGCAAATATCGGATTGTTCTCGGAGCTGAACGGAGGCGGGATCGACGATCTCGGACTCACCAACGTCGGTATCAAGGTTTACCCCACCAACACGGGCAATAACGAGGTGAACATCGGCGCATTGGTCGCGATGCAAAATGGCGGTCACATAAACAATGACTATTCGACCGGCGCGCTCACAGCCACCCGTCCCGGCTATAACGTATTTGTCGCTGGTCTGGTGGGCATCAACATGGGAGGCAAAATCGAGAATTCCTGGTCGAGCGCCAGAGTTACCGGAGTCCATGGCGCCGCGGGCGGATTGATCGGCGATAACCAGGGTCTGGTCGTGCATTGTCGCGCGCTTGGCGCTGTGACCGCGGGCGGCACACTTATTGGAGGTCTGGCGGCGGCAAGCGAGGCATACCAAGGGTTTAACGGCGTAATCGAATTCTCCTATGCTTCTGGAAGCGTTACCTCCACAGGTAGAAATACCCAGGGAGGAGGGTTGGTCGGCGAAAACGAGGGCACAATTGTCCAGTCGTTTGCCACCGGTGCAACGACTGCACTTTTCGCGGGTGGACTGGTGGGGGTAAGTGCGGGCGGGTTCCAAGACACGCCCGGTATCATCAAGAATTCTTACAGCACCGGAGCGGTTACCACAACTCTGCGTGGCCGTGATGTCGGGGGCTTGATTGGAGAAATCCAGGGCGGTGCGGTTTCGGATAACTACTCGACTGGCGCGCCCACGGCGCCTGGCGGTCATGCCGAAGTTGGAGGTGTAGTGGGGGAAGATGATTCCGAACTACAAGTGTTCGAAGACACTTACTGGAACACCGACACCAGCGGGATCACAAACCTTAGCCAGGGTGCTGGCAACATCGCGAATGATCCCGGGCTCCAAGGCCTTAGCACGAGTCAATTGCAGGCCGGTCTGCCCGCGGGTTTCGATCCCAGGATCTGGGCGGAGAAGTCAGCGTTCAATGGTGGTCTTCCCTACCTGATCGCCAACCCGCCGACGAAGTGAGCGAGTCTCAGGCCCTAAGACAAACCGCTTTCGAAGCGCTCACCGGCAGTCCTCCGCGGTTCCGGCACTCTGCAACGGCCCGTTCCCGCAACGCCGGATACGGCACGGCGCGGCCGCGTTTGTGCCGGCTGCTCCGGATGGGCGAAAGGTGACGCGCGAAAAGAGACGGCGTAGATACTTGCGGAAGAGGACCGGGCAGGCATTTGGCGGAGCCACACATTTGAACGATTCAGGCCGCGTCAATTTTGTCCGCCAGGAGGCTTCTCGCGACCTGGCAGACGAGCCCATCCGCTCGGAACTTTTCAGCGTCGAACGCCTCGAGCAGCACGCGGAAAGCCTCGCGGCTGCGCAGCGCGTCTCCCAGGAGGGCGCGGGCGCGAAGCGGCTGGCCCCCCGCCTTTACGACAATACAAGGGTCCTGACCGCCGCCTACCGGACGATTGTCGAGGCGACGCGCGAGCACCAGCCCATCACGCCGGCCGCGGAGTGGCTCCTCGACAATTTCCATGTGGTCGACGAGCAGATCCGCGAGATCAAGGACGATCTGCCGCCGGGCTTCTATCGCCTCCTGCCGAAGCTGGCCGACGGCCCGCTTGCCGGCTACCCCCGCGTGTTCGGGGTCGCGTGGGCGCTCGTCGCGCACACCGACAGCGCCTTCGATGTCCAGAAGCTGACGCGCCTTGTGGTGGCCTATCAGCGGGTCCAGCCGCTGACCATCGGCGAGTTGTGGGCGATCGCCATCACGCTGCGCATCACGCTGGTCGAGAATTTGCGCCGCCTTGCAGAGGCGATCGTGGCGCGCCTCCAGGCCAGCCGGCGGGCGGATATCCTGGCCGACCTGGCGCTCGGACGGGGCACAGCCAAGCCCGCGCCATCGGCGGTCATTCTGGAGCGCCTCAATCAAACGCCGTGGTCGGCAGCCTTTGCCGTCCAGCTGGCCCAGCGCCTGCGCGACCACGACCCGAACGTTACTCCTGCCTTGCAATGGCTGAACGAGAGGCTTGCCGAGAAAGGCACGACGACAGACCAGATCGTCCGCGGCGAAGTGCAGCGGCAGAGCGCCATGAACGTTACGGTGCGCAACGTGATTACCAGCATGCGGCTGGTCTCGACCATCAACTGGGCGGAATGGTTCGAAAGCGTCAGTCTCGTCGATGCCGCGTTGCGCGCGGGCAGCGACTTCGCGGCCATGGACTTTACCTCGCGCGATATTTACCGCCGCGCGGTCGAAGAACTCGCGCGCCGCTGCCCGCACAGCGAAATCGAGATCGCCCGCGAGGCGGTTCTGCTCGCGAAACAAAGCCGCGACGCGGCGGCGCAAAAAAATGTGCGCCCGGGACGCGAAAGCGACCCGGGTTATTACCTGATCTCGAAGGGACGCGGGGAATTCGAGCGGCGCCTGGGATCGCGCGTTCCGTTGGCGACGCGGCTCTTTCGCGCCAACGCCGATTATGGGATCCGCGGCTATATCGGCATGATCGGGTTCGTCTCTGCCGTCATCGTCGCGCTGGGTCTGCTCGGCATCGCCCACCGTGTCTCCACCCTGTGGGGGCTCGCAATGTTTGCGATCCTGGGCGCGATCCCGGCATCGGATGTCGCCGTGGCCCTCATCAATCGCATCATCACGCAGCATGTCGGCGCCGCGCGCCTGCCCGGACTCCAGTTGCGCGAGGGCGTGCCGCCAGATCTCCGAACCATCATCGTCGTGCCTTCCCTGCTGACCACCCCCGAGGCGATCGAGAGTCAGATCGAGCGCCTGGAAGTTCATTACCTCTCCAACGCGGACGACAATCTGCACTTCGCGCTTCTGTCGGACTGGACGGATTCCGTTACCGAGGATTCGGCGAACGATCAGCAGCTGCTGGACATCGCGTCTGAATGCATCGCGCGGTTGAACCGGCTCCACGGCCGCGCCAATGCCGGCGACCGTTTCTTTCTGCTGCACCGCCGCCGTGTCTGGAACCAGGGCGAGGAAAAATGCATCGGCTGGGAACGCAAGCGCGGCAAACTGCACGAATTGAACCGGCTGCTGCGCGGCGCAACAGATACGACCTTCGTCGACATCGCGGGCAAGCCACCGTCGCTGCCTCCGGACATCCGCTATGTGATCACGCTCGACGCGGACACGCGCATCCCCATCGGCGTGGCGACCCGGCTGATCGGGAAAATGGCCCACCCCCTTACCCGGCCGGATTTCGACCCGCATCTGGGACGTGTCGTGGCCGGCCACGGCATACTTCAGCCGCGCGTGACGCCCTCTCTGCCGCTTGGCGAACAGGGCTCGCTGTTCCAGCGGGCATTTTCCGGACCGAACGGGCTCGATCCTTACGCGTTCGCTGTTTCAGACGTGTACCAGGACCTCTACGAGGAAGGTTCCTACGTCGGCAAGGGAATCTACGACGTCGACGTCTTCGAGCGCACGATGCACGGACGAATTCCCGAAAGCGTGGTGCTGAGCCACGATCTTCTGGAAGGGATATTTGCGCGGGCTGGCCTGGCTTCCGATATTGAAGTCGTCGAGGAATTTCCGTCGCGCTACGATGTCGCCGCTGCCCGCCAGCATCGCTGGGCCCGCGGCGACTGGCAGTTGCTGCCGTGGATTTTCGGGCGGGGTCCAGGTGCGCGCGATGATGGCGCGCGCAGTGCGATTCCGGCGATCGGCCGCTGGAAGCTCATCGACAATCTGCGTCGCTCGCTGTCGGCGCCGGCCACGCTCCTCGCATTCATTGTCGGGTGGTTCCTGCCCTTTCATGCGGCGCTGGCATGGACCGGATTTCTCCTGTTCACGATCATTTTCCCGCCATTGCTTCCGACACTTGCCGGTGTCGTTCCGGCGCGGGCGGGTGTCTTGATGCGCAATCATCTGAAGGGTCTCGGCCAGGACCTGATCTTCGGGCTTGTGCAGTCGGCCTTTCTTCTCACTTTCCTCGCGCATCAGGCGTGGCTGATGACCGACGCCGTGATGCGAACCCTCTATCGCCAGTTCGTCTCCCGCCGCCGGCTGCTGCAATGGACGACCGCTGCCCAGGCGAGCGAAGACGCGCAATTCGATACTCGCTCTCTCTGGGTTCAGATTTCAGCGAGCGCCGCGTTCGCAGGCGCGGTTGCCGCGCTCGTCGCGGTCTTCGGACATCGCGTATGGACCATCGCCACGCCTTTCGCGGCGCTGTGGGTGCTGTCGCCGGCGATTGCACGCTGGGCGAGCCGGCCGCCCCCTTCTGCCGGCCATCTGTCGATATCGGCCGAGGATGCGCGCGCGTTGCGCCTGGTCGCCCGCCGGACATGGCAATTCTTCGAGACGTTCGTGACGGCGGAAGACAACATGCTTCCGCCCGACAATTTCCAGGAAACTCCCCATCCGGTCGTCGCGCACCGTACCTCGCCGACAAACATCGGCCTTTATCTCTTGTCCGTTGTGGCGGCGCGCGATTTCGGCTGGCTGGCAACCTGCGAGCTGCTCGACCGGCTGGAAGCCACGCTCGAGACGATGGGCAGGCTGGAACGCTTCCGCGGCCATTTTTACAACTGGTACGACACGCAGGACCTGCGGGCGCTCGAACCGAAATACATCTCTTCGGTCGACAGCGGAAACCTCGCCGGGCACCTGGTTGCGCTCCGCAACGCCTGTCGGGAAATCGCGGACGCGCCGGCGATCAATCCGCGGTGGCGCGATGGCTTGCGGGACCTGACGGCGCTGATTGCCGAATCCAGACCGGAAAATGCGCGCGCGCCCCAAACCCCGCGATTGGCAGCTTCGCTGCGCGAATTCGCGCAACTCCTCGACGCCCCGGCGGGCGACACATTCGGGTTGGCGCAGGCTCTTGATGGTCTTGTTCTGCGGGCAGCAGACATTCGCGACGCCGCCCGCGAGACGGCAAAGGAGCAGGACGAGGAGCTCGTGATCTGGGCGGAGAGTCTCCACGCTCTCGTCTGCGCGCAAGAGCGCGATTTCGAATCGCTGGCGCCATGGGCGGCCATTGTCGCGCGCGCTCCTGCGCTGCATTCGTCAGGCGCGGCCATCGCAATTCTTGGCGACATACCCGAGCTGGAGCGCCTGCCCCAACTTTGCGAAACCGCGCTGAAGTCGATCGAAAACCTGGAACCGGATGCGGCCCGGGTCGATCCCGATCTCGGGAGGCTCGGTGCTGCGCTGGAACAATCGGCACGGGAAGCGCGATTGCGCCTTCGCCGGCTGGCGGCACTCGCCGAATCGTCCATGGCGATGTTCGCCGCTATGGAATTCGGCTTTCTGTTCGATCCCGATCGCGAGCTTCTTTCCATCGGCTACCGCAGTTCCGATGGGCAACTCGATTCCAACTATTACGATCTGCTGGCGTCGGAAGCACGGCTGGCAAGCTTCGTCGCCATTGCCAAGGGCGACGTTCCGGCGCGGCACTGGTTCCGGCTGGGACGCACCTTGACGCCCATCGACGCGGGGTCCGGCCTGATCTCCTGGTCGGGCTCGATGTTCGAATATCTGATGCCATCGCTCGTCATGCGGGCGCCGGGCGGCAGCCTGCTCGAACAGACCAACCGCCTGATCGTGCATCGCCAGATCGAATATGGCGAGGAATTGGGCATTCCCTGGGGCATGTCGGAATCCGAATACAATGCGCGCGATATCGAGCAGACCTATCAATATTCGAGCTTCGGCGTGCCGGATCTCGGCTACAAGCGCGCCCTTGGAGAAAATACCGTCGTCGCCCCCTACGCGACCGCGCTTGCGGCGATGATCGATCCCGCGGCGGCTGCGCGCAACTTCCAGCGGCTCGCGAAGCTCGGCGCCCGCGGCCGCTATGGCTGGTACGAAGCACTCGACTATACGCGTTCGCGAGTGCCGGAGGGCGCGAAGTTTGCGATCGTGCGCGCTTTTATGGCGCATCACCAGGCGATGGGCGTGGTCGCGCTGGCCAACGCGCTCCAGGGCGGCACCATGCGCGATCGATTCCACTCGGAAGCGATCGTGCAGGCGGCCGAACTGCTGCTTCAGGAGCGCATGCCGCGCGACGTGGCCCTCGCACGTCCGCCGCCCGAACAGACGACCGAAGCCATCGAGCCCGACAGTCTCGTTCCGGAGGTTCAGCGGCGATACGCGAGCGCCCATTCCCGCGTGCCGCGCACGCAGCTGCTTTCCAATGGACGCTACAGCGTGATGGTGACGGCGTCGGGCTCGGGCTACAGCCGCTGGAGCGACGTGTCGGTCACGCGCTGGCGCGAAGATACGACCCGCGATTGCTGGGGTTCCTATATCTATCTTCGCGACGTGCGCAGCGGCGAGATGTGGTCGGCGGGCTACCAGCCGACCGGAACGGAGCCCGATTCCTACGACGTCGTGTTCTCCGAGGATCGCGCCACGATCGGCCGGCGCGACGGCTCGCTCGACACTCTTCTCGAAATCGCGGTCTCTCCGGAAGCCGACGCGGAGGTCCGGCGCGTTTCCATCACCAATCATGGCGTGCGAACGCGAGACATCGAGCTCACGTCCTATGCGGAAATCGCGCTGGCGCGGCAATCGGACGACCTCTCCCATCCCGCTTTCGCCAAGCTGTTCGTGGAGACGGAATATGAGTCGGGGATTGGTGCGATCCTGGCTACGCGCCGCCGGCGCTCGGAGGGCGATCCGAACATATGGGCTGCACATCTGGTCGTCGTCGAGGGAGACAGCACGGGCGACGTGCAGTTCGAGACCGATCGCGCGCGATTTCTGAGCCGGGGCCAGACGAACCGCGCGCCGGCCGCCGTGCGCGACGGCTGGCCTCTTTCGAATACGACCGGACCCGTGCTCGATCCCATTTTCAGCCTGCGCCGGCGCGTGCGCATACCGCGGGGCGCCACCGTGAGGCTGGCGTACTGGACCATGGTTGCGGCCACCCGCGAGGGGGTCCTCGATCTCGCCGACCGCCATCACGACGCGATGGCGTTCGAACGCGCGACCACACTCGCCTGGACGCAGGTGCAAATGCAGCTCCATCATTTGGGAATTACTTCTGCCGAGGCCCATTTGTACCAGCGCGTGGCCAACCACGTGCTCTATTCCGATCCCGCGTTGCGGCCGGCCCCCGATATACTCAAACGCGGGGCGCGGAATGCGTCGACTCTCTGGCCACAGGGTATCTCGGGCGATCTTCCCATCGTGCTGGTCCAGATCGCGGAAGACGAAGATCTCGAACTCGTCCGGCAATTGCTGCGTGCGCATGAATACTGGCGATTGAAGCAGCTCGCCGTCGATCTTGTGATCATAAACGAACGCGCCTCGTCCTATGCCCAGGAGCTGCAGACCGCACTGGACGCGCTGGTGCGGATGAATCGCTCCATGCCGAAACTGGCCGGCGACGGGGTGCGAGGCGCGGTGTTCGTGATGCGCACCGATCTGGTCTCGAACGAATTGTGCGGCTTGCTGCACACCGCGGCACGTGCGGTGCTGCGTGGCGGACGCGGCAGCCTTTCCGAGCAGGTCAACCGGGCGCGCGACTTCAAGCCGCCCACCGCGCCGCCGCCCTGGCGCGCAACGACAAGCGCGGGGCCGGAAGCGCCGCTGCCGCGGCCCGCGCTCGAATTCTTCAACGGTTTCGGTGGTTTCGGCAGCGAGGGACGGGAATACGTAACGATACTTGAGGACATGGACAGCACGCCCGCGCCCTGGATCAACGTCATTGCCAACCCCTCGTTCGGGTTTCAGGTTTCGGCGGAGGGCAGCGGCTTCACCTGGGCCGTCAACAGCCAGCAGAACATGCTCACGCCGTGGTCGAACGATGCCATCGGCGACCCTCCGGGCGAAGTCCTGTATCTGCGCGACGAGGAGAGCGGCGAAGTGTGGACGCCGACCGCGCTTCCGATCCGCGAGAAGGATTCGCGCTACACGGTCGCGCACGGCCAGGGTTACAGCCGCTTCGAACACACCGCCCATGGCGTGGCGATCGAGCTGTTGCAATATGTTCCGGTCGACGATTCCATAAAAATCTCGCGGCTGAAGATCGTCAACCAGTCCGCGCGCATTCGACGGCTGTCGGTGACGGCCTATGTGGAATGGGTGCTGGGCGCTTCGCGCAGCACGACCGCGCCTTTCATCGTCACCGAGATCGATCCGAAGACGGGCGCCATGTTTGCGCAGAATCCCTGGAACAACGATTTCGGAAAACAGGTGGCGTTCGCCGATCTGAATGGCCGCCAGGCCGTCTGGACCGGAGACCGCGCCGAATTCATCGGGCGAGACGGTGCGCTCGACCGCCCCCTCGGTCTGACGCAGGGAGCATACCTTTCCGGTCGAATCGGCGCGGGCCTTGATCCCTGCGGCGTGCTGCAAACGCGCGTGACACTGAGCGCGGTCGGGGCGGCCGAGGTCGTCTTCTTTCTGGGAGTAGCCGGAAGTCCGGCCGAAGCGCAGGCTTCGATTGCCAAATATCGCTCCGCGGATCTCGATACCGTACTCACGGATGTCACCAAACAATGGGATGCCATAACCGGCGCGATTCAGGTGAAGACCCCGGACCGTGCGCTGGACATCCTTATGAACCATTGGTTGCCCTATCAGACGCTGGCCTGCCGGGTCTGGGCGCGAACGGGATTCTATCAGGCGAGCGGCGCCTACGGGTTTCGCGATCAGCTGCAGGACGTTATGGCGCTGTGCCTGTCCCGGCCCGACCTGACTCGCGCGCATTTGTTGCGCGCTGCGGCACGGCAGTTCGTCGAAGGCGACGTGCAGCATTGGTGGTTGCCGGAAAACGGGCGCGGCATTCGCACCCGCGTCACCGACGACAGGGTGTGGCTGGCCTATGTGGTCGCCCATTTCGTCGCGGTGACGGGCGATCTTTCCGTGCTGGACGAAATGATTCCCTTCCTGGAAGGACCGGTTCTTCGCGAGGGCGAACGGGACGCGTTCTTCGAGCCGGCAATATCTCAAAAAAGTGCCAGCCTGTTCGATCATTGTGCCCTGGCGCTGGACAAAAGCCTCGCCACGGGAACGCACGGATTGCCACTTATGGGCACCGGCGACTGGAATGACGGGATGGACCGCGTTGGCGAAGGCGGCAAGGGCGAGAGCGTCTGGCTGGGCTGGTTCCTCTATTCGACGCTGGTGACATTCGCGCAGATCGCCGAGCGGCGCGGCGAGTCTGCACGCACGCATGAATGGCTGCAGCACACGGCCGATCTGAAGGACGCACTCGATCAGCAGGGCTGGGACGGAGATTGGTATCGTCGCGCCTATTTCGACGACGGAAGTCCCCTGGGATCGATCGTCAACAGCGAATGCCGCCTCGATTCCATCGCGCAATCCTGGGCCGTCATCTCCGGCGCGGGCGAACCCGCGAGAGCACAGCGCGCCATGGCGGCAGTCGACAAATATCTGGTGCGGCGCGACGACCTCCTGGCGCTGCTGTTCACACCGCCCTTCGAAAACGCTCTGCCGGACCCCGGATATATCAAGGGCTATCCTCGCGGCATCCGGGAGAACGGCGGCCAATACACCCATGCCGCAACCTGGTCGGCCTACGCTTTCGCCCGGCTCGGCGACGGCGACAAGGCGTTCGAGTTGCTCTCGCTGCTCTATCCGATCAATCACTCGAGCAACCCGACGGGCGCGCACCGCTACAAGGTCGAACCGTATGTCGTCAGCGCCGACATATATTCCGAGCCGCCCCATGTCGGCCGCGGTGGATGGACCTGGTACACCGGCGCGGCAGGATGGACGTATCGGGTGACGCTCGAGCGTCTTCTCGGCTTTCGCCGGCAAGGCGACAATCTCCTGATCGATCCCTGCATCCCCAAGTCATGGCCGGGATTCGAGATTGCCTATCGGCACGGCGGGACGCGCTACGACATCCGGATCGAGAATCCTTTGGGTGTCAGTCGCGGAATCATTGCCGCCAAGCTCGACGGCGAGATGCTCTCCGGAAAGTCAGGCCTTATTCCGTTGACGGACGACGGCAACAACCATCGCGTCCAGATCGTTCTGGGATGAAAGCGACAAGCCGATGACGGCGAAGACAAGCCCTCTCGCGGGAAAGGCCGCCCCCGCCTCAATGCTGGTCAACGTTGCGAAATTGGTGACGGCCTATTTCTCCGCAGTTCCGGATCCTGCGATCGCATCGCAACGCGTCTCGTTCGGCACCTCAGGCCATCGCGGTTCGGCGTTCGAGACCTCGTTCAACGAGGCGCACATCCTGGCGATCGCGCAGGCCGTATGCCATTACCGGCATGGAGCGGGTATCGATGGACCGCTCTTCATGGGAAAGGATACGCACGCACTGTCGGAGCCCGCGTTCGCAAGCGCTCTGGAAGTGTTCGCGGCCAACGGCGTCGAAACCATGATCGACGCCGCCGACGGGTACACACCGACGCCCGTCATTTCGCATGCCATCCTGACATACAACAAAGGTCGCCAGACGGGATTGGCCGACGGCATCGTCATTTCTCCCTCGCACAACCCGCCGGACAATGGCGGCTTCAAGTACAATCCCGCCAATGGCGGGCCGGCAGATGTGGACGTCACGGATTGGATCGAAAAAACGGCCAACGATTTTCTTCAAGGCAGGCTGGCAGGAGTGCGCCGCATCCCGCTTGAGCGGGCGCGCAAGGCATCCTGCGTTCATTCTTACGACTATGTCGGCCCCTATGTGGGCGATCTCGCCGATGTGGTCGACATGGAGGAAATTCGTTCGAGTGGGGTGAAAATAGGAATCGACCCGCTGGGCGGCGCTGCCGTGCATTATTGGGCGCCCGTCATCGACCGCTATGGTATCTCGGCCACAATCGTGAACGAGGAGGTAGACGCGACCTTTCGCTTCATGACGGTCGACTGGGACGGAAAAATCCGGATGGATTGTTCCTCTCCCTATGCCATGGAGCGCCTGGTCGGCCTGCGCGGGAAGTTCGACATTGCTTTTGCCAACGATACCGACGCGGACCGCCACGGTATCGTCTGCCCGTCGAGCGGACTAATGAATCCGAACGCCTACCTCGCCGCTGCAATCTCCTATCTCTATTCCAACCGCCCGAACTGGCGCGCGGAAAGCGCCGTCGGCAAGACCGTCGTCAGCAGCGGGATGATCGATCGCGTAGCGAAGAAAATCGGACGCAGGCTGGTGGAGGTTCCCGTCGGGTTCAAATGGTTCACCGGCGGTCTGATCGACGGATCGCTGGGTTTCGGCGGCGAAGAAAGCGCGGGCGCCTCCTTTCTGCGCCGCGACGGCAGCGTATGGACCACCGACAAGGACGGACTGATCCTCGGCCTTCTCGCAGCCGAGATGACGGCGCGGCTTCGCAAGGACCCGAGTCTTGTTTACAACGACGTCTCGCGCGATCTCGGCATCTCGTTCTACGAGCGCATCGATTCACCGGCTTCGCCCGAGAAGAAGTCGGTGCTGAAGAACCTCACTGCGGATCGCGTGTCGGCAAGTGAGCTCGCGGGCGAAACCATCCAGGCGAAACTCGATCGAGCGCCCGGCAACAACCAGCCGATCGGTGGAATCAAGGTGATCACAGAGAGCGGATGGTTCGCCGCGCGGCCGTCTGGAACGGAGGACGTCTACAAACTCTATGCGGAGAGTTTTCGCAGCCGGGATCATCTGCAGCACATTCAGCGCGATGCACAGACCATCGTCGATGGCCTTGTCGCAAGTGGGTCGGATAGAAGCCCGCGGTAGCGAAAGCCGGGCTTGCATGGCGGCTTTGTAAACGACCTCGTAGCCCTCCGGGTGGAACGATGCCTGCTTCCGCACATTACCTGACCAAATCATACGGAAGGCAGAGCCGCGACGCGCTTCCCCTTGACCCGAAGTCTTGCGGGCCATGCCGCGGGTTTGCCATAAACGGCAAAGAACTTCGGTTGGCCGCCCAGAGACTCTGCCGTTCCATCCCAGTCAAGATACCATCCCCTCGAGAGACGCCATTCAAGGCAAACGAGACGCATGTGTTCCTGAATTATCGCCGGCGTTTGTCCTTGAGGTCAGACGATTAGGGAATAACACGGGTGATTTGGGCGTCCCTTTAAAGGGGCTCCGCTGCGCGGTTGGAGATCGTCCGTTGACTGAACACGCAAAGCTGATTTCGCTCGCGACCGCAGTTCCCCAATACGTGCTGCTGCAGAGCGATGCCGCCCGCGCCGCCCGCGATTTGTTTGGCGACCGCTACGCTGCTTTCGAGCGCATGGCCGGCGTATTCGAGTCGGCCGGAATTCATAAGCGGCATTCCGTTCGTCCCCTCGAATGGTTCCGCGAGACACGAGGCTGGAAGGAAAGAACGCAAGTCTACCTCGAAGGAGCGAAGGCGCTCTTTGTTGCTGCGGCGAACGAGGCACTGGAGAAAGCGGGTTTGTTGGCTTCCGAGGTTGATGCCGTCGTGACGGTCTCTTCGACCGGCATCGCCACGCCAAGTCTCGACGCCCACGCGTCGAATCTCATGGGATTCCGCGCGGATATTCAGCGCGTCCCCGTCTTTGGACTCGGATGCGCGGGAGGTGTTTCCGGATTGGCGATTGCCTCACGCCTTGCCAGCGCACAGCCAGGTGCAGTCGTACTTCTTGTCGTCGTCGAACTCTGCACGCTTGCCTTTCGCCTCGATCACCTGACCAAGGCGAACATCATCGCCACCGCCCTGTTCGGAGACGGAGCCGCCGCCTGCGTCCTGCGCGCCGGCAAAGGTGGCATTGCGGAGATCGAAAGCTCTGGAGAGCATATGTGGCCCGAGACGCTGGACATCATGGGCTGGGATGTCGATGCCCTGGGTTTCGAAGTGGTTTTTGCGCATGCGATTCCCTCCTTCGCCGAGGCCAATGCGGGCCCGGCGATTTCCGGAATTCTCGGGCGAGCCGGACTCGCAATGAACAATGTGGATCGCTTCCTCTGCCATCCCGGCGGCGCAAAAGTGATCCTCGCCCTGGAAAAAGCGCTGGCTCTGCCGCAGGGAAGCCTCGACCATGAACGCACGGTGCTTTCGGAGTATGGAAACATGTCCGCTCCCACCGCCCTGTTCGTTCTCGACTCCTGCCTGCGTGCCGGCCTGCCCTCGCGTTCCGCGCTGACCGCGATGGGGCCGGGTTTCAGCATAAGCTGCGTCTCGCTGAGGAAAGCAGCTTGAACGTCGGCGTCCTCGTGCTCGCGTTCGTCACCGCCGAACGCGCAGGCGAACTTGTGCTGGCGCGACGCAACACGGAGCGGTTGCTGCGCAACGGCGCGCGCGAAGTCGCATCGGAGCATTATCTCGCGATCGTCGCCGTCCATGCGGCGTGGCTCGCGGGGCTATGGCTGTTGGCGTGGAACCGCTCGGTCCACTGGTTTTGGCTGGCCCTTTTCGCCGCCTTGCAATTGCTGCGCTTTTGGGTGATCGCAACGCTGAAACAGCGCTGGACAACTCGCATCGTCATCCTGCCCGGCGCGCCCCTCGTCAAATCCGGCCCCTACCGGTTCCTGAACCATCCCAACTACGTCGTGGTCGCCGGGGAAATCGCGCTGCTTCCCCTCGCTTTCGGTCTTCCGGTCTACGCGCTGGCGTTTTCGGTTCTGAACGGGTTCATTCTCGCCGTCCGTATCCGCGCCGAAAATGCTGCGCTTCGAGAAGGAGCCGATCTCTCTGAGGGACGACGGTAAGGTTCCAGCCCGCGCATGGGCCGGTTTCGCCATGATGTGCGTCGGCATGTTCATGGCCATCCTGGACGTGCAGGTGGTCGCAACGTCATTGCCCACGATCCAGCACGCGCTCGGCATCCCGCCCGACCGGATGAGCTGGATCCAGACCGCATATCTCATCGCGGAAGTCATCGCCATTCCGCTGACGGGATTCTTGACACGTCTGCTGACCATGCGCTGGCTGTTCGTCGTTTCGATTTCCATTTTCACGGCGGCTTCGATCGGCTGTTCAGCGAGCGGCAGCTTTGCGGTTCTGATGGTGTGGCGCGTCATCCAGGGCCTTTCGGGCGGAACGCTGATCCCCGCGGTGTTTGCGGCGGTATTTTTGTTGTTTCCTCCGCGCCTTCAGGGCGTCGCCACCACGCTGGCAGGCGTCCTTGCAGTCCTCGCCCCGACGGTCGGTCCCGTGGTCGGCGGCTGGATCACCGAGACATTCACCTGGCACTGGCTATTTCTTATCAACGTACTGCCGGGACTCGTTTCGGCGCTGGCGGCCGCGCGCCTGTTGCCGGTCGAACAGCCGATACCCGCTGCAGCGCGTTCGCTCGATATCTTCGGCATCGCGTGCATGGCGCTCGCGCTGGCGACGCTCGAGATTGCGCTGAAGGAGGCGCCCGATCGCGGGTGGCTTTCGCCTGTCGTGTGCGGGCTTTTCGCGGTTTCGGCCGCGAGCGGCCTGGGGTTCGTGAAGCGCTCGCTCGGCCGCCCCAGGCCTGTGGTCGAGCTGCGCACGCTGACGGATCCCACCTTCGCGGTTGGCTGCGTGCTCAGTTTCGCGCTGGGCGTCGGACTGTTCGGATCGGTCTACATGATGCCCGTGTTCCTCGCCTATGTGCGCGGCCACAACGCGCTCGAGATCGGCACCACCATGCTGGTGACAGGCATCGCCCAGCTCGCGACCGCGCCGGTCGCGGTCGCACTGGAGCGCAGATTCGACGCAAGGTTGCTCGCGGCGGCGGGTTTCGGAGTGTTTGCGCTGGGTCTGGGAATGAGTGCGTTCGAGACACCGCGAACCGATTTCGCAGGCATGGTCTGGCCGCAGATCGTTCGCGGCGTGGCAATCATGTTCTGTCTCCTGCCCCCGACACGGCTTGCGCTGGGGCGACTACCGGCCGCCGCCGTGCCCGATGCGAGCGGGTTGTTCAATCTGATGCGCAATCTCGGAGGTGCGATCGGCATCGCGCTCATCGACAGCATCATTTATGGCCGCGCTCCGGGTCACGCGCAGTCGATCGTCCACCGGCTCATGGCCGGCGATACGGCGACCGCAATTTTCGTGGGAATTCCCTTGCAGGAATTTCGCGACCGGCCGCCGGGACCCCTCGATCCGCTCACCCAGAGCATTCTCGAACCGATGGTCAGGCACGCCGCCTTTGTGCAGGCCATGAACGATGCCTGGGCATGCGCCGCTTTCCTCACGCTTGCCGCGCTGCTCGTGCTTCCCTTCGCGCGTCCGCAACGCGCGCCGGACTGATCTCTCACCCGCGCCTGCACACTCTTGAACGCCAGATCTCGCCCACCTCGCGCAAAAGGGGACTGGGGAGAGAAGGATGCGCTTTGCATGACACATAGTTTGTGCGAGGTGGAAATTTTTCCCTCTTCCCTGGTGGGAGAGCGATGTCTTGCGACGGCTCTCGACAGCACAAACGCGGGTGAGGGGGTAAGCTGGGTTTGAGAACGCCGGACTTTGCAGCTACCATTCCAGGGGCGCGCGGAACTTCTGGCCGCAGCATGGGAACCGATGCGATGGCTCGCGAGAACAGGACCGCAAGTAACGGCGCGCACCCGGCCGAGGAGGAGATCGGCGGTCACTGGCAGCTGCTGGTATTCGAAGGAGTCTTCCTGATGATCTTCGGCCTGGCAGCCATCGTCCTGCCATCGATCGCAATCGTGGGGGTGGCCATCCTTCTCGGATGGCTGTTTCTCGCAGCGGGAATCATCGGTCTCGCAACCACCTTGATGGCGCGCAAAGCGCCAGGGTTCTGGTGGGCCATCGCGTCGGCCGCCACCAGCATGGTTGCGGGCGCCGTGCTGACGATCTGGCCGATGAACGGCCTGCTGCCCCTGGCCTTCGTTCTGGCCGGATTTCTTTTCGCCGACGGCCTTCTGATCATCCTTTTCGGCATCGACCACCGGCGCCAGTTGTCGCGGCAATGGGGCTGGCTGGTGACCAATGGCGTGATCGATCTTTTGCTGGCGCCGGCCATCCTTGTCGCGACGTTCTTCGGTCCCGCCGTCTGGCTGTTGTCGCTCGTCATCGGGATCGACATGCTGTTCGGCGGCTCCTCCCTCGTTGGCCTCGCCATAGCGTCGCGCCCGAAGTGATAACATCTGAAATTTTTGATCAGATCAGCTTCGGCAGCCAGCCGGCCATGCCGGCCGCCTGCCACGCCAGGGCGGCGAAGAAGGCGAGCATGATCAGCGCCGCTGCGAGCGAACCCGAGAGCAGGACTCCGTCTTCCTCGAGATAGGCAAAGGAAATAAGGACCACCAGGATCGCGGGCGGCATGTTGCTGAGCGGAATGGGAACAAACATGCAAAGGCCGAGCAGCAGCACCGCCGTGCCTACCGCGCGTTTCGTGCCCTCGAATGGAGTGGACCAGCGCGGACGAATGAACCGCTCCATATATTTGAGAACGGGGACGGAGCGGCGGATCATCGACCCGACACGCTGGGTGCGGAAGCGGTGCGCCGCCAGGCGTCGCGTGAAAACCGGTCCGCCGCGGGCCAGGATCATCTGAGCCGCCACCACCAGAAGCAGCAGCGAGGCCGGCGTCGATATGCCGGGAATCATGCTGAGAAGCGCCAGAAGCAGGAGAACGAGACCGAACGAACGGTTGCCGAGCCGCTCGGTCAACCATCCGAGCGTTACCCCCTCCGCGGGGGCGTCGCCCAGCAAGCCGCTCAGAATGACCGAAGTGGGCTCCCGCAGTGGGCCGTTACTCCGGGATTCGCTGGAGGACCTTCGCATTCGGTCATTCTAGCCCGCGAACCTTTTCTCCCACAGACGCAATACGGCTTTCGAACGGCCGGTTCCGGAGCGTCCCGGGCTTTTCCGCCGGGGCGCTCGCCATTTCCTAATGATCCGTGAATGCCGGCGCGATGCGTTGCCGGCGAAATATACGCGAAAGCAATTCTTCTGCGGCACGATGGGTGGTTCGCGCCGGAGCGCGCAGAGGAATATTATTGGATGACTCGCGATAAGCCTCACAGGATCGGCCGGTACGAGCTTCAATCTCTCGTCGGCGAGGGCGCGACCGCCACCGTCTACAAGGCGCACGATCCGGCCATCGACCGCACGGTGGCCATCAAGATTCTCAAGAAAGAATTCGGAGCCGACAAGAATTTCAGTTCGCGCTTTCAGCGCGAGGCCCGGTCCGCGGGCGCCATCTCTCATCCAAACATCGTGACGATATACGATGTCGGCCAGGTCAATGGGCATCCCTACATCGCCATGGAATTTCTGGACGAGGAGTCGCTCGCCCATGTCCTCGCCGCCGGCAAGAAGTTGCCGATCAGGAGAGTCCTGTCGATTGGAATTCAACTTGCCGGCGCGCTGGATTACGCGCACCGGCACGGCATCGTGCATCGCGACCTCAAGCCTGCCAACATCCTGCTGATCCACGGCGGCGAGACGGTCAAGCTCACCGATTTCGGAATCGCCCGCCTCGCCGGCATCGACGAACTGCAGCGCACCCATGTCGGGACCGTGCTGGGTACGCCGCGCTATATGTCGCCCGAACAGGCCGCGGCGCGGCCAGTGGACGGGCGTTCGGATCTGTTTTCGCTGGGTGCCATTCTCTACGAGCTTCTCACCGGTCACCGGGCCTTCGACAACGACAATCTCGCACTGCTTCTGCTGCAAATCCTTCAGACCACTCCCCCGCCACCTTCCAGTATCTCTCCGGATGTCCCCGAGGTCCTCGATCGCGTGGTCATGAAGCTGCTCGGCAAGCGCCCCGACCAGCGATACCAGACCGGCAACCAGCTGGCCGCCGCGCTGGAGCGCGAACTGTATACGCTGCAAGACTCGGAAAGAAGCCATGCACAGAACAGGTTTCTTCCCCTGCGCGTAAAGCTGGCCCTGCGCGCCAGCACCGCCCTCGCGCTGCTGTTCATGGGCTGCATGTCGGTCATTTACGGCGTCGAAGAACGCGTCCTCCAGGCCCAAGTGCTGGATTCCGGAGAGTCGCTGGCGAAGTTCGTGGCGGCGGAGGCGGCCGTGCCGGTGCTCGGCCAGAACTGGCTGCCGCTGAAGCTCTTCGTGCAGGACGCGCAGGCACGAGGCAGCTTCGATTATCTTGCCATCACCGACCACCACGGCATCGTGGAGGCGTCAACCGATGGAAGCCTGACCGGCAAAGTGTTTTCGCGGCCACTTCGCCAGACGCCTATAGCCCGATCCGCGACGATGACGATATCTTCGGCCACGCTTCCTGACGGCCGATCCGCCTACCTGTTCGACACGCCCATTCTTTTTCAGAATACGCCGATCGGCACGATCCATCTGGGAGTAAACCAGACCGGCATGCAGCGGGTGCTCCAGGACACCCTTTCGTTGCTCGCGTTTCTCGGACTTCTCTCCGTCTGTGCGGTGGGCAGCCTGTCCTACTTTTTCGGCGGTCTGATGGCAAAACCCATTCGGCTGCTGCGGGACTCCCTCACGGCGTTTGGCGATGGCGACATGGACCGGCGCATCTCGCAGGACCGCGAGGATGAATTCGGCCAGCTCTTCGCCGCCTTCAACCGCATGGCCGACCAAACCCAGATCCGTCTTGCGATGATCGAGGGCGACGCCCGCGCGGAATTGAACTCCCAGGTGACCATTCCACATGCCGCCCGCGGCACGACCGTCGCCGAAGATGCCACGCTCATGATGGCGGTATAGCGCAGCTCGCAATTGCCGTTTCTGCCGCGGCATGTTTTGCCTGCCGGCCCCGCCTCCGTGGCGATTCCCCGAGTGCCGGCCAATGGCCGGTTGATCCCATGCGACGGAACCGGCTGCCTGCGCGTTGCCTAAATCGAGATATGGGAGGAGATTCCATGGTTCAGCTCGACCAGATCAAACCAAAGGCCGAAGTGATCGGCGCGGACGGAGTCCATGTCGGAACCGTGGACCATGTCGACGGCAAACGACTGAAGTTGACGAAAAAAGATTCGGGCGACGGTCGTCACCACTACATCGATGGCGGGCTGATCGCCGGTATCGAAAACGGCATTGTGCGCCTCTCGGCAAATGCCGATGTGGCGATCACGCTGGAAGACGACAAATAAGTGTTTCCGCGTGAATGGGGCGGCCCGGCAACTCATTCGAACCAGGCGCTACAATAGGTGGGATAAAAGCCAGAACGGGCGGCTTTGCCGTGACCGTGGCGACGTAAACAACGCACCGTCCCTCCCTTGGCTTGTCTTTGGGCGGCGACCACTGCAATAGAAGCAAATGTCGCGGCGACTGCATGCGAAGGGCCTTCCGCAGCAAACTGCACGCAGGCGCAAGGGCGCGGAATGAACGCGGCCCTCTATGCCCATTGCGATGCCGCGGGAGCGCGGAGCTCGCCGCCGGCGGAACAAACGCATCATCCGAACTGGGTGCTGGCGACGTCCATCCTGGCGTCGAGCCTCGCCTTCGTCGACGGTTCGGTCGTCAACGTGGGGCTGCCCGCGATCGGCGCAACATTCCGGGCGGGACCTGGCGATTTGCAGTGGGCGATCAACGCCTATCTTTTGCCGCTCAGCGCGTTGCTTCTGCTCGGTGGGGCGGCGGGAGACCGATTTGGGCGCGTCCGCCTTCTCGTCATCGGCACCGCCCTGTTCGGAGTTGCTTCGATCAGTTGCGCACTCGCCCCCAGCCTCTCCTGGCTGCTGATCGGACGTACCGCGCAAGGCACCGGCGCCGCTTTGTTGATGCCCAACAGCCTGGCAATCCTCGGCTCGAATTTTCGAGGCGAAGCGCGCGGCCGGGCAATCGGTATCTGGGCGGCGATGGGCGCGGTCGTAGGCGCGGTCGGTCCGGTTTTCGGCGGCTGGCTCATCGACACCGTCGGATGGCGCGCCATATTTCTCGTCAATCTTCCATTGGCGACGGGCGCAATTCTATTGGCGCTGATGTTTGTCCGGGGCGCCCGTCCCGCGAAAGGCGCCCCGCCATTGGATATGCTTGGCGGGTTGTTCGCGACCTGCGGTCTTGGCGCGATCACCTGGGGACTGACTGTGGGCTCGGGTCATTCCGGCTGGACGCCACTCGTTATCCTGCTGGTGCTTGCAGGCCTCGTTCTGATGCTGGGATTTCTGGGAATTGAGAAATCCAGGAAAAACGACGCCATGATGCCGCTCGCCCTGTTCGGCTCCTCGAGTTTCATCGGACTGACATCGCTGACGTTCCTGCTTTATGGAGCCCTGGGTGCCCTGCTGGTGCTGCTCCCCTATGTACTTATTCGGGCCTTTGCATATTCCGCCGCCGAAGCGGGTGCAGCACTTCTTCCATTCGCAGTCGTGCTGGCGTTGGCCTCGCCTTTGATGGGAAGCATGGCGGGCAGGGTGGGCGCGCGCGCGCCGCTGTCCCTTGGACCGGTCGTGGTTGCGTGCGGGTTCCTGCTTCTGCTTCGAATCGGACCCCACTCGGATTATTGGACGACGATCCTTCCTGCGGTTCTGGTGATCGCATTCGGGATGGCGGGTGCCGTGGCGCCGCTGACCACCGCGGTCCTCGGGTCGGTAGATAGCCGGCATACCGGCTCCGCTTCCGGACTCAATAGCGCGGTGGCCCGCACGGGAGGCATGGTGGCGACAGCGCTGCTTGGCGGCGTTCTGGGCGCCTCCGGGCCCGCGCTTGTCGGCGGATTCCACATCGCGGCAGCGGTTTGCGCGCTCGCCTCGGCTGCTGCGTCGGCAAGCGCGTTCTTGCTCATCCCGCGGGAACAGGGAAAATAGCGAGCCAGCCGAATTTTTTTGCACGCCTGCCGCCCCGGCCAGGAAGCTGCCCGCGAAGGCTACACGGAGACCAACGTGAAAGACGACCGATTTACCGAAGCCCAACGCTTGGCAGACAGTCCGGATGCGTGGCGAGAGCCGGCACGATGCAACGACTGGATCCGGCTGATGAACGAAATCGCCGACAACGACGCAGAAAGGCCAGAGGCACGCGCGGAAGCCGAACTGCTCGTCAAGCGGCTTGAAGCAGCAAAGAAACGGCCGCCGGCGCCGCGATCTTGATACGCTTCGATTGCCGCGATCTGGCGAATTTGATTGTCGTTCGCGAACATTCTCAGATTGCGGGGGGATCGCGCAGATCCGCGACAATTTCAAACGATCGCAACCGGGCCGCATGGTCGTAGACATGTGCGCCGATGATCAATTCGTCTGCACCGGTGATTTTGATGAAATCTTCCAGACCTCGTTTGACCGTGTCGCGCGATCCCACGATCGCATGGACAAGCGCGTGATCGACCATCGCCTTCTCCGCCGGCGTCCAATACGCGTCGATATCGTCTATCGGCGGGGGCACGCGGCCCGGCGTGCCGCGCCGCAGGTTGACGAAGGCCTGTTGTTGCGAGGTGAAGAGCCGGTTTGCTTCAGCCTCCGTATCGGCGGCGATGACACTCACAGCCGGCATGACATAGGGGCGGCTCAATTGCTGCGACGGCACGAATCCACTTCTGTAGAGCTGGAGCGCCCGGATCAGATCATCCGGGGCGAAATGCGACGCGAAGGAAAACGGCAGTCCCAGCATCGCAGCGAGTTGGGCGCTGAACGTACTCGAGCCGAGAAGCCAGATCGGCACCCGCAGTCCCTCACCGGGCACCGCGCGAATTCTCTGCCAGGGTTGAGCGGGCTCGAAATAGAACTGCAATTCCTGAACGTCGCGGGGAAAATTTTCGGATGCGGCGGCAAGATCGCGACGCAATGCGTGCGCGGTGAGCGCGTCGGTTCCGGGGGCGCGGCCAAGGCCGAGATCGATCCGGTCGGGATAGAGCGAAGCGAGCGTGCCGAACTGTTCCGCAATGATAAGCGGCGCATGGTTCGGCAGCATGATGCCGCCGGCCCCGACGCGAATGGAATGGGTGCCCGCCGCGACATGGCCGATCACGACGGCAGTGGCGGCGCTCGCAATGCCCGCCATATTGTGGTGCTCTGCTAGCCAGAAGCGGCGATAACCCAAGCTCTCGGCGTGCCGCGCGAGGTCGAGCGTATTGCGAAACGCGTCGGACGCGGTTTGGCCTTCCACAATGGGCGCAAGGTCGAGCACGGAGAATGGAATCATGCGCTGGGTTCCCGACTCCTCCGCCGCAACCGGCATTTGCTCACCCCGTTGCTCTTCTTCACGCCGGTCGGCAACGTCTTCGATATCGGGAGCCGTTATAGAGCCGTCGCTGTGGGTGCCGCGAATGACCCGGCCGCGGTGCGAGAACCGAAATGGCGAGCGGGAATACTATAACGCCGCGAGGCAGCCATGTGGACCGTGAACGGGCGGGACCTGGCAATCTGCGGCCCGCGTCCTATCCCCGGAGCTTTTGCAGATTCGCCTTGAGCTGAATCGCCTGCGCCCGGTTCAACTGGGCGTCGCGATAGTTCGGATCGATCGACAGAACTTCGTTCCAGGCCGAGATGGCTCCGTCCAGGTCCTGATGCTGAAACGCGGTCATCCCGCGGCGATAGTACTTGTCTGCAATCTGCTCGTTCGCCAGCGCAAGGCGGGAGCTCGCGATCGCATCGGAAGGAACCAGCGACAGCGCCATCTGAAATGCCTGTCGGGCCTTCTCCGGTTGCCTCAGCGCCTTGAGATATATCTCCCCGGCCTTTCTGGCGTGCGCGCCTGCAGCGTCCGCGTCGGATTTCTGCTCGGCTGCGGCGGCCCGCATATAGGTGTCGGCCAGGAGAGCGGCACGGCCGTTGCCCGGCCCAATATTGCCGGCATCCGCCGCCTTTGCCGCATCGCTGAACTGACCCCGCGCGATGGCCGTCTTGAACTCCCTTAAAGGGTCGAGCGGCAATTGGGCCTTCGCGGCTTGCGCCGATGGCGCCGGCAGAGCGTCCGGCAGGAGATTCGCGGGCTGCTGATCCGCAACATCATCAAGTTCGGCGGTTCGAATATGACCCGTTCGCGCCGTTCGTGCAGCGGTTGTTGACGGTATCCGGATGCGCTGACCGGCAACGATTTTGCCGGGTGCCGCGATGCTGTTGTAGCGGGCCAATCCATAGAAGGCGAGCGGATCTCCGAGGTAGGTCGCCGCCAACCCCGAAAGTGTCCCGTTCTTGCCGAGCGTGACGGAGAAATTCGCCTTCGGATAAAGATCGGACAATGGTGTTTCGATCTCCGCAAGAAGAAGTCTCGCGGCTTTGCTGTCGGGTACCTCCGCGAGGCACGCCTTCAATTCCAAATCCGCACGTTCGGAATCGCCCTTCTCGAGGAGATTGACCGCGAAGTTGAGGCGGTTCTTGAAGGACAGTCCTCGCGTCGGCTCCGCAGCAGATGTAGTCTGCGTCACAGTTGGCTGCTCCGTCGCCGGCGCAGTTGCCGACGCCAACGGATCGTGCGCACACCCAGCAGCGAGAAAAAGAATGGGCGCCACTCCCACCCGCCTCGAGACCCTCCGGATCCATCGCCAGGATGCCGCGCTCATCGGCCAAGTCCGCCGGCCCGCAACGGGCTGACATTGTTTGTTTGATTGCCGCCTCGTTTCTCGCCTGCCGGAATCCGGCGCGAACCCAGCTCCACCTGAAATTCCGTGCTCCCCACACGCAACGCCGTGCCAACGACCAGCGGCACGGGGTTTTCAAACCGCACGCCATCCACGGTCAGCGGGACGCCCGCGCGGGGGGCGATCCAGAACCCGTTCTGAAACCGGATATCGGCGAGAATTCTTGCGGCGGAATCGGCCACCTTGACCGCGCAATACTCCTCGGAACCCATGCTGAGCTCCCCGCGAAAGATAACCCACGTGGTTTCCAGATCCTGGTCCCGCGTCGGCCAGGTAGCCGGATCGCTTTCGTCTCCCGCGATGACCGTGATCGCGACTGCCTCGCCGCTTTCGCTGGAACGGCTCAGGCAAAGGGAGAGCGGCGCAGGGTGACCCTGCGATCGCCCGATCTCCACCAGCGTCCGGCCGAACGGAACCGCGATCGGAGAACCGGGTGTCAGCGTGGCCCGTCCCACCGCACTTCCGTTGGTGCTGCCGAGATCTTCAATGAACCAGCTGTCGCCGTCGAAATGGAGGTAGAGATTGCGCTCCCCCCGGGAGAACCAGCGACAATTGATGACGACATCCACCTGCTTTTCGGTCGAAGGACGGCCGATGAGGGCCGAACGGCGCGGCTGAAGGTGGTATACGTGCGCTCCGCCCGAGAGCACGAGATCCTCACGCCTGAGCAACTGATATTCGAGGAGCCGCTGCAGTTCGAGGACTTGCTTTCTGAGCCCGGCATGTTCGTGCCGTGCCTTCAGCATTTGCAGGGCGTTGTGACATGCCGCGAGCGCCAGGAGAGACCGTCCCTGCAGCACGAGCGGCGGAATGGCAGCGATCACCTCCAGGCTTGGGGCTTCCGGCGCCAGGCATTGGGTCGGGGAAAGAACCAGCGTCTGGTTCATATTGGCCGGGCCGACCGCTTCGTTGAGCAGCGTCTGGATAGCGGCGAGCTTCGGCATAAAGCCCGGCCGGCCATCGGCCGACACTCCTCGCGTTCGCCGCCATGCGGCAAAAAAAGCAGGAATTTCTTCGGCCGGAAGTGACTTGCTGATTAAATAACCTTGCGCGTCGTCGCACCCGATCAGGCGGAGCTGGGCAAAGGTCGAGTCGGTCTCCACGCCCTCCGCCGTCACTTTAAGGCCAAGGCGCTGGGCCATCTCGACCGTGGATTCGATGAGCGATCTCGCGGCGGGATCCTGGTCGAACTCCATGGTGAAACTCTTGTCGATCTTCAGCTCGCTGAAGGGCAATCGATAGAGCGTGGCCAGCGAGGAAAAGCCGGTGCCGAAATCGTCTATGGAAAGCGTCAACCCCTTCAATTTGAGCCTTGTCAGGATATCGAGGGCGGTCTCGCTCGCCGCTTTCGACGAGGATTCGGTGATTTCCAGAGTGATGTATTCCGGCGGAACCCCAAATTCGGCGCAGCGCGACAGAAACCGATCCGACCAGGCGCCGCTGTCCAGCAACTCGGGCGAGACGTTGATCGCCAGGCCCAGGGTAAGACCATGCTCGAACCATTTGCGCCAGGCGGAGAAACTCTGCCGCACCACTTCATCCGTAAGCTCTGCGATCAGGCCATTTTTTTCCGCGAGGCCTATGAAATGGTCCGGGTAGATCCACCCAAAAGAAGGATGGCGAATACGGCACAGCACTTCTACGGCATAGGTTTCCAGCGCCGGATCGAACGGTACTTTGGGTTGATACTCCGCAACGACGTGACCGCCTTCAATCGAGTCCCGCAGATCGGCGGCCGTGAAGGAGAGCGGACCGCGTTTGCAACCTCCAAAACAGGACGCAAGCGCCTCCCTGTCCAGCGCGGCCGCGGACAACATGTGGACGTCAATGTTCTTTCGGGCGGCCAGAGAGGTTACGACACCGACTGTCGTCGTTTCCAGATCCGTCAGGGCAACCACAAGCGGTCGGGATGCGCTCAAGCCGATACGCTCGATCAATCCGGAAGCGAGGGAACCCGGCGCGCCGGCATCCAGCACGACGGCGGCCAGGTAAGTTTCGTTGAGCAGGCTCGTTAGCGCTTCCGTCGAATCTGCGACAATACAGTCGTGCCCCGAATCCGCGGCGGCGCACCTGACTAGGGCCACGACGTCCGGGCTGTCATGACGGACGGCAATTTTTTTTGTGTATGAACTCATTGCCTTTTACCAAGCTCCTGAACGTCACTCCGGTTGCGCGTTCCATTGGCGCTCGCCGGTCCGAGCGGGCATGGAACTCACTGCATTGGCCGGTCACGATATTTGGCCCCCTGCGGAAAAGCGGCCTCGAATATGTTTTCATGGCGAAGTTGACAGCGCGTTAATCCCCTTCCGTCTAGCGTGACCCACCTTGAGTTGGCTGGCGCATTTTGCGATTCCGGGCGTCGATGGGCCGTGCGACAATCGCCGGCGCCGCCCGCGCAGAAATCGGTGAACGGTGGCATCATGCGGGACGAAGCTCGCGAGCCGGCAGCGCATGGGAATGCGCCCTTGAACGCATCCGTGACCGAAAAAATGGGGGGCGCGGCGGCCATACTCTCCTGGGGAGTGACTCACCCCGGCGCCGTGCGCTGCGTCAATCAGGACAGCTTTCTCGCGCGCGCCGACCTTGGCCTCTGGATGGTGGCGGACGGAGCGGGCGGTCACGAAGGCGGCGCCATGGCGTCGCAGGCCATTGCTTCCGAACTTGGCGGGCTGGCAGCCGATCTCTCGGACGGAGGCGTCGTTCGGGAGGCCGCGCTTGCGTTGCAGAGGACCCACGAGGCGCTGCGCCAGGCCGCTCTGTCGCAGCGCGCGAATGCCACGATCGCGACAACGGTGGTGGTGCTGGTTCTGCGGGACGGCAGAGCGACATGCCTGTGGGTTGGAGATTCTCGCGCCTATCGATTTCGCAAGGGACAGTTGACCCTGCTGACGCGCGATCATTCGCTGGTGCAGGAACTAATGAGTGCCGGCCGGATCACGGCGGACGAAGCGGAGAACCACCCGCAGAGAAACGTCATCACCAGGGCCGTGGGGGCCAATTGCGACCACCTCGCCGTGGAATGTCGCATCGACGAGGTCGAGCCGGGCGATTTGTATCTGCTTTGTAGCGATGGTTTGTCCGGCACGCTGCCCGAGGCGGAAATCGCCGCGACGCTCGAACGGCCGCCAAGCCTCGCAGCGAACGCTCTGGTCGCCGCCGCTCTCGGAAAACACGCCCGGGACAACGTCACCGCGCTGGTCGTTTCGCTTCCCGGGTCGCCATCGCTCGCCGCCGGATTGGCCTGACCGGCGATCCCCTCTGGAGCAAACTGACCGCGGCGATTATGGAGTCGCGGCCGCTCCCGGAAGGAACGCGGAGCGGGGCGAAGCCCATTGCGGTGTGGCTCGTTCGATTGTCGCGCATGCTCGGAGCCATGATGGCATTGTCTGTTTCGTTGTGGGGATGCTCGCCCGTCAGGATTTTGAACCTGGCGTTGTCCCGCAGCGGGTATCGCATCGAACGGGACCTGTCCTATGGAAGCGATCCGCGTCAGAAACTCGATCTCTATGTTCCGGAGGGTTTGAATGCACCCGCGCCCGTCATTCTCTTTTTCTATGGCGGCTCGTGGCAGGAGGGAGAGAAGGACTATTACCTCGCCTTCGGGCAGGCTTTCGCCACCAGGGGAATCATCGTCGCCATTGCCGACTATCGCCTTTATCCACAGGTGAAATATCCGGGGTTTGTGGAGGACGGCGCGCTCGCGCTCCGCTTTGTTCATTCCCATGTCGCGGCAGAGGGAGGCGACCCCGCGCGCATTTTCCTCGCCGGGCATTCGGCAGGCGCCTATATCGCCGCGATGCTCGCGTCAGACCTGCGTTATATCGCGGATGTCGGCGGCGACTCGCGCTGGATACGCGGCGTCATCGGAATAGCCGGTCCTTACGATTTCCTGCCTCTCAAGGACCCGAACCTGGTTGCCCTGTTTGGCGGGCCCTCGCGCGACGACACCCAGCCGATCCGTTACATCGACGGCCCGAGACCGCCGATGCTGCTCGTCGCAGGCGCCGAAGACACCACCGTCTCGCCGGGCAACACCGAACGCATGGCCGCGCGTCTGCGCGCCTTCGGCAGCGAAGTGGAGACGAAGATCTATCCGGGCGTTGGTCATATCGGAATCATTCTCTCGATCGCCCCCGGCTTTCGCTCAAGAGCGAGCCTGCGCAACGACATTCTGCAATTCGTGGCCGCGCATTAGGGCGTGATCCGGATGGCGCGATCAAGCCGTTGAAGTGAAAGGCGCCCTGACTCACTCAATCAACGGGTCGCGGGTTCGAGTGGGGGCGCGACAGTTTTTTTCCTCCCCCGCGCGTACTTCGCGCGTGGGGGAGCGACTGTCTTTGAAGTCAAGCGATTTGCCATGGGGATTTGTCTCTGAGGATGGCGTTGAGGATGGTGAGGAGTTTGCGAGCAACGGCG
>Ga0182024_10005565_pt1 | contig 28191 bp, 25 predicted proteins | sample P32metaG_FD_120480 | JGI IMG/M metagenome (GOLD analysis project Ga0182024, IMG submission 120480) | Permafrost microbial communities from Stordalen Mire, Sweden - P3-2 metaG (Illumina Assembly) | ecosystem: Environmental > Terrestrial > Soil > Wetlands > Permafrost | place: Sweden: Stordalen...
CGCCCATTGTCCAATATTCCCCACTGCTGCCTCCCGTAGGAGTCTGGGCCGTGTCTCAGTCCCAGTGTGGCTGATCATCCTCTCAGACCAGCTACGGATCATAGCCTTGGTAGGCCGTTACCCCACCAACAAGCTAATCCGACGCGGGCCCCTCCTGCTGCGATAAATCTTTCCCCGGTTGCCCGGGCGCATGCGGTATTAGCCGAAGTTTCCCCCGGTTATCCCCCACAACAGGGCAGGTTCCCACGCGCTACTCACCCGTGCGCCACTCCCCAGAGGGCCGAAGCCCTCAGGAGCGTTCGACTTGCATGTGTTAAGCATGCCGCCAGCGTTCGTTCTGAGCCAGGATCAAACTCTCATGTTAATCCCAGGCCAATCCCCCATGAACTCCCTGGCGGGACTCCATGACAGGATGGACCCAACTAAGGGCCGCCAAACGCTCGAACCTAAGAAGCGCGAACGTACAGCGACACTTACGCCGCCGCCCGCGCATCCCTTCCTTCACCAACAATTCCAATCAACAATCGCCTGTGCCCGAGGGCACATCCAGCCTCACCGCGAACAGCAGCTGATGCCACATTCTCGCCGAAGCCGGGTCGCCACGACCCACGAGGGGTCAGGGCGAACGGCTAAGATAGTGCCCCTTTGGTGCGCTGTCCAGCGCCCGATGAACAAAAATTCAGCCGTCCCGACGCCGCTTCACCGGAGGCCCCCCACCTTACCACAGTCCAAGCGCGCGCAGTTCCGCGATCAAGCGCTCCGGCATCGCGCCCGCCGCGGCATCGGGCATTTGCCAGCCGCCGGGCGCTGCGGCGGGCGCGTCCGGCGGCACGTCGGCGGGCGAGAGATAGCGCCAGCCCTGGAACGGCCGCCACGGCCGCCACAGCGTCGCCACCAGCTCGGGATCGACCTCGATCCGGCAATAGCCCCGCCCCTTCTCGTCCTTCTCGCCGCGCAACCCGGTGATGCGCTGGCGCACCCGGATCTGGCCGCGGATCACCCAATAAATCGAGCCGCCCGCCAGGACCGCGGCGGCGCGACGCGGCTGGTTGCGGGTATAGACCCAGCTGCCGCCGTGCTGCTTCGTGCGGGCGGCGCGCCCCCGGCGCAGTTCGTCGATGTCGGCGATGCCGACCGCCATCTTCAAGAGATGCAGCGGCCCAACGGGGTTTGGCGCGGCGCCGGAGAGGTCATCGGCCGAAATGTCGCTCGGCATCAGCCGGCCCCCTCCGCCGCGGGAGCCGGTGCGATCGGCCGATCGACCGGCTCCAGCGCGATCAGCTCCGCCCCCTCCTCGACCAGATCGCCCGACCTATAATGCACGGCCGCGACGGTTCCGTCGCGCGGCGCGGCGATCGTGTGCTCCATCTTCATCGCCTCGACGACCATCATCGGCTGGCCCTGCCGGACCCGGTCGCCGGCCGCCACCAGGAGCTGCACGACCCGCCCAGGCATCGGCGCGGTCAGCCGCCCGGCAACCGCGGCGGCGCCCGGCGGCGGCATCAGCGGATCGACTTCCTCGATGATCCAGCTCTCGCCGGCGGCGAACACGGCAAGCTGGGCGCCGTGCGCGAGAACGCGCACCCTACGCCGCGCGCCGTCGAGCGCGACGACGAGGCGTCCGTCGGCCTCGCGTCCGGCTTCGGCGGCCCATACGCGCTCGGAGGGGCCCTCGCCGAAGCAGAGCTGCCATCCCCTTCCGGCGCGGCAGGCCGACGCCGTCCATTGCTCGTCGCCGCAGCGGAATATGAGGCTCTGCGGAGCTGGCGTGAGATTGAGCCGCCAGCCATCGACCCGCGACCACGGATCTGGCCCGTTCGCCGCCTCCTGCCGTGCGGAGAGGCGCCAGAGCGCCGCCGCGGCGCGCGCCAGCTCGGGCACCGGGTCCGGCGGCGCCAGGAGCGCCGTCCGCCGCCGCTCGATGAAGCCGGTATCGACCGCGCCGGCGGCGAAGTCCGGATCGGCGACAATGCGCACGAGGAACCCCAGATTGGTTTGGACCCCGAGGAGCGCGGTGTCGGCGAGCGCGCGGCCGAGCCGGGCGCGGGCGGTCGCGCGATCCTCGCCCCAGGCGATGAGCTTGGCGATCATCGCATCGTAGAACGGGCTCACAGGGTCGCCCGTCCGCACCCCGCTCTCGACCCGCATCCCCTCCCCCTCCGGCAGATGGAAAAAATGCAGCGTCCCGGTCGACGGCAGGAAGCCCTTCGCCGGGTTCTCGGCGTAGAGCCGCGCCTCGATCGCGTGGCCGGTGAGCCTGATCTCCTCTTGGCGCAGCGGCAGCTTTTCGCCGGCGGCGATGCGGAACTGCCATTCGACGAGATCGATCCCGGTCACCGCCTCGGTAACCGGATGCTCGACCTGGATCCTGGTGTTCATCTCCATGAAATAGAACAGGCCGCCGGCTTTTTTGTCGGTTGGGACGATGAACTCGACCGTGCCGGCGCCGACATAGCCGACCGCGCGCGCCGCCTCGAGCGCCGCCTTCCCCATCGCCGCGCGGCGCACCGGGTCGAGCCCCGGTGCCGGCGCCTCCTCGATGATCTTCTGGTAACGGCGCTGGATCGAGCAGTCGCGCTCGAAAAGATGGACGGCGTTGCCGTGCATGTCGCCGAACACCTGCACCTCGATATGACGCGGCGCTGCGAGATGGCGCTCGATCAGCACGCTGTCGTCGCCAAAGGCGCCCGCCGCCTCGCGCCGCGCGCCGTCGAGCGCGGCGGCGAACTCGCGGGGCGTCGCGACGATCCGCATGCCGCGCCCGCCGCCCCCGGCCGAGGCCTTGATCATCACCGGAAAGCCGATCCGCCCGGCCTCGGCGAGGAGCCTTCCCTCATCCTGCTCGGCACCGTGATAGCCCGGCACGACCGGCACCCCATGCGCCTCCATCAGCGCCTTCGCCGCCGCCTTCGAGCCCATCGCCCGGATCGCCGCGGGCGGCGGCCCGATAAAGACGAGCCCCGCTCCCGCGCAGGCCTCGGCAAATTCGGCATTCTCCGAGAGGAACCCATAGCCCGGATGCACCGCCTCGGCGCCGCTGTCCTGCGCCGCCGCAATGATCGCGGGGATGTCGAGATAACTCTCGCGGGCCGGCGGCGGGCCGATCAGCCGCGCCTCGTCGGCCAAGCTGACATGCAGCGCGCCCGCATCGGCCTCGGAATAGACCGCGACCGCCCCGATCCCCATATGCCGCGCCGTCCTAATGATGCGGCAGGCGATCTCGCCGCGATTGGCGATCAGGATCTTAGAAAACACGCGAATACCGTCAATCGGCGACAGACCGCTTTCATTTTTTATCAAACGCCTTATTACCAAACAGCTTTACATCATGGCTCATCGCTCGGAAGCTTTCTGATCTCGCAGATCGATCGATATCTTTTCTAAATGCTCTATCAATGCTTTCTTTTTGTCGGTCAGACATCGTTTCTTGCGCTTTCGCAGTCTTTCTTGCTTTGTCAAATATGAAATCATCAAATCCAGCTGGTAGGACGTATTTGCGAGGTCCAATGACGCCGCGATCAAGTTCGAGTTTTGTTCCTACCCATTGGCAGGAATTAGGCATCTCTACAAATCCGAGAATCATGAATGGACCGAGCTTAGAGTAAACGAACACGCTATTCGTGCTGCTAACGATGTCCATATCTACTGCTCGCGAGATGTAGCGATTTATATTAGGTGGAGCATCTAAGCGCGTGAGACTCTCAATGACTCCTAGCGGCAGAAAATGCTGTTCAGTGTTGCCGATGTTTTCATTGTTTCCGACCAAAAACTCGCGCCAGAGGGCTTCAACTTCCCTTACCTTTGGCATTAGATAGTCTGGCACGTGATCGTTATGACCTTGATCTAAGTAGAAGGCCAACACTCGCCACGAAACTGAAACACAAAACCGGAACATCCAACTGTCGTACGATACAGTATCGGTGTCCCCGGCGGTGAGTGGGTGAAATACAGTATTGGCAAATTCCGTCTCGAACTCGTTGAAACATCTTTCACAATCTGCGCATAACATTGAAATCTTTAAACCATCTTGCACACGCCGATTTGGTTGTTGTGAAAAGCGAAGATACCCCGTCGCCGAGCTCTCTTTGAGCCAGCGAAATACGAACCCAGGGATAATGTGGCTTTCCTGAAGCTCGGCGCTTTTGCCACAGAGACGACAGATGCCAGAAGTCATTGTAGGTATCCTAACCTGCGGCTGATGGCTCGACGTGCGTTCACATCCGAAACACGCCGAACCGGGTCGGCTCGATCGGCGCATTGAGGCTGGCGGAAATCGACAGCGCCAGCACCAGCCTGGTTTCGGCTGGGTCGATGATGCCGTCATCCCAGAGCCGCGCGCTGGCGTAATAGGGGTGGCCCTGGGTTTCGTACTGGGCGCGGATCGGCGCCTTGAACCGGGCCTCCTCGTCCCCGCTCCATTCCTCCCCGCGCGCGCTCATCCCGTCGCGCCGCACTTGCGCCAACACCGAGGCGGCCTGCTCGCCGCCCATCACCGAGATCCGCGCGTTCGGCCACATCCACAAAAAGCGTGGGCCGTAGGCGCGGCCACACATGCCGTAATTGCCGGCGCCGAAGCTGCCGCCGATGATCACGGTGAATTTCGGCACCCCGGCGGTCGCCACCGCGGTCACCATCTTGGCGCCATCCTTGGCGATGCCGGCATTCTCGTATTTCCTGCCGACCATGAAACCGGTGATGTTCTGCAGGAAGACGAGCGGCACGCCGCGCTGCGCGCACAGCTCGATGAAATGCGCACCCTTCAGCGCGCTCTCGGAAAAGAGGATGCCGTTATTGGCGACGATGCCGACCGGATAGCCCCAGATCCGCGCGAAGCCGCATACGAGGCTCGGCCCGTAGAGCTCTTTGAACTCATCCAATTCGCTGCCGTCGACGAGGCGGGCGATGATCTCGCGCACCTCATAGGGTCGCCGCACATCGTCGGGGATCACGCCATAGATCTCCTCGGCCGGGTAGAGCGGTTCACGCGGCGCCTTAACAACGAGCGATATCCGCTTCATTTGATTGAGATTACTGACGATGTTCCGGGCGATGCCAATGGCATGATGGTCGTCGAGCGCGTAATGGTCGGTGACCCCGGAGATCCGGCTATGGACGTCGGCGCCACCCAATTCCTCGGCGCTGACGACTTCACCGGTCGCGGCCTTGACCAGCGGCGGGCCGGCGAGAAAAATCGTGCCCTCGCCCTTGACGATGATGCTTTCGTCCGACATTGCCGGAACGTACGCGCCGCCCGCCGTGCACGACCCCATGACGATCGCGATCTGCGGCACGCCCAGCGCCGACAGATTTGCCTGGTTGAAAAAGATCCGGCCGAAATGCTCGCGGTCGGGAAACACCTCGTCCTGCGCCGGGAGGAACGCGCCGCCCGAATCGACGAGGTAGAGGCAGGGCAGCCGGTTGTCGCGGGCGATCTCCTGGGCGCGCAGATGCTTCTTGACGGTCATCGGAAAATAGGTGCCGCCCTTGACCGTCGCGTCATTGGCGACAATGACGCATTCCTTACCCCTGATGCGCCCGACCCCGGTGACGATCCCCGCCGCCGGCACCGCGCCGTCATACATGCCAAAAGCGGCGAAGGCCGAGAGTTCGAGAAACGGCGACCCCGGATCAATGAGGAGGCGCACCCGCTCGCGCGCCAGCAATTTGCCGCGCCCCAGATGGCGCTGGCGCGAGGCCGCGTCGCCGCCCTCCCCGATCGCCGCCGATTTATCGCGCAGATCCTCGACGAGCGCGCGCATCGCCGCGGCATTGGCGCGAAACGCGTCGGAGCGGCGGTCGAGCGCGGAGGGGATGAAGGGCATCGCGCCCGCATCCTGCCCGCCGCCCGGCACACTCGCAAGCCCGGGCGTGGTGCTTCGCGCACGGCGAGCGATAACCCCCCGAAACCGCGCTTCCTGGAAGAGGGAAGCGGCCCCCCACTTAACTTTGACCATCAAACCCGACCGCGTTACCCTGGCGCAAAGCAAGCGAGAAATGCGATCTTGATCCAGGGAATGTCGATCAACAGGCTCGCTTTAATCCTGGGCGCGATCGCCCTCAGTTCCTCGACTGTTGCCGCCGGGATAGATTCCCGTACCTATATGTGCGCTGATCTTCACAGTCTGATCATCGCGAAACGCTTCATTTTTATCAACAACCCGACCTTCGAAGACTTCGTTGTCGCCAACGCTTCTTATTGCGCCGGTGGAGAGGGAGGCAGTGAGCAGCTTGGGTTACGCAGCGTGCCGACGACCGACAGCCCCGAGTGCCTCGTGAACTACTGCGCCTCTGCGCGCAATATGAGCGGCGGAATGGGCGGCGGCATGTGACTGCCGGCGCGCCAGGCGCTCGGGCGCCGGTGCAGCGCGCAACCAGCTGACGCCGTCAGGTTACCGGAACCGTGCTTGTCCGGGACCGTTAAAAGGCGTGCCAGGAGATCTCCGGCGCAAGCGGGACTAGAGGCCGATGAATAGGGCTCTGATTGGGGTTCAGGCGCTTCTTCTGGCGAGCGTCTGCATCGGCGGCCCGGCGCAGGCCGTGCCCGCAGGGCCGCCCCGCGCCGCGATCGCGGCGGCGCAATCGGCGCTGCTTATACCGGCCGATTATTATCATCGCAACCGCTACCGGCATGCAGCAGACGCAGTGCCCGCCGCGGCCGATTCCGGTGGGGTCAAGCCCGGTCAATGGGAGTTCACCACGCGGCTGGAAGCATTCGCGCCGCCGACGCCGCCGCCCGGAGCGCAATCGCCGCAGGCGACTCAGCCGCAAAGCGGTGGTGACGCCACCTACCTCAGCTGCATCCAGTCGGACCGCGCGGTGCCGGTCGAGTTCGGCGCTCAGTGCAACTTCGACAGCCGGGAACGCCAGGGTCCGCGCGTCACCTGGTCGATGATTTGCACCAATCCGCAAGGCGCGGTCCGTTCGGACGGCGTGGCGCAGTATCACGGCGACACGATGGATGCGACGCTCGTCAATCATTTCCCCGCCGCCAACGGGACGGTAACAGACCTCACCCAGCGCATCACCGGCCGTTATCTGCAACCCTGTCCGCAAGTGGCGCAAGCACCGGTAATCCCGCCGCGCCCGAATGCTCCCCCGAATGCGTCATCGGGCGGCTCGTCGCAATGGGTGGATCCGCCGGCCGCCTCGGGGAGCACTACGCCATCCGCCGCGAGCGCTGCACCTCCATCCGCCGCGCCCCCGCGAGACGCCGCGAGCGCCGCGCCAGCAGAGCCGCATCCACCGCCGCCGGTGCGCTACGCGCGGCAGCGGCGCCACCTCTATCATCGCTATTACGGCTACGGCGGCCGGCCCTGGCCCGGGGGCGGTCTTTTTGGGATCCGGCTTCCGTTTCTGGGCGGCCTCTGAGCATCGCCGCGCGGCCGCAGGAATGGGCGGGCCGCTATCTGCCCTTGCGCTTGCGGGCTTTGCGGGCGGCATAGCGGGCGTCGCGCGCGGCCTGCTTCTCGGCATCCTCGGCGGCTTCCCGCGCGGTCCGCTCCGCGAATTCCACATCGCTGGCCGCTTTCTCGGCTAGCACCTGGGCCGCACGAGCGGCGATCTCGGCGGCTTGGGCGGCGGCGAGGGCCGCGGCCTGACGTGCCCGCTCGGCCAGTTTGGCGGCCTTGCGCTCAGCATCGCGAGCAGCGCGAGCCGTGGCGACCGCCTGCCGAGCCGCGCGCCGCTCGGCAGCCTCCGGACTGTCGGCGGCCGACCTCGCTTGGGCCGCCCGCTCCAGCTGGGCCTTCTTGGCGCTTGCGGCCGTGTTCAGGCGATCGGCAAAACCGGTGTTTTTGAGGCTGTCCATCACTATCCTTGTGGTCTCCGCCGTGGCTGCGGCAAGCCTTGTAGCACGGCACTTTGTTTTCGGTCGACGGTTCGGAACCGGAAATTGTTGTAGGATCGCCGCAAGGGCTCTTTGGCCCGCCTGCTATAACAAATGGACCTGCGCAAGATGGACCCAAGGGACCCATGACAGCCGATCTCGCCCGCCTCGATGATGCCGCCGCGCTGGTCCACACGGTGGTGCCGGCGACTGCGCAATATTGCTGGCCGCTGTTGTCGCGCCGAACCGGTGCCGAACTCTGGGTCAAGCACGAGAACCACACCCCGATCGGCGCCTTCAAATTGCGCGGCGGCCTCGTTTATCTCGACCAGTTGCGGCGCGCCCAGCCGCAAATCCGCGGCGTCATCACCGCGACCCGCGGCAATCACGGGCAGAGCATCGCCTATGCCGCCGCGCGGCTCGGCCTCGCCGCGACGATCGTCGTGCCGCACGGCAACAGCGTCGAGAAGAACCGCGCGATCGAGGCCTTTGGCGCGACCCTCGTCGAGGAGGGCCACGATTTCCAGGCGGCCTATGAATACGCCGCCCTGCGCGCATCGGCCGACAACCTCCACCTCGTGCGCTCCTTCGACCCGGCGCTGGTGCGCGGGGTGGCGAGCTGCGGCCTCGAGCTGTTTCGCGCGGTCGAGGGGCTCGATACCGTCTATGTACCGATCGGGCTCGGCAGCGGCATCTGCGCGATGATCGCGGCGCGCGAAGCATTGGGGGCGACCGCCGAGATCGTCGGCGTCGTCGCCGCCAACGCGCCGACCTATGCCTTGTCGGTTGCCGCCGGCCAGCCGGTCAGCACCAATTCGGCCGACACGATCGCCGACGGGCTCGCCGTCCGCGTGCCGGACGCTGACGCGCTCGCGATCATCCGCGCCAGCGCGGCCCGCATCGTCACGGTGTCGGAATCAGAGATCCGGCAGGCGATACGCATCCTTTTCACCGACACGCACAATGTCGCCGAGGGCGCCGGCGCCGCCCCGCTCGCCGCTGCCCTCCAGGAGCGCGGGCATCTCGCCGGCAAGCGGGTCGCCATCGTCCAGTCCGGCGGCAATATCGACCGCGCCCTCTTCGCCGAGGTGCTGGCCGAAGCGGATGTGGAAACCGAGGCATAACAGCGCTAAATTGACGCCATGGAGCTCGCGTACAAGCTGCTGACCGTCGAGGAATTTCTCGACTCCTGCCCGACCGACCAGCCCCATTACCAGCTGATCGACGGCGTCGTTGTGGCGATGGCGCCGCCGGCGATCCCGCACCAGATCATCGCCGGGAACCTCACCTTCGAAATCGGAGCAGCCCTGAGGGCAAATCACCCGAATTGCACCGTGCGCAGCCAGGCCGGCATCGCCCCGCAGGGTCTCGCGGGGCGCAACCATTTCGAGACCGACATCACGGTCACCTGCGAACCCGGCGGCTATCGGGGGATTGCCGCGGAGCCGGTGCTGATCGTCGAGATACAGTCACCCTCGACCGAACGGGACGACCATTTCGTCAAGCTCCCGCACTATCAGCGCCTCCCGAGCCTGCGGGAGATCCTCTACGTCGAGAGCGAGCGGGTTGCCGCGACGGTTTACCGGCATCGCGGCAAGGGCTGGGCGACGATCGAACTTGCCGGCGGCGACGCGCGATTGCGGCTCGCCACGATCGGGCTCGACATCGCACTGGCTGCTCTCTATCGCGGCGTCCCCGGTCTTGCCGCCGGCTAGAGGCGGGTGATCTCGCGCGCGATGATGAGGCGCTGGATGTCGCTGGTGCCCTCATAGATCTGGCACACCCGCACGTCGCGGTAGATCCGCTCGACCGGGAAATCGGCGAGATAGCCATAGCCGCCATGGATCTGGATCGCGTCCGAGGCGACCCGCTCGGCCATCTCGGAGGCAAACAATTTGGCCATCGCCGCCTCTTGGAGGCAGGGTTCGCCATTGTCGCGCCGCTCGGCGGCGTTGAGGATGAGGCCGCGCGCCGCGGCGAGCCCGGTCGCCATGTCTGCCAGGCGGAACGCCACCGCCTGGTGCGCGATGATCTTCTCTCCGAACGCCTCGCGCTCCTTGGCATAGCCGAGCGCCGCCTCATAGGCGGCACGGGCCATCCCGAGCGCTTGCGCGGCGATGCCGATGCGCCCGCCTTCGAGGTTGGCGAGGGCGATTCTGTAGCCCTCGCCCTCGGGCCCAAGCATCAAATCGGGGGTCAGCTCCATCTCCTCGAAAACCAGCTGCGCGGTGTCGGAGGCGCGCTGGCCGAGCTTTTTCTCGAGCCGCGCGACGCGATAGCCCGGCGTCGATGTCGGCACGATAAAGGCGCTGATGCCTTTGCGCCCGACCGTAGGATCAGTGACCGCGAAGACGATCGCGACCCGCGCGCTGGCGCCAGAGGTGATGAACTGCTTGGTGCCGTTCACCACCCAGCGATTGCCGTGGCGCCGGGCGCGGGTCTTGATGGCGCCCGCGTCCGAGCCGGCCTGCGGCTCGGTCAGGCAGAACGCCGCAAGCATGTCGCCCCGCGCCATCGGCACGAGGAAACGCTGCTTCTGCTCCTCCGAGCCGTAGCGCAGCACCGGCACGCAGCCGACCGAATTGTGCACGCTGAGGATCGTCGACACGCTGCCGTCGCCGGCGGCGATCTCTTCCAATGCCAGCGCATAGCCGACATGGTCGGCCCCGGACCCGCCAAATTCCGGCGGCACCAGCATCCCCATGAAGCCGAGCCGGCCCAACTCGGCAAGCGCCTCCGCCGGGAAGCGCGCCTCGCGGTCCCATTCGGCGGAATGCGGCGCGAGCTCCTTCTGCGCGAACTCCCGCGCCGTGTCGCGCACCATCCGCTGCTCGTCGGTCAGCCTCATTCGATCACCTCGTCGGCGCGGTCGAGGAGCGATTGCGGGACCGTGAGGCCAAGCGCCTTGGCGGTCTTCAAATTGATGACGAGCGGGAACCGTGTCGGCAGCTGCACCGGCAGATCGCCGGGGTTCGCCCCGCGGAGGATCTTGTCGATATAGCCGGCCGCGCCATGAAGCTGCGCGACGGGGTCGGTCCCATAGGAAATCAGCCCGCCGCTCCTGGCGAAAATCGGATAGCTGTAGACCGCCGGCAGACGGTACTGCGCCGCCAGGGCATAGATCCGCTGTTGATTGTTGACCATGATCGTGTTCGAGAGGACGACGAGGCCGCCGGCGGGGTCGCGGGCGAACGCCTCAATCTCCCGATCGTAGTCCGCCGGCTCGCGAACCGACGCGGCGAGGAGCGTCACCCCGAGCGAGGGCGCGGCAGCTGCGACGGCATCGCGCATCAGCAGCTGGGGCGGGGAATCCGCTTCCATGAGGACCAAGACCCGGGTAACCTGCGGAGCAATCTCCTTCAGCAGTTCCAGCCACTTGCCGGCGAGTGCCGCTTCCTGGACGGCAAACCCGGTGGCATTGCCGCCGGGATGCGCAAGGTTGGCGACAAACCCGCTGCCGACGGGATCGCCGACGATCGCGAACACGATCGGGATCGTCCGGGTCTCCGCGAGCAAGGCCGCCAGCGGCGGCCCGCCGACGCTGAGGATCACATCCGGGTTCAGGGCGGCGAGTTCCTTGGCATTGGCGCGGACGCGCGCGCGCCCGCTTCCGGAAAAGCGATGCTCGATCCTGATGTTGCGGCCATCAACCCAGCCCAACTCCCGCAGCCCCTCGACCAGAGCGCGGGTTTCGAGAACCCCGAGCAGGTCTTCGGGGGCGCCGGTCGCGGGGGTGAGGTAGCCGATGCGGCGGATGCGCTCGGCTGGCTGGGCACCGCCGGCCACTGGAATCGCGATCGGCAGAACACCGGCCAGCACGACCAGGTCGCGCCGTCTCACCGATCGCCGTCCATTCCGCGTCTCGCGGTTACCTCGATCTCGATCTTCATGAGCGGGTCCATGAGGCCGCAGATGAGAGCCGTCGCGGCCGGGCGGATCGCGCCGAATGCTTCGCCGAGCACCGGCACGACGAGCGGCCAGTCGGCGGCGTCGGGCAGGTAGTATTTGACCCGCACGACATCGGCGAGGCTCGCGCCGGCTTCCGCCAGCGCGCTCTCGATGTTGCGCAGCGCCTGGCGGGCCTGCTCGGCCGGGTCGTCCGATATCGTCATCAGGGCATAGTCGAACCCAGTCGTCCCGGCGACGAACACCCATTCGCCATCGACGACCGCACGGCTATACCCGGTAGCAGCCTCGAACGGCGAGCCCGAAGAGATTAGCCGGCGCATGTCAGGCGCTCTCGTTGAACAGTTCGCGGCCGATCAGCATGCGGCGGATCTCGCTGGTGCCGGCGCCGATCTCGTAGAGCTTGGCGTCGCGCAGGAGGCGCCCGGTCGGGTATTCGTTGATGTAGCCGTTGCCGCCCAATATCTGCACCGCGTCGAGCGCGATCTGGGTCGCCTTCTCGGCGGCGTAGAGGATCGCCCCGGCGGCGTCCTTCCGCGTCGTCTGCCCGCGGTCGCAGGCCCGCGCCACGGCATAGACATAGGCGCGGCAGGCGCTCGAGGCGGCGTACATGTCGGCGAGCTTCCCTTGGATCAGCTGAAATTCGCCGATCGGTTGGCCGAATTGCCGGCGGTCGTGGATATAGGGAATGACCACATCGAGACAGGCCTGCATGATGCCGAGGGGCCCGGCGGCCAAGACCGCGCGCTCGTAATCGAGCCCGCTCATCAGGACGCCGACGCCCTCATCGACAGCGCCCAGCACATTCTCCGCCGGCACCTCGCAATCCTCGAACACCAATTCCGAAGTTGGCGAGCCGCGCATGCCTAATTTGTCGAGCTTCTGCGCCGGGCGGAAGCCCTTCATGCCCTTCTCGATCAGAAACGCGGTGATGCCGCGCGCGCCGGCATCAGGCCGGGTCTTGGCGTAAACCACCAGCGTATCGGCGTAATGTCCGTTAGTGATCCACATCTTCGTGCCGTTGAGGATATAGCGCTCGCCTTTCCTGTCGGCGCGCAGCCGCATCGAGACGACATCGGAGCCGGCCCCGGGTTCGCTCATCGCCAATGCCCCGACATGCGCGCCCGAGATCAGATCGGGCAGGTATTTGCGCTTTTGCGCAGCGCTGCCGTTGCGGCGGATCTGGTTGACGCAAAGGTTCGAATGGGCGCCGTAGGAGAGCCCGACCGAGGCCGAGGCGCGGCTCACCTCCTCCATCGCGACGCAATGGGCGAGATAGCCCATGCCCACGCCGCCATATTCCTCCTCGACCGTGATGCCGTGCAGGCCAAGCGCGCCCATCTGCGGCCACAGCTCCACCGGGAAGCGGTCGGTCTTGTCGATCTCGGCGGCAACGGGCGCGATCTTCGCCTCGGCGAAATCGCGCACGCTGTCGCGCAGCAGGTCGATTTCCGGGCCGAGATCGTGGTCGAGCACAGACAAACGGGTGTTCTGCATGGGCTCTATATGGCACAGGCGCCGGCTTTGGCGAGAGGCAAGCGCGCCCGCCCGCTCCCCTGGTATCTTCAGCGCACCTTAACCGTGTTCGGGTAGCCTTCGATCATGGCCGATACGCCTCAGATTCCGGCCCAACCCATCTTTCCTCCCCGCGCGCTGCGAATCAGCCTGCCGAGCGTGCCGCTTTACGCCGCGACGCTCTTTGTCAGCGCGCTCCTGCTGTTCTGGGTTCAGCCGCTGATTGCCAAGATGATGCTGCCGCTGCTCGGTGGGGCGCCGGCGGTGTGGAATACGGCAATGATGTTCTTCCAGCTCGTCCTCCTGGCCGGCTACGGGTATGCCCACCTCCTCACCCGCGCGGTGGCACCGAAGGGCCAAGCCTGGATCCATGGCGCCGTGCTGGTTGCCGCCGTCACCGCCCTGCCCTTCGCCGTCGGCGACCAGGTACCGCCGACCGACGCCGCCTCGCCAGTCGTTGCGTTGTGGCTTGTCGGACGGCTGTCCGTCATCCTTGGCCTCCCGTTTTTTGCCCTGTCGGCGTCCGCCCCCTTACTGCAAAGCTGGTTCAGCCGCACCGGCCATCCGGCGGCCGGCGATCCGTATTTTCTGTACGGCGCCAGCAATCTCGGCAGCCTTGTCGCCTTACTGGCGTTTCCGCTGATTCTCGAACCGCTCACCACCCTGTCCTTGCAGAGCCGCCTGTGGACGGGCCTCTTCGCCGTCGTTGTGGCCATGTTCCTCGCCTGCGCGCTGGTCGCCCGGCGAGCCTCGCCGCGCTATGGCGTAGCCCCCGCCGCCGTCGGCGTCACGACCAGCCCCGTAGCGCATTGGCGCGCCCGGGCATTGTGGATTGCGCTCGCCTTCGTCCCCTCCAGCCTCCTACTCGGCGTGACCTCGTATATCACCACCGATGTCGCCTCGGCGCCGCTCCTATGGGTGATCCCGCTGGCGCTCTATCTGCTGTCATTTGTCGTTACCTTCGCGCGCCGGCCGCCGATCAGACCCTCCTGGTCGCTGACCGGACAGGCGGCGAGCCTCACCATCGTCCTCATGCTCTTGATGATCCCGACGCCGCCGCTGAGGCTCGTGGTCCCGGCACACTACCTTGCCTTCTTCTTCATAGCGCTGGTCTGTCACGGAATGCTCGCGGCCCGGCGTCCGGCGGCGGCGCGGCTCACCGAATTTTATTTCTACCTGTCGCTGGGCGGCGCGTTGGGCGGTGTTTTCAACGCCCTCTTGGCCCCGATCCTGTTCTCCTCGACCTATGAATATCCGCTGGTATTGATCCTCTCCTGCGCACTGCGCGCCGCTTTCGGGCCGGCCGTCAAACCGAACAAGATGGATTTTCTTCTGCCGCTCGCCGTGTTGGCGGCGGTAATCGCGGTCATCGAGGGCTGGTCGAGGCTCGGGGCGATCGGTCCTGGGGCGGCGATGATGGCGGTTCTCGTTATCGCGCTCATTGTTTTTTCTCTCGGCAACCGCGCGTTGCGCTTTGCTCTGGCCGTCGCCGCGGTGCTCGTCCCGACAACCCTCGACCGCAGCATCGAGGGCGTCATCGAGCAGGAGCGCAGCTTTTTCGGGGTTCATCGGGTCATGGTCGATCCCGCCGCTCCGATGCTGGATCTGACCCACGGCACGACGCTGCACGGCGCCGAATTCACCGATCCGGCTCAGTGGCGCGCCGAGCTCAGGTACTATTATGCCGGCGGCCCGATCGGCCAGTTCTTCGCCCGGCTCCGCGCCGTCCATCCCGGGCCGCAGCGCGTCTCGGTCATCGGGCTGGGGACCGGGGCGCTCTCCTGCTACGCCCTCCCGGGCGAGCCCTGGACATTCTATGAGATCGATCCCGTTGTCGTGCGGATCGCCCATGACACACGCTACTTCCATTACCTCGATCAATGCGGCGGCAGCACGACGATCGTGCTTGGCGACGCACGTCTGTCGCTCAAGGCGGGCCCGAGCCGGCGCGACGATGTCTTGATACTGGATGCCTTCAACTCCGACGCGATCCCGATGCACCTCTTGACCCGGCAAGCCATCGCGCTCTATCTCGATCAGCTTGCCGACTCGGGCGTCGTCGTGCTGCATATCAGCAACCGCAACCTCGAGCTGAAGCCGATGCTGGCGGCGCTGGCGCGCGATCTCGGTCTCGCCGGGCGCGACGAGCTTTATCAGCCGTCCCCAGCGGAGGAAGCCGAAGGGGCTGTCGGCTCGGAGTGGGTGGCCTTGACGCGCCGTCCGGGCGATCTCGCCTTCCTCGATGGCGAGCCGCGCTGGACCGAACTGACATCGGACCGCCGGATCAGCGCCTGGACCGACGATTTCTCGAACATCGTCAGTGTGCTGAAATGGTGACCGGCAGCGTTCGGCGCGTAAATTAACGGTGTTTGCGCCGAGCCGGGATTATCGACCGGCCTACCCGGTTTGGTGCGGTCGAGAAGACTCGAACTTCCACGGAGTTTCCCCCACAGCGACCTCAACGCTGCGCGTCTACCAGTTCCGCCACGACCGCACGCCAGGGGAGGCGCGTGTAGCAAATCCACGATATCATGGCAACCGTGATGGATTTCCAGGTCGAGTGGCGCATCGCCGACGCGCCGGTGGGCTATGACGAGGCCGTGGCCGCGATGGAGCGGCGGATCGCGGCGATCCGCGAGGGAGGCGCGCCCGAGCTGGTTTGGCTCCTCGAACACCCGGCGCTCTATACCGCCGGCACCAGCGCGCGCCCCGAAGACCTGCTCGACCCCGCCCGCTTGCCCGTGCACAAGAGCGGCCGCGGCGGGCAATACACCTATCACGGACCGGGCCAGCGCATCGCCTATGTGCTGCTCGATCTGGATCGGCGCGGCCGCGATCTGCGCCGCCATGTCTGGCGGCTCGAAGAATGGATCATCAGGACGCTGGCGCGCTTCGCCGTGGCCGGCGAGCGGCGCGACGGGCGGGTCGGGGTGTGGATCGCCGGAGAGGGTGGCCAGGACAACAAACGTGACGACAAGATCGCCGCCGTTGGCGTGCGCGTGCGCCACTGGGTCACTTATCACGGCGTCGCGCTCAACCTCGCTCCCGACCTCGACCATTACCGCGGCATCGTCCCCTGCGGCATCGCCCCCGAGAGCTCCGGGCACGGCATCACCTCGCTGGCGCGCCTCGGCATTCCCACCTCGATGACCGACATCGACAGGGCGCTGCGCGCGACCTTCGACGCGGTGTTCGGGGAACCCGCCGCTTGCGGTGCTGGGTAGAGCACAATGGTCGAAATCTGGTACACGAGATCACCCCCGGGCATTTAGCCCGACCCATCCCATATCAGCCCCACAATGACCACGCTCTTTGAAACCCAGGCGCCGCGGCCGCTGGCCGACCGGCTGCGGCCGCAGGGCCTTGCCGACATCCTCGGCCAGGACCATCTGATCGGGCCGCAGGGCCCGATCGGCCGCATGGTCCAGAGCCGGCAGCTCGCCTCGATGATCCTGTGGGGCCCGCCGGGCGTTGGCAAGACGACGATCGCGCGCTTGTTGGCGGCCGAACTTTCAAGAGGGGGCACCGACCTCGCCTTCGAGCCGCTGTCCGCGGTGTTTTCCGGGGTCGCCGATTTGCGCAAGGTGTTCGAGGCGGCCAAAAAACGCCGCGAGATGGGGCACGGCACCCTCCTCTTCGTCGACGAGATCCACCGCTTCAACCGCGCCCAGCAGGATGCGTTTCTGCCCAATGTCGAGGACGGCACGGTGATCCTCGTCGGGGCGACGACCGAGAACCCCTCTTTCGAGCTGATCGGCGCCCTCCTGTCGCGCGCCCAGGTGTTCGTCTTGCGCCGGCTCGACGACAGCGCGCTCGAAACCCTGCTGGCGCGCGCCGAAGCCCATCTCGGCCACGCGATGCCGCTGAGCGATGACGGCCGCGCGGCGCTGCGGGCGATGGCCGATGGCGACGGGCGGTTCCTCCTCAACCTGGTCGAGGAAATCGACCGCCTGCCGCGCGAGCCGGCGCCCCGACTAGTATTATTGGGCCCGCAAGAACTCGCCCGGCTGGTCCAGCGCCGCGCGCCGCTCTACGACAAGGGCCAGGAGGGCCATTACAATCTGATCAGCGCGTTGCACAAGTCGCTGCGCGGCTCCGACACCGATGCGGCGCTTTATTGGCTGGCGCGCATGCTGGCCGGCGGCGAGGACCCGATCTACATCCTGCGCCGCCTCGTCCGCGCCGCGGTCGAGGATATCGGCCTGGCTGATCCGCAGGCGCTGGTACAGGCGCTCGCCGCCTGGGATGCCTACGACCGGCTCGGCTCGCCCGAGGGCGAGCTGGCGGTCGCGCAGCTCGCGATCTATCTGGCGAGCGCGCCCAAATCGAACGCCGTTTACGCCGCCTTCGGCGAGGCGCGCAGGGTGGCCGACGACACCGGCTCCTTGATGCCGCCCTTACACATTTTGAACGCACCGACCCGGCTGATGCGCGATCTGGGCTATGGCAGCGGCTATGTCTACGACCACGCCACCGAGGAAGGCTTCTCGGGCCAGAACTATTTTCCCGACGGCATCCAGCGCCGCAATTTCTACCGGCCGGGCGAGCGCGGCTTTGAGCGCGAGATCAAGAAGCGACTCGACTATTGGGACAAGCTGCGCCAGCGCGCGGCTGGCGACGGGAATTGAATTGCCTGCTCATTGCCGTTGTGCGTGCTTCGAGACGCGCTCTGCGAGCGCTCCTCAGCATGAGGTGATTTATTGATGGAATTAAGAAATTTTCCTCATCCTGAGGAGCCCGCGCAGCGGGCGTCTCGAAGGCCGATTGGCCGCCATCCAGCAGGGTCTGGCCCATGAATACGATGGTTGAAACGGTCACAGTGCGGCCGGAAGACGGCGCCGGCCGGCTCGATCGCTGGTTCAGCCGGCATTATCCCGGGCTCGCCCACGGCCGTCTCGAAAAGCTGCTGCGCACCGGGCAAGTCCGGGTCGACGGCAAGCGCGCCCGCGCCGGCGATTCGATCGCCCCCGGCCAGGCGATCCGGGTGCCGCCCCTCTCAGAACCGTCGACGCCGCCGCCGGCCCGGCACGTTCATCCGCAGGACGAAGAGTTGCTGCGCCGGCTCGTGCTCTATCGCGACAGCTCGGCCATTGTGCTCAACAAGCCGGCCGGGCTCGCGGTGCAGGGCGGCACCAAGACCGGGCGCCATGTCGATGGCCTCCTCGACACCCTGCGCTTCGATAAGGACGAGCGTCCGCGCCTGGTGCACCGGCTCGACAAGGACACCTCGGGCGTTCTCTTGATCGCGCGCACCGCGGCGGCGGCGGCGTTCTTCACCCGCGCCTTTCGCGAGAAGACGACGCGCAAGACCTACTGGGCGGCGGTCATCGGCTTACCGCAATTGCCGCAGGGACGGATCGATCTGGCACTCGCCAAGCGGGCGGGGCCCGGCGGCATCAGGGGAGGTGAGCGGGTTGAAGTCGATGACGAGGACGGCAAGAGCGCGGTCACCTATTACCGGGTGATGGACCATGTCGGCGACCGGGCGAGTTGGCTCGCGCTGTTGCCGATCACCGGGCGCACCCACCAGCTGCGCGCTCATTGCGCCGCGCTCGGCACCCCGATAATGGGCGACGGCAAATATGGCAGAAGCGCGGCTCACCTGGCGGGGGTCGTGGCGGCAAAGGGGCTCCACCTGCATGCCCGCCTCCTGGCCATTCCGAGCCCGGAGGGCGGCACATTGCGGGTCACCGCGCCACTGCCGCCGCATATGCGGCAGACGTGGGACCTGCTCGGATTTGCGGGTGATTCGGCCGATCCCTTTGCCGAGCTTGAAATGCCGCGATGAAGCGGCTCTACACCACCGCGCAGAGCCGTCCGGTCGGTGGCGGCTGGGGCGTCGCGCTCGACGGCCGGCCGTTGCGCACCCCTGCCAAGAACGAGCTGGCGCTGCCGAAGGAAGCGCTCGCCGCCGCGATCGCCGAGGAATGGGAAGCACAGCGGGAGGAAATCCGTCCGGCGACGATGCCGTTGACCCGGCTCGCCGCGACCGCGATCGACCGCACCAGGGAGCAGCGCGATCTCGTCGTCGCCGAAACCGCCAATTATGCGGACACCGATCTGGTGTGCTACCGCGCCGACCACCCGCCGGCATTGATGGCGCGCCAGCACGCGGTATGGCAGCCGCTGATCGACTGGGCGGCGCACCGCTATGGCGCGGCGCTCGCGGTCACCTCAGGGATCCTCCCGGCCCGGCAGCCCCCGGCGACGCTCAAGGCATTCGCCGCAATCGTCGCGGGAGAGGACGAGTTCCGCCTGACCGCACTCCACACATTGACCGCGACCTGCGGCTCCCTCGTCATCGCGCTGGCGATCTTCGATGGCCGGCTCGACGCCGCTTCCGCCTTCGCCGCCTCCCAGCTCGACGAGACCTTCCAGATCGAGGCCTGGGGCGAGGATGCCGACGCCGCCGCCCGCCGCCAGGCGCTGGCCGCCGACATCGCCGCGGCGGCACGGTTTTTGAAACTGCTGGACGGGCTTACGGCTTCCTGCCGGTCTCCGCGCGGTATTCCTTGAATGCCTTGCTCGCCACCATCATCGACTCGCGGATGATCGGCACGCCGATATAGCCCGAGAGGTGCAGCATCACCTCGGTCAGCTCGTCCTCGGTCCAGCCCTGGCGCAGGGCAAAGCGAAGGTGGAGCGCGAGCTCCGGCTCGCGGCCGGTGCAGGTATCCGAGACGACGCAGATCAATGCCCGGATCTTGGTGTCGAGGCCGGGCCGCGTCCACAGCGCGCCGAACACGGTCTCGGTCGCGACATCGATGAATTTCTTCATCACCGGGTCGCTGTAGATCTCGCGCGCCGACTTTTCGACGGCGGCATCGCCCATCAGCTGCCGCCGCATCGCCGCGCCTTTCTTGTAGAGCTCGCTCTCGGGCATCCTGTCCTCGCTGGTTGAAGTCGGCCGGCGCCATCTTGCCCGGCCGCCCCCGTTTCGTCACCCCCGCGTGATCACCGGATCAAGTCCGGGGAGGGATCCGGGGCTACTGGCAGGGTGGTCGCCCCCGGATTCCCGCTTGCGCGGGAATGGCGGTTGGGAAAGGCTATTTTCCATGCACGAGATTCTTCGGCGCCTGGAAGAGAAACGCGAGGCGGCCCGAGCCGGCGGCGGGTCACGCCGGATCAAGGCGCAGCACGCCAAAGGCAAGCTGACCGCGCGCGAGCGCGTCGAGGTGCTGCTCGACCCCGATTCCTTCGAGGAATGGGACATGTTCGTCGAGCACCGCAGCCATGATTTCGACATGGCGGAGCAGAAGATCCCGGGCGACGGCGTGGTGACCGGCTACGGCACGGTCAACGGACGGCTGGTGTTCGTGTTCAGCCAGGATTTCACCGTGTTCGGCGGCTCGCTATCCGAGGCGCATGCCGAAAAGATCTGCAAGATCATGGACCAGGCGATGAATGTCGGCGCGCCCGTGATCGGCCTCAACGATTCCGGCGGGGCGCGCATCCAGGACGGCGTCGCCTCGCTCGCCGGCTATGCCGAGGTGTTCCAGCGCAACGTGCTCGCGTCGGGGGTGATCCCGCAGATCTCGCTGATCATGGGCCCCTGCGCCGGGGGCGCCGTCTACTCGCCGGCGATGACCGACTTCATCTTCATGGTCAAGGACAGCTCGTACATGTTCGTGACCGGGCCCGATGTCGTGAAGACGGTGACCCATGAGAGTGTGACCCAGGAGGAGCTGGGGGGCGCCATCACCCATACGACGCGCTCCGGAGTCGCCGACCTCGCCTTCGAGAACGATGTCGAGGCGCTCGTCGAACTCCGCCGCTTCGTCGATTTCCTGCCCGGCTCGAACCGCGCCCCAGCCGCGGCGCGGCATGCCAGCGACCCGCGCGACAGGGCCGAGCCCTCGCTCGACACGCTGGTGCCCGCCAATCCCAACAAGCCCTACGACATGAAGGAGCTGATCGGGAAAATCGTCGACGACGGCGATTTCTTTGAATTACAGCCGAATTTTGCGGCCAACATCCTCATCGGCTTCGCGCGGATGGAAGGCGCGACGATCGGCATCGTCGCCAACCAGCCGATGGTGCTGGCCGGTTGCCTCGACATCGACAGCGCGCGCAAGGCGGCGCGGTTCGTGCGGTTTTGCGACTGCTTCTCCATCCCGATCGTAACCTTTGTCGACGTCCCGGGCTTTATGCCGGGCACTGCCCAGGAATTTGGCGGGATCATCAAGCATGGCGCCAAGCTCCTGTTCGCCTTCGCCGAGGCGACCGTGCCCAAGGTCACGCTGATCACGAGGAAGGCCTATGGCGGGGCCTACGACGTGATGAGTTCGAAGCACCTGCGGGGTGACGTCAATTTCGCCTGGCCGTCGGCCGAGATCGCGGTGATGGGGCCAAAGGGCGCGGTCGAGATCATCTTCCGCGCCGATCTCGGCGACGAAGCGGCGATCGAGGCGCGCGCGCAAGAGTATCGCGAGAAATTCGCCACCCCGTTCGTCGCGGCGAGCCGCGGCTTCATCGACGATGTGATCCAACCGCGGGCGACCCGCCAGCGCCTCTGCCGCGCCCTCTATATGCTGCGCGGCAAACAGCTCCAAAACCCGTGGAAGAAGCACGACAACATCCCGCTGTGATGCCCACCGGTCACCCTCACCCCCGCCCCCACCCTTCCCTCCCCCGCAAGCGGGGGAGGGTTAGGGAGGGGGAAAGCGGGGGTCCAGAGCAAGCGTCGGTGCGGTGGCCCCGGGATTCCCGCCTTCGCGGGAATGACGAATAAGGGCGCGATGTTTAAGAAAATCCTGATCGCCAACCGGGGCGAGATCGCCTGCCGGGTGATTAAGACGGCGCGGCATATGGGGATCGCGACTATCGCGGTCTATTCCGAGGCCGATGCCGAGGCGTTGCATGTGAGCATGGCCGACGATGGGGTCCTTATCGGGCCGGCACCCTCGGCCGACAGCTATCTGCGGATCGACCGGATCATCGAGGCCTGCCGGAAGACCGGCGCCGAGGCGGTGCATCCGGGCTATGGCTTTCTGTCGGAGCGCGCGGATTTCGCGGCGGCGCTCGCCGATTCCGGGATCGTCTTCATCGGCCCGAGCCCCGAGGCGATCGCCGCGATGGGCGACAAGATCGCGGCGAAGCGGCTGGCGCACGAGGCCGGGGTCGCGACCGTGCCGGGCCATCTCGACACGATCGCCGATCCCGAGCGCGCCGCCCTGGTCGCCCGCGAGATCGGCTATCCGGTGATGATCAAGGCCTCGGCCGGCGGCGGCGGCAAGGGCATGCGCATCGCCCGCGGCGAAGCTGAGTTGCGCGAGGGCTTCAGCGGCGCGCAGCACGAAGCCCGCTCCAGCTTTGGCGACGATCGCGTCTTTCTCGAAAAATACATCGAGGAGCCGCGCCACATCGAAGTTCAGCTGATCGGCGATTCGCACGGCAACATCGTCCATCTCGGCGAGCGCGAATGCTCGATCCAGCGCCGTCACCAAAAGGTGATCGAGGAATCACCGAGCCCGTTCATCGACGCCGCAACTCGCGCGTCGATGGGGGCGCAGGCGGTGGCGCTGGCGCGCGCGGTCGGCTACCGCTCGGCCGGCACCGTCGAGTTCATCGTCGATCGCGAGGCCAATTTCTACTTCCTCGAAATGAACACGCGGCTCCAGGTCGAGCATCCGGTGACCGAGAAGGTGACCGGATTGGACCTCGTCGAATTGATGATCCGGGTCGCCGCCGGGGAGGCGCTGCCGTTCGACCAGAATGCGGTGCGGCAGACCGGCTGGGCGATCGAAGCGCGGGTCTATGCCGAGGACCCGATGCGCAATTTTCTGCCGTCGATCGGGCGCCTAGTCGGGTATCGCCCACCGGAGGGCGAGGGTATCCGGCTCGACAGCGGCGTCGTCGAGGGCGCCGAGATCACCCTTTATTATGATCCGATGATCGCCAAGCTGATCGCCCATGGCGCCAACCGGGAGGCCGCGATCGACACGCTGCGCCAGGCGCTCGACGGCTTTTACATCGCCGGCGTCCGGCACAACATCGCCTTTCTCGCGGCAATCGCGGCGAGCGAGCGGTTTCGCGCGGGGAGGCTGTCGACCGATTTCATCGCCGAGAATTTCCCCGGCGGCTTCGCGCCGCCCGCCGAGTTTGTCGCCGCCGACCGCGTGATCCTCGTCGCCTCGGCGCTCGCGGAAACCCGGCTGAATGAAAACGAGATCGCGCCCGCTGCCCGAGCGACCGCGGACGCCGCGCGCCATCTGACGGTGCTGCTCGACGGCCGGCCTTATCCAGTGGCGGTTCGCCCGGAGGGAAGCGCCTATATCGTCGAGAGCGAGGGCGAGAGCCGCTCCGCGGCAACCGACTGGCGCCCGGGGCAGCCCTTGCTGCATCTGCGCATCGACGATCTGAGCGCGGTCGCGCAGATCGAGCGGCTGCCGGGCCGGGCGTTCCACCTGGTGCATGGCGGCGTGGTGCGCCATGCCCAGGTGCTGTCGCCGCGCGCCGCCGAGCTCCTCGTAATGATGCCCAAGAAACAGCCGGCCGACACCTCGCGCCTGGTGCTGTCGCCGATGCCGGGACTGTTGACGGCAATCAACGTCGAGGCGGGCCAGGAGGTAAAGGCCGGCGAGCCGCTTGTCGTGGTCGAGGCGATGAAGATGGAAAACGTGCTGCGCGCCGAGCGCGACGGCCGGGTCGCCAGGCTGCGCGCCAAACCGGGCGACAGCCTCGCCGTCGACCAGGTGATCCTCGAATTGGAATGAGATGTCGCAAGGAGCTGAGCCAGGCGAGCTGGACATGCAAAGCGCGCGGCTGCGCATCGCCGGTCGGGTGCAGGGGGTCGGCTATCGCGCCTGGGCGATCGAGACCGCCGCCCGGCTGCAGCTGCGCGGCTGGGTGCGCAACCGCGGCGACGGCAGCGTCGAGGCGCTCGTCATCGGCGCGGAGGATGCGGTTGCCGCGATGATCGAGGCGTGCCGAGAGGGACCATTCGCCGCGAGGGTGACCGAGGTCCAAATCAGCGACGCCGCCGATGACGGCAGCGACGGGTTTCACCCGCGCGCTTCGGTATAGGCCCGGACGCCCAAGGATGCGCCATGCGCAGGACTCCCGGCTCTGTTAGGATGCCGCTGAGGCGGACAAGACGCGCAACGGCAGGGCGGGGAACGCGATGAGGCGCAGTTGGCTGGCGGCCGCGGCCGCGGTAGCGGTTGCTACGATCGAGCTGGCGGCGATGGCGCGGGCCGACCCGCTGACGATACGCATCGGATGGGTGGTCACCCCAGGGCATCTCGCACCGCTCGAAGAGGAACTCGGCAAGCGCCAGCCCGCGCTCTTCAAGCATCTCAGCCAAAGCTATGTCATGCAGGCGGTGCATTTCCAGGGCACCACGCCGGAGATCCAGGCGCAAGCCATCAACGAGTTGGAGGTGGCGTCGTTCTCGACCGCCGCGGTCGCGCTGGCGATCACCAATGCGCATCTCGACGAGCGGATCGTCGCCGATGTCGTCGCGGACGGCATGCCCGGCCATTTCACCGAGAATTTCGTGGTGCTGGCGGATGGTCCGATCAAGACAATCGAGGACGTAAAGGGCAAGCGCATCGCCACCAACACGATCGGCTCGGCCAGCGACGCGGCGATGCGGACCATGTTCAGGAAGCACGGCATCAAGGACAGCGATTTCACCACGGTCGAGGCGAATTTCGCCAACATGCCGGCGATGCTCGAAGGCGGCAAGCTCGACATGATCGGCTTGTTGCCGCAATTCGCGCACGGGATCATCGACAACCCGAAATACAAGGTCTTGTTTACCGCGCGCGACGCGGTCGGCCCGACCCAGGCGGTGATGTGGGCGATGCGCGCCGATTTCATCGCGGCGCACCGCCCGGCGCTGATCGATTTTTTCGAGGACCACATTCGCGCCGTGCGCTGGTTTCTCGATCCCCAGAACCGCGAGGAGGCGCTCGCCATCACCTCGGCCGTAACCAAATTGCCGAAAGAGAAATTGGCGTTCGCCTTCACCGCGGCGGATTTCTATCACTCGCCCGACGCCCGGCCCGAACTGGGCTCCGTGCAGAAGGAGATCGACGAGGCCGTCTCGCTTGGGGTGCTTCCCAAACGGGTCGAGATCAGCCCTCACTACGTCGATTTGTCGCTGATCGAGGAAGCCAAAAAGCGCATCGACGGAGAGTAACGGCGAGTTTCCTCCACCAAGAGCAAATTTCCCCAACGAAGGCATGAAGAGCGATTAAGTGGACCGATTTGCCGAAAATTCAGGATCGCAATCCCGGCGAAAGCCGGGACCCATTTTGCAGCCGTCTCGGACGCGGATGGGTGGGTCCCGGCTTTCGCCGGGATTGCGATCCTTCCTCCGTGATCTCCGCGCCTCCGTGGTTATTCCCTCGTGAGCGAGGCGGCACACATCGTCATCGATCGGGTCAGCCACGAATACCGGCCGGCGCGCGGCCGCTCGGTGCTGGCGCTCGACAACGTGTCGCTCACGGTCAAGGACCGCGAGTTCGTCGCGCTCCTGGGCCCGAGCGGCTGCGGCAAGAGCACGCTCCTATACCTCGTCGGCGGGTTTCTGCCGGTCGAGCACGGCAGGATCGCGGTCGAAGACCGGCCGGTTGCCGGCCCCGGTCCCGACCGCGGCATCGTGTTTCAGCATTTCGCGCTGTTTCCGTGGAAGACGGTGCGGAAAAACGTGCTGTACGGCCTCGAAAAGCAGGGCCTGGAGCGCGACGAGCGGGCCCGCCGCGCTCAGGACTTCATCGAGCTCGTTGGGCTTGCCGGGTTCGAGGACAGCTACCCCGCCCAGCTCTCGGGCGGGATGAAACAGCGCGCCGCGATCGCCCGCACCCTCGCGATTGACCCGCGCGTCCTGTTGATGGACGAGCCCTTCGGCGCCCTCGATGCGCAGACCCGCAGCCTGATGCAGGCCGAGCTGTTGCGCATCTGGCAGCGCTCGCGCAAGACCGTGATCTTCGTCACCCATGACGTACAGGAGGCGGTGTTTCTCGCCGAGCGTATTGCCGTGATGACGGCCCGGCCGGGACAGATCAAGGAGATCGTCGAAGCGCGCTTCGACAAGGACGACCCCGAGCTCTTGCGCACCCCGCAATTCGTCGAGACCGTCGATCACGTGTGGAAGCTGGTGCGCGCCGAGGCGATCCAGGCGCAAAGGAGCGGCGCGCCATGACCGGCATGGTTACCGGCATGGCTACCAGCATCGCCACAATCGTTGCGCGCTACGCCCCGCTCCTGCTCTTGGCGATCGCCTGGGAGGCGACGACGCGGGCCGGTCTCGTGCCCGCGGGCGCGCTGCCGCCGCTCGACACGGTCGCGACCGCCTGGTTCGATCTTGCCGTCAGCGGCGATCTGTGGACGAACGGCGTCGCCTCGATCTCGCGCGGCGCGGCCGGCCTTGCCCTGGCGGTCGGCTGCGGCAGCCTCGTCGGCATCCTGATGGCCTGGTACCAGCCGATCCGGATCGCGGTCAATCCGATCGTACAGTTCTTTTATCCGATGCCGAAATCGGCGCTGATCCCGGTGATGGTGCTGTGGCTCGGCTTTGGCGATGCGTCGAAAATCGTCTTGATCTTTGTCGGCTGCCTGTTGCCGGTGACGCTCTCGGCGTTCAACGGCGCCCGCAGCACCGAGCAGGTCCTGATCTGGTCGGCACGCAGTCTCGGAGCCAGCCGCTGGCGTGTCTTGTGGGAGGTGGTGCTGCCGAGCGCGCTGCCCGAGCTGATGAGCGGGATCCGCACCGCCCTTGCGCTCTCTTTCGTGCTCCTGGTCGCCTCGGAGCTGATCGTCGCGCGCCAGGGCTTGGGCTACATGATCGGCTGGCTCGGCGATGGCGGGGCCTACGACGCGATGTTTGCGGTTGTGTTGACCGTGTCGATGTTGGGTTTTGCCGCCGACCGGCTCTATCTGATGCTGGTGCGGCGGGTGCTGGCGTGGCGCGAATGAGCGAGATCGACACCCCGTTATCGGCCCCCACCCTTCCCTCCCCCGTGATCCCCGGGTCAAGCCCGGGGAGGGGAGGGTTAGGGAGGGGCCGGCTCCGGCTCGAGCTCGCCGCCGCACGGCTCGCGCGCCGCGCCGGGGCGATCGCCTCGCTCCTCGTGCTGCTGGTCGCCTGGGAGGCGGCAGCGAGGAGTGGGATCGTCACCCCGTTCCTGTTGCCGCCGCTTTCCGCGGTGCTCGCCCGGGTCGGCGAGGACGCCCTCTCAGGCCAGCTCGCGATCAATTTGGGCATGACCCTCTACCGCGCGCTGACCGGCTTTGCCATCGCCGGGGCGGCGGGGATCGTCCTCGGTATTCTGATGACGCGCAGGCCCTGGGTCCGCTGGTTCTTCGATCCGATTATTTCGGTCGGGTTCCCGATGCCGAAGATCGCTTTTCTGCCGATCTTCATGCTGTGGCTCGGCCTCTACGATGTCTCGAAGATCTCGATGGCGGTGTTCAACGCGATCTTCCCGGTGATCACCGCGACAATGGCCGCGGCCGAAGGCGTCGACCGTCCCCTCCTGTGGTCGGCGCGCAGCCTCGGGGCCAGCGAGCGCCAGCTGCTGCGCGAGATCATCCTGCCGGCGGCCCTGCCGCAGATCCTGACCGGGCTGCAGGTGGCATTGCCGATCTCGATGATCGTCATGATCGTCACCGAGATGCTGATGGGCGGCGAGGGCCTCGGCGGCGCGATGATCGCCGCCTCGCGCTTTGCCGATTCACCCGGCGTCTTCGCCGGCATCGTCGAGATCGCGCTCGCCGGGTTGTGCCTTGTCAAAGGGATGACGATGCTGCGCCGGCATCTCTTGGTCTGGCACCAGGAAGCCGAGGACCCGACGACGGTCTAGTGTCGTGGTTCTGAAGTTCGTTCGATCTGGATCGTTGTTTTCCTTCCTCGTCATACCGGCGAAGGCCGGTACCCACGGCAGAAATGGGTCCCGGCCTTCGCCGGGATGACGAGATTGGAGATATTGCGAATTTCC
>Ga0182024_10005566_pt1 | contig 28191 bp, 17 predicted proteins | sample P32metaG_FD_120480 | JGI IMG/M metagenome (GOLD analysis project Ga0182024, IMG submission 120480) | Permafrost microbial communities from Stordalen Mire, Sweden - P3-2 metaG (Illumina Assembly) | ecosystem: Environmental > Terrestrial > Soil > Wetlands > Permafrost | place: Sweden: Stordalen...
CACCGCGGTGCGGTAATTTTCGTCCACTGCAATGTACCCGCGATCGTTAATCGCCAGCCCGGCCTTCTCGAGCGCCAGACCGTCCACCGCGGCGCGCCGCCCGGCCGCGAAAAGCACGGCATCCGTCTCCAGCACTTTGCCGCTCTTCATCGTTAATCGCGCGCCCGCCGCTGAATTTTCCACCTTCACCGGCCGCTCGTTGAACCAGAACTTCATGCCGATCTCCATCAGCCGGTCGCGCAACCGTTCGGAAATCTCCGGATCGAGAAAGGGCAGCAAGCGGTCCCGTCCATCCACCAGCGTCACGTCCGTGCCCAGCGCCTTGAAAATCGACGCATATTCACAACCGATCACTCCGCCGCCGATCACCGCCAGGCTTTTCGGCAAGCGGTCCATTTGAAGAAATGTGTCGGAATCAAAAGTATGCACATCGTCGAAACTGATTTCCGCGGGCCGGTGCGGCTTGGACCCCGTCGCAATCAAAATCACTTCACCGCGCAGTTTCCGCGTGCCGGAGCTGCTAGCCCCCGTACCCCCGGTGGTCACCGAGACGGTATGCGCATCTTCAAACGCGGCCTGCCCGCGCACCAGCTCGATGTGGTGCAACTCCAGGTTTTTCAGGATGCGCTGCCGCTCCATGTCCACCACTTCGCGCTCGTGGTGCATGAAGTCGTGCACCGTAAGATTCTCTTTCAGCGAATAGTCGATCCCGTAGAGCCCGCGCTGCTTTAATCCGGAAAAGTACAGCGCGGACTCCCGCAGCGTCTTGCTCGGCACCGTACCGGTATTGATGCAGCTTCCGCCCATGTGCTCGGCGCGCTCGATGACCGCCACGCGCTTGCCGAAATAGGCGGCTTGCGCCCCGGCCTTCTCGCCCGCCGGGCCGCACCCGATCACCATCAGATCAAAACTATCGCTGGAAGCCACGATTCCTCCAAAATACGAACGCGTGAAAACGCCAGGCGTTCGCCGTGCAGAATTGTATAGAAGAAGGCCCGGCAAAATGCAGACATTCTTTAGGCCCCCGCGCTTCCCCTTTTATCTGCGATGTTCTGCCACCCTGATCCACAAATACAGCTATTCACTCTGTGGGTTAACAGCTTATCCCTATCGACGGTTTTGCCCTTCCGGTTCTAAATAGCAACCGTCGCCACAAAGGTGTGGCCAAAACATTTCAGCGCCAGAGCAATTTGGCGCCAAGGAGGAAAAAATGTTTGGAATCATCGCATTGGTGCTGCTGGTCCTGTGGCTGCTGGGTTTCTTTGCTTTCCACGTCACCGCCGGCTTCATTCACGTTCTGCTGGTACTTGCGGTCATTTCCGTCCTGTATCACCTGCTCGCCGGCAGATCCGCAGCCGTCTAGGCCACCCAGGCCCGCGACCGCCGTCGAAGTCTAGGGTCCTATGGAATCTAAGGCAGGGCTGACGCCCTGCCTTTTTTGTGCGGCGGATCTCACTTTCCCTCCCAACTCCTTTATCAGCACACCCTTACGTAAAACACCGGGGTGGGTTATCCGTCTGCTGCTAGAGAATTCCGGAACTTGGCTCCGCACCCGGACTCGCAGGGGCCAAGCCCGTAGCACAGGCACTTTTGCCGGTGCGATCCTCGAATTTTGCAAAGGATCACGGACGGCGGCTACGAACAGAACGGCGGCAGCGGAAACAAAAAAATAAACCGCACAAATTCGCCGCCACCGACCGTCGCTGCGGAATTTTCAGATTCGCTTCCGAATTCAGCGTCACGTGTGGATAATTGTTGGTTGCACGTATCCGGAGCGAATAGCGAATGGCCAACATCAATAGCAAAAAAGGCGTCATCGGAATTCTCACTGGCGGCGGCGATGTTCCCGGACTGAATCCCGCAATTCGCGGCGTCACGCGACGCGCCCTGCAACAGGGCTATCAAGTCATCGGATTGCGCCGCGGTTGGGCGGGCATCGTCGAAATGGTCCGCGAAAAGGATTACGACAACTCCGACAATTTTCAGATCCTCACTAAAGAAGTCGTCGAACGCGCCGGCCGAACCGGCGGCACCTTTCTGCATTCTTCACGCACCAATCCGAGCCGCGTGGCCAAGGCCAGCGTTCCTGCGCATCACCAAAGCAAATACAACGCAGACAAAAATGATTTGACTCCGGAAGTTTTAAAAAATCTCGCCTGGCTGGGCATCGATTATCTGGTTCCTATCGGCGGCGACGATACCCTCAGTTACGGCGTGCGTTTGCACAAAGAAGGTTTCAAAGTCGTTTGCATTCCAAAGACCATGGACAACGACGTCCCGGGAACCGACTACTGCATCGGATTCAGCACCTGCGTCAATCGCACCATTGAACTAGTAAATAATTTGCGCACTTCCGCCGGCTCGCACGAGCGCTTCATGGTCCTGGAAGTCTTTGGCCGTTACGCGGGATTCACCGCCATGGTGCCCACCATGGCCGGCGTGGCCGAACGCTGCGTGATTCCCGAATTCAAATTTAATATCGAGCACCTCACGGAATTGATGGTCGAAGACCGCCGCAATAACTCCAGCCACTATTCCACCGTGCTGGTCTCGGAAGGCGCCATGTTTGAAGGCGGTGACATGGTCTTTGCAGGGGAAGCCGCGGACGCTTTCGGCCACAAAAAACTCGGCGGCATCGGCGACCTGGTTTCGGAAAAAGTGAAAGAACTTTCCGCGAAATTCAACAAAGGCAAAAAAATCGACGTCGTGAACCAGAAACTCGGTTACTTCGTGCGCTGCGGGAATCCTGACGCCATCGACGCCATCGCTCCGATGATCTACGGCAACATGGCGCTGGACCTGCTCCTCAAAAATATCTCCGGCCGCCTGGTGGTGCTAAAAAACGGACGCTACGGCAACGTGCCCATCGAAATGATCACCGCCACCAAAAAAGTCGTCAACGTAGCCGAGCATTACAACACCGAGCGCCTAGCTCCGAAATTTGAGAATTTTGAAGGCAAGCCGCTTTTTGTCATGACCGGTGACCCGGCATAACGACCACGAATCAGGTGACTCGCGCGAGGAGACGAACACCAGCTACGGCGAAAGACCATCCTCCCTACAAGCTTCGCCTGATGGGCGGAAGTGACGTAAGCCTGTACCTTAGCGTCCATCGCGAGGGCCGCCGGCTCAGCGACGCGCAATTTTTAGAGCGGCCTCTCCACGCGCGAAAAGGAGTCCCTCCATGGATTTGCTTTGGACGCTTGCCGTAATTTTGTTGATCCTCTGGTTATTGGGCCTCGCTACCTCATACACCCTGGGCGGTTTCATTCATATTCTTTTGGTGGTAGCGGTGATTGTGGTGTTGATCCGCGTGATCCAAGGGCGCCGCGTCGTGTAGTGTTGCGGCCCCAAAGGAGCCACCAAACATGAAATCAGCGACCTTGATTGGAATTATCCTGGTGATCGCCGGAATTTTCGCGCTGGCCTACCAGGGATTCAACTATACGAAGCGAGAAAAAGTGGTGGATATCGGTCCGATCCACGCCACCGAGGACAGACGAGAGCACGTGGCGCTGCCGCCGATCATTGGTGGTTTGGCGTTGGTGGGTGGAATCGTGCTGATCGCGGTCGGCTCGCGAAATTAGTGGCGGGAATCAGGACATGCTTGCGTTGACGGTGAGGTGGGAGTATTTTGGGGTGCCTCGCTTGCGGCCAACGCTGGCATGAGCTCGAAATAATAAGGAGCCTTAGAAATGTCCGACACCAAGCCCGACCAGTTCGACCAGACCATCACGGAAGTTGCGGAATCGATTGGTTCCACGCTGGGAGCGCTTGCCGCGAAAGCGAACGCCGCGAAAGAGGCATTGACGCCGAGCGCCGCGACGAAAGCCAAAGTGGTGAAGAAGGCGCGCTCCGTCGAACGCAGCGCGAAAGCCATCACGCGGAAAGTGGCCAAGAAAGTTTCCGCTGGAGCGAAAAAGGCCAAGAAAGCGGCGACCAAAACCAAATCCAAGGCGAAGAAGACGGTGAAGAAAGCCGCGAAAAAGGTACGGCGCGGCCGGAGATAACCGCAGGTCGAACTAAAAGTCAAAGAGTTTTCACGGCGTCTGCATTTTGCAGACGCTTTCTTTTTGCGACGCCGATGATTTTCTAACGTGTGATTTTCTTGCCTTGATTTTGTGCCGCCGATATTTTCGGTATCGATTATTTCGCCGCCCATTTTTCCGCGGCGCAACTTCCGAGTATCTCGCGGAGCGAATTTTACGGCGCGACGATATCTTTCAATTTGGCTTTTACGGCGATGGCGGAAAGGCTGGCGGAATCCCAGCCGCCGCCGAGCGCTTTCACCAGCAAGACGCTGGTGACCAGGCGCTGGCCGCGAATGGTGGCAAGCTGCTGCTCGTTGCTCAGTAAGGTTTGCTGCGCAGTGACAACGTCGAGGTAACTTACGAGGCCGCCTTTGTAGCGATTGGTGGAAATATCTAGAGTGTTGCGCGCGGAATCAACTGCTGCTTGCTGCGCTTGTTGGGCCTGCTCAAGAACGGTGAGTCCGGTGACGCTATCCTGCACTTCGCGAAACGCATTCAAGACGGTGGCGCGATAGTTAGCGACATCCGCGTCGTAGCCGCCGCGCGCAAATTGCACCTGAGCGCGCCGCGCGCCACCGGTAAAGAAGGGTTCGGCAAGGTTTGCGCCCAAAGCCCAGAAAACGCTTGGGCTGGTAAGCAAGTTAGCGATGTTCGAGGCTTGAAATCCCGCGCCGCCGAAGAGATTCAGAGACGGATAGTAAGCAGCTTTGGCGACGCCGATCTGCGCATTGGTGGCGGCCATTTGGCGTTCCGCTTCGGCGACGTCCGGGCGGCGCTCGAGCAAATCGGAAGGCAGCCCGAGGCCAATGGCGGGAGGCTCGGCTTCGATTTCTTTTGCGGCGAGATGAAAATCGGGAGCGGGTTTGCCGATGAGGACGGCAATGGCATCTTCGGTTTGCTTACGCTGCTGTTCGAGAAGGATGGCCTGGGCGCGTGCGGTGTCGAGAAACGTCTCTTCCTGAGCGACGTCGAGGCCCGAGGCGATGCCGCCATCGTGGCGAGATTGTACGAGTTGTAGACCTTTTGTTAAGGCGTCAACAGTGCGATTGAGAATGCCGATTTCCGTGTCTTGTTGACGCAACGTGAAGAAATCGCCGGCCAGTTCGGAAGTGACCAGCAGACGAACATTTTCCAAATCAGCGGCGCTGGCCTGGTAGGAAGCTTCCGCAGATTCAATGCTGCGGCGGCGCTGCCCGAAAAGATCCACCTCATAATTTATGGCGATAGGAATGGCGTAGGAATTCTGCGTAAGCGGCTTACTGCTGATGCTCGAAGAGTTCACTGGACGCCCGCCACTCAGGCGGTCGCGCTCGGCGCTGGGCTGCGTGGAACTGGGCTGCAGGCCGACGCTGGGGAAAAGAGAAGCGACCTGAACGGCGGCGGTGGCGCGGGCTTGTTCAAGACGCGCGATAGAAACTTTGAGGGTTTGGTTCGCGGCGATGGCCTGCTTCTCAAGAGCATCAAGTTCGTCGTCGTGGTAAACCTCCCACCACTGGCCCTTGGGCAAGGCGTCCAGGGGGGTGCCTTCGCGCCACGGAGGAGCAGTGTCCCATTTGGCGGGAACCTCGGCGCTGGGACGATGATAATTCGGGCCGACCGTGCATCCCGAGGCCAAACAAACGACGCCGGCGAAAACTGTAGCGAGCAGTAAAAAGCGGCTTGGACGCTGGAAAGTCATTTCTGTTTCGGAGAGGCGCCCTTTTTTGATTTGCCGTTATTTCCCGAATTGTTGCCCCCGTTTTTTGGGGCGTTGCTTTGGCCATTGTTACCACCGCTGTTGTGGGCGGCGGCGCCGTTGCTGGGTTGCGGCGCGCTAGCATTGCCCGAGGGCGCGCCGGCGGGAACCGGCTGGTTGTTTTGTGGCAATTCTTTCACGTTTACCTGCGCGCCCTCTTCAATGGAGTCCGCAGGGTTGACGACGATCCAGTCGTCGGCATTGAGTCCCTGGATGACTTCGAGAGTGACGCCATAATCGCGACCGATTTGCAGCGGCCGCAAATGCGTTTTGTGGTCCACATCCACGGAAACGGCCCGCAAACCTTCGGCGCGGAAAAGCAAGGCATTCACGGGAACCTGAAGGCGCGAACCACTGACCTTCAATTCGAGATGCACTTCGGAATAGCCGCCGGGCAAGAGTTCGCCGGTTTTGTTGGGAACGTCGACTTCGGTCAAAAGGGTGCGGCTGGCCTGGTCGATGGCGTTCGCGGTGCGCACGACTTTTCCTTCGAAGCGGCGGCCCGGGTATTGCGTAAGAGCGAGGTAGGCACCGAGTCCGGGATGAATGCTGGGAGCGTAAAGTTCAGGGACATTGACATACACGCGAATGGGATCGATCTGCGAAAGATAAAACAATTGCTGAGCTGCGCCGCCGTTACCGGCGTTGATGAGGTTGCCGATATCTACGTTGCGGCGTGTGATGACACCGCTGAAAGGCGCGTAAATGCGTTTGAAGGATTCGAGATCCTGCAAGCGACGGACGTTGGCTTCGGAAGAATTCTGCGTGGCGGATTTGGCAGCAAGGTCGCCGTTGGCGTTGTCGACTTCCTGTTTAGAGACGGAATCGCTTTGGAGTAGGCCGTCGTAACGCTTGGCAGTAGTCTGTGAGAGTTGCGTGTTCGCTTGAGCGGTATTGAGGTCGGCTTTGGCTTGCGAGAGTTGCTGATCAACTTCCGGTGTATCGATTTCGGCAAGCAAGGCGCCCTTGGGAACTTTGGCGCCGATATCGAAATACCACTTCTTCAGGTAGCCGTTGGTACGCGAGTAGATGGGCGTCTCAACGTACGCCTGCATAGCTCCAGGAAGCACGAGATCTTCCTGGGATTCCTCGACCGTGGGATGCGTAACGGAAACTGTCGGAATGGACATGGTTTCGGTGTTGCTCGCGAGGGTCTCGAATTGCGAGCGACGCTCGAGCATGGTGATGCCGCCGATAACGACGAGCGCGATGGCGAAGACAATCAGGACGAGAAAAAGGCGGCTCTTCTTTGGACCTGGCTGTCCCGAGTTGACCGGGCCTTCACTGCGCCGGTCTTGGGCTGACCGTTCCCGGGGGGGTTCACGTTCACTCATTAGACTTCACTCCGTTTCCTGAACTTCGTTTCTGAACTTAGGGGCTAAAGCCCTTTCTTTATTTCGGTCTTGCAGCCTGACTAACGCCAGACCCTGCCTTTCGCCGGGGGCGACCTCCCACACAAAACCTAAGCAGGCGACGGGGATGAAGAGCGACCGTCGCCATGAGACGAATCACTATCCGCGTAACTCCCACCTTCGGAATGTACAGACCTTTTGCGACGGCCGTGAATCATGGAAAATACCACGGGCACAAAAAACAGCGTAGCGAAGGTGGCGAAGAGCAAACCGCCGATGACGGCGCGGCCCAGCGGAGCGTTTTGCTCGCCGCCCTCGCCCAAGCCGATAGCCATAGGAATCATGCCGATGATCATGGCCAGCGCGGTCATGACGACAGGACGCACGCGCACAAAGCCAGCCTCGAGAGCGGCGTCGTGAGCATTCTTACCTTCGTCGAGCTGCTCGCGGGCGAAGGAGACCATCAAGATGCTGTTGGAGGTGGCCACGCCGACGGCCATGATCGCTCCGGTAAGGGAAGGAACGTTCAGCGTGGTGTGCGTGATGAGCAGGATCCAGCAAATGCCGGCGAGCGCTCCGGGCAGCGCGGTGATGATGATGAAGGGATCGAGCCAAGACTGGAAGTTGACGACAATCAAAAGATAAACGAGGACGATAGCGCCGACGAGGCCGATGGCCAAGCCGGTAAAGGAGCTCTTCATGGTGAGCACTTGGCCGCGAATCACAATGTGACTGCCCCGGGGGAGCTGGCCTTCGATATTTTTAACTTGTTTGGAAACTTCGTCGGAGACGCCGCCGAGGTCGCGGCCATAGACGGAAGCGTAGACATTGATCATGGGCTGGACATTGTAGTGGGAAATTTCCGCGGGGCGGGCGGTCGAAACAGTGTCGACCATGTTGCCGAGGATTTGCGGCGCAGTGCCAGGGACAAGGCCGCCCACGGGGATATTCTGCAGGCTTTGCACACTATCGACGCGGTATTGGGGAGACTGGACGGCCACGTTGTAGCTGACGCCGTTTTTGGGATCGAGCCAGAAAGCGGGAGCGGTCTGAAAACTGGAGCTAAGGGATACGAGAACGTTTTGTGCAACGTCGCGGGCCTGCAAGCCAACGGATTGCGCGCGCGTGCGATCAATGTTCATGCGAATCGTGGGGCTGTCAAAGGCCTGCTGTACGTGGACATCGACGGCACCGGGGATGTGGCGGACCTGGTTGGCAAGTTTTTCCGCGAGCAGATAGTTGGCTTGCTGATTGGCGCCGGTAATCTGCACATCGATGGGAGCGGGAACGCCGAAATTCAGAATCTGCGTGACGATGTCCGCGGGCTGGAAGAAAAACTGCACGCCGGGGAACTGCTGGGGAAGTTTTTCGCGGAGATCCTTAACGTAGTCAAAAGTGGACTTCCTGCGCTTATCGCTTAACTGCACGAGGATTTCGGCGTCGGAGGTGCCAAAGGTACCGGCGTTGCTATAGCTCAAGTTGATGCCGCTGTAGGGGAGGCCGAGGTTGTCGAGCACCGTTTCGAGTTCGTCGGTGGGAATGGTTTGGCGGATGGTGGCGTCCACCTGGTCGGCGAGACGCGCGGTTTCTTCAATGCGCAAACCGGTGCGCGCGCGAAAGTGCAGGCGGATCTGGCCGGCGTCGACTTTGGGGAAGAAATCGCGGCCGAGGAAAAAGATCAATCCGGCACTAAGCACGCAAAACGCCAAGAAGCAGATAGCAAAACCCATGGAGCTGGCCAGCGCGGTATTGAGGGCCGTGCGGTAGCCTTCGCGGAAGCTCTCGAAAGCGTGTTCGAATTTCTGCTGAAGCTTCCGAAAGAATCCCTGTGTTTCGCCCCGATGTTCTTCCGCGTGGTATTCGTCCGCGGCGCTGAGAAGGTACATGGCCATGGTGGGCACGATGGTGCGGGACCACATGTAGGAGGCGAGCATGGCGAAGATGACGGCTTCGGCGAGAGGGACGAAAAGAAATTTGGCGACGCCCGAGAGGAAAAACATGGGAATGAAGACGATGCAGATGCACAGAGTGGAGACGAAAGCAGGAGTGGCAATCTGTTGAGCACCGTCGAGAATGGCTTGCACGGTTTCCTTGCCCATGGCGAGATTGCGATTGATGTTTTCGATTTCCACGGTGGCGTCGTCGACCAGGATGCCGACGGCGAGAGCGAGGCCGCCGAGGGTCATGATGTTAATGGTTTCGCCGAGTGCGCTGAGCAGCAGAATACTGACGAGAATGGAGAGTGGAATCGAGACGGCGATGATGAGGGTGCTTTTCCAATTGCCGAGAAAAACCAAGATCATAACGGCGGTGAGCACGGCGGCGATGAGCGCTTCGCGAAGAACGCCTTTGATGGAGGCGCGAACAAAGAGGGATTGGTCGAAAAAATTGGTGACATGCAAACCTTCAGGAAGGGAAGACTGATAGTTATCGAGAACTTGTTTGACGCGGCCGACGATGTCGAGAGTGGAAGCGGAACCGGTCTTATAGACGCTCATTAGAACGCCACGCTGGCCGTTGGCGCGAACGACGTTGGTTTGCGGAGAGAAGCCGTCGCGGACGTGAGCGACTTCGCGGAGATAGATGGTGGCGCCGTTCACGGTCTTAACGGGGAGATCGTTGAGTTCCTGAATGGTCTGCGGAGCGCCGTTGAGTTCGACAGAGTACTCGATGGTGCCCATCTTTACCGTGCCGGTCGGGAGCAGCAGGTTTTGCTGGTTCACGGCGTTGACGATGTCGTTGGCGTCGAGACCTTTCGCTTGCAGGGCTTGCGTATCGAGGTCGACAGAGATAAGGCGCTGCTTTCCGCCGTAGGGAAAGGGCAGAGCCGCGCCTTGGACCGTGGCGAGCTGGGTGCGGATGAAATTGTTGCCGAAGTCGAAAAGGGCTTGCTCGCTGAGGTTGTCGCTGGTCAAACCAATCTGAATGACGGGAACGGTGGATGCGGAATAAATGGCCACGAGTGGCGGAGTGGTGCCGGGAGGCAAGGTGCGGAGGATGGTCTGCACGATGGCGGTGGTTTGTGCGAGGGCAGTCTGAACGTTGGCTTTCGGCTGGAAGAAAATTTTGACGACGGCGATGCCGTTGAGGGATTGCGATTCGATGTGCTCGACGTCGTTGACCAAGGTGGTGACGGCGCGCTCGGAGTTGGAGGTGATGCGCTGCTCCATTTCCTGGGGCTCGAGGCCGGTGTAGTTCCAGACGAGACTAATGACCGGGATGTTGATGTCCGGAAAAATATCGGTGGGGGTGCGCAGGAGGACGACGGGCGTCAAGAGGATGATGACGAGCGCCATGACAATGAAAGTGTAGGGACGGGAAAGCGCTAATCGGACAATCCACATAAAAGTTCTGACGTTTCCTCAGCCCAATGCGGGCGGTAGTTGCGGTCAAAAAACACAAATAGCGTGTGCGCGACCTGGTTGCCGAGGCGGCCACTAGGTGGTTAGATTCACCCGGCGGGTTCTTCGGGTACGTGTGTTTGGCGCGCGCTGCCTGAGTTCGAACGGCGTCGCGGGCCGCAAGTACATGATATAGCAACCGAGGTGCCAATAAGGCGTCAGGCGGATTTCGCGTAACCCGTTTTTTTTCTGTCAGAAGCATCTTCGCGCACGATACCCACCGCCGCGCCGGAGAGCTGTCTCTTGCCACGATATCGGCAGATGGCACATGCGGCAGCCCCAGGCGAAGATGCGAGGCAGATTTGAGGAGCTCAGGTCGGATCAGCGCAGTGGGTTACTTGTGGGTCATGGTGAAGACGCCATCCCAGCCCGAGGGGGGCTCGTCGAAGAGATATTCCTGGCAGCGTTTCCAGTAGGTCCGCGAGGGGCCGTCACTATCCCACTTGACGAGGATGTTTTCGAAGGCTTTTTGCGCGTCTTCCCATTGCCGTTGGGAATAAAGGGCGCGGGCGTGGGCGAAAGCGGCGAGTCGGCAGGCGGTGTCCTCGGGAGAACCGTATTCAGAGGGCTGGCTGGCGCGGCCGAGGAGCTCGTAGATGGTGACGGGCTGGGTTTTGCCTTTGACGCGGATAAGGTCGAGTTCGCGAAAGAGGAAGCCGTTGCTCGAGGCGGCGGCGTAGGTGGTTTCGTTGACGATAATATGCGTGCCGTAGTCTTTGTTAAGGCCTTCGAGGCGGGAAGAGAGATTGACGCTGTCGCCGAGGGCGGTATAGCCGTAACGCAGGCTGGAGCCCATGTTGCCGACGCTGGCGTTGCCGGTGTTGATACCGATGCCGATGTCGAGGTGCGGGCGATCTTGCGCTTCCCATTTTTTTTGCATTTCGCGGACGCGAGTCATCATTTCGAGGGCGCTGTCGCAGGCTTTTACGGCGTGCCCCTCGACTTCGAAAGGAGCGCCCCAGAAAGCCATGACGGCGTCGCCGATGTATTTGTCGAGCGTGCCGTTGTACTTGAAGACGATGCCGGTCATGTCGGAGAGATATTCGTTGAGAAATTTGGCTAGTTCCTGAGCGTCGAGTTGTTCGGAGATGGTGGTGAAACCGCGGATATCGCTGAACATGACGCTGATTTCTGTTTTGCGAGGTTCGACGAGTTGCGGGTTGAGGAGCAGCCGGCGGATGACTTCGGGGCTGAGATATTGACCGAAGGCGGTGCGGACTTTGCGTTTTTCTTTTTCTTCAACGAGGGCGCGGTAGAGGGAGACGAGGAGGACGTTGGAGGCGATGGTGATGGCGGGGACTGTAAAATTGAGCCAGGAGCCGCGGAGGAAGGCCTGGTAGTCGACGGCCACGAGGGGAATCAAGAGGCTCAAGCCGAACCACATAAAGCGCGGGGGAACGAGGGCCATGAAGATGCCAAGCGGGAGGCCGAGAAGCAAGATGGTGAGGGCGTCTAGCAATTGCTGGTGGGCGCCGCGCCGTAGAAAAGTTTCGTGCAGTAAATTGTCGATGACGTTGGCGTGGATTTCCACGCCTGGATAGTCGGTGCCGCTGTAAGGAGTGGACTTAATATCGCCGATGCCGGTGGCGGTGGCGCCGACGAGGACGATCTTGCCGCGGAAGGTGCCGCTCGGAAGTTTGCGCTGAACAACGTCGGCCATTGAGTAGTGGGGGTAGGTGTAGGCAGGGCCGTGATAGTTGATGAGCGCTTCGCCGATGTCGTTGGGCGTGATGCGGCGGTGCGTGCCGAACTGAATGTCGACGATACCGTTTTGACCGTAGGTGAGGATTAGATCGTCGCCGACACCGAGGTAAGCGCGGACAGCCATCACGTCGAGAGAGCCGTAGAGATCCCATTCGCGAAAATCTTTGGCGCGACCGTAGGGGAGAACCATGGTGGCGGTGCGCACGATGCCGTCGGTGTCGGAGGGGGCGTTGAAGAAGCCGGTGCCAGATGAGGTGCCGGAAAGAGCGTTGGTGAGGAGGTCGATGTTGGCTTCGGCGCCTTCAGGGAGAGGGCGCGTGAGTTGGTATTTGCCGATGAGATTGGCAAAGTCTTGCTTGCCGAAGGCCGAGCGGCTCTTGATGGATTGCACTTGGGGAAAAGAAAAAAAACTGAGCTGTTTCGCGTAGGCGTCGAGGACCGCGGCGTCAATGTCGCGGAGGTCGGATTCGGTATAGAGGAAATAGTTGCCGAGGACCACGGAGCCAAAATTCTTAATGGATGCGGCGAAGGCCTGGTCGGCGCTAGATTCGGCGGCGAGATTTTGCAGTTCGGCGGCGAATTGCGGATCGACGCGCTCGATGCGTTTCTTTCGGGCTTGCAAAGCTTTTTCGAAGGCTTGGATGGGCGCGGCGCTGATTTCCGGTTTGCTGAAGGTGATATCGAAAGCGGCGACCACCGCGCCGTCTTGATGAAGCGAATCGAGCAACGTGGCGAAGTTCGAACGAGAGAAAGGCCAGCGGCCGAGGACCTCCTGAGAGTGCTGATCGATGTCGACGATGACGATGACAGGATCGATAGGCGTTGCGCTCGGCGGGCGATAGCGAAAACGTGTGTCGAGAGAGTCGTATTCGAAGCGCTGCAGGAAAGCGAAGATGGGAGTGGGACGTTCGCCGAAGAAGGTGAAGTAATACAGGGTCAAGGCGGCCAGGGTGATGATTAGGCTGATGAGGAAGGATGCGCGGTGCTGCCACCAGGCCGAGAGAAGTTCGAGGAGGGCGCCGCTGCCGAAGTTGAATTTGTTTTGGGGGGCGGGCATTGCGAGGGCGGTTACTCGCGAAAAATGAAATTCAGGCGCACGCCGCAGATTTCGATCAGGTCGCCGTCGTTTAGGCGCACGGGGCCGGTGATGGGAGCGCCGTTCACGCTCGGGAGTTTATCACCGGGACCGATGTAGTAGCCGTCGTCGCGCTGATTGATTTGCGCGGCCATAGCTGGCTTGAACCAGCCTTTGAGGCGGACGGTGGCGAGGCTGGACTTGCCAATGACGGTGAGCTTATTGGTGAGAGCGTATTCTTTTTGGTCGGTTTTGCCGGTGAGGACGATCAGGGTGGGAACCTTCAAGCGGCCGGCGGCGAATTGCGTGCGTTCGCCCATGGCGGCGGCTTGCTGCAGCATTTCGCGGCGAACTTTGGTGTCCAGCACCATAGTTTCGTTGATGCGAGGAGCATTGGTTTTACGGCCGTAGTCCACGGGGACCGCGGTGTCGTGGCTGGCGTCGACCTTGATGTGATGCTTGCCGACCCAGATGGAGTCGCCGTCGCGCAGCGTGGCGCGCTCGACGCGCATATCGTTGAGGAACGTGCCGTTCAAGCTGTCGAGATCTTCGACCACGAGTTTTCCGGCTTCAAAATATACGCGCGCATGATAATTGGAGACGGCCAGATTATCGACCGGCAGATCGTTATCCGGTGAACGCCCGATACTGACGGCACGACTCCCGACGGGAACTTCCTTTACGATTTTTTCTTCAAACATCAGGCTGAGCTTCGCCATTTCAATGTCCTCCCGCGTTACCGTTGCCATTTTGCGATTTGCGCGCACCGCGCCACAGCCAGGATAGCCACCCTTTGGAATCTACATTTGTTCGGACGACGATTACCGTTATGTTGTCCGCGCCGCCGCGTTCGTTGGCGAAAGCCACCAGTTTTTCGGCGGCCTTGGCGGGGTCGGGCTCGGCTTGCAATGTGCCGGCGATTTCGGGTTCCGTGACCATGCGGGTCAAGCCGTCGGAACAGAGCAAAAGAATATCTCGCACGAAAAGCGGATGATCTTCGGCGTCGACTTCGACTTCCGGCTGAGCGCCAAGTGCGCGCAGCAGCACGCTCTGCATCTCGCTGGTTTCCGCTTCGGCGGAGCTGAGAATGCCGCGACGGACCTGTTCGGCGACCAGCGAGTGGTCGCAGGTGAGTTGCTGGAGTGCGCCGGAGCGTAATAGGTAGGCACGGCTGTCACCGACGTGCGAGACGCTTAGGCGGCCATCGCCGATCCACACGGCGGTAAGCGTGGCACCCATGCCGCTCTGTTCGGGATGAGCTTCGGCGGAATCGAAGATTTTTTTGTTGGCCAGGTGTACGCCGCTGGCCAGGCGCTTGGTGCGCTGGCTCCAGCCCGCCTGGATCTCGCCGAAAACCGTGCAGGCCGGATCAATTTCGCCGGCCCTGCAATGCTTAACGACGGTTTCAACAGCCAAGGCGCTGGCGATTTCTCCATGCGCTTCGCCGCCCATGCCGTCAGAGAGGACGAAAAGATTCATGTCCGCAACGATGCGATAATTATCTTCGTTGTTCGAACGCACGCGACCCACATCGCTTGCGCCGGCACTTTCGATTCGCACGCTGGCTCCTGCCTGGTGGGAGGACACCCCTGCCCACATGGTTCGACCTGTTCTCACGCTATCAGAGCGTGGGCGTTCGCGGTAGGCGATGCGTCCTACTAATTACGTGCTTTTTGGTTACATGAAAACGCGGCGAGGAGTCCTATTTTCGATGCGTGGACGTTTGCACGCGTACGGCGAGACTTCCGCTATACTCTGCCCCGGGCAAGCGGCTTGTGGGCGTGGGCTAATGATTTTCTCATAGATTCCTAGGGCGGAGGTCGATCGAGTGGGATCGCAGGGTAAGTGAATACCGCTACCATCGCGGTTTTGGCCTTCTCGCGCAGGCTAATTTTGGCGGCGCTGCTTTGCGGATTCGTGGCAGGGGCGAGTGCGCGTCAGGTGCCGGCCCCCGCTGCCGCGGGTGCTAGGATTTTGCTATTACCAAGACACATGGTGTCTGGAGAGCGCGCCACGCTGGCGGTACTCGACGTGAATGGGCGACTGACGCCTGGTGTGAACGTCACGTTTTCAAACGGCGACCATCTGAAGACGGACGCTACCGGCCGCGCGCTATTTGTTGCTCCCCTAACGCCTGGAGTCTTGTTTGGCGCGATTGAAGGACGCGCGGGTCGGGTCACGTCGGTGGTGCTGACGCTGACGGAAGCCGATGCCGCGGGAATGGAGGTTTCGAGCGTGCCGCGGGTGGTATCGCTGGCGGACCGTTTTGATGTTTTTGGGCGAGGTTTTTGCGGCGATGCGGACGCCAATCACGTGATGGTGGGCGGACGTGCGGCGCTGGTGCTAGCGTCGTCGCCCGTCTCGCTGGTGGTGTTGCCGCCGCCCGAGGCTCTGCCGGGGATCGCGGAAGTGGCGATTTCCTGCGCCAAGCGGGAGGCCGCGCCGTTTCAGTTGACATTTGTCGAATTGTCGCTCGAAGCGGATAGTTCGCCGCTGGCGCATGGCGAGCATCGCGTGCTGACCGTCAAGGTGCGCGGCAGTACAGCGAAGCTGATGCTGGAGGCGCGAAACCTTGCGCCGGAGGTTGCGGATTTAACTGGCGGGAATCCTGCGAAACTGGCGAGCAACGGCGGCGTGGAAAACAATGCGAAATTCGAAGTAATCGGGAAGAAGAAAGGTAGTTTTTTGATTTCCATCCGTCTGGCATCCGCGAGCGGGAAGCCGCTGACCGCCGGTCCGTAGGAGCGCGCAACAAGAACAGCGGAACGGGCTGCGTGCGAGGATGGTCACGCTGATTTTCTCGCGGCCGATTCGGTGACGAGCGGAAGGGCAGCCTGGGTTGGTTCCGGGAGCGCTTCAAGGATCGCAGCCGGATTCGTGACGGTCAACAAATTCTCAAGCGTAAGTTGCGTTTTCTCGAACCGCTTGTCGGCTTCCAAATAACTTTTTTGGGCATTTCCGATGTGCGTGCCAATCTTGTCGAAGACCGCATAAAACGTTTCCATTTGTTTTTTTACACCCGCAAGACCGGCGGCGAGGTGTTTGGCGTTTTCCTCGATCTGCATGCCGCGAAGACCCATGGCGATTACGCAAAGATGCGCGTGCAGCGTGTTCGGCGAAACGGCGATGACGTTTTTTTCGCGGCAATAGGCGTCGAGCGGCTGGCCTTTGTTGTCGGCGGTCATCAGTAATTCGTAATAAACATTTTCAGACGGTACGAACATGAGCGCAACGTCGAGGGTGTGCTCCTGCGGCACGATATATTTTTTAGCGATGGCGTCGGCGTGGCCCTTCACCGACGTGACGAACGCGCGGCGCGCATCTTCACCTTCGGTGGCGATGCGGCGGAAGGCGTCGAGCGGGAATTTCGAATCGATGGCCATCATTTTTTTGTCGCGCAGGTGAATGACGGCGTCGGCGGCTTCTCCACTGGCGAAATGGTATTGCATTTGATATTGCGAAGCCGGCAGAGCGTCTTCGAGCAGGCGTTCCAGAGTTACTTCGCCAAACGAGCCGCGTGATTTTGCGCCGCCGAGAATGCTTTCGAGAGTCTGAGCGGTTTCTGACATTTGTTTTCCGGCCTGCTGCACCTCGCCGAGCTGTTTTTGAATCTCGCCAATTTGTGCGCGGGTGTTCTTTAATTCCTCGGCCATCACGGATTGCGCTTGCGACGTGATTTGTCCGGTGACCTGCGCGGCGCCTTTCATGCCTTCCTGCACGGCGGCGTTGACGCTTTCAAGGCGCAAGGAAACGCTTTCCGCGATGGCTTTCACCTGGCCGGAACTTTGCGATTGGTTGGTGGCCACCGACTGCAATTCGCGACGCAGTTCGCTGAGCTGCGATTCGAGCAACGCGCTGCGTTTTTGGCTTTGCGACGATTGCAGCGCCAGCCAAATTACGACGGCCGCGACAAAAAGTGCTACGGCGATAAATACTACGTTCATTCCTGCTCCAATGCTTATACGGAAAACGGTCTTCTTACTTTACTCTTTCTCTGGCGTTTCTTAAATCGTGGGACACCATCCGGTATTTTCGGCAGTCGAGTTATTGCGTCAGCATGGAATGATTCACGGGAATGCAAGCAGGGAATTTTCTGGGGTAGGCGAGCACCGCGGACGGGAGCTTTGCCCGGACAGCATCGGAGAGGTCGATACTGAAATCCTTTTGCTGAAATGTCGCTGTGACTAGATAGTATTCGATCACCGCTTTGTAGATTTGCCGGCCGCGTGACCTAAGGAGCCTAAGACGCTCATCGGTAAGCTTGTAAGGCTGCACGGGATTTATCGTGTCTTCGACGAAAATGAAGCCACCTGATTCACGACTGAGAGAGTCGAGGCCTTCCTCGTTGGCGACGATCGAGGCGGAAGGAATCACTCCTGGGCCGTCCGGCAGGGGGCCTAGTTCGTTATGGACGTGACCACCTATTATGCTGCCGAGTTGAAAGCCGAATAACCGGATGCCATCTTCGGTCAAGGCGTCTCTGACCTTTGCGTATTTAGCCCGCGAGCGATCATCCTCGATTCCCATGGTCAGGACAAGAATGGCGTCCCCGTGCTGATGTGGTTGCAACCAACTGACGGCTTCCTGGAGGGCATCTAGCAAACCCAACGACCGGGACGTACCTGGCGGTTTGGCGGAGAGTTCCCTAATGGCCATACGGAGAAGCTCGCGCCTCTCGCCCAATTGAACTTCCACGGCGGGGCCGCGAGCAGTCAGCAGCGCGAAACGATCATCCGGGCGAGAATTGGCGACAACTTCGGACAGAATCTCCGACTCAATGGTGCGAGCCGCGCCGGGAACACGTGCTCCTGTCTCGACTACAATTACAATGTGGCGAGGTTCTTTGTCAGTGGTAAGCCCGCCGATCGGTAGAGTGTTGCCTTTGCTTTTTGCGACGATTTGGGTCGAATTTAGATTACGAACCAAAGCTCCATCGGGAAGAAGAACGCTCACGGGGATCTGCGTGGTACACGGCGGCTGTTCTGCGCGGCAACTGGAGCAGCAGAACAAGCCAAAACACAAGAGGATCGATTTTCGCGACACGATAAGGTCCGTACCTCCGAGAACCAGGGGAGCATGTCAGAAGTCCTACCACTACTAAAGATATTAGCCAACCCCGAAGTATCGGAAGCCGATGCGCGTCGCGGCTCGCGATCTGCCTACCAGCTCATTTTTAACGCGAACTGGAACTGCCGCGCGTCGTAAGCGGCGGTGGGCTGCCCCGCAGTGCACGTTGTGCCTGCCGAGGGATCACATAACTGATTCACGGCGGCGACGTTGGTGTGATTGAACAGGTTGAAAGCATCGGCGATCACGTCGAGACGCAGACGTTCGCCGAGCGGGACGCGCTTGGCGACGCGCATATCCCACTGGAAAAATCCCGGCGAGGTAAACGCGTTGCGCCCGAGGTTACCGATGCAGCCAGCGCCTGCGGTCGTAAATCCCGGCACGGAGAAAGTTGCTTGCGTGGCCGTGAGGCAAACATTGGCTTCGACGAAGCTCACGCCTTTGATGTACGGAGAAACGGTGCCGCTCGAGCCGGTGACCACCGAGGGGCGGGCTTGCGAGGAACCGAGGTCCAGGCGCGTGTCTTCGCCAGTGATGATGTTGAAGGGCCGGCCGGAAGAAAGTTCCACGATCGGCGCAATCGTGAAATCGCCGAGGAAACGCCTCACGAAGCCGTCGCCGGATTTACCGGCGGGGCTTTGGAAGACGGCACTGGTGACCCAGCGATGGCGCTGATCGTTGTCCGAGTTAGAGCGCTCGAATTGCGGAAAGCGGCTGTCTTGCGGCTCCAGCGTGGATTGCAAATCGGTCGAATCGTCGAGCGAGTGCGACCAGGTGTAGCTGGACAGCAGTTCAAAAGTTCGCGTGAAGCGCTTGGTGAGATTGACGGTCAGCGCGTTGTACCAGGAACCGCCGGAGGATTCCTGTGTGTCGACGCTGTTGAAAGGCACCGGGACGCCAAAGCCGGTAGGGAATCCCGCAAGCGCGGCAAGTCCCAGCTGCGCCTGATAACCTGCCGCCAAGTTGCCGGGAACAATGCTCTGCGCGAAGGAAGGATTCGGTCCCGAGGGACGGAAGAAATTAAAGAATGCCGGTGTGCCAATGTAGCCGACGCTGGGAGTGGAGCAGTTCGCGGAACCAGGGAAGCCTTTCGCGAGCGCTCCTGGGGCGATTAAGAAAACGCTGGCGGGAGCTCCCGCCGTTCCGGTGCTGACGCAAGTATTCGGTGCGCCGGACGGCACCACCACGGTCACCGGGTTGCTGACGGCCAAGCCGGACTCCGCGGCGTTTAAGGCATTTTGATCGAGGAGTTGCGGATTCGTGGAGTTGATGTCTACCGGGCGATACAGGTGTACGCCACGAGTGTACTGATAACCCACGCTGATTTTCCAAGAGCCGGCAATTTCACGCTCGATGGTCAGGTTGGCTTGATTGGCGTAGGGATATTTGAAATTACTGGCCACCGGCAAAGTGAACGGCAGAATGGGCAGCGGGAAGCCGACCGTAAGATAATTCTGGTTTGCAAAAAGAGAACCAGGGAGCAGGGGATTGAAGCGCTGCTCATTTGGCAGGTACCCCATATTGGGCAGTGCGTTCAGCACGCCCTGGAAAATGGAAGAGCCATTGAGGTTGGCGGGAGTATCAAGTCCGCTGCCGCAGGCGGCGGAAATCAAGCCGCACGCAGACGGCGTGCCTCCCGATGAAAGCAATTGCACGGAACGGCCGCCGTCGGCGGTGACGGCATCGAAAGCCACGGCGAGCAGCGGGTGGTCGTAGAAAATTCCGTAGCTCGCGCGCACGACGGTTTTACCGTCGCCGCGCGGATCCCACGCGAGGCCGATGCGCGGTGACCAGTCTTTATTGTTACGGGGGATGCCTTCGGTAACGCCCAGCGATTTTTCCGCGGCAGCGTTCACGGCGGTGGCGGGAGCGAAAAGCGGAGAAACTTCGACGTCGTAGCGGAGACCGTAGTTAATGGTGAGTTTGCGATTTACACGCCAGCTATCCTGGGCAAAAAATCCGAAGGGCAAATTGTCGAACGGCGCGTTGGAATTGCCGATGCCTTGAATGTATGAAGTAGGAATGCCCAAGCCGTAAGCTTGCAGCGCGGTGGCGCCGGGGAGAGAGTTCGGGAAGCCGAAGGTGGAAGCGGAAAGACCGCCGAAGTTGACGTCGCCGCCAAAATCGAGCTCGAAAATTTGCGCTTTGGAAGAACGAAGTTGTAGGAGGTTGGCGTCGGCACCGATCTTGAAGGTGTGGTGACCGCGCACCAAGCTAACGTTGTCGGTAAATTCGAAGCGGCGCTCGATGCGGTCAACGGTGGAATAGGGCTCGCGGCCGAAGTACGCGTAGCCCGGGATGTTTACGCCGATGTTGCTGCCGCCGGGCGCGTCCGAATAGCCGAAATGCAAGCCGCGGCGCGCGACTTGCAAGCGAAATTCGTTGAAGGCTGTGGGACTGACAATGGTGTCGTGCTGAAACGTGAAATTCAAATCCCGGTATTGGCTGACGCCGGTGCGCGACGCGGCGTTTTGGCCGGAGACTTGGTTTTGCGAAGTGGATTCGATACCGGTAACCAGGGAGGGCGATACCCCGACACGCAAGAACGAAGAATTGCGATCACTCCAGCGTTGATCGATGCGGCCGGACCACAGGCTGGTTTTTTCGCCCACGGGGAAATTGCCGCGTAGGGAGTTTAGTCCGACGTAAGACGTGGGCAATGTGGCCACGCCGTAAGAATAACCGGGACCGACGGGAAAAGCTGAGCACGTGACGGTGCCGATGGTTTGTCCCACCGGGCAAGTTACGGGCAATGGAAATTGCGCTCCAGGCCCAGGATTTAGCAGGCCGCCGGTTTGCCCAGCGGCGACCGCACCGTAATCGAGTTTGTTAACGGCGACGCTCGAAGCGGAGCCGAGCAACACGGCATATTCCGCCGCGGCAGTGACTTGGCCCGCGCCGGCGAGTTGATTTACCGCGGCATCTTGTGCGGGGGTCAAAAGCAGCGGTGTTGCGCCACCGTTGAAAAACGGGAACGTGTAAGGCTGCAACCCGAAATTGCCCGCGCCGATGTCGGAGAAGCCGGTTTCTTCGCGCTGCGTGTATTCGTACGAGAAAAAATAAAATGTTTTGTCTTTTTTGAGCGCGCCGCCAAAGGTGGCGCCGGTCTGCACGCGGGTGTACGCCTGTTTGACGGGATCAAGGTTGCCGGTGGCGGGATCGACTTGTCCGGAAAAAGCATTGCGCGATTGAAAAGCCTTGTTGCGGAGGAAGCCAAAGACATCGCCGTGAAAATCGTTTCCGCCGCTCTTGGTGACGATGTTGATGACGCCGCCGGAAGCGCGGCCGTATTCCGCGTTGTAATTGCTGAGAATCAGCTGAAATTCCTGGACGGCCTCCTGCGAAACCGTGGAGCGGATGCCGTTGACGGAATTGTCTACGGCGTCGGCGCCGTCCACACTAACCATGTTGCCGCGGGCGCGCGCGCCAGAAACGCTCAAGCCGCTGTTGGGTGCCGGGCCGATGGTCGGGGAAACGTCGCGCGTGGTCTGCGAATTGGTCAGCGTGAAATTGATGTAGTTGCGGCCGTTGATGGGCAAATTGTCGATGCGGCGCTGCTCGACGGTCTGCGACACTTCCGTTTTCGTGGTTTCCACATTGGTGGTTTGGCTGGAGACGGTGACCGTCTGTTGTATCCCGCGTAACTGCATGCGGGCATCGAAAGTGGCATTCTCGCCGACGGTCAGGACCAGCGATTCATCTTGGAACGAGGCGAAACTGCTTCCGCCATCGACGGTCATGGAATATTTTCCGGGCGGAAGTCCGACCACATTGTAGCGGCCGTCGTCTTCGGTCACCACCGTGCGTTGCGCGGTGGTGGCAATATTGGTCAAAGTCACTTTGGCACCGCGCACGCCGAGTCCCTGGGGATCTAAAACCGTTCCAGATAACGTCGCGGTGTTGACCTGCGCGCTACCTGGCAAACCGCAGCTTAGGAGCAGCAAGCACAGCGTTATCCACGCACACAGCCTCATCCTGCGCATTGAAGCCTCCTCAATTATCTAGAACGAAGTTGCCGCTACCCCTAGCGGTGAACGGGCAGGAGCCCGTCGACACCAAGCGTATTGCTTTAGCTACTTGGGTTTACTGCAATGGTGGGTACAATTCAACCGGAATCTGTTCCGGATGTTACATACTGCGGCCAGCGGCGGTTCGTAATTGCAGGCGTTGTAACTTTTCAGTTTGCGCCGCAATCGCAGGTGCGGCATATCGGCAAGAGCTGCGCCCGCGGGCGTAAGGCGGTGCTACTTTTGCACGTTCGGCATGTGGCGTTGCACTAATTTGCGCAGCTTGTCGCGGTCTTCCGTTTTCATGTGCACGAATTCGACGCCGTTGCCGTCTGGACCAACATTGCGCACTACAGCGGTGAAATTGATTTTACGCAAGCCGGCGCGCACTTCTAGTTGTATGGAATCTCCGACATTCATCTTCTTGTGCGAGGCAAGGTAGGCGCCGCCCAAGCTGATGGTTTTCACGCGCGCCAATCCGACTTGCGAGCCATCGATGTGCGCGCGCAAGGGCGATTCTAACGGGATGCGCATGTAGCGCCTAGGGATTACGTAGCTGGCGCTGGCTTGCGCCGCGGCTGCAAATTCCGCGCGCGCCCGGAGGGATGATGGGCGATTTTCGAGCAGTGCAAGCGCGTCTTCGGCGGCAGCGCGCAAGCCGGCAGGCTCCGCGTATGCCAACCCATCGCGGCCTCCCGACAATTGCCGCAGCAGGTCCGCGGCTTCCGTGGCATGCAAGCGCCCTAGCGCTTCGATGGCTTTGATGCGTACGAACTGATCGCGCAAAATCTCGTGTTCGCCGGCGGCAATTTCCATGAGTTGGGGCACCGCCGTGGTTTCCTGTGTCAGACCGATTTGGTCGATCATCATGGGTACGACGAGCGGATGGGCGTCTGCCAGCACGGCGCAAAAAACGAATGCGGAACTCCGTGCACAAGCAGAGTTGGAGGGGCGGGAAAGTTCGCTCACCGCCAGATCCTGCAAATTCCACTCCCAGCTTCCCAGAGCGCGCGCCAAGCCGCGCAGCAAGCGTTCGGGATCGGCGGCCGAAAGCAAGCGAATCGCCGCGCTGACGCGTTGCCGGCGCGCTTCGTAGAGCCGCGTTTCAAGTAAATTTAAAACCGGGACGCCGATGGTGCGCAGCAAACGCGCCATCGCGGGAATCATTTCGGCGCCGCGCGGTTCGGTAAGCAGCAGCGTCAAGCGATCCAAAAGGCGTTCCGGGTCGCGCTGCAACAAGCGGGGCAGCACGGGATCCAGTGCACGATTGGCGAGTGAGGCATCGACGAGCAATAGCCAACGATCTTGCGCTACCAAGCGTTGCGAAAGCGCCATCATCAGGTGATCGTGCTCGTTACCCTGCGCCGGCCGTTCGAGGCCCGTCAGAATCGTTTCGAAACCCGCATAGTCGGCGCGGTTCACCGCCACACGCGCCAGCGTCTCGAGGAACGCGGCCAGCAACGCGCCGGTTTCCGGGATCGTCTCGCTGTCCAGGGCCTTCATCGTGCCGACGCTCAAATCATCCGGCAACTGATTGGGCCACAGCGATTCGATGATGGGCGTAATTTCGTTGAGCCCGGCGGCCACTATGCGTCGCGCGGCGGGGTCGCTTTGCGATAAGCGACGTGCGTAATTCAAAACGATGCTGCGTGCTTCGCGCCGCGGCGCATCCACGCCGGCATGTGCCAATTGCTCCAGCGTCTGCCGCAGCGCCATCACGGGAACGCACCACACATCCGCTCCGCGCAGCACCGCGGACTTCTCGCGCGGCGGAAGTTCCAGCCAGAATCTTTCCACGAGTTTCTCGCGATGCGTCTCTTGCGACCAGGTAGTTGCGAAAGCCGATAGATGCTGCGAAGCGTGCGGCCCGGAATAGCGGCCGGTTTCCGCGATGGTGTCGCCTAAGCGTTGGAATGTGGAACGAATCAACGTGGGTGTTACCGTGCCGGCAGAGAATTCAGCGGTCAGAAATTCAAAGATCAGACTCTCCGAGAGGCGCAACAAATAGGGTTGCGGAGGTTCGCCGCCGAGCGGCGCGTATTGAGAAACCGAGGTCAACAACATGCGCACCGTGTCGCGGCTGGCATTCTCCATTGCGGCGTGAATGCCACGTGCGGCTTCTTCCGGAGAAAGTCCTCGCGCACTTTCGAGCGGCGGCGTCAAGCGCGCCAACAATTGCAGCGCCGCCACCAAATCATCAAAATCCGGAGCATGAATCGGTGCTTCGCTGCTCTCGCGCGGAGAACTGCCGCCGTAAGCGACGAGCGCAGCGATCAGACTCGCCAGCACGGTATCCACGCGCCGGTCCGTTTGCGAATTTACGGAAATGCCTTCCACGTGATTCTCCAGGAGCTTCGATGGCCACCAGGTGAGTTTGCCCCCACGCACCGGCTCGCTCGATGTTAGCAATGAAGCCTTCATCAGTTGCGCCAAGGTGTCCAGTTCGCCTACATGGAATTTTTGCGAAAAGACGAGCGTCTGCACTCCAGAGCGTTGCAGGTCCGCGGCTAGCGCATGTATTTCGCCGCGCACATCCGGCAGTTGTCCCTCGCCGATTTTCGGTGCGACGATCCCGCCACGTTCGATGCGCAGCTCGAGGCCGTTCAGGCTCGCCGCAATCTGCCGCAGCGCGTCGTACGCATTGTCTAGACTGTCCATCCGGGACGGGTGATTTGCGCCATAGAGTTGTCCGGCGCGCAGCAGCAAATGCAGTCGCCGGAGTGCTTGCGCGACGTCTTGAGCTCTGAAGCTGGGGCTTTGCGCTGCCGGCGTGCTGAGCGGACGCGGCGAGACGCGGGGCGCCGATCCCGCGGCACCGCCGCGTGAAACGCCAAGAGCATCGCGATCTATCGGTATTGTTACCGGCAAAGCCAAGAAAAGCCTCCGCGCGTCTTCAGTCCGAAAAGCCCAGTTCGGAAGCTGGATGAGACTCTCTTCGCGACATCGCGAGCGTCAGCGAGGGCGGGGAGTCCCTATAAGACATGTAAGCACGCTGCCCGCCCGGGCTATGCTATCTTAAGGCTTTTATTTTCAGCGTGTGGGCAACCTGTCGATAGGGCTATGCGGCGGCGGATGTTTCGATTTGTTACCTATTGTGGAGCTTGGAAAGCTCAACATCTCACTTGTTGGATTTTAAAGAGCCGTCTACGCGCACGGTGCTGCCTTCGGTTACCTGCACGGTGCGATGCACCGCCTGGAAGCCCTTCATTTTCAATGTTATAGTGTGTATTCCAGCGGGCAATTCCACGCGCGCGGGCGTAACGAGGGAAGTGGTCGAACCGTCCACCACGATTTCCGCCCCACGGGGCGTCGATTGCACGTCCGCCCATGCGACTTTGCTCGCGTCCTTCTCGCGAAGTTGTACGCTCATTTGCGTCTGCACTCCGTCTTTCACCTGCACCTCACCAGCGTAAGCGGCGTAGCCAGCGAGGCGTAGCACCAAGTTGTAGGGTCCAGGAGCCAGCGGCAGCGAAACCGGAGTTTGCCCAGACTGTTTCGCGCCGTTAATAAACACGTCGGCTCCCGGCGGTACGCTGACCACATAGAGCCCAAGCGTCAGAGGCTCCAGGTTCAACTTTTGGTCTTGGACTTCGCCGAGCTTAACTTGCAGCGCAGTTTGCACCGGACGGTAACCGTCCTTCTTCACTTCTAGACTGTACCGCTGGCTCTGCAAACCGCTGAAACTGCAGGGTGTTTGGCATTGCCTCAGTTGACGGCCAGCTGGTCCATAAAGCGTTGCGGTTGCTGCCAAGACATCGGTCAATACGTGAATGGCGCCGCTGTCGCGAGTGGCAACCGGATGGCCGCCTTCCTCGGGATCCGCAGCGGCCATGGGCGTGTCGTCATATTCGATATGATCAATCACCTGCACTCCGGTCGGTGCATCGCGCAGAAATTTAAGCAAGGCGCTGTGCTCAGATGGACGCAGCTTTCCCCCAATGGTCAATGTGTTTCCCGCGCCATCGATTTTTGCGCGAGAACGCAAGCCGCGTTTTGTAATCTCCGCATCAACTTGCGTCTGGTACTGCGCGGCTTTGGCGCTTACCGCGGGGTCCGCTTTGGGCAACACAACCTGTTTCGTCACTGGTTTTTCTATATTTGCGGGCGGCGCGCTTTTCGGTGAAGACGCACCCGGCGAGGCAACCTCGGTTGCGGGAATCGCCACGCTTGTACCGTTCGTTGTTAAAGGGCCAGACGGAGGCGCCAGCTCTGCCCCTGCTGGTGAAGTCTGCGCGCCAGATTCGCCGCCGCTTGCCGGATGTTCAGCAACGCCCTGAACCTCCCGCTTCTGTGCTTCGTGGAACTCCCGCGCTTGCCGGAACACTGGCTGGAGTTTGTTCGCGCCCCAGCCAATCACGCCCAGCAGCAGCAGGCCAATGAACACGCTGGGCAACCAACTCTTCTTTTTCTCCGGCTCCACGATCGGCTGAATTGCGCCGGTGCGCCGGATGACCGGAGTTTGGCTCGGATGCGCGGTTCGCGCGCTCAGCGCTCGCGCGTTGGCTGCTGCCCGGCTTTCGTCGAAATAGCTCGGAGTACTGCCCGGGTTGCCGATGGCCATCGGGGCCCCTGCCGAATTTCCGCCCAAGGCCATTGTCGACTGCGGATTCCCCGCGTGCGCCCGGTAATTTCGCAGATCCTCCAGCATTTCCCGGCAATTTTGATAGCGCTGCTCGGGATCTTTCACCAGCGCCTTCATAATTACGTCGCTGATTCCCGGGTGAATCGCAGTATTCAACTGTCGCGGCGGCACCGGCTCTTCGTTCACAATTTTGTAAATCACTGTCGTAATATTTTGTCCGGGGAAAGGCTTTTCTCCGGTCACCATTTCGTACAGCATCACGCCCAATGAAAAAATATCGCTGCGCCCATCGACAGCGCGGCCTTTCACTTGTTCCGGAGACATGTAGCTTGGCGTGCCCATCACGTGGGTGGTTTGCTGCACCGTGCCAAACTGCAAAATTTTTGCCGTGCCAAAGTCAGTAACCTTCACCGTGTCATCGGCCGTTAGCATCAAGTTAGCCGGCTTGATATCGCGATGCACCACGTTGCGTTCGTGCGCGAATTGCAGCGCGCTGCAGGTTTGTTCCATGATGCGCAATATGCGCGGCAAAGGAAACGCGTGCCCTTCGTCCAATAGCGCCTGTACGCTCTTACCTTCGACGAGCTCCATCGTGATGTAATAGAGGCCGTCTTCTTCCCCAGCGTCGTACACCACCACAATATTGGGGTGCGTCAGCAATCCTGCCGCGCGCGCCTCGGTCTGAAAACGTTTCAGCAGTTCCGGACGCGAAAGCCCGGTCCCGGCCTCGCTCAGGCGAATTGTTTTCACCGCCACGGTCCGCCCAATCACCGGATCGCTGGCCTTATACACGATGCCCATGGCGCCGCGGCCCAGTTCGCCCACGATCTCGTACCGCCCGGCTTTAACGTCCGTTGTCATAAGAATGTCTGGGAGTAACCCAGCCCGGCAGGCTCGCAAAGGTCGCTGCCGACACCCGGACCCCCATCATGGACAGTACCCAGCAAATTTTCAGATGGTCAACGCTACCGGAGTACTAGTGTGGCGCACTGGATACGTTGCTGTCTCCGGATGCAACGCGCCCGGGCGGGGTCATGGAACTTTCGTGCTGGCCACTCTTGCCGCGCGAGCATCCAATCGGCATTGCAACAGTTCGTCGAGTGGTTAAACCTGCGAGGAGCATCACTTATGAAGTTCGACGCCATCATCCTTGGCTCCGGCCAAGCCGGCAATCCGCTGGCGCACCATCTGGCGGATAAAGGATGGCGCGTTGCGCTGATCGAAGAGCGTTTTCTCG
>Ga0182024_10005567_pt1 | contig 28186 bp, 17 predicted proteins | sample P32metaG_FD_120480 | JGI IMG/M metagenome (GOLD analysis project Ga0182024, IMG submission 120480) | Permafrost microbial communities from Stordalen Mire, Sweden - P3-2 metaG (Illumina Assembly) | ecosystem: Environmental > Terrestrial > Soil > Wetlands > Permafrost | place: Sweden: Stordalen...
ATCGGGCGCGGGCGGAATCGGGATTTACGATGACACCGGTCCCAATTCATTTTCGGATTTTACCGCGGCGGCAGAACCCTCCAGCTCTTCGGATGCCTCGTTGCCATTTAGCGATAATTTCGACCGACCTAATCAAGCGTTCATCGGGCCGTATTGGACGATTCAATCTGGGGATTATGTCATCTCGTCTGACCAACTGCTCTCAACAACGGGCGCTTGGTCAACGGCAGTCGTGAACGGAATTTCCGCTAGCGATGCCGAGGTCTCGGCGGATATTGATCTAACCAACGCCGGGCCCTATGGCGCTGGCGGAGTCGAAGCCCGGATGTCCGGGTCGAACGGCTACCTTGCCCGCCTTCGGGAAACGTTTGGCGTTTATTATGCCGAGATTCTTGTCGAGCAGAACGGCAACTGGACCACGCTCGATTCTGAATCCGTGGATACGAATTCTGGTCTGGTTCAACTCGAAGTCGTCGGCTCGTCGATTAATATGTATCTCAACGGCGCGCTGGTCGCGGACACCGTCAACAACACGATCACAGCGGCGGGAGACGTCGGCATCGTCGCCAACGGCGACGGGAACGTCGCGGTTGGAAATTTTTCAGCTACGGCCTACTCGGCGTCTTCTCCCCAAAATGCCTCATTGCCTTTCAGCGATAATTTCGATCGCGCTAGTGGCATGAACCTCGGGCCGTATTGGACCGTGCAACAGGGTAATCTTGCCATATCGAGTGACCAAATCACCAATCTTGTGACTGGCGAATCGTCAATGACGGTGAACGGTGCCACCGGCACGGATGTTGTTCTGAGTGCGGACGTGGATTTGACCAATGGTTATCTGCTTGGCAGCAGCGTGGGACTGGACGCGAGGGTGACATCCGACAGCGAATATCGAGGCGAGATCGTCAAGGACGGCGGGTACACGGCGGAGATTCTGCGAGACGATGACGGTACCTGGACCATATTGACTCAGGCGCAAACGTCGGGGTCGGGCACCTTGCGTTTTGAGGTGATCGGTTCGTCGCTCAACCTGTACCTGAACGGCATTCCAATCGCCACGGCGACTGACAGCACATATGACAGTGCCGGCGCCGTCGGCATCGACATGAGCGCGTCTGAGTTTACTCATAACGTGACACTGGGCGATTTCACCGCGGAGGTTGCGCCCACGCCGCCAGCCCCGGAGGACGCTTCACTTCCGTACAGCGACAATTTTGAGCGCGCGGATAATTCCCTGGTGTCCCCGGTCTGGACTACGGAACAAGGGGCGATCGCGATTGGCCAGGACCAGTTGATGACGCTGGATAGCGCAGCCACCACTGCGGTCTTGAACGGCATTTCCGCAAGTGGCGTGAGCATGGTTGCCAGCTTCAACATGAACCTGGGAAATTCCACGTTCGGACTCGATGCGCGGGTTTCAGGCAACAACGAGTACCAGGGAGAGATTACCGAAAGCTTCGGGACTTATTACGCACAGATCCTCGCCGAAGTTGATGGGAACTGGACGACGCTCGACTCCCGGCCCATCACCTGGGCGTTGGCCAATGGCAGGCCGGTAGGCGTTGGAACTGGTACCCTGGAATTTGACGTAAGCGGCTCGCAGCTTGGACTTTATTTGAATGGCCAACTCGTCGCCGCGGCGGGCGACACCTCCGTGACCGCGGCTGGCACGGTGGGGATTTACGCTAACGGGACAGTCGCGTTACAGAGCTTGAGTATTGATGCGCTCACGCCGCCGACGCCGGAGAATACGTCGCTGACGTTTGATGATGATTTCGATCGGTCCGATGACGCCATCACGCTGGGTCCAAGTTGGGTACAGCAGGCTGGCGACATCGCCGTGTGGAATGATCAGGCCGCGGAGATGGGTCTGGGGACATCGGTCGCGACGGTCGCCGGAATCGATCAGACAAATGAAATTGTCGGTGGACAGGTCGATGTGCCAGAGGGGCAAACGATCGGGCTGGTCGCTCGATACAGCGGGTCGGGGAATGCCAATTATTATTTCGGCACACTTTCTGGTTCTGGGGTGGCTGAAATCGGCGTGAGTGTTGACGGCACCGTGACTTCACTCGCAACCGCGACGGCTCCGGGCACTTCCGGCAACCTGCGGCTTGAAGTTGTTGGCGATCAGTTGCAGTTATTCCTCAACAACGCGCTTCTCATGACGGTTATCGACTCCACGCTGACCGGCGCGGGATCGGTCGGCATCATCGGCTCGCATACGACAGGTGATGGCGATACCGACGCGACGCTCACTGAATTCGATGCCCGCGCCACGCTGAGCATCCCTGATGCCGTGCTAGCAATCCCCACATCCAGCCCCGCGGTTGTCGATTATTGGGAGCCGGGGATCGCGCTGACAAACTTGGTTACGGGAGATTTCAACGGGGACGGTAAGACAGATGTAGCTGGCTACGATCCAACCACGGGAAACTGGATCGTCGGATTATCGAACGGCACTGGCGGCTTCACGACGCAAACGTGGGGAAACTGGTCACCATCGGTGGACTGGTCCAACGTGACGGTAGGCGATTTCAACGGGAGTGGCCTGGCCGACATTGCTGCGTACGATGCGGCCAGTGGCACCTGGTACGTCGCAGTGTCCAATGGCAGTTCCTTTACCACCACGACCTGGGCCACCTGGAATTCCAGCCACACGTATCAGGATGTCGAGGTTGGCGATTTCAACGGCGACGGCCGCGCTGATATTTCCGCGTGGGATGAGACCGCGGGCACATGGATAGTCGCAACCTCGACAGGAGTCTCTTTCAACACCAGCACTTGGGGCCAAGGGACCGCTGGCGCCTCATGGGAAGCCATTGTTGTCGGTGATTTCAATGGCGACGGCCGCGACGACCTCGCCGCCTTGAACGGTACCACCGGTGCCTGGAACGTCGAGCTATCCAATGGGAACTATTTCAATGATTCGATTTGGGGATACTGGAATTCGTCAGTGGCATGGACGAACGTGCAGGCGGCGGATTTCACGGGCAATGGATTAGATGATCTGATTGGGACTGCACCAGGCAGCACCTCGTGGCAGGTTTCACTCTCCACTGGTTCGGCGTTTGTCAATGAGAACTGGGGTGCCGAGGCCGCGAATCTTACAGACGAGCAAATCGGGGACTTCAACGGCGATGGAATGGCGGATATCGCCGGCCAGGTCATCGGGGCCAATCAATGGCGAATTGAAACTTCCACAGGCAGCGGCTTCACCGACCAATATTGGCTGACCACATCTGCGGCCGTGGACATCCAAGGTGTGCTTACAGGCAACACGCTGGCACTGGAGCAGGCGGCAGCTCAGGATTTCGCGGAAGTGTACAACAATATTCAATACCAACCCTACGCAGGGGAGATGAAGGGGCCGCAGGCAACCCAGGAAACAGGCGAAGGCAACGATTGGGATCAGGATGCCCTGCTAGTTCAGTTGCTCACGCAATCGGGGATTCAGGCGCAATATGAGTATGGTCAAATCTCCGTGCCGACGGCTGAGGTATTGAACTGGCTGGGTGTGAAGGATTTGACGGCTGCGGAAGGGGTTCTTAACACCGCAGGTTTGGATCCGACGATTCTCAACTCGGGTCAGAGCGATGAAGCAATCGAATTTAACCACGCCTGGGTCGAAGCGCTTCTGCCAGGCGCCAATGGTCTGCAGTGGACGCCGATGGATCCTTCCTTCAAGTTCCAAAGTTTGCAGGGCGGAATCAGTGGACTATCGACATCCGTTCCATTCGATCAGACGGATTATCTGGCTCACCAGACAATTGAAACACCGCTGAACTATTATGAAGACCAGATTGCGATCTATCTTGCCGCGAATGATCCAACGCAATCCATAGCAGATGTGCCGTATAGTGGGCCGATCATTCCGCAGTCAACCAACACGCTACCGACCGGATTGCCATATACCGTGGTTGGAACCGCAACCACATATACCAGCATTCCCCAGATCATGACGGATCGTGTGGAGATTGTGTTGCAAGATGTGCTCTACGGCGGCGTTTGGGAAACACCCCTCGATTACACCGTGTCCGTACCGGCGGTCGCGCTGGACACCATCGCCATCACCTATACGCAAGCGGCGGATGGAAATTATATGCCCGAGTTACGGATCAATGGGCAGATTGTCCAGGCCAGCTCAAGTGAATACGTCGTCGGCGCCGATACTATGCAACTTCTCATCGAGCATTACAACGCCGGCAGCAATACGATTTCGTCTACTTCCACGTACGATCGTGATCCGGGGACTGAAATGGCCATCGGGCTGGATGCCGACCAGTTCTCAGATGAATCGATCGCCGCGCTGCGCCAGCAGATTAATACGGAAAGCTTGGCGCTAGAGACAGGTCAGACGTCTAATCCCATTCCTGTTCTGACGGATGGCTTGTCGCTGGCAATCATGCAGTATTTCAAGACCGCCGATAATGATGTGAAGATCATCGATGGCCTGAACCAATTAGTGGACGTTCAAACCGCGGTTGGGGATGGGATCGCCGATGGCGCTTCCGATCAAATAGAGTACCACTGGGATTTAACAGTTCCTGTCGTCGCGTTCGGCTCCGACATCGATGTCGAGGGCTCCGCTCCGGATTACGCGCTGCCGACAGATGGAACCGATGGGCAACCGACTGATCAACTTGCGGCGGCTCGTCTTACCTGGATGGATGAGTCATTTCTGGAGTCTTACACGCTGGAGAGCATATTCAATATGAGCGCGATCTCCGCCGTGTCGGGAATACAGTGGGCCAATGATAATGACATACCCGTTCTTACCATTGATAGCGCGAACGAATCGTCGATGATCGGGCAGCTGAATCTCCCATCTTCTTACGTTTCAACCGTCGAGAATTATGTCAGCCAGGGTTTCACGGTAACCGTTCCCAGCCAACTTCTGGTTATGCCGTTGTGGTCCGGCACCGTCATGCATTTGGAAGACATTACCGCTTCCAGCTACGTCGAAGGCGACCTGGTCATCAGCACAACCACTACGCACGGTGGCCAGGGAACCAGTCATTCTGAGTCCTGGTATGATATCCTTAAATCGATATGGAATTGGCTTAAGGGAGATCCGGTTGATCAGGCGAATGGATCGTTTGTCCGTACCGATACCGATGTGACGATACCCAACATCGGATTGCCCCTAACTTTCGCGCGAACTTACGTCTCGGGTTCGACCGCCGACATCGGGCTTGGTGAAGGCTGGACGGACACCTATGGCGATACGATGGTTACTCAAGCGAACGGAGACGTCCTCTGGACCGATTCGCAGGGTAACCAGACAATCTTTACCCCCTTATCCGGCGGTGGGTATGCGGATCCGGTGGGAATATTTGGCACCCTGACCGTTGGAACGGACGGATTCATTTACACCGATACCTCGGGAACTGCGCGATATTTCAATTCAGCGGGAAGATTGGAGAAGATTGAAGACCGAAATGGTAACTCGCTGATTATCTCCTATGATTCGTCCGGAAACCTGGAATCTGTGAGTGATGGTGCGGATCCTTCTCTCGATCTCATGTTCACAAGCGCCAACGGCCACATCACGTCGATGACCGACTATACCGGCCGGACTTGGACTTTCACCTATGAGACGACGACGAATTCGAGTGATCAGACAATCTATCTGCTTACCTCCCGCACGACCCCTTCCGATGACGCCACGCCTGCGGAGACTTTGGAATACGGCTATGATTTGACCGGACCGCTTGCAGGTCTGATGACGTCGATTACGGACTCCACTGACCAAAAGACGATCCAGGTTGCTTATTACCCAAATGGCGCCACTTTTTCTGTTACTGATCCGCAGGGGAACACGCAGTACTTCTTTTACGATCAGGCTCACGATCAAACGACTTTTGTGAATGCATTGGGACAAGAACAAGTAAGCGTGTTCGATAGCGATGGGTTCACGGTCAAGCAGATCAACCCCGATCAGACGCGAATCACTTCCGTTTATACCAACGGTTTGCTGACATCCCAAACTGATGCCATGGGGCGGACTTCGACGTATCAGTATGATTCGAACGGCAATTTGATCAGCTACGTTGCCCCCGACAGCGTTGAAACCGACACACAATACAACTCTCTGAATCTTCCCACCCAGGTCACGGTCGCTGGCGTCGCGACTACGGAGTATACATACGATTCTCAAGGCGACCTCACATCTGTCACCGACGCCATGGGTGATGAAACGACTATGACATATTTCTCCGATGGACTTCTCGAATCCATCACATTGCCCAACGGCAATGTTTCCGGTTCGACGGGTGATCACACCACGACATTCACCTACAATGACGTAGGCCAGGTTTTAACGGCTACGACCGGCCTGCCGTCCACGACCACCAACACGTACGATGATCAGGGGGACCTCACCTCCACCACTGATCCCGATGGAAACACGACAACTTACACCTACGACCTGCTCGGCCGCCTCCTGACGACGACCGGTCCGGATCCTGATGGAAGCGGCCCGGAGACCGCTGCTGTCTCCACCGTGGCCTACAACCCGGCCGACGAAGAAATCACCGACACCGATCCTCTGGGGAACCAAACCTCAACGTTCACTGACGGCGACGATAATCTCATCAGGACTGTTTACCCGGACGGCACGTTCACGACGGATACTTACAATGCGCTGGGTAATCTCATCGCTGCCACCGACCAACGGGGCCAAACGACGCAGTACTTCTATGACGCAGAGGGCCGCGTCATCCAAACGCTCCTGCCCAATGGCACTTCCATCTCCACGACCTGCAACGCCGACGGACAGGTAACTTCAACCACTGATGCTGATGGGAACACAACGCAGTACGCGTACAACGCGGGCGGGCAGTTGGTCAGCGTCACCAACGCACTGGGACAGACGACCTCTTACACTTACGATGATCTGGGCAACGTCGCAACGGTGACCGATCCGAGCGGGACGACAACTTTCACGCGCGATCTGCTGGGCCGAATCACGGAGACGGTTGCCCCCGGCAACGTCGTCACCACCACCGATTACGATGCCGACGGGAACGTCGTCAATCAGACGCTCTACGATGTGACGGGCCTCTCGCCGATCCCGAGTAATCCGCGCACATTGCCCGCCAGCCGCAAGGAATCGACCACGACGGTGTATGACGTGCTCGATCGACCGATTGAGGTGACCGATCCAAATGGGGATACAACCTACACGACGTACAACGCCGACGGCCAGGTCACCAGCGTTACGGATGCTTCCGGGGCAACGACGACGTACGCCTATGATCACGCCGGCCGGCTTATCAGCGAAACATCACCCAATCCCGACGGTTCAGGATCCGTCAGCACCACCGATACCTATGACGCCGACAACAATCTCATTTCCCAGACGGACGGCCTGGGCAATACCACGACCTATGCGTACAACGACATGAACGAGCAGGTGTCGCAAACGCAGCCGGCTCCAACCAGCGGCGCGGCGGCCCCGGTGACCACTTATCAGTACAACGTCGATGGCCAGCAAACCGCCATCATCGATCCCGATGGCAATACCACGTTCTACACTTACAACAGCGTCGGCGAGCAAGTAAAGGAGATCAATTCCGCGGGAGACACATGGGCCTATCAGTACGATGACAATGGCAACCTGGTCTCCACGACCGATGCTGATGGTCGCACGACCGACTACACGTATAATGCTTTGAACCAAGTCACCGCCGAAAACTGGATCGGATCCGGTGGCTCGGTGATCTACTCCATTCAGTACACTTACAACGATCAGGATCAACCCGAATCCGTCAGCGATCCAGACAGCACGACCAGCTATACGTACACCGCTGCCGGCCAGGTCGCGACCGTGGACAACGCCGGCACACCCAACGTCCCGGATGTGACGCAAACCGAGAGTTACGATGGCTACGGCAATCGCTCGTCCTTGGGAGTGAGCGTCAACGGCACGAGCGAGCTCACGAACAATTACCAATACGATTCCGATGGCGACATGACCCAGGAGACACAATCGGGGTCGGCCGTCTCGAACAAGGAAGTGACCTTCAACTACAACTCCCTTGGCCAACTGACAGCCCTAAACGCTTATGCCAGCACCAACGGGAGCAGCCCCGTCTACTCCGCCGCTTACGGATACAACGGGGCTGAGCAGCTCACATCGCTCGGCTACACCAATGCCAGCGACTCGGGCATCGAAAACTATGGGTACAGCTATAATGCGGACGCTCAGATCACCCAAATGACTGATTCCGATGGCACCACCAATTACACCTATGACGACGATGGCCAGTTGACCGGCGCCAGCGGCAGCGCGTTGCCGTCTTCCGAATCCTATTCCTACGACGCCAACGGCAACCGGACTAACACTGGCGACACCACCGGCACGAACAACGAGCTCACCAGCGATGGTACTTACGACTACACCTATGATGCCGACGGCAACCTGATTACCCAAACCGATATCGCCACAGGCGCAACCGAGAACTTCACCTGGGATTATCGCAACCGCCTGACCGAGATCACTTACAAAACCGCCAGCGGGACAACCACCGAAACGATTCAGTACACGTACAATGCCTTCAACCAGCGCATCTCCCAAACGGTGACTAATGGATCGGGTGACGTGACGCTGGCGGAAGATTACATCTACGACGGTAGCAATCTGCTCATGGCCCTAAACGGCTCAGGCGATGTAACCCACACGTTCCTGAATGGACCCAATGGCCACGCGCTCGCAGACGACGCCGGTAGCGGGAATGTCACCTGGATGCTAGCCGATCAAGAAGGAACCGTCCGGGATGTCATCAACTCCTTCTCCACCGTTGTCGACCACATCGTATTCGACGCCTACGGGAACATCCTGAGCCAGACCAGCACATCGAATCAGCCGAGATTCGCGTACGCGGGGATGCAGCTTGACGGTGCCACAGGGCTCTACTACGACAACGCCCGGTATTACGACTCATCAACAGGAACTTTCATCAGCCAAGACCCAAGCGGATTCAGAGGTGGCGATGCAGATCTCTACTCGTATGTTCATAATAATCCTATTAGTTTTGTTGATCCCTCTGGTCTCCAGTACGTCAACTTGATTTCTGGTGACCGAGCCATTCATATTCTCTATGGAGACGAAACCGGCGGTGGGCATCTATATCCCGCACTTCCAGACAAAACTCCGTTTCCGCCAGATTGGTCATCTCCGCAAATCTTGAATAGTGTTTCTGACATTATCACCGATCCCACCGTACAATGGACAAATCAAACCGGTGCGGAAGGGGCAATTTATACTAGGGCGGGTGATCCAGCGGTGTGGGTATCTGATACAGTCATCGATGGTGTTTCAGTGCGCGTGATTTATGAGCCAGCAACGGGCATCGTGCGAACTGCCTACCCAACCCCCGGGCAAAATCTGCCGGGGGTACAGCCAAATCAAACTCCATCAGGAGGTACCTCAGGTGAGCCTATCGATCCTGCCGATGTCGTGACCTCGGATACCGCCGATGTCGTGGCGAGCGATCTCGGGACTACGGCGGCAAGCATTTTAGAGGATCTCGGTGGTCCCCTTGCATTAGCTGGCGCCAGTTATCAGATTTACAACATTTCACAACTCCCCTTGTCACAGCAACTACCGGCGATAAGTGATGCTTTGTGGACTCTAAATGGCGCGGTATACGGCGCAGAAGTAGGCTCTATTTTCGGGCCCGTCGGTTCCATCATTGGAAGTATTATTGGCGGGTTTGGCGGAAATGCGATCGCTTCATGGTGGAGCCAAGTGGCGAATAGTCAAGGAGGCGGGCACGGAGGGCACGGTGCAGGCAGTAATAGTGGCGCGGGACATGGTGATGCTAATGCACTAAAGTGAGTAGCTCTTTTGCGATACGTCGACTGATTCCAAGGAAGATTGCATATGACCGACTTCGATTCCGTCAATCGCCTACTTTATGAGTCGCTTAATGAATTGCGAGGCAAACTGATTGAAAAAGATTACATTAACGCAAAAGTGAATATTGATGTGGGCGAGCCAGGTCTTGCTCTTGAAACCATTTGCAGCCAACTGTACGAGTACAATATTCACATTCCTAAGCGCATTTACGACTTGTTGGCGCGGGCTGGCCAGATGATGAACATGTCGGAAGACTTATGGAAAATGCTTCTTCCAATAGTTGATAGGACATAAAAGTCGGCTGCGGTTCGGCCGCCCCCAACATCGCTTCGAGCGGGCGCAAGGCGATCGCGCTTACGATTCCGAGCCACATCGGCGCGCGCTTCGGCGCCGCCGGCTTCTGACTACTAAGATTTCATAATTTATCAGCCTCAGCATTACCACAGCAGTTCGTAGGTAACGGCTTACAATTTCTCGATCGACCCATGGCTCAAACCGTGAAGATTTGGCATGCGTGAAGCGCAATTGGATAAATATGAACAAGCCATCCTGAACGACGTCAATCGTGTTGGATGGAGCCTAGTGAGCATAAAGGACCGACCGCCCCGGTTTGTCTATTCGGTCGGCATGATGCATACCCTGAATCATCCTGAAATTATCATCTTTGGTCTTAGTAATTCCCTCATGGGCAGGCTCATCAATGGAATGGGTAAATCGATTCGCAACGGTTGCCGATACGAGGCTGCTGGGCTTTACGAGGGCCTACTCGAAGGCATATCCTGCAAAATTATATCGGTGGCTCCGCGATACCATGAGGTATATTTGGGGTACGCGATGTGGCATCGCCGATTTGTGGGAAGGATCGGATCGCTTCGTGCCGTTCAATGTTTATGGCCGGACAAAGAAGGTCGTTTTGCCGACGATCCGAATTCTCATTCCAATGATGTCAGTCGTCAACCACTTTTGGTCGAGTAGTGAACGTGCCACGACAGGTAACTTTTGCCTACAACTCAATCGGCCAACTCACCGCGGTGAACGGCTATGCCAGCACAAACGGTACCAGTGCCGTCTATTCCGCTATTTACGGGTACAACTCGGCGGAGCAGCTTGTGTCCCTGGGCTACACGAACGCCAGCGATTCCAGCATCGATTCCTAGAGCTACACCTACAACGCCAATGGCCAGGTCACGCAAATGACCGATGCCGACGGCACGACCAACTACATCTATAACAACGACGGCCAACTCACCGGCGCCAGCGGTAGCGCGCTGCCTAGCTCGGACTTCTATTCGTACGATTCCAACGGCAATCGGACAAATTCGGGTGACACCACCAGCACGAACAACGAACTCACCAGTGATGGGACGTACGATTACACCTACGATGCCGATGGCAATTTGTTCACGCAGACCGACATCGCCACCGGCACCACGATCAACTACACGTGGGACTACCACAATCGATTGAGTGAAGTCACATACAAGAACGCCAGCGGGACAACTACCGAAACAATCCAATACACCTATAATGCTTACGACCAGCGCATAAGTCAGACCATCACCAACGGCTCCGGCGATGTGACGTTGCAGGAGAACTACATCTACGACGGCGCCAATCTCCTGATGGTGCTCAACGGCAGCGGTAGCGCCAAGTCTGATGCGCGGACCGGAATTACGGAAGATGACATGCAGGCTTATAAGGACTTAAATCAAGAACTGCCCGATCCATTTCCTGAAGATACAGTGCGCGGCCCCGAAAGCCATCCGGGACGCCAGAGCCCAGTTTCGCAGCAACCGCATGGGCACGTTGGCCCAGTAGGGCATATACCCATTAGGTGAATTATGTCAAAAACTCGATTACAACATAAATGGGAGCAAGTACAAGCTGATCTCGGATTGGACATTATAGCTCCATTTCGGCTAGAACTCGGGGACCATGTGATACATGCCGAGTTGCTCGTCAAGAGTTTTGGCAGTCAAAATGGAATGCTGATCGTCAATAATTACCGTTGTGTTAAGGACCATTTGGAGCAGTTGCAGAAGCTCGGTTTTGGATTCTCTGTGCAGGATGAGCATGCAACTCGACCCCGCCACCGGCCTCTATTACGACAACGCCCGATATTACGACTCCGGCACGGGTCAGTTCATCAGCCAGGACCGAGCGGCTTCGCGGGCGGGAATACGAATCTGAACGCCTACGTCAACAATGACCCCGTCAACCTGATCGATCCGAGCGGCCTGTCGCCCAAGGGGAACTCCGGCGGGCGCCCTGGCAGCCCCGGTAGTAAACCCGGGCAGTCCAGGCGGAAGGCCGCGGAACGCGCCAAACCAGAATGGCTCGAATCGCGGCGGCTACCAGTACTCGGATGACCAACTCGGCAATGACGGCAATTGGTGGACCAATTTCATCAATTCCTTCATTAACCCCAACGATTATGGAAACGCCTCGAACGTTACGCCGTCACAAGCCGTCCAAACTGCGACTGAGATTTCCCAGGATATCAGCAATTTGGCCTTCACAGCGGCTGGTTTACTGACAGGTGTTTCTGAAATTGAAGGGCTTACCGAAGGCGCAGAATTGTTGGAGGAGGAGGCGCAGGCAATTAAGTTGTTATGCAACATGCTTTAGGGGATTGGCACGGCGTAGAACGCGAATCAGGTGCCCTTGGGCAATGTGAGTGTATCGTTCAGTTGACCGAATCGAATCATGTCCCAAGAAGTCCTGTACAATCCGTAAATCTGCCCCGTTTTCGAGGAGCGCCGTTGCGGCTGTATGCCTAGGCATATGGGGTGTTATTCGGCATGAAGCGCCGGCGTCGTGGCCAATCTCGCGAAGAATACTCCGTGCGCTGTCTGTGGAGAGCTGTGACCCACCAGCGTTTGTGAATAGCGAATCGCAATCGACAAAGTGCGCCCGTCGTTCTTTGAGATAACGATCCAAAACACAGGCGGTTGTCTGGTCAGCTATATACGCGAGTCGCTCGCGACTTCCCTTTCCGTGAATGATAAGTGTGCGGTCTATCTGCTTGACGTCCGCGAGTCGTAAAGACACAAGCTCTCCAACTCGAATACCAGTGGCGCAAAGCAGCCGTACTAGAAGGGCGTTGCGAAGGCGAGTGAGTCGAGGAATGGTCGAAAGGCGGCGCGTTTTGCGCCGGCAGGCTTGACGGTCGACGGTCTGCACGATGGCCCGTACGTCGCTGCGAGAAACAACGCGTGTCAGTCGCTTAACGGCGCCTAGCCGGATGCGAATATCCCTTAACGGCGAAGTTGCCACCCGGTGTTGGTCAACCATATAGCCAAAGAAAACGCGGAGACATGCGAGCTTTCGTCGTATCGAACTTGCAGCGTATTCCTGTTGCTGTAGCGTCGCGATCCACCTCTCAATCGTGTTTCGATTCACGCGCCGTGGCGTGCCAGATCGCGGCAAATAACGCGCGAATTGCAGGAGATCTGTACGGTAAGCGCGGATCGTCTTGGGTGAGCGGTTGACGGCGCATAACCACACGTCACAGAACTGTTCTATGCCCCGCTTCCAGGCTCTACGGGAGTTTTTTCGTCTCTGTCGATTCTTCATCATCATACGTGCATCGGTTCAGCAGAATTCGAACTTGAGAGCACGAATGAGAGCCATCTGGAAGCAGATTCGGATAACAGGCGGTTATCAGGAGGGTCCCATCGGCGCGAATCCAACCATCCCCGAACGCCAGTTGATCGACGATATCTCCTCGCTGGAAGACGAATACGAGCGCATCTCCGGAGCACCTCCAGAAAATCTTTCGCATTGGAATGCAGGACCTCTATACCGAAAACGCCTCTTGCCATTGATATTCGGAGAAGGTGACGAAGACATATTAGATTATATTTTTAGCGATGAACTTCCTGATCGAGGGGCCATCACGGCAAAACTGGGTTTCGGCCAATTCTCTCATGAATCTGTCGTCACAAGTTCGGGTACAGCATCCATTTCATTGATACTCCACCACATCGCGACAAATATACCGCGGCCGATAGTATTTCTCGGCCCAACATACTTCTCCGCAGTACACCTCGCACGTCGCCTGCGACTTATGCACAGGATTGTGCCACTCGAAGTTCTCAACTTGCGTTTTTCAATTCAAGCAACTCTTGGCAGCGACGCAATAACCGAACCATCGATCTTTTGGGTGACGAACCCCGTATATGGTACGGGACAACCGTATAGTGAGCGTGATATTGTTTTTCTACGTGACCTCGCTAGAGCGGGACACATGCTCGTGCTAGACGAGTGCTATGCTTTGACAAGCGACATTGTCGCACCCAACATATGGATACCGGAGGCGGTCATTTCCGTCTGCTCACCGCACAAGGCTCTCAACGTGAATGCGGTCAAATTCTCAGTCGTCACTGCTTCTCCTTGTCACGCGTTGGCAATGGATCATCTTGCAGACGTGGTAACGGGTGGACTGTCGACGTCAACACGTACGGCTATACGCCATTTTGCCTCGACAGATTTTGAGCGGGCCACAAATGCAATGGCGGCATTTGTGGCTGAAATCCACGGTCTCCTCGTCGCGCGCGTACCGCAAAACGTTCTCGGACTGTCAGCGGGGTTCAATCAGCCATTTATGACCATGAATTTTTTCGGCGTGCATGCAGAACTAGGCTGGGATCGGCAATTCTTAAGGCAGGTTCTTTGGAATACGGGAGCAACCATGATTCCCGCATGCCGCAATTGGATGAATCCAAAAATTGGATTCGCATTTCGAATCAATTTAGCTCGGGCAAGTGCCCAATTTTGGCCAGCCCTGGCCCGTGCGTGCCAATTCCTCAGTTCGTTCTGTGGCCTGCCTGGTGCTCAGCAGTTTGAGAGCGGTCGATAGCGACCTCTTGAATGTTTTCCCGAGCCAGCCCACCAAGTCCTGGATCGTTCAGGATTTGCAGATTCAGCACAGCTCGCACCAATTTTCCAATCACATCGACTGGAAGATCCTTCAAGGCCATTGGCTTACGCACCAAATCTGTGAATGCTTTGGGAGTAGGGTCTTTTTCAGCCAGGATTCGAAGTTTAGACTTCATTATAATAAGTTGGTCGATCACCCCATTAAGCAAAGATAGAATTGCGACCAATAGCAAAGCGGCGCCAGTGGCTCCAATGAAGAGTTGAATGACCGATCCTGCCTCTTCGCGTAGGAACCGCAAGCAGAGAGTATTGGGGAGGTTGAGTTCTTCAGAAAGCAACGACAAAAGTTCGCTTATATCTGTCTGAGGGCGCGTTCGGAATCGCACCGACACCACCACATCTCCTTCACCTAAGGACCGTTCGGTTTTATCGAGTAGATGCTCGATTTGATCAGTGGCAGCTACCGCGAACATCCTCAAACTGGAGAGTAGCCCAATAGTCGGCTCCGAAGCGGCGCGCTTGAACGGATCGTGGAGATAGGAGTTTCGCAAGATTTCAGTGCATATCTTTGCGGTTTGGACGCACCCTAATAGGGGCAACTCACCTCTCTCCGAGAGAACAGTGAAAATTCTTGTTATGAATCGTACCTCGTCAGGTTGTACTGGCATTCCATTTTGTGCCGGAGACAAAGCTGCATCTGTCAGTTCCCGCATGCTATGGAATGGCGTCGAAATTCCGAAATTGAGTCGCGTGGTGGCGACATGCAAAGCCATATGACGATCCTCGTAGCTCTGCAGGATCTGTCGAACCTGATCCTCGCTCATAATCTTTGTGCCGCGCTCACCAAGGTAGATTAATCCGACACCAATCATATCTGAGACGGTGATTCCAAACGTCAGCCCAATAGCATCGAGATTGATCCAGGCATCCTGAAAAACGATTTGCTCGAAAAAATTGTAGAGGAACGTGCAGTTCCCAAGTTCTGTCGATGTTATGCGACAGCTTTCAAAGCGATTATGCCGCCATATTGAAACTTGCAGTCCTAGTTGGTCAAAATTCGTATGGGTGAAGTCGCATTCGGATACCGTGCCGTGGTTAAAGTCACAGTTGGTTATTTCACAGCCAACGAAAACAGCGTCCTCAAGCAATACCCTTGAGAAATCGCAACGTGAAAACGTGACGGTTGAGAAGACAGAACCTCGCAAGTCAGCATCCGCAAATGAGCAGGCGTCGAACGTCGTGTGTTCGATACGCGCGCCGACTAGATCACTTCGCTCTAAGTTCACTCTCGTAAAACGACAATTGCGCGCAAGAACGCCATTGAGATAAGACTGTCGAACACTGACATCGGTGAATTCACGCTGTTCGAAATGAGCATGGGAAAGGTCGGATCGCGGCTGCAAGTTTTCGATGGAAGATGGACGCTGAAGCGGACCATGCGCAGACTTTACGAGATGCCTATCTCCATTGATTTTGGCTTGTTCGGGGTCCTGCATATGAGAAATCACCTCCTGATAACCGCCTGTTATCCGGAACGGCGTTAATCTACCTGAATGGAGACGAATTGACACGTCCAAAAGCAGTTCGTACGTTGCTGACATTCCCATGTATTGGTCGTACGCGAAGCCATGTGCGGGAAGGCGTAGGCCCCAAAGCCCACGCAATTGTTTTGACCCCCCGGCTTCAGCCAGAAGCTGCCGGGAGGTCAAAAAAGATGAAGCCCTCTGGTATGGCGGCGGGAACGGGCGCTGGAGCGGACAAACGACAAGCCACGCGCAGGCCCGCAGCGCTGTACTCAGCGTGAGGAGCTGAGCATGGCAAGCGCAGCGGTGGCGTTTTGGTAGCGAAAGCGCCCGGGCCTGACGGCATTCCTGATTGTTTCCGACAGTCGCTTCTACCGCGATCATATCCCCCCCGACCAGCAACTTGCAGGCAATTCTATGCGATGCACGCCAGAATGCCTCAACCCCTATGGGTGTAGACACAATCATTGCCGAACCTTGCGAGCCTGCCGGGGGATCGTTAGAGGCGTTCGCTGGATTCTTCGATGAATTCTACCGGCAAAGCGACTACGAGATGGACACCTTAAAGCCCAGGACATACTGGCCCAAACCACGGGAAATTCCTACCCCGGTACGCTTCGCGGATATGCTCCCATCCCAGTGGTGCCGTCCCCTTCACCTAGACCCGGCATCGATCCTTCCAAGCTTGACCGCGATCTTCGCTTAAAGTTTCGCGACCGCATTTCGCAACGGCATCGTGCGGGACGCCGATTTGTTTATCGTGAATGGCATTTTGGATTCCTAGCTGTGTCTTTGATATGCAAAATTAGGTGGGCTACTCAGAACGCTATCACGGGCAGGACTCTTCGCCGAGCGTGGTCAGGCGGTGAGGAAAAGTCACGGATTCGGATGAGCTGATACGGATGCAATTTCAGTCGGCGATCTGCCATGATGCTCGTAAATACAAAGCCCAATCTCGACGCTTAAAAAGACGGATTATTGGATTTGTCTGACTTTAAACCGTCCATACCCCGCCATGTGACTTCAGGAGCCAGAGATTCAAGACTTAAGGCCAACAACTCGCTGCGGTTGTAATATTCGTGCTTTCGGATGGTGAGATTGAGAGTGCTAACTTGCTTGCCGGCGGGTGAAGCTTTTGCATTGTAATCTAATTCATCAGTGACAAACGGCTTGAACCAGCCCACGGTTCCCAGGCCAAGCCAGGAGGCGACGCCGCCGTTCAAGCAGCCGCCCTCAAAACTTCAACTTAATGGTCTTGGTTTGTTGCTGCTGTTGTTGCGGCTGTTGCTGCACCTGCTTTTGCGGCACCCAGACAGGACGCTCATAAGCGCTAATCGAGCGTATGACATATTCCTGCGCCACAGAGCGGCTGACCGCGAATGAAACGCGGTCGATCACACTCTTATTCTCGGCATTCTCATTATTCGAAGGGAAAGTTGTCGGTTGTCCGTCGTGCGGATCGACGGCAAAGATTTCGTAAATAAAGTACGGTGCGGTAGTCCCAAATGCCACGTCGGTGGCGGCCATGCTGTACCGCACTCCCGTGGCGACCACTACATGTCCAAGCGCACCTTGTTCGGGATCGATCGCCACGATGACCGGATCGCCCTTGGCAATTGCGTTCACCAAACCTTGCGCGTCCGGAAGCGACGGTTTATTCGCTTCGAAATACCCTGAGTTGTTCGGCAACGCATTGACGATCAGTATCCCTTCGCGGTGGGGCTTTTTCTCAAATTGAGCTTTCGCGTTGAGGTACTTTTGCATCGACGTAGGTGCCAGCGCGATCATCACGTCCTCCTCGTCGGCGGATTGAGAGGATTTGTGTGCAGCCATCGCCCGGATGATGTCGTCCTGCGTCCACGGCGAACCATTGTTCGCCACGTTGTCATAGTTGAGCAGGGCGGCAACCGACGCCGCCCAGCACCAGTCGGAATTCTTCTGAGTTGCCACATCCGGCTGGCGGATCAGCGAAATGAAAAACTCGTTTGGCCCCTTTCGTTCGCTCGTCGTCGTCTCGGGATTCACCGGTACGTCCGGCTGATAACCCGGAAGAATCTGAGTCGGCGCCGCGTTCGGCGAAGTATGGCAACCGCTAATCGCAAATACCACAAACACAATGCTCCAGGTCCGTAAGTCTCCAGTGCGCTTCGTCACCATGAGAGTAACCTCCGCGTGGCGAGATCAAAACGTGAATCGATTCTGAATAGGCGGCTCGACATAACTCGCTATCCAACTCCGAACATCGTTTCCCACACACTCTGAACGGGATCGAACCGCATACCGAGCAGATACGTCGTCAGACCGATAATCAGCAGATAATTCGCCAGGAACACCAGTGTCGTCATCTGCAAATACATCCGGGCGTCGCCGGTGAGCCAATTGATGATCGTGCCCGGCTGCTCGTCGAGGATGACGCGGATGCCGTCATCATGCCGCATCTTGTGCAAGTACTGCACGTACCCTCGATCGTGGTATGGCAGCCAAAGCGGCAAACAGATCAATTGCTGTTTCCCATTGATGAACTCGGGCGCCAGTGCATCGAGATTTGATTGGTCGCTTCCCTCCTGCTTGTCTTTGGCTTCCCCAGCCAGCTCACGGTCAGCTGCCATGACGGCGTCGGCCATCGTTGTATCCCCGTTTGCACGAATCTCTTTCGCCCGCTCCTCGTCAGCGAGCGCCTGCGTCGTCAGCCACTGTGTCGGGTTGAAGTGATAGACGCAGTATCCGCGCAGCAACAAAAACGCACAAATGGAAAGAACCAGCCCGGCGAAAGTGGACCAGATTCGTTTTCGTAATGGCTTGCTCAGGTGTTCGTCGTGGTTCTCGTCTAACCGGCTGGATTTCTTGCGCTTTTCGTGGCCCAATTCAAACAAAAGAATCCCCAGCAGCGACGCCAGACCAATCACAATGTCTCGCCAGCTCTTGGGGAACAAGAGCGTCGTCCCGCTGTAGGTCGTCATGACCAGAGAAATGAGATAGGTGGTAAAACCCGCCAGCCCCGCTCTTACCGCGAACTTTTTACGCTCGGGAGTGATCTTGGCCCAGAGTTTGGCCGCCGCGCTCGCGGAAGTCGTCGGTGGTTTGGAATTGTTTGATTCCGCCTCGCTCACGTTGAAGCCAGCCCCCCTCATTGATTGGCACCGTCCGCTTGGTCGGGCGGGATTTTAAATGTCTGATTGGGTTGCCGCGGAGTAATCTGATCGACGACCTTCAAGCCAGTGTGCGCGTGATTCCACACCACAATATCGTATGTGATTGTATCCACCTCCTTTGTGCCATCATCGTGGACCCGGTACTGCATCAGCCGCACGCTCAGGTCCTGATCTCTCTGATCCGTCGGATCAGGACGGAAGGTCTCTGGATACTCCGCCCACACCTGATCCGGAATCAGGTAATAGGGCCCGTGTGCGCCTGGGGCTGGGGTGAAACTGACAGGAAACGTGCTGCTGCCGTAATGTCCGGCGCAGCCTACCTCAATCACGAGAGCAAGTCCCGTTATGAATACACGCGTAACTAAGCCAGCATCAAAGCGACTAGATTGGCCCACCCGCGGCATCTCTAACTCCATCCAAATGTCCAAAACAAGAAGACGACGCACAAACACTGTATTGCACACCCAAATGTACACAACCGTAAGCAAAAGTGGACCGAAACGCAACAATTATTTAGCCTGGCAACAAGGTTGGCTATCTGGCACACGCCTTACCTTCCAAGGCGCGGGCGATATTGGCGAAAGCTCAACGGGCAGCCCGGTGCTGCCGGGGATCGTAGCCGGAGTGATCTTCAAAGATAGAACGACACTCGCTGCTTAAACTGCTGCGGCCATCCACTACTTTTGGGAATAGCTCCCGGGCTCTTCCGGAATAGGCGCAAGGCGGGGATCTGTGATTTTCCCATTGGATCATATTTGCTTCGCCCGTCTCGATTCAGTCATAGTCGGCGCACTGGTCACTAATTACTGAAGGGCGCCGAATCCACTTTCGACGCGGACAGATTCTGCGAACGTCGTTGCCTCGGCTGAAAACCCGGCGGTCGGAACGGCGGTCCTCTCCTGATACCGCACGTGTATTAAGAGTGCGGATGATGGCAGCGCCGTGGGACTCAAATGCCAGGGATTGATCGAGAGCAGCTTCGGCACGTGGCTCAGCACGGAAGACCTGCTCAATAAAGGGAAACAAACAAGGTCCATCCGCGTCGTTATTGAAGGGAAACAGTATCACCCTCCAAGACAGGAAGGAGAGCGCCTACCAACTGCTGGAGAGCATCGCGCCCGAAACGATTTTTAGTCCGCTAGCGAGGAGCGGATCGCGCAATCGCTATTGCTTCGGGAAGGTCTTGACGAGGGGGTTCGCCTCGACCTCTCCGCGAACGTTTCCAGCGGATTTTGGGTTGAAGAGCCGGTCTCCGATCGGCATGCGTGCGTTGGTGAAGCGATGCTGGCGGTCGATCCCCTTTGCGGCCAGGGGGTAACATTGGCGATTGCTTCGGGAATTCAGGCCGCAACGGTGGTTCACACCATCCTTTCGTCGCCGGCGCCGACTGGCAGCGATGCAGCGGCAGCGATGGAGTTTTACCGGGAACGGCTGGCTGAAGCCGCCAAACGCCAATTGCTGATTTCGGCCGGACAGTATGCGCGCCAGGCGGCAATCACGCCCAACGTGTTTTGGTCGGCTCGGGCGGAGGGTGCGGGTGTGGTTGATAAAGACGCGAGTTCGAGGGCGGTTATTATGGACGCGATAGCGGTGGATCTTCGCGTGATATTGGCGGCGGATGTGTCGTTTCAGCGCGTACCGGGGATTCGCGACGATATTGTGACGTGGATGACCGCAGTGGCGCACCCAGGGCTGGATCGGCCGATTGTCTACTTTAACGGGATCGAACTTGCGTCCGTGCTGGAAGCAGTTCGGTCTTTGCCGGAGCCGCGCACGATACGAGCCATTTTGCACGCCTGGTCGTCGAAAGTTACCGGCGCGTCGGCGCATCGGTTGCTGGGATGGTTGCTACAGCGACAACTGCTCGTGGCGGCTTGAGCGGGGATCAGGGTTCCCTGGTTTCTTTAGGGGTGCAACTGGTGACTTAAGGATTGGCATTGGCTACGGAACAGGAAATTCTCGCTCTAAAGCGGCAATACTCACGACAGTTGCTGGCGATACCTGGGGTGCACGGTGTGGGCGTGGAGAGCGACGGCGCCGGCGGTGTTTTGCTGGCTATACATGTCGATGACACGAGCCTCCAGGTAGCTCACGCTTTTCCTGAGGAATTGCGGAATCATTCTGTAAAAATCATACCCGGCCGACCGTTTACCAAGCAAACGCCGTAGATCCCGTGAGTCGAACTATTTGCGTGCCAATCAGTAATCCTCTTGTATTGGCGCTGCACTATTACCCCCGAGTTGAGAACCCGACAGGTAGCGTCGCGGATTAATCGAAGCGATGTAAACCCAGTGGTGTTTGGAATTTAAGCAACTACTACTTTTTCTCTATTCATCGATTATGCTGGACCGAAAACTTCAGACTTAAAGAACAAGATTATCGTGGCATAATAGGTTACTCGAAAATTCGGAGTTGCTATCAACTGAAGAGCCACGATTGCTGTCAAACCTTTCAGCGTTGAGAGCGCGAGAAAGAAGGTAACCCATGGCTAAACAATGCCATTATTGTTGTGACGACATTCCGGACAACGCGCTCATTTGTAAGAGCTGCTTGGAGCCACAATCCCTGTGGAGGCGAGGGGTGCGATTCGTTTCTTCAGCGATGGCTTCCGTGGTTGCAATCGGCTCTTTGGGAATCGCCTTTATGCAATACGTCCAGGCAATAGAAGCACAAAAGGCGGCAGCAGCGGCCGTAAAAGCGGAAAGTACCCAGGAGCAAGCATCCAATGACGCGATGCAGCGGGTCCTTCCCTACGTAAGCACTGCTAATCGACAGAAATTGTTGGCAACTGTTCCAAAAGATTCGACCGTCTCCTCGCTGGAGAATCAGGTGCAAACGAATCCCGGGAATGTCAGTTATCGAAAGCAGCTCTTACTGCGTCGAACATTTGAAACAGGTGAAACCACAGGGAACTGATCTAATCAACAGAACTCTTTGGTTTCGTCGGGCAGTCATCCGACCCGTCAAACGAATTCAGAAAAAGTGGCGACGATCGAAGAGATTCCGAGACGTGATTGCCGCAAACGATATAATGGAGTGTTTGTCGTAAGATAGCAGAGCGAAGCTCTGGCAGATGCACACTCGCAGGGAGACAGCCCGATATGCTGCGGTGGATTGCGACAGCTCGAGGTTCCTGTACTGACTGGCGTTGCTGCAATTGGCACGTTTGGTCGCGGTGCTGTTCTGCATTCGTCGAATGCCTTCGGCGCGCTAACGCTCAGGCCAGTAGGCGCCCGCGTTCAGTGTTAATGGGTACATGACAGTGTGGAGCGGCGTTGGTCGGCCTCGGCATCGTCCGCTAGCAAATAAATGAAGCGTTGGTTATCGTTTTGAACCGAGCAAGGAGCCGGAAAGCCCTTGATCTTGGATGGGAGTTCCTGGTTTGGATACCGAATTCTAAAATTTCCGTGAATCACTTCGCGGATGAGCAAGCTGGGTACACATGCAAGAAGATTATCAGGCCAAAGTCGGTGCGCGGCTGAACGCACTCGTAGTTCGAGTGAGCCGACCCAACATTCTTCTGGTGGGAAAGACTGGCGTTGGAAAAAGCACTCTAGCTAATCAAGTTTTTCGGAAGGATGTATTCACGGCAAGGACGGGCCGACCGGTTACGAAGGACATCGGTTTTCATGATTCGCCCGACACGGGAGTAGGAATTTACGACTCGAGAGGAGCCGAGACCGGCCGCGAAGCCGCATTTTTCGAGGAAGTGGTCGCCTTTTCGAGAAAGGTGAATGGCCTGAACGGTGCTGCCTCAGTGCATCTGGCTTGGCATTGCGTGGCCGCGCCGTCTGAGCGTTTACTGGACTTTGACCTTAAAACAGTGGTTTCGCTGCGCCAAATCGGGGTTCCAGCCAGGACCCCCGCGGATTCGCCGGTGGCAACACGAATCTGCAGCGATACGTGAACAATGATCCCGTGAATCTGATTGATTCGCGCGGCCTATCACCCAAAGACAGATCGGGCGGCGGTCCCGGTGGCCCCGGCAACGGGGGCCCCGGAAGTAGCGGGCCGGATAGTTCAGGAAGCAACAGTAACAGTGGTGGCCGCAACAGGGGCGGCACACTTTGAGGCGTTGTCACATTTCCGGCGTTTCCATAGTCGTCATTGGTCTGCCTTTTCCTTTTGCAGATTTTCCAAGAGCCTTACGGTATCTGGGGAAAGTGGCCGGGCGGGTAATGCGGAAATGGCCGATTGGATGGCTTGCTCCGCCGCCAGGACAGAACAATACACTGAATCGATCGTGGGCCAGCCCACCGCGATCATACGCTGTTTCAGCCGGTTCAAACCGTCACGATGTCTCGACAACAGCATCACCAACCGGTCGCGTTGCTGCGGCGTCAACTTCGTACTGTCCATCCTCTAAACGTAGACAGGGGAACGTGGTCCGCCAATTTGCAGGCCTAAATTTGATGGGTGATAAATCAACAAACAAACAGCCGTAGCCGATTAAACGATCGGTCGAAGATGAATGACACCTGTTGCTGCGATTGAATGAAGCCTCGTGTGATAGGCCCAAAATATCGTATTCGTTCCGCGAACCGCGTTCCGCCCTAAGGAACGCGGTTCGCGGAACGAATACTATCCAACCGAGGCGCAGCCCGATCTTGCCTTCATGATCTTCAAGGGCTACGCATCGGAATCAGGAGAATGGCGGCCGTGAGAATTTCAGTTCGTCTCGCTCACGCTTGGAGGGAACGAGTTCCCAACTGCCGGTGCCGCTGATCGCCTTGACGATCCGCCGGCCGCGGGCGTCATAGGTCAACATATTGAAGACCTTTAAAGCGCTCACGTCCCGGTTTCATTCCCCTCCACAGCCTCCCTGTAAAGCGCTCACGTCCCGGTTGCATTGCCCCGGCTGCATTGCTGAGTCGTCATCCGCTTCGGCCCATTCCGCACTCGGGGCATCGATCCGGACTGCCACGGAGATCGTAACCACATCGCACACAAAGACCGAGGCGTGCTCGACGTCGCCGATATAGAATGTGCAGCAGGACTAAAACGAGCGGCATTGAGCACAGGATCGTCGGAAGCCAGATTGGAAAATAAACCGCGAAAAGCGCTGTTTCGCTTGTCGGAGCGAACGACCCAACCCTGAGTATTGCGAAGCCCCAGCGATTCCACCAAGGGACTCCACTATACGAGCGGCTGGGGGGAAGCACTTCATCTTCTGGCCCACCAAGTCCCTGATGAAATTCCCATTGGGGTTCGCCTTGAATCCATACCGTGGGCGACAAATCCCACCATCGCTTCAATGTCACCGATATCTCTCCCTGCCCGAATTCAAGCATCAGGCTCGACACGATCCATACGTCGGTCCTTGTCCTCGGTTCGCCCACGAAGATGCTAATCGACCGTCGATGTGTGCAAATCCACGCGCATACCAAGAGGACGCATAATGCGAAACTCGCAATCATTAAAAATCGAAGAAGTATCATTCGCATATGATGCATCACATGCTTAATTGTGTAACACACAAATACCCTATTTGCAGAAATATGCGTCAATCAATTTTACTTCCTGTTCACATTTAGGGCTGTAACATTGGCCAGAGTCATTCACATCCCTGGCACATTGGCATAGAGTTGCATCACATTGCGCCTTGGGAGCCTTTGGTGGCGGGCCGTAACATGCGTCGTGCTCCTGGCAGCACTTGTCCAAGGCATCAATTGGTTTGGGGGAACCTGGGGCCTGACCCTCTCCACAATAGCATCCGTATTGCCCTATTCGTCCCTTTCCCGCCTTCCATGGTGTCGGACAGTTTCCATCGTTAGCATCTAACTTCGAGCACAGACCTTCAGGATCAGTCATCATAATCGGTGAGCTTTGGAGGAAGTGATACAAGTTGTTCTCTCTGTTACTTCTGATGGGGTCCTGTTGCATCCATCGTCCAAGTACCGGCTGCAGATACCGGTGGCGCACATACACCAACCCGCTCTCCTCATCCTGCATCAGCCCCTGATGCCCGAACTCGCACAGGCCATACGGCTCAATGCCGCCGCCCAACACGTTGTCAAAACGCTGGCTGGCCAGAATCGGCGTGTAGCACAGCGGATCATTGGACCCGCCGCTGGTGTACACCTGCCGCTGGCCATAAGGCGTGTACTGGTAGCGCTCCATCAGCATGCCGGCGTTGTTGACCAGACCCAGCACGTTCCAGTTGGCATCCTGACACGCCCAGTACGAGGCCACGGCGTTGTACTCGCCATAATTGATGCTCACCTGGATCAGATCATCGATGTAACTGAGGCCCCAAACCATCTGCTTGATCCATTGGTTGGAACCATTGCGCTCCTCGACCACTGAATCTCCGTCGAGATAGTAATTGTACGTGCAATCCCAAGGCCCGGTGCCGTTGATCGCCTTGATGATCCGTCGGCCTCTGGCATCGTAGCTCATTGTACTGGAGACCTGCCCGCTGTGCAGCGTGCCGCTGCTGTCGCGGTAGCCGTGGGCCACGGTCTTGAGGCGATTCCAGGCATCGTAGGTATAGACCTGTACGCCGTCATAGGTGAGGTTGCCGTTCTGGTCGTTGGTGAGGGTGTCATCGGCGTAGCCGCTGGAATCGACGCCAAAGGATTCATCGGCCGCAGTGATGTCATACGCACTGGTCGCGCTGTCCCACGTATTGAGGGTAAAGCGGGTCACAAGGCCAGCATACCCTCCGACGGTTGGCTGGAGGCCGATCAATCCGCCCGAGCCGCCGGAATAAGCCGTCGTCGAGAGCACGGGCGAAGACGCCACCGCTGCCCAGGCCGAGGCGCTGGGGACCGTGCCGGGATTTTCCGCCAATTGCCAGGCGGTGAGGGTGGTGCCATCGTATTGCACACGTGTCCAGAGCACTTGGCTGCCAGTCATGGTGAAGCTGGGCGAATTGCCCCAGCCGTAGTATTGCGAAGCGATCGGCGTGGTGTTCAGCCCAATCCACATCGTGCTGTAATGCATCAGATCCGTGCCGTTGAAGGACAGGCCGACCCAGGCGGGCAGGTAGCTGAATTGGATGCCTGCATTGCAATCGTGGCCTGGAATTTCTGGACGTGAGTGTTCTTGAGGTAAATTGGAAATGTATTTTGCTGATACACATTGGCCTGATAGAGACCGCCGCCCGAAGCGCATTGGAAATACGTGGATAACCAGCGTCCAGATAGATCGATCGGTGGGGTTGCGTCGGACGCCGACATCTGCATGAACTGCACGCCGGCAAGATTGCTGAAGACGCCGACTCTGCCTGAAGGAGCCCAACTGGCATCATGCCCTCAGAAATCGCACTTTCGATTTCGCCGTGAGTCTTCACTAGAGAAAAAATAGCATACCGAATGTCTCAGCGATCTGTCTGATTTGCCGATAGGAAGGCATACGATGTGACGAGAGCGGAGCCTTAAACAAACCAGCCCCGCCAAAATATTATCGGTCTCGGATGACTAAATAAAGGGTAATCCGGCTAACAGCCGGGACACCAGTTAATGAGTAAGCCGACGCAATTGAACACCGCTGGTGTTCGGTTACGTCGGCTTTTTTTGTTTCTTCGAAGCAGTGTTTTGCAAGGAGATGCGCGACATCGATGAGCATAACAGGCCGAATCGTGCAGACGCCGCGTCGCTGGGTTTATCGCGGCCGAAGTCGTTAACAAATGAGGCGGTATTTGTGGCCAAACGTAGCACGCATGCACGGATCGACACTTTATAACGATCTATCCAAGAGAGCCGGTCAACCAATTCAAGGAGTACAAATGCCCACTACAGAACATAATGACCAACCCGAGTGCCTCCTCCATCCCGTGCGAGAGCGACTGTTGATTCTCGATTCCCAACTCTGCGTCAAAGCCGCAAGCAAGTCGTTCTACGGTGCTTTTAAGGTTGGACCGAACCAGACGCTTGGGAAAAAGCTCGCCGATCTTGGCAACGGCCAGTGGAACATCCCGGCCCTGCTGGCGCTCTTGAATGAACTTCCGAAGATGGACGGCGAGTTTGATGATGTTGAGGTGGAACATGATTTCCCGGAGCTCGGGCGCAGGACGATGCTCGTCAGCGCGCGGCGGATAGCTGGTGCCGACGTCCAAAGTGGAATGATCCAGCTCTCCATCCTGGATACGACCGGGCAAAAGGGTAGCGAAGCAAAATGCGGCGAACTGCTCGCTCGGTTCCGCACGACTCTGGCGAGCATCGGCGACGCCGTCATTGTCACCGACCCCGAAAGCCGTATCACATTCATGAACCCCGTCGCCGAAAAGCTCACGGGATGGAGTCAAAACGATGCATTGCAAAAACCACTAACCGACATCTTTAAGATCGTGGACGAGCAATCCTCTAAGGCGGTGGAGAATCCCGTCGCAAGAGCGATTCGCGAGGGGGCGATCATCGGTCTGGCGAACCATACGGTCCTCATCGCGCGGGATGGCAGCAAACGGCCGATCGATGACAGCGCCGCTCCAATCCTTGACGCCGCCGGGCACATTGGCGGAGTCGTGCTGGTTTTTCATGACATTAGCAATCGGCGGAAGGCTGAACATGAAACGGAGATTTCGGAAGTCCGCTACAGGCGGCTGTTCGAGGCGGCACACGATGGCATCCTCATCCTTAATGCCGAGACAGCCAAGGTGCTTGATGTCAATCGTTTCATGACTGAGCTGCTTGGCTTTCCCCGCGAATATTTTATGGGAAAGGAGCTATGGGAGATTGGCGTCTTCAAGGATGCTGAAAGCTCCAAGAGCGCGATGACCACGCTGCAGGAACTTGGCACGATTCGCTACGAGGATCTTCCGCTCA
>Ga0182024_10005568_pt1 | contig 28182 bp, 22 predicted proteins | sample P32metaG_FD_120480 | JGI IMG/M metagenome (GOLD analysis project Ga0182024, IMG submission 120480) | Permafrost microbial communities from Stordalen Mire, Sweden - P3-2 metaG (Illumina Assembly) | ecosystem: Environmental > Terrestrial > Soil > Wetlands > Permafrost | place: Sweden: Stordalen...
CCGCCGGCACAAGCATCGATAGCCGGTGCGATACGCAAATGATGGTTCGTCCGCGCCCGATGCGTTGGAGATTGGCGTTGATGATGGCTTCGCTCTCGGCGTCGAGCGCGCTAGTGGCTTCATCGAGCACGAGAACGGGAGGATCGATCAGGAGGGCCCGCGCGATCGCGAGACGCTGTCTTTGACCTCCTGAAAGATTTACCGCCGATTCCTCGAGCACCGTATCGTAGCCTTTGGTCAGCCGCTCGATAAATTCCTCAGCGCCAGCCATTTGAGCGGCACGAACGATCTCCGAAAAGGACGCGCCGGGCTTTGCGATAGCGATATTTTCCCGGATCGTGCCACTGAACAGGAAATTCTCCTGTGCGACGATTCCAATGCTGGTGCGGAGATGATTCAAATCGATTTCGCGAAGATCCATCGCGTCGATCTTGATAATGCCTTCATAAGCGGGATGCAGCCCCTGCAACAGCCGCGTAATCGTCGTTTTGCCGGAGCCGCTTCGGCCCATAACGCCGAACATGGACCCTTGAGGAATCGCAAACGACACTTCGTTCAGGGCATAAGCGGCGCCGGCCGAATAGCGGAAGCGGACATCTTGAAAGGAAATCTGGCCTTGGATCGGCGAACGAAGCCCGGTACCCGCGCGCACCTGCTCAGCCGGCTCATTCATGATGGTGCCGACTTCTTCCACGGCGCCGCGTATCTCGGCGAAATCTTGCATCATTCTCGCAAATTGGACGAGGGGGGCGGCGAGGCGCATCGATAGCATGGCAAAGGCGATGAGCGCTCCCGGCTCCATGGAGCCGGGCGACTTTAAAATGAGAAACGCACCAATGAGGAATGAGCCCGAATAGATTGCTCGTTCAAAAGGCAGGCTCAGAGTCTGCGGATAGTTCGACGCGAGACCAAACGCATGTCGGGCGCTGAGTGCTTCGGCGACGAGACGGTCCCACTCTTGGCGCCGCCGACCTTCCAGCGCCATCGACTTGATCGTGCGCATTCCATAGATGCTCTCGACCAGATGAGCGTTTTTTGCCTGCTCGGCAAAAACGACTTTGGTGTAGAGGCGGCCCAGCGGCCCGATGAAAATCCAAACGACGACGAATATGACGCCCGTCAGGGCAAATACCATGAGCGATAAGCGCCAGTCTAAAATCAACAAGGCCGGCACGAGGCCCAAAAGAGGAATGCCGTCAAGAAATACGCCAAACAATTGGCCGGTAAGAAAATGACGAATCTGCCAGATCTTACCGAGCTTGCTCATAATCGTGCCGGTCGCGTTTTTCTCGAAATATTGCATCGGCAGACGCATCATTCTCTCGACAATGTAGAGATTCAGGCGGCCGTCGATGCGTGTGGTTGTCACCTCCATGAGGATTCGCCGGAAGTAGCCGAGCGCTGTCTCGAAGATGATCATTAACACGATAGCGGCAGTCATTACTTCGAGCGTGGAAAGCGAGCGATTGACCAAAACACGATCGATCACGATCATGAGAATGAACGCCGGGGCGATGGCAAAAATTGTGCTGACGAAGGCCGCGACTCCGATGTTAACGAACAGGCGCTTTTCCCGCATAACCTGGCCAAAGAGCCAAGTCAAACCGAAGGGCTGATTCTCGTCGGTAATCGAGTAACGCCGCTTAATCAAAATGATTTCGCCGCTCCAAACGGCTTCCAATTGCGTTTGATCGACCCCGACCAACGCGTCCGGCGGGGCCAGGGGATCCCGCATCAGCGCGATCAATCCCGACTGGGGATCGTCGCGGAGCGCCACGAGGATGAACGCTCCTCCATCCCGAAGTCGTAAAATGGCAGGAAGCGCGTCGCGGATGCGGGGAAGGTCCTGCCATTTGGCGTTCAATCGATGGCCTTCGAGGCCCAGATCACGCGCAATGGCGATCAAAGCCTCGGTCGACGGTTCCGCTCGGGAAAAAGCGTAAGATCGATGCAGTTGGGAGACGGTGGTCTCGATCCCATGACCGCCGGCCACGACGACAAGGGCATGGAGAATGCTGTTTTCGGGTGTCTCCTCACCGCGGTCATCTTGATGAAGCGATGGATGCATCGACAACCTGACGGAAATTTGAGGGGACTATATATCAAACTGGGTCCTCGCCCAAAAGGGACGACAATTCAACTTCCAACAGCCGGTATTTTGCGATATTCGTGATCGATGCAGGTTGTTCAGGGACCAGTCATCCATTTATATTGTATCTGTTGGAACGAAGGACGGATGATCCCGCATTTTCTGCGGCACTATCGGCATTTGGCGACCCATATTTTTGCGTTTGACAACGGCTCGACCGACGACACCTTGCCGCTCCTCGCCCGAGAAAAAGATTGGGTCACGACCGTGCCGTTCGATCCGCCCGGCGATTCAATCGTCGACGAAGCCCGTGAATTGTTCGAGACAGCATGGCAGACCAGTCGGGGAAAGGCAGACTGGGTCATCATCGTCGACATGGACGAACATCTCTATCATCCGAACCTAATTGGTTATCTGCGATATTGCGCGAGTCAAGGAATCACCGCGATTACGGCGATCGGCTACGAGATGAGTTCCGAGGTCTTCCCTACCGGAGACATTCCACTTTGGCGGGAAATCACCTCTGGTTGTCGATTCGCGAGAGATTTCGATAAGCTTTCCATTTTCGATCCGAATGCGGTCGACAGCATCAATTACGCCGTGGGACGCCACGCCGCTTCTCCTGAAGGTCGGGTGGTTTATCCGGAAAGACCCGAGATCAAACTCTTGCACTACAAGAAGTTAAGTCTGGACTATCTCACGACCCGATGGGGGGAACTGCGCGGCAAGCTTCGAGCCGGTGATATCGAAAATGGGTGGGGTTCGCACTATCTGGCGGCGCCGGCGGCAATTCAGGAAGATTTCGCGTGGAATCGGAAAATGGCCCGTACCGTCCCAGGACTTAGCGCGAAGAATGACGATGTCCGCCGCGTCGACCTGCATCTGGATGTTGGGGGACAAAGGGTCGAACCGGAATTTATTCACGGCCCGATTCATGGATTTCGAGTCGCCGCCGAACCATCACCGATATGGATTGTATCCGAGCCGTTGGATTCGAAGCATTTCATGGTTGGCGTGCCAATCCAACGAATGACTCTTCGTGACGGCGTCGAGGACCATGACATTCCGCTCGATTCTCCTATTTTGGGAAGCGGTTGGTGGCACCCTACGCGGGCTATCGATCGAACTTTGCGATGGACGGATGGGCGCGCCGTTGTCTATTTGCCGAAAGTGAGCGCGGCCTCGCCCCTGCTGGAGATCGAATTGGCCGATCGTATGATCCGAGCTTGGGGCTGACCGGCAAATAGCACCCCCGCCTTTCGCTTTTGGCGCCATAGTGGCTTATCGTTGGCAATGGCGTTCCCCGGAATTGCTGGCTTGACCGACATAGGTCCAAATTGAATGCGGAGCAGAACTCGTGGCGTATATTCCCTGCTTTGAGCAGATTAAGCAGCTAGCGGAAATAACAGTTTTCAAAGACGAACTCCGCGTCAGCCTCTCTTATGAAAATTTCAGCGAACTCATCAAGAAGTTCATTGCCTGCGTTCCCTTCGACGAAGAGTGGTACCTCGAAATGAATCCCGATATCAAAACCGCGATTGACGAAGGCCTTATTGAGACGGCCGCCGAGCACTACGTCGAAAGCGGCTATTTCGAGGGACGGCTTCCCTATGCTCCCGACGTGAACGAGGAATGGTATGTTCAGGAATACCCGGACGTCGCTGAGATCCTCGATCGCGGTGAAGAGGAGAGTCCGTCGCATCATTTTATAAATCGAGGGTACCGGGAAGGCCGGCTACCGGCGCCGTTGGACGATTAGTCTAGGGCGGAAAAGACGGCGAATTCGGTTTGAAAACTAGAGGCGTTTTTCCAAACTCTTTGTCAATGCGAGCGCTATCCGCGTAATCGATTCCTCCGATAAGTCGGGAGCCATCGGCAACCCTAGGATACATGGCGCTAGCGCCTTTGTAACGCTCAGATCGTCCTGCGCCGAGGCGGCGTAATAGGTTTGGTCCTGCAATCCGGTGCCATACCAAAGGCGCCAGCCAATATGATTTTCGGTAAGCTCATTTTCAACCAGCTCTGCCTCCGCGGTATCGCGACAGCGCCAGAGCGCATAGCTCAAGCCGATATCCGGCGATCCGATAAACCGATCGGCGAGTTCGGCTTCCGTCATCTTTCGCCGATATATGTCGATCACCGAATGGAGCTTGGCCCGCTGTTCACGCCACTGATCGAGTTCCGCGAGTCCCACCATCGCATGATATTCGCTCATTTTCCCGTTAATGCTCGCCATCCGAGAATCGCGTGTTGTGCTGAAGCCGAAATTTAGGGCCTGGACGACCCGAGCGATGAAATCGATGTCCGTTGACACGACGCCGCCGCCCTCGCCGGTGCCAAACCCCTTTGTGGCATGAAAGCTGATAGCGACGGGAACAGGGCCGAGAAACTCATCGGGAGCATCCGCGATACTGTCGAAGCTTGCGGCGCCATCGATCACGACCGGAATCCGAGTTTCTTGGAAAAAATCGACCCATGATTGCTGCGGCACTGCTCGACCGAAGGGTGCAACCGGGATCACGACACCGATCCTACCGAGTTCGGGGTGGCGAATGAGACGCTCGGGATCGAGCATCCATGAAACGGCATCGATGTCGGCCAAATAGGGAATATAACCGCACTGCTCGGCTGCCGCGGCCGTCGCAACAAAGGTAAAAGCGGGTATGATCGCCAACGGGCGGTTTGCCGAAGCTCGACCCGCCGCCGCCAGAATGGCGCCGACAATTGCGGAAGTGCCCGAACTCGCGCAGGCCAAGGCTCCTTGGGGCATCCGCAGATGGCTGGTGAGCCGTCCCTCCAATTCCCGGAGCAGCGGGCCGTGATTGCTGTAGACACGGGTCGCGTCCAGGCGTCTCAAGTACGGGATGATTTGATTGGCGCGCGGCATTTTGGGTCTTAAGACGGGAATCGCTTCCGGCTTGTCAAAGGACCGCGCCGGGTCGGTCGGAAAATTCGATTGTTCAAGCTTGAATGCGAAGGCGGTGTATTCGCAAAGCCCATAATCGGCGCGCAGCCTCAGGTGGCGTCCCGCGAAACGGTGCAACAGCCGAGCAGTGTCGTCCATCGATACGTGGAAACGATCGTCGCGCTCCAGATCGACAATTTTCGACATGACATTGAAGGCAAGACCTTGCCGCACGACCGGCCACAGCCGTTCGATCGTCGCGGCCAGAAAATTCCACATTTGTTCGTAACGGAGTTCGAATTTTAACGTAAACACGCCGTTCGCGACCAAATAGTCGCAAGCGATCGAGCCGACATCGGCATCGGGCGAGGTGACGTCGATCTCGATGAAGGTCGCAGTAGGAAATTTTGCCCTTGCCAGCGCAAGCGCGGGCGCGGAACGGTCGGCACCGATATAGGTGATGTCCTCGAGGCCACGCCGGTGAATGTGCGCCAACAATTCCCCCGTGCCGCAGCCAAGGTCGCAGAGCACGATCGGTTTTCCCGCGCGGCTTTCGAGGAGGTCGAGCATGATATCGAATCGCGTCCGCCGGTCCGATTCGCAAGCGCTGAAAGCCCCCTGCGCCGTGTCGCCAAATTCTCGGATACGATCGTCGAAGTGTCGAAGGAGGATGTCCTCCGGTCGGCTCGTTCCGTTGGACTCGTTGTTAGACAAACAAGCAACCTATTCGAAACGGAGAAGGCATGCGTGATTTCCGCATTGCAAACGCCTTTTATGTCCCGTCGCGGAGAGTTCGCGGAACGTTCACTCGAGACAGAGGACCCTTCTCGGAAAGATTATCCAATCGATCGCCAAATTGACCGGAAGTCATCCCACCAGCGCTCCCGCGCAAATGCTCGGTCGAATCGCGAGCCGGACAAGGCTAGCGCCAATATGGCAGGCGGTGACTTTGGTCGATTCTTGCCAGGCCATATATGATAGAAATTGCGGTCTCTGGCTTGGGCAACTCAACCGGAGTTGATGAATATGCATCTCGGGCGCACCTCTGCCGCGGCGGCGGCGCTGGTCCTGGTCCAAATACTCACGCTCGGATCGGTACGCTCTCAATCCCTTGAGGAAGCGTTGGACGAAGCCTATACGAACAACCCGCAACTATTGGCGGAACGGGCGCACCTTCGTAGCACCGACGAAGATGTGCCGATAGCCCTGGCCAACTGGCGTCCCGTCGTTCAACTGAACGCCGGCGCCGGCTATCAGCACATCTCCACGCCGGTCGATACCTTGCCGGGCGATTTAAAGTTGCTGGTGTCCCAAGGCGACCAGGAAGCCTTGGCCAATAATTTGGGCATCAGCATATCGCAGCCGATCTACCGAGGCGGTCGAACCATCGGTCAGACCGCACAAGCGGAGGCGGCGATCGCGTCGGAGCGCGCGCATTTGATCTCGGTGGAGGAAGCAGTCTTCTTCGCGGTGGTGCAAGCGTACCTGGACTGCGTTCGCGATCAGTTACTGGTCGATCTCGCCGGCGAAAACGAACGTGCCATGAGTGCGTTGCTAAAGGCGATCCAAGCGCAGGCGCGTATAGGGACGTTAACCCAAACCGACTTGGCGCAAGCCGAAGCTCAGTACAACGCGGCCGTCGGCTCCCGCCACCAGGTCGAGGGCGCCCTGAAGGCGAGCCGGAACAATTTTCAGCGCGCGGTGGGACGCGTACCAGCGAAGCTTTCCGCGCCGAACCTCCGTCCCGCGATCCCGAAAACGCGTGAGTCCGCGCTGGAATTGACGGCAAGAAATAATCCAGGGGTCATAGCGGCCGCCTTTGCCGAACAGGCTGGTGCGAAGGCCATCGAGGTCGTACGGGGTCAATTGCTCCCGACCGTTTCCGTTGTGGGAGACTACAATAGCAGTTCGGAAGTATTGGTCCATGGAACCGGCAAACTGACCACCCTCGATCGGTCGCTGATGGCGCAGTTGAGCATGCCTCTTTACGAAGGAGGGGCGGTCTACGCGCAAACGCGTCAAGCGGAAGAAAACCTCGGTCAACTTAAACATCAGACGGACGACGCGCGCAGTGCCGCGGTTCAGGCGGCGGCCCAGGCATGGGATGGCATGGAGGCAACGAGGACGATCCGGAACGATTTGAGCGAAACGATCAAGTCGGCGCAGAAAGCCTTTACCGGCATGCAATACGAGCAGCGGGTGGGCGCGCGGTCGATCACGGACGTTCTCGCCACGGGGCAGTCGCTATACGCCTACCAGGGCAATCAAGCCAATGCGGAACATGATTTCGTGCTCGCGCAATTCAATCTGGCGGAGCAGCTCGGAAATCTGACGGCGGCGAATTTGAAGCTGAAGGTGCCCCTCTATGATGTCGATCGCCATTACCAGGAGGTCCGCGAGAAATGGTTCGGCTTTGGATCGGGCAAGGAATAGGACGTGAGGGTCGCTCCCACGATGGGCTCCGAAGCTCCAGATCGACGTGTTGCCACGCCGCGCCCTTACGCTGACCCGATCTACGCGGCCGCTTTTGGCGTCAACTCCCTGTGGGTTCCGGAGTGGGGAACGCCGGTCTTGGTGCGCCCGATTCCGGAGACGTCGGATTTTGACGCCATCGGATGTTACCCGCTCGCGGCGCTCGACCCGGAAGCCAATATCAAAGGTGGGCTCGCGCGTCTCGGACAAGCCGGGCTGGTCAGCGTTGTTCTCGTTCCCGATCCGCTGCACTCCCCGGCGTTACCCGTTTTGGAGGCCGGGTTCCCGATTTGCCGGCCGTATAAAACGCATTTCATCCTCGATCGCAGCCTCCCGCGGCGGAAGCTGTCGGTCAGTCATGCCCACAATATCCGGCTGGCGAAACGAGCCTGCGAGGTTGTGGCAATGCCTCTCCAGACGATATTGGGAGAATGGATCGATCTCTACCGCAATCTGGTGCGGCGGCAAGGTATCGTCGGGTTAGCCAATTTCTCCGACGGTTATTTCGAAACGTTGACTCGGTTAGAGGGACTGACAACGTTTGTCGCATTGCAGGACGGTGAGCCGGTGGCGGCCTCCCTTTGGGTACGCTATGGGGATTCGGTCTACTATCACCTCACCGCGTCTTCGGAAAAGGGTTATCGAACGCGCGCGGTATTCGCCATCGCTGCCACGGCGATTGATCATTTTTCCGACTGCGCATTCGTTCATTTCGGTGGCGGCGCCGGGACAGGTAACGCCGCGGACGGACTGGCGTATTTCAAGCGCGGGTTTGCCAATCGGGAAATGCTGTCTTACATTTGCGGCGCGGTTCTCGCTCCGGCACGATACGAAAGACTCGCGGCCGAGCGGTCGTCGAATGAATTTTTTCCATCCTATCGAACCCCATGAGCGCCGAAGAGCGGACCTATCTCGAAGCCGTTCGATTCGTCGAGGACCGTTTTCGTGTCCACGGGGATTCGCACCAAGGGCTCGGTTATCCAAAGCCCGACGGCTTTATCCGACGGTACGGCATCTATTTCGATGTCGTGCGCTTGGGCCCTCCCATCGAGGGCGACATTGAGATTCTCGATGTCGGATGCGGCACCGGCCGCCTGCTCGACTACGTCAAGGCTCGCGGGATTCGTAACGTGCGCTACCGCGGCATCGATATGTCCGAAACGCTAATCGCGGCGGCGCGCGCCAAACATCCGGAAGCCGAATTCCTGGTGGGTGACCCCTTTGAGCTCGATGCTCTTTGGGAAAAACCATTCGACTACGCCATTTTCGGCGGGATTTTTACCTACCGGCCGTATCCCACCGAGGCCGGGATGACCGCTTATATGATCAGACTGCTGCGCCTTGTCTTTTCGCATTGCCGTGTGGGAGTCGCCTTCAACGTGATGTCCAAGCATGTCGATTGGGAGCGCGAGGATTTGTTCCATGTTCCGTTCGATCGAATGGCGGAACTGATGCGGGATAATTTGTCGCGTCATTATATTTTTCGCGGCGATTACGGCCTTTACGAATACACGACCTATGTCTACCGGCAGGCGTCGTCGCAGGATAGCCCGCCCTGAAATCGGTGTTTCGAACCTTCCCATAGGGAGAATTCCATGTCGCTCGACGAGGAACGTCAGCGTCGCATCCTGACGACCCATACCGGCAGCTTGCCGCGGCCCGCTTCCTTGTCGGCCCTGTTGTTTCGCAACCAGTCGGATGACGCGGACGCGTTGGCACAAGCGAGCCGGCAGGCAGTGGCCGGCATCGTCGCGCGGCAGATTGACCTTGGCCTAGATGTCGTCAGCGACGGCGAGCAATCGAAGGTCAGTTTCCAGGTCTATGCGCTGTCGCGTCTTTCCGGGGTGGAGCCGATAGAACCGAAGGCGGGGGAGCGACGGACCCGCGAGAACGTGGCGTTTCCCGTATTCTATCGCGGCGGCGCGCATGCCGGCTCGGCGCGGGCGCGGTTCGCTTGTAGCGGCCCGATTTCGTACCGCGGGCAAACGCTGCTTGCGGCGGACATCGACAATCTCAAGGCGGCGCTCAAGGGGCGCGATCCCGTCGATGTTTTCATGCCCTCGGTGTCGCCGTCGAGCATCTCGAGTCTGATGGAAAATCGCTATTACAACGGCGAGGAAGATCATGTGCTCGCTTGCGCGGAGGCGATGCGCGTCGAATACGAGGCGATTGTCGCCGCCGGCTTCCAGGTGCAGATCGACGATCCACGCCTGGCGATGCATTACATGCTCTCGCCCGAACTTTCGATCGACGAGACGCGGGCCTGGACGCGCCGTCACATCGAAATCTTGAACCACGCCCTGCGCAACATTCCGCCGGAGCGCGTTCGGCATCATACCTGCTATGGCATCAATATGGGACCGCGCGTCAGCGACTTTGAATTGAAGCATCTCGCCGATCTGCTTCTCGCCATCCGGGCCAAATATTATTCCTTCGAGATGGCGAATCCCCGCCACGAGCATGAATGGCGTGTCTGGCAGGAAGTGAAGCTGCCGCAAGACAAAATCCTGGTGCCCGGCTGTATCACGCATGCTTCCGTCATCGTCGAACATCCCGAACTGGTCGCCGAACGTATCGTGCGTCTTGCCAAGGTCGTGGGCCGTGAGCGGGTGCTGGCGAGCACGGATTGCGGTTTCGCCTCGACGCTCAATCCCGATAAGCCGCCCGAAGTGGAACCGGAGATCGTCTGGGCGAAATTCCAGAGCCTCGCGGAGGGCGCGAGGCTCGCCACCAAGGAATTATGGGGGTGAGCCGGCCGCTTCGGTCGAAGTGCCCGCCTCGCTAAAACCCCAGAATCGCCGATGAGGAAACCAGGTAAAATGCCGGGTTGCGCCGCGTCTCTGCCTCATGAACCGTCAGTTCACCGCTCCCGCGGCCGCGACCAGCACCGGATCGCGCCGATAGAGGTTGGGAAACATCTGCTTGAGATTCTCGATCTTCGGGAGATCGTTGAAGACGATGTAGGGATAGCTCGGATTCCGAGCCAGGAAATCCTGGTGATAATCCTCGGCCGGATAAAACGCCCGGCCGTTTTCGATTCTGGTGACGATGGGGGCGTCGAACACGTGCGCTTGATTGAGCTGGTCGATATACGCCGTCGCGATTCGCGCTTGTTCCGAACCGGTCGGGAAGATTGCCGAGCGGTACTGGGTGCCGGCATCGGGGCCCTGGCGATTAAGCTCGGTCGGATCGTGCGCAACCGAGAAATAGATCTGCAGGATACGTCCGTAGCTGATCCGGCGCGGATCGAAGGTAACGCGTACTGATTCCGCGTGTCCCGTCGTCCCGGTGCTCACAATCTCATATTGGGCGGTTGCCTTGTCGCCACCGGCATAGCCGGAAACGGCTCCGGTGACGCCATCGACATGCTGGAAGACGCCTTGGACACCCCAAAAACACCCACCGGCGAGAATCGCCACCTCGGAAGCCGTATCATGTCCCGCCGGCTCGTCGATAGCCGGCGCCGGGATCGGGCGTCCCTCCCCGGCGACCGCTTGGGATACGGCCACGCCAAGTCCCGCTGCGAGAGCCATCGCACCGAGGGCGAAGAAAAAGCGTCTTGATTTCATAGTGCAATCTCCGGTTCGAATCCGCTTGCGAAAGTATGTGTTACGCCGATCACGCGGCCGCGGGTTTGAAGTTCATCGCGACACCATTCATGCAATAGCGCAGACCCGTCGGTTTCGGGCCGTCATCGAAGACATGGCCAAGATGGCCGCCGCAGCGGCTGCAATGGACTGCCGTCCGCTCGATGCCGAACGAATTATCCGACACGGTGCCCACAGCTTTCGGCAGCGGGGCCCAAAAACTCGGCCAGCCTGTGCCGCTATCGAATTTTGTCGTCGATGAATAGAGATCGAGTTGGCAGCCGGTACAGGCGAAGACACCGGCCCGCTCTTCGCGATCGAGCGGACTGCTGAAAGGCCGCTCCGTCGCCGCTTGCCGGAGCACCGCGAATTGCTCGGGCGTCAAGAGCTTGCGCCATTCCGCTTCGCTGTGGCTGACTTCGAAGACCTCGGTCGCCAGCGCCGCACGCCACCATCGCGGCCCCAAAAGCGCCGCGACGCCGACGACACCGCTCACGACGAAAAATCTTCTTGTGATCATGCGATGCTCTCCGATTCCCATGTCTAAGAATATACGGCGCGGGATATGAAACGAGATGTCCGAGCTTCATCGAAATCGCGCTTGTCACTTATATTTGATCCTTTCCGGGATTCGAGGTTCGCGGAAGAGCTCCGGCGGGGTCGCCTTTTGCTGCCTTCGCGCGCGCGAAAGGGCCGTTCGAGGTTCGATCTGAATTCGATCCGTGGGAAGAATCGGGATCTGGCGCCCTCTTGACGCAGGGCTTGCCGTTTCTATGTTACGCAATTAGCGTAGAGAAAAAAATTATCCACCCTTCGAGTCGGAAACGCACCCGCATTTGTAGAATTAGCTGCAGATTCCCTGCAGATGCAGCAAACGGATTCTAACGCGTGTAGCAAGCGGAGCGAAGGCCGACCGAGGCAAGTCTTGGTGCGCCACGGCCGAGCCGCCATAATAGTGCCGGGGGAGGACCGCATGAGCCTGTTGAATGTGCCGGTACCCGCTTTCATGGCCGACGAGGAATTCGCCATCTTTCGGGACTCGGTCGGGCGTTTTCTCGACGAACATGCCGGGCCGCAAAAACTCGACCAGTGGCGCCAGGATGGCGTCGTGGAGCGCGGACTCTGGAACAAGGCCGGCGCTGCCGGTCTCCTCGGGCTTTCGACCTCGGCCGATTATGGCGGGGTCGGCGGCGATTTCCGCCATGAGACGATTCTCATGGAGGAAATGAGCCGTCGCGGCCTCGAAGCCTGGGGCGCGACGCTGCACAACGCCATCGTCATGCCTTACATCGAAAGCTTCGGTTCCGAGGAACAGAAGGAGAAATGGCTGCCGAAGCTGGCGAGCGGCGAGTATGTCAGTGCCATCGCCATGACCGAGCCGGGTGCTGGCTCCGATCTGCAAGGCGTTCGCACCGCGGCGCGGAGGTCCGGCAACGGCTATGCCGTCAATGGCTCCAAGACCTTTATCACCAATGGCCAGACCGCGAATTTCATCCTCGTCGTCGCCAAGACGGACCCGAGCCAGGGCGCCAAGGGCATTTCCTTGATCGTGGTCGAGACCGACGAGGCCGAAGGCTTCGAACGGGGGCGCAATCTCGACAAGATCGGGCTCGAGGCAGCCGACACGTCGGAATTGTTCTTTGACGACGTCCAGGTGCCGACCGCCAATCTGCTCGGCTCGGACGAGGGTCGAGGCTTTTATCAGCTGATGGAAAAACTGCCGCAGGAGCGGCTGATCATTGCGATTCAGAGCGCAGCCATGATTGAGCGCGCGCTGACGGTCACGGTCGACTATGTCAAGGAGCGCAAGGCGTTCGGCCGTGCGCTCCTCGACAATCAGGCCGTGCAGTTCAAGCTCGCCGAATGCAAAACCGAGGCAACCGTTGCCAGAGTCTTCGTGAACCACTGCATCGAGCGGCACCTCGCGGGCAAGCTCGACGGCGCCACCGCCTCGATGGCCAAATACTGGCTCTCCGATCTTCAGGGCAAGATCGTGGATCAATGCCTACAGCTTCACGGCGGTTATGGTTACATGGACGAATATCCGATCGCGCGCATGTACAAGGATGCGCGCGTGGCCCGCATCTATGGCGGCGCCAACGACATCTTGAAATTGCTGATCGCGCGGACTCTTTAGGAAAGAGCCGGGAGGACAAGCAATAAAGCGCCATGGCCGGTGAGGACATGCCTAGCGAAACCTACCGCGATCCGATTCAGTCCAACGCCTCCTTGTCGCTCGCAGGCCGGACCGCACTGGTGACCGGTGCGTCGTCCGGACTTGGATACGGCATCGCGCGCGCAATAGCCGCCGCCGGTGCGCGCGTCGTTGTCGTTGCCCGGCGTCGGGACCGACTCGACGATCTCGTCGTCCGCATCGAGCGGGAAGGCGGTCAAGCCCTGGCGGTCGAATGCGATGTCGAGGCTGAAACCTCGATCGTGGAGGCCTACGATCTGGCCGAAGCGCATTTTGGGCGCATTGATACCATCGTCGCCAATGCCGGGATTAATCGCGACGGCGATGCGATCGGAATCTCGGCGGCGGATTTCGATGCCATCCTCAATGTCAATCTGCGCGGCGTATTCCTGACGGCCCGCGAGGGCGCGCGGCGCCTCATCGAAAACCCGCGGCCGGACACGCCGCAGGGGCGGGTGCTGTTGATAGGCTCGGTCGCAGGATTGCGGATCCTGCCGGGATTGACTCCCTATTGCGTCTCCAAGGCGGGCGTCGTGATGCTGGGCCGCTGCCTCGCCCGGGAATGGGCGCGATACGAGATCAACGTCAACACGCTATGCCCCGGCTTTTTCAAGACCGAGATCAACGAAGCGTGGTTTGAAACCGATGCCGGCGTCAAGCAGATCGGCCGCTTCCCCCGACGTCGGCTAATGGAGATCGAAGATTTGCTTGGAGCGGCGCTCTCTCTACTGTCCGACCAATCGCGCGCGACCACCGGCGCATCGTTGACGATCGACGATGCCCAAGAGACATTTTAGGCACTGCGCTGCACAATTCGCCATCAAGCATGCTTAAAAAATGAGCGCGGCCGGAACCAACAAGCTCTGCGGCGGTTCTACAAAAGTTATCGCGCTCGGGCCGGCTGGCCAGAGCACGGTGCTGCAACTGTTGGAGGAAAAAATGGGCCGCGGAATTCTCCTTTGGCTTATCGGCATACCGATCCCGATCATTATTCTGCTCGCGATTTTCGTTCGCTGAACTCTCGCTGATCGAGGAAAACATGGAACCTCTTCCCACGACGGGGCGTGTCACCCCCACCGGCGCTATCGGCGCCGAGGCGTCTATATCGGCAGTATCCTGGGCCGCGATCATCGGTGGCGCCTTCGTCGCCGCCGCGGTTTCTATCATTCTGTTGATACTCGGCTCCGGCCTCGGTTTCATGGCTGTTTCGCCTTGGGCTAATGCCGGAATCTCAGCGACGGCTTTCACGGTTTGGACAGGAATCTGGCTGATCGTGGTCCAGTGGCTGGCCTCTGGACTGGGCGGCTACCTTACCGGCCGGCTACGCACCCGATGGGTCAACGTCCACACCGATGAAGTGTTCTTTCGCGATACTGCGCACGGCTTTTTGACTTGGGCCGTGGCCTCCGTCCTTGCGGTGGTTGTGGTCGCATCGACCGCGACCTCGATCTTCAGTGGCGCCGCCCACATGGCGACCGGTATGGCGGCTGGGACCGCCGCGGGTGCCGGTGCCGGCGCGGGACAAATGGCGGGACGAGCCGGCGACTCTACCGGGTACTACGTCGATACGCTGTTCCGGCCCGAAGCGCCCGGAACCGCGGCCGCCGCGACGGCTCCGGCGGGCACGAGCGCCGCAGTAAATGCCCCCGCGTCGCCGGCCGCTGGCGAGCCGACCGCGGCGGGTCAGAATTATCGCGCAGAGACGGGCCGTATTCTCCTCAAGGGACTGGCCAATGCGGATATTTCGGACACGGATCGGACCTATCTCGCGCAACTGATCGCCACGCATACCGGCGTCTCGAAAGAGGTCGCCGAGAAGCGTATCGACGATGTGATCGCCCAGGAAAAGGCGGCGGCGGCGAAAGCGCGTCAGCTCGCCGACGAGGCTCGAAAGGCCGCCTCGTCGCTCGCGATCTTCACGTTCTTTTCGATGCTGATTGGAGCGTTCATCGCTTGTGCGGCCGCCGCGTTGGGTGGCCAGCAGCGGGATGAACACGAAGCGATGTATCGCACTCGAATCTAAGAATCCGAAATGCGTGGGGTGCGGCCAATCCACGTGAAAGGTCGCACCCCTTTCTCGGTGACCTAAGGCGATCGCGGCTCGAGATCAGTGATCGAGATAGGCGTCGTATTGATCGTCGGGATACCAAAGGCCTCGGAACAGCGAAGCCTGCCGCGCAAGGGCGCAGCGTTGGACATGCGGTTCGTCCACGAATTTATGATGCAAGTTGGGGTTCCCCCAATCGCCGCCCCAGAGCAAACGGTGCTGGTGGGCAAGGGCGCCGACAAGGGAAAAATCACCCTTCCAGCTCGGCGCGCCATTGATGTTTTTCACCAGATCGCAAGCAAGACCGTAGTGATGAACTCCCACTGTGCGAAGCTCGGTCGCACCTTGCTCGAATAATTGCTGCTGGCGGGTTTGGCTGCGATAGGTCTCAAACACCATTAAATTTACGCCGTGCGCCGCGGCATCCGCGATGATTTTTTGGACGAGGCCGCGCGTTATCGGCTCAAGCAAGTGTAAATCGTCAATCTTCACGGCGTCGCTAAAGCGCGGATCGCGCATTATCGTATCGGTATAAAAGGACATGGCTGACCCCAATATTTTGCAACTTTAGATATTATGTAAAATTATGATTTGCAACCAATAAATAGTCCCCCCTGGCCGTCTGAAGGCCGTCTTGCACTTTGGCGAAAGCAGGCTATCGTCCCTCGTCCGGTATGGGGGAATGGAATGAAGCGCTTAATCGCGGGGCTGGTTGTTCTCATCGTCATTATTGCCGTTGCCGTTGGCTTGGGATTGCGCGCCCGTCATTCGGGGCCCGGGATCGTGGCCGCAAGCACTCCGCCCGTTTCGACCGCGGTCGAAACGCCGCCGACCCCGGTTGCGCCCGCTGTTCCGACGTCGGTGGCGGTGGTCGCCAAGCCAGCGCCGGCGCCTGCTCCCCCCGAACTTGCCTTCGAGCGGGTGGATGTCGAGACCGCCAAGCCGACCGCCGAGGCCTGCTTGGTTTTCTCGCGCAAGCTCGATCCGGCGGTTCATTACGAGGAATATCTGGTGCTGACGCCGGCGGCCAAGCCGGCGTTGCGCGTCGATGATCGACGGCTCTGCATGGCGGGTCTTGCCTTCGGCGTTTCCTACCAGGCCGAGCTGCGCGATGGTTTTCCCGCCGCCGATGGACTGAAGCTGCCGGCCGGCCGGAAAATCGAGTTGGGCTTGCGCGACCGGCCGCCGCTGTTGGCGTTCCGCGACGGCCTCATCCTGCCGCGCGAGAATTCCGAAGGCGTTCCGATCACGTCGATCAATATCGACCGGATCGCCATGAAGCTGATGCGCGTTCCGGAACGCCTGCTGTCGCAGATTTCCCGCTCCGACATGGCCGAACGGGTGGCATGGCCCTCGGAGATCGCGGACATCGGAGAACAAAAGGCGACGCTCCTGTGGCGGGGCGAGATGACGGTAAAGGCCGCGCGCAACGAAACGGTGACGACCCTGTTTCCACTGCGTCAGGCGCTAACCGACACCAAGCCGGGCGTCTACGTCCTGGTTGCCGAAGACGCGGCGAAAACGCTCGCCAAGAAAGGCGACGATGACAATGGTTCGGACGAGCGTCAGCGCGCCATCCAATGGGTGATCGATTCCGACATCGCGCTGACCAGTTTCGAAGGCGCCGATGGGCTCCACGTCTTCGCCCGCTCGCTGGCAAAGGCGGAGCCCATGGCCGGACTACGCCTCACCTTGGTCGCGCGCAATAATGACGAACTGGCGCAAGCAGTGACTGACGCCGACGGCCATGTCCGCTTCGATCCTGGCCTGGTCAAGGGTCCTGGCGGGGCCGCCGCCGACGCGGTGATGGCGTTCGGCGCCGACGGCGATTTCACCTTTCAGGATGTAACGCGGCCCGCTTTCGACCTCTCTGACCGAGGCGTCGATGGCCGGGCGCTCCCCGGTCCGGTGGATGCCTTCGTTTATGCCGACCGCGGCATTTATCGCCCGCGCGAAACGGTGCAGTTGGTCGTGCTGCTGCGCGACCGTCTTGCCAACGCGATCCCGGCGACGCCGATCACCCTGGTCGTCCGGCGGCCCGATGGCGCCGCCTATCGCCGCGCCACGGTGGCCGACCAAGCGAACGGTGCCGTGCATTTCCCGGTGCCCCTGACGGAAACAGCCCCTCACGGTCACTGGACCGTGAATGCCTATCTCGATCCCAAGGGCGAGCCGATCGGGACCACCGAATTCGATGTCGAGGATTTCATTCCGCAGCGGCTCAAGGTCACGGTCTCGAGCAAGGCCGAGTATCTGCGCCCCGGCGACGGCATCGCGCTCGATGCGGAGGCGCGCTTCCTCTATGGCGCGCCGGCCGCCGGCCTCGAGGGCGAGTCCCAGGCGACGGTGACTGCCGATCCGCAGCCCTTTGTTGCCTATCGCGGCTACCGTTTCGGTTTGGCGCAGCAGAAATTTGAGGACAAGCAGATCGACCTCAAGGTCGCCGAAACCGATGCCCAGGGCAAAACTCAGGTCACCGGCGCTTTGAGCGATATCGGCGAGACGAGCCTGCCGCTCAAAGCCTCGATCCGAGTCGCGATTTTCGAGCCGGGCGGCCGCAGCACCGATGAAACCATCAGTCTGCCGGTGCGCACGCGTCCGTTGCTGCTCGGCATTCATCCTCTGTTCGACGACGATACCGTGCAGGAAAACAGCGAGGCGGCTTTTGAGATCGCAGCTCTCGATGAGAGCGGGAAACTCGTGGCGAAGCCCGCGATCGACTATGCCCTGGTGAAGGAAGTCACCGAATACACGTGGTACAAGACCGATCGCGGCTACCGGTTCGAGCACGCCACGCATGACGTGCCAGTCGTCGATGGCACAATCGACGTGTCGGGCGACAAGCCGGGCGCGTTCCGGCATGTGGTGCCTTGGGGCTATTATCGGCTCACCGTACATGACAAGGAATCGGGCGCGGCGACGAGCTATCGCTTCAGCGCCGGCTGGACGGGGGTGCTCGCGGAGGACCGGCCCGACAAGGCGGAAGTGAGTGCCGACAAGCCGCGCTACGCCATCGGCGATACCGCGCGCATCGCCATCCGTCCGCCGGCGGCGGGCAAGGCGCTGGTCGTCATCGCCAATGACCGAATCCTCGCCACCAAGATGGTGGCCGTCCCGGCGGAAGGCGCGACCGTCGAGATACCGGCGACGGCGGCCTGGGGGACGGGTGCCTATGCCATCGTTGCCTCTTATCGCGCGCTCGGCGACGGCAACGACCGTGCGCCCGTTCGGGCGATCGGGCTATCCTGGTTGCCAATCGACGCTAGCGCGCGCACGCTCTCTGTCGCGCTGGATTTACCCGACCGCAGCCTGCCGCGACGCAAGCTCGACGTTCCCATTACTGTCAAAGGTGCGGGCGACAAGGCGTTCGTAACGCTCGCGGCCGTCGACGAGGGCATCCTGCAGCTGACGAAATTCGCCTCGCCTTCGCCGACCGATTTCTATTTCGGCAAGCGCCGCCTGGCGGTCGATATCCGCGACGATTACGGCCGGCTGATCGACGCGAAAGGCGTGCTCGGCACGATCCGCAGCGGCGGCGATATCGGCGGGCGCGCCCTCGACGTGGTGCCGACCAAGACGGTAGCCCTGTTCTCCGGCTTGGTAGCACTCGATGCTTCGGGCCATGCCAGCATCCCGATCGAGATTCCCGATTTCAACGGCGACCTCCGATTCATGGCCGTGGCGTTTGATGGCACCAAGGTCGGCGAGACCGCACAGCATCTGATCGTGCGCGATCCGGTCGTCGCCGATGTGACCTTGCCGCGCTTCCTTGCTCCCGGCGACAAGAGCCGGCTCTCGCTCGATCTGCACAATCTCGACGGCGCCGCCGGAAGCTACCAGGCCAAATTCGTCGCGTCCGGCGCGGTCGCATTCCCCGAAGCCGCGGAGCGCGCGGTCGATCTTGCGGTCGGCCAGCGCCAGCTCATCCCGTTCCCGCTTAACGGCAACGCCACCGGTATCGGCACCATCGACCTGCATGTCAGCGGGCCGAACAATTTTGCCGTCGACCGACAATGGCAGATCGCCGTGCGCGCGCCGCAACTTCCGATCGCGCGCGAAACCGTGGCTGCGGTGCCTGCGGGCAAGGACACGAAACTCGATCCGCAGGCCTTGAAGGATTTCCTGCCTGGCACGGGCGTCATGACGGTGAGTTTCGATTCGGTGCGCACCGTGCCGGTCGCGGGTCTCCTGCGCTCGCTCGACCGCTATCCGTTCGGCTGCGTCGAGCAGGTCACCAGTCGCGCCTATCCGCTGCTCTATTTCAACGACGTCGCGCTATTTGCCGGTACCGGAACGGATCGCGGCGCGGCGGGCCGCGTTCAGGATGGGATCGACACACTGCTCGATATGCAACGAGAGGAGGGCAATTTCGGCCTGTGGGCCGAACGCGGCGATGAGGCCAAGGACTGGCTTAGCGTCTATGCGCTCGATTTCCTCACCGCCGCCGCGGCGAAGCAGTATCACATCCCCACCGATGCGTTCGATCGCGGCCGGAATTGGCTGCGCGGCGTGGCGCAGAACAAGGATACCGAAATCCGGACACGGCTCTACGCCGCCTATGTCTTGTCGCGGAACGAAGCGGTGAGCCTGCCCGACCTGCGCTATATCTTCGACGCCAATCAGGGTCAGAAGGGCAACAACGCCTTCGCCGAATCGCAGCTCGGAGCGGCGCTCGCATTCGAGGGCGACCGCGCGCGGGCGCAGGCGGCATTCGTTCGCGCCGAGAAGCTGCCGCTGGCGCCGCGCAACCAGCCTTTTTTCCGCAGCTACGACAATACCGACTATTACGCCTCGGCGCTGCGCGACTGGGCGGGCTTCCTCACCATGGCTTCCGAGGCCGGCGAAACCGGAATCATGGCGCGGCTCTTCGACCGTTATCAATGGGTCAACGAGGATTCGGATGAACTGACGACCCAGGAAAAGGCCTGGCTGCTGCTGGCGATGAACGCGATCACGCGGCATCGCGCGCCGATCGCGCTCCAAGTGAACGGCGAGCCGATGAACGCCAAGGATCGCGCGATCAGCCTGACGCCGGACGCTACCGCAATCGCCAAAGGCTATACCGTGCGCAATGTTGCCGACCGCGATGTTTGGGAGACGGTCTCGATCCAGGGCACGCCGTCCGCGCCGCTGCCGCCGGCAGCCAGCGGCATCACGCTGACTCGCGATTTCTGGGCGCTCGGCGGCAAGCCCGCCAACCTCGCCTCGGTGCAGCAAAACGACCGGCTGATCGTCACCTTGAGGGGCGCGACCGCCGATCAGCGCCATCACGAGATCGCGCTGCTCGATCTGTTGCCCGCGGGCTTCGAGATCGAGGGGCCGGTCAAGGCCGACGATGACGGCAAGACCGCTTATCCCTGGCTCGGAAATCTTCGTGCGATGAGGTTGGTCTCGGCACGCGACGACCGGTTCGTCGCCTCCTTTGTCGTCCATCCCGACGATCGCTCGGTCATCGTCCAGGATCAGGACAAGGAGCAGAAGGGCGATTACCTCACCGCCTATGTCGTGCGCGCGATCACGCCCGGCAGCTATGTCCTGCCCGCCGCAATCGCGCAAGACATGTACCGCCCGGCGATCCTAGCGCGCACCGCGATGGGTTCGGTCACGGTCGCGCCGCGCGAATGACGATGCGGCGCGTTCTCGCCATTGCGGCGGTCGCGGCGGCGCTCGCCGCTGGCGCGCTGGTGTGGGCCGATGCGCTACTGCCGCCGGATTTCTCGCGCTATCAACATCGCTCCGCCGTTGTGACCGACCGCGATCACGCGATGCTGCGGGCCTTCACCACGGCGGACGGCGAATGGCGGCTGGCCGCGACTCCCGCCGATGTCGATCCACGCTATCTGGTCTTGTTGCGCGGCTATGAGGACCGTCGCTTCGAGAGCCATTTCGGCGTCGATCCGCTGGCGCTGGCGCGCGCCGCGACCCAGTGGATCATGCACGGCCATATCGTCTCGGGCGGCTCGACCCTGACGATGCAGGCGGCACGGCTGCTGGCGCCGCGACCGCGCGGCGTCGCAACGAAACTGATCCAGATCGTCCGCGCGCTGCAGCTCGAGACGCGCTATGGCAAGGACGACATTCTCGCGATCTATCTGACGCTGGCGCCGTTCGGCGGTAATCTCGAGGGCGTTCGGGCCGCCGGGCTCGCCTATTTCGGCAAGGAGCCGGCGCGGCTCACGCTCGGCGAGGCCGCGTTGCTGGTGGCGCTGCCGCAGGCGCCCGAGCGGCTCCGGCCCGACCGTCATCCCGAAGCCGCGCGCGCGGCGCGTTCCAAGGTGCTGGCGAGGCTGCGTGACGACGCCATTGTCACCGCGCAGGAAGCCGAGGAAGCGGATTCGGAACCGGTGCCGGACCGCCGGCTCGCGTTTCCGTTCGCGGCTCCGCATCTCGCCGCGCACCTGGCGGCCGCGTCAGGCGGCGGCGAGATCGCGACCTTCATCGACGGGCGGCTGCAGCGCGAGATCGAGGGGATGGCGCGCGGCGAGGCACGCTGGTTCGGCGACGGCGCGAATATCGCGGCGCTCGTCGTCGAGAACGCGACCGGACGCGTGCGGGCCTATCTCGGCGGCGTCGATTTCTTCGAGCGCCGTGCCGGACAGGTCGATCTCGCGCGAAGCCCGCGTTCGCCAGGTTCGGCCCTGAAACCTTTCATTTATGGCATGGCGTTCGATGACGGCTTCGTGCATCCCGCCAGCCTGATAGACGACGCCCCGACCCGGTTCGGCGATTACGCGCCCAAGGATTTCGACCGCGATTATCGCGGCACCGTCACCGTCCGCACGGCCCTCGTCGAATCGCTGAACGTGCCCGCCGTCGCGGTGCTGGAACGGGTGGGACCGATGCGCTTCGTCGCCGATCTGCGCCAAGCCGGCGCGCGGCTCTCGACCCGGCGTCTTGCCGGCGCGCCGAGTCTACCGGTCGCGCTCGGCGGCGTCGGGATCGATCTTGCCGACCTCACCATGCTTTACGCCGGGCTGGCCGGCGGCGGGACGGTCGCGCTGCTCGGCTTCGCGCCCGGGCCCGCGGCACCGAAACATCGGCTGATGAGCGAGACGGCGGCCTGGTATGTCGCCGATATTCTAGCCGGCAGCGCGCGGCCCGACGGCTGGGCCGACGGAATCGGCCTGGGGCGGAATCGGGCGATCGGCTTCAAGACCGGGACTTCCTACGGCTTCCGCGACGCCTGGGCGGTGGGCTTTTCATCGGCCTATACGGTCGGGGTATGGGTCGGGCGTGCCGACGGCTCGCCGCGCCCCGGTCATTATGGCCGCAACACCGCGACTCCGGTCATGCTCAAAATCTTCGATCTGCTGCCGGCCGAACCGCCGCTGCGCCGCGCGCCGCCCGCCGATACGCTGATCGCCGACGACAGCGCTTCGCTGCCGCCGGCGCTGCGCCATTTCGTGCGCCAGCAGGACGAGCGCCCATCGATGGGGGTGACGCCGCCTCGCATCCTGTTCCCGGCCGACGGCACGCAGATCGAGGCCACCCCGGCTGGCAGCGGCATCGTTCTCAAGGCCCAGGGCGGACGTGGTCCGCTGTTCTGGATCGTCAACGGCCAGCCGCTCGGAACCGCGGGCCTCGGCGCCGATCTGTTCTGGAAGCCGCAGGGGGATGGCTTTGCCCGCATCGCCGTCATCGACCGCGACGGGCGCCGCGCCGCGATCGGCGTCCGCGTCAATTCAGGGCAGTAGGGGCTTAATGCCGGCCCGGCGAAAAGCCAACCCGATCTAGAGCTGGATTAGTGTCTCCGCCGCGTCGACGGCATCAAGCCGAATGCTCGCCGACCGCGGTTTTGTCGCAAGCGAAGCCCTGAACCCATGACATGGCAGGACTACTATTCGAAGACATCGGGTCGGCCTCCACGTGCGACGTTGCTCGACGCGCTCGATCGCTTCGCCGCGCCAGGTATCGCGATCGATCTCGGCTGCGGCGACGGACGGGACGCCATCGAGCTGCTACGCCGCAGTTGGTCCGTGCTCGGCGTCGATTCGGAGCCCGCCGCGATCGCTCGCCTCAAGGCACGGCCCGATTTGCCGCCGGACGCCAGACTTGAAACCACCGTCGCACGCTTCGAGGAAGTGGATTGGCCCGTGGCCGATCTCGTGAATGCCAGCTTTTCGCTGTTTTTCACTGCGCCCGACGCCTTTCCGGCCCTGTGGCGGAAGCTCTTCGAATCGATCCGGACGGGCGGTCGTTTCGCCGGCCAGTTGCTCGGCGAGCGCGACAGTTGGGCGCGGCGCGGTAATATCGTGTATTTCGAGCGCGCCGGTCTCGATCGTCTGCTAGCGGGTTTCATCGTCGAAATGCTCGAAATCGAGGAAGAAGATTCGGTGACGCCGCGAGGTGAAGCGAAGCACTGGCACCTTTATCATCTTGTGCTGCGCAAGCCCTGAATGCCCTTTTGAGGTTGGCCTGACGGCCGCTGTTCTGTTCAATTGGACAATATCGAGTTAGTCATGCCCGACGATCTTCCAGTCTCCCCATCCGACGCGCTGATGGCGCTCCCGGCGGGACGACCGACAAACCGGCGTTTCGTCCTCGTTTGCCTGATGATGGCCTTGTTTATGGCGGCGGTCGAAGCGACCGTGGTTGCGACCGCGATGCCGCGCATCATCGGCGCACTGGGCGGTTTCTCCCTTTTCAGTTGGGTCTTCTCGGTGTTCTTGCTGCCGCAAGCGATCACCACCATGCTCTATGGCAAGCTGGCCGATCTTTATGGTCGCCGCCCAGTTTTGATTTTCGGGATTGCGCTGTTTCTGGCCGGTTCGACCGCGTGCGGCCTGGCCTGGTCGATGCCAAGTCTGATCGTGTTTCGCTTGGTCCAGGGCGTCGGTGCAGGCTCGATCTTGCCGATCGCTACCACCATCGCCGGCGATCTCTACGCCGCCGAAGAGCGCATGAAGGTTCAGGGCTATCTGTCGAGCGTCTGGGGCTTTGCCGCCATCATCGGTCCGTTGGTGGGCGGCATCATCGTGCAGGTCCTATCCTGGCGCTGGATTTTCTGGATCAATATTCCGTTCGGGATCCTGACTGTCGCGGGCCTCTTCGCCTACTACCACGAGACCGTCGCGCACCGCCGCTCAAAGATGGATTTCGCTGGCGCGGGCTTGTTTGCCGTCGCGATCACGTCGCTATTGATCCTCGTCATTCAGGGTGGCCATCAATGGCCCTGGAATTCGATGCCGGTCTTCATCCTCGGCGCCGCGTTCGTCGTCTCGTTCGGGCTGTTTTTTTGGCAGGAAAGCCGCGCGCCGGAGCCGATGGTGTCGCTGGGTCTGTGGCGCCAGCGCCTGGTCGCCGTCGCCAATGTCGCCACGCTGATCGCGGGCATGGGGATCATTGGCGTGAGTTCGCTGATACCGACCTATGTCCAAGGCGTCATGGGCGGCTCGGCGATTGTCGCTGGCTTCGCCGTGACGACTCTGTCCGTCGCGTGGTCGCTGGCTTCGGGCGTTTTCGGCCAAATGGTCCGAATCGTTGGCGGGCGTGGGGCGGCGCAGGTGGGCGCGGCATTCTGTATGGCCGGCGGTATCGTGTTCCTGATCCTGACGCCCCGAACAAGTCCCGTCGTCGCGGCGGCCGGCTCGTTCCTTTTCGGCTTCGGGATGGGCATGCTCACCACCACCTCGACCGTGATGATTCAAGCCAGCGTCGACTGGTCGAAGCGCGGCAGCGCCACGGCGTCGAATATTTTTTCGAGGCTTCTCGGTAGCACATTGGGCGCCGCAATCCTGGGCGGGGTGCTGAACAACAGCCTGCAGCACCAGCTTCAGGGCATCGGCATGGGGAATATCACACTCGATAGTATGCGCGCGCTCCTCGAACGCGCCGCCCCGAACAGCATTGCCGCGTCGCAATTTTCGCTGCTGCAAAACGCTCTGGACATCGGCTTGCACAACGCATTTCTCACGGTGACGATGGCGGCAGCCTTCGCGTTCGTGCTGACCCTCTTCCTTCCACGCCATACGATGGGGAAGTACTAAACACGATAGCTCCGTTTTCAGGATGGGCGGCTGAACGTTCTCGTGGAGCGGAATTTTCCCGGTCTAGGTTGTCACGGTCCTTGGAGGTCCGGCCCCATAAATTGCGCAGCACGAAAACCCGGATTGCGGACGTCGCGGACCCGCGGCCTTTTTCGCGCAGCGCGATGTCGCACAATTGATGGAGGCTACAGTGCGTCTCTTGCGCCATCGCTTGTAGCATTTGCCAAAATTCCGCCTCCAATCTTACGCTTGTACGACGCCCTCGCACCCGTATATTTCGCGCAATCAAGGAGGTTCCGTGCGCGCGTTCGCGGCCCGCTTTCAGATTCGCGTCGGCTCGAGCGATTCGCCGATCGATCATCGTGATCGCGGAACGCAGAATCGTCGCGATGGCTTCGTCGCCCCGCCGGAGAGCTTTGTCCTTAAGGCGTCCCAGTTCGATTCGGGTCCCGATTTCGGCGACGATTTTGTCCGTTTGTTCCATGGGCGTCACTCGGCCGCCATCGGCTGAGGCTGAGCGGGCATATTGGTAAAATCCCAACCGCCCTCCTGCTGCGCGATGAGATCCTCGAATGCAGGATCGCCAAACGGACCGGGGGGAACTTCGGCCAGCCCCGGCCGGGGCGCCAAGTCATGGACGATGGGCACGAGCGTGCCCCGAAACATGTGGTGTGCCGGTCCGGATTGGCGGCCGCCGAACCGCTTCCAGAAATTCACGATATCGAGGCGCGCGCGCCCCGCGACGGTCCGATAGCCCTTCTGCCGGCATAGGTCGAGCGCCGCGCGTGCCAAGGCGCTCAAGACCGCGTATGAGCGGTATCGGCGCCGGATTCCAATCCTTTCGATCAGTGCGAATTCGGCAAACCACCGAACGCGGACGAGCCCTGCCGGGTCGCCATCGACGAAAGCGAGAAGATGGGTCGCGGCATAGTCATTGCCGCTGAACTCGTCGAAATAGGTAATGTTGTCTTCTTCGGCCAAGAAAATGGCGCCCCGCAGCGCCAAAACCATTGCGAATTCATCCGCGTTTTGCACGGGCTTTACGCGAATTTTCGATGCCGCGAAATCTGCCGCCCCTGTTTGACGCATGGATCACCTCGCCTATTAACGATCCCTTCATCCAACTTGCTATTGCGCGTCAAGATTGTGTATGCCTTGGAATATGCGTACTGAAAAAGAGAATGTTTCAGAAATTCGCTCTTTTGCCGAATGGAGTTGGGACGATATTCGCCTTTTGCTAGCATGCGCGGATTTTGAGAGTTTCGCGGGCGCGGCTCAAGCGGTGGGTCTCGACCAGTCCACGGTCAGCAGGCGGGTCGGCGAACTGGAGGCGGCGATTGGGGGGCCCCTCTTCCATCGGAAGCGTTCGGGAGCAACCCCTACGGCGGCCGGCCTTTTCATCCTGGCGCGCGCGCGTTCGATGGCGAATGCGGCGGCTCAGGTAGAGGAAGCCATGCGCGGCCTTGCGGATTTCGCCGCTCCAACCGTTTCTATCGGCGCGAGCGAAGGCCTTATGGCTTATTCGATCAAACCGGCGCTCTTGGGCCAGGCTCGGGCCGAATTGCCATTCGATCGCCGCGGCCTTGAACGACCTTTGCCCGCGTTGGCGTTTTCCACCGTTACGGACGGGGCCGATATCGCGATCGAAACCACCAATCCCGGCGAAGTCCCGCGTAAACAGGGGAATTTCCGTGTGCAGAAAATCGGTGCGATGCGGTTCGTCCCGGTAGTGGCCAGGGCCTGTCGCGACGGACGCTCGGCCCCGAGTCGCTTCGACGAAATCGCCGGCCGGCCGCTCCTCGATATCCGCATTTACAAGAGGATCGGCGGTCTCGAACCATGGAATGGCTTAGTCGCGCACGCCGAGCCAACCATGGTCACAACCATTGAAAAGACTTCGCAAATTCGGGACCCGATGCTCGCCGGTGCCGGAATTACGGTCCTGGCGCCGTATTCGAAATTCCACGATTCCCGCATCCACGTCCTCGACATGGCCGTTCCGGATATGAGCGTCTCGCTGTGGCTGACGGCCCACGAGGACGCGTTGCGCGAGCCCGCGGTGCGAATGACCTATAATCTTCTTCGAACCATGTTTCGGGCATCTCCCTGGTTCCGTTGAGGGCGGTAGCCGATCGCACCATTCCGTTTATGGCAGATGCCACTCCCTGTAACGAAGCGCCTCGATATCGACCGCGGTGCCGTGGCCGCGCGCCGGACCGCGCGGCAGGTTTTCCGCGCCCTCGAAGCCCTGTTCACAGAACAATTCGATGACGTTGCCGGATGGATCACGGAAGAACATAAGCGCCTCCACGCCCCGACGCGTCCAGAAATTCGAGCTCGGAATTCCGCAGCGTTCAAGCCACGCTTTTATCCGCAGCATCGCGTCGGGCGCGGCGAAGAACGCGAAGTGCGGATATTCCGCGTCGCCCTGGACGAAGGAGCACCCCACCGAGCCGATGCCGATCTCGGTGTCGGCGATCTTCACGATCAGGAAATGCGGCTGCTCCAGGTGAATCGTCCCGCCCAGCACGTCGACATAGAAGCGCTTGGCTTCTTCCAGGTCGCGGCACGGAATGCTGAGATGGGCAAAAGACAAGAGCGCGGGCGGACCGTTCTCGACCGGTGCGGCTTCCGTCATTGTCATGGACATGATCGAGATCCCTCCGTGATCGGCAGTGGTCAGGGTGTCTTCACGAGCGGGCACTCACTCGATGTCAGCGGCACGAAAATCTCGTCGCCCGGAATACGCCGCACCAGGGCCAAATAGTCCCATGGATATTTCGATTCCCCAGGCGCCTTGACGCGGTAGAGCCCTACATCCTCGATCAGCCGCCCGTCCTGGCGCAGCACCGCTCTCTGGCCGAAACGCGTCACGGGCCCGGCCTTCAATTGCGCGACCACC
>Ga0182024_10005569_pt1 | contig 28178 bp, 25 predicted proteins | sample P32metaG_FD_120480 | JGI IMG/M metagenome (GOLD analysis project Ga0182024, IMG submission 120480) | Permafrost microbial communities from Stordalen Mire, Sweden - P3-2 metaG (Illumina Assembly) | ecosystem: Environmental > Terrestrial > Soil > Wetlands > Permafrost | place: Sweden: Stordalen...
CCGTCGCGACGCCCTACGGCATCCCAGCCGCACCTCCAATCCATCCCAACCACCCCTTGGAGTACAGCTTTGACGAACACACTAACAAGTCGTACCATCGATACTGTCGAGCCGGTCGTATAAGGCAACGGGCGTCGTGCTCGAGCGCCGCGTGAAGAGAGGAGTGAGCCGGTGACGACGGAGCGGGATCGGGCACTGCAGACAGCCCTCGGACAGATCGAGCGAGCCCATGGAAAGGGAGCGATCATGCGTCTCGGAGACGTCCAGGCTCAGCACATCGACATCATCCCGACCGGTGCACTGACTCTCGACATCGCGCTTGGCGTCGGTGGCATCCCGCGTGGTCGCATCATCGAGGTGTACGGCCCCGAGTCGTCTGGAAAAACGACGTTGACGCTGCACATCATCGCCGAGGCGCAGCGCCGTGGCGGAGTCGCCGCCTTCATCGACGCCGAGCACGCGCTCGATCCGCAGTACGCGTCGCGCATCGGCGTCAACACCGAGGAGTTGCTCATCTCGCAGCCGGACACCGGTGAGCAGGCGTTGGAGATCGTCGAAGTCCTGGTGCGCAGCGGCGCGGTCGACGTGGTCGTGATCGACTCGGTCGCGGCCCTGGTTCCCAAGGCCGAGATCGACGGCGAGATGGGGGACAGCCACGTCGGATTGCAGGCACGGCTCATGTCCCAGGCGATGCGGAAGCTCACCGGAGCGATCAGCCGCTCGCACACCTCGGTGATCTTCATCAACCAGCTCCGCGAGAAGATCGGTGTGATGTTCGGCAACCCCGAGGTCACGTCGGGCGGCCGGGCGCTGAAGTTCTACGCCTCCGTGCGCATGGATATTCGCAAGATCGACTCGATCAAGCAGGGGCTCGACGTCGTCGGCAGCCGTGTCAAGGTCAAAGTTGTCAAGAACAAGGTTGCGCCGCCGTTCCGTTCTGCCGAGTTCGACATCCTCTACAACGAGGGGATCTCGTACGCCGGCAGCGTGCTCGACATGGGCATCGACGCCCATATCATCGACAAGAGCGGCGCGTGGTTCTCGTACGGTGACATGCGCCTTGGCCAGGGTCGTGAGAACGTGCGCGACTTCCTGCGCCAGAACCCCGACCTCCTCGAGGAGGTGGCGGCAAAGGTCCGGATCGCCGCCCTGCCGGAGCCCGTGCTCCGCGACGCCGTGGTCGAGTTGAGCACCGAGCTGCCATCGCTCCCAGCACCCGTCGCCTGACTGACGCGCCGGCACGGTCGAGGTCGTGAGGGCACCGACACCACCCACGGCGCCTGAGAGTGCCGAGGCCGCGGAGGATGCAGCGCTACGCATCCTCCGCGGTGCCGGCCAGTCTGCGTCGGGGCTGCAGCGAAAGCTGGAGCAACGCGGGTACACATCCGAGGCGGCGATCGAGGCAGTGCGGCGCTGCGCCGCAGCGGGATATGTCAATGACGCGGCGATGGCCGCGTCGGTGGCCGCGCGGCACCGGCGTGCGGGACATGGACGTGCCCGCGTCGCCGCAGATCTCCGGTCGAAGGGCGTCGCGACCGACCTGATCACCGAGGCACTCGACGGCCAGAGCGACACCGAGGAGGCGGCCGCCCTGGCAGTTGCACACCAACTCTGGAATCGGGCAGGGTCGCCCGACAGCCGCGATCAGAAGGCGCGCATGCGCGTCGCCGGCGCGCTGCAGCGGCGCGGCTTCTCGTCCGCGCTCGTCGTACGCGTGATGCGCGGCCTCACCTAACCCACTTCGTTGCGGGGGCGCGGCCGGAGGGCGCTGAGACGGACCCGGCTGGCAGACTTTGCTGCATGGAGTACACACACCTCGGACGCTCAGGGCTCTCGGTGAGCCGCCTGTGCCTCGGCACCATGAACTTCGGTCCGGAGACCGACGAAGCCACATCCCACAGGATCATGGACGCCGCGCTCGACGCGGGTCTCAACTTCTTCGACACCGCCAATGTCTACGGCTGGAAGAAAGGCGAGGGGATCACCGAGCAGATCGTCGGCCGATGGTTCGCGCAAGGCGGGGGCCGCCGCGAGAAGGTGGTGATCGCCACCAAGCTCTACGGGTCGATGAGCGACTGGCCCAACGACACGTTTCTCTCCGCGCGCAACATCCGCATGGCGTGCGAGGGCTCGCTCCGGCGCCTGCAGACCGACCACCTCGACCTGTACCAGATGCATCACGTCGACAGGAACACGCCCTTCGACGAGATCTGGGAGGCGATGGAGGTGCTGGTCCAGCAGGGCAAGATCGTGTACGTCGGTTCCTCGAACTTTGCGGGCTGGACGATCGCGCAGGCTCAGGAGATGGCCAAGGCGCGGCATTTCCTCGGGCTCGTCAGCGAGCAGTGCCTGTACAACCTCGTCGAGCGGCATGTCGAGGAGGAGGTGATTCCGGCGGCGCTGCATTACGGGGTCGGCATCATCGCCTGGAGCCCGCTGATGCGCGGGCTCCTTGGCGGCATCCTCGCCAAGCAGCGCGACACGGGAAGGTCGGCGTCGGAGACGACGCAGAATCTCCTCACCAAGCACCGCGACAGCATCGAGCGCTACGAGGCGTTCTGCGCCAAGCTCGGTGAGCATCCGTCGGCGGTCGGCCTTGCATGGTTGCTCGGTCAGCCCGGTGTGACAGGCCCGATCGTCGGGCCGAGGACGATCGAGCAGTTCGAAAGCAATCTGCATGCGCTCGACGTGAAGCTCGACGATGCGGCGCTCGAGGAGCTCAACACGATGTTCCCCGGCCCTGGGACTGCCCCCGAGGCCTGGGCCTGGTAAGCGCCCGGGCTCAGACGGGCGCTGCTGCCCTCGCAGCGCGATCGAAACGCGTCACGGCGCCGAGCGTGATGAACGTCGCCGTAGCGAGCAGCAGGCCCAGGATCACCAGCCCATCGATGCCGAGGAGATGGGCTGCAAAACCACCGATCACCGCGCCGATCGCGCCGCCGCCCGCAAGCGCGACTGTGTAGAAGGACATGAGCGCGGATCGGTCGGCGCTCAGGCTCTCGGAGCAGTCCGCGAGGTAGGTCACCGCGGCAGGGCCGAACCCCGCCAGCCAGAGGATGCCGAGCACGAGGAACGGCAGCACGAGCACCATCCCGACGAACTGCAGGTGGTTGATCGCGAGCAGCGCGATCATCGTGAGCCACGCGCCCGGAACGGCCCTGCGCATCACGATCGCCGGACCCAGGCGCGCGACAAATGGCGTCCACAGGAGGATGCCAACCAGGAAGACGGCGACCCAGGCGATCAGGAAGAGGCCGATCACCCGCACGTCGAAGTGGTGCATCAACGATTGCGACGCCACCTCCTTATGGCGAAGCAACGACGGCAGATTGGCAACAAAGGCCCCGATCAGCGCGAACGACATGATCCACGACGGCAGGAAGGCTCGCATCGGTCCCGGCCCGATCGCCGCCCGGACGACCACGCGCAGCGAGTGCACCGGAAGTGGGGGGACCCGGGGGACGAAGACGAGGCAGACGATCGCCGCCAGCGCGTAGAGCCCCGCGAGCAGCACGAACGCACCGCGGTGCAGCCCGAAGTACGCGACCGATCCCAGCCCGAAGCCACCTGCGTAGCCGATCAGCGTCGACGCCTCGAATGCGCCGCTCGCTCCGGCGCGGCGTCGACGATCACCCGACGTCGCCGCGGCCACCGTGCCCAGCGCCACCGGGACGAACGCGGCGGCGCCGAGGCCCTCGAGCAGGCGAGCCCCGCCCAGCTCTGCGGGACGCACGCCGAGCGCGACCAGAAGCACGGCCACCACACAGACAACCGGGCCGGCCACGAGAAAGCGCCGGCGTCCGAACCGGTCCGCATAGCGCGCGAGGATCGGGGCAAACACCATCTCGGTAACTGCCTGGGCGGCACCGACGAGGCCGATATCGACGGCGCTCGGCTTGCCACCGGCGAGATCGCTGAGGCGGAACTGCACGGCGACGCCTACTCCCACCGCGCCGACACGGAGCAGAGCGGCTGCGAGAAGCAGCGCGCCGATCGCACGTGGAGCGGTGTGGCGCAACTCATCCTCGCCGCGTGTCTCAACCACGTCGGCGACCTCCCGGTCGGTCACACGGCTAAGGGTAATCCGACCACGTGCCATTCATCGAAACATGCGGGTAACCCCTTTGGCTCGTACAATGGGAATGTCTTCCCGTTGTGAACGACCGGCCAGAAGCGGGCCGGCCCCGACCGGATCATCGAGACGTTGCGGGTCTCGCCCCGGTCCCTTTCCCGACGTGAGGCAGTCCAAGCAGGGCGCACCGCGCCCGACCCCCGAGGTTCCATCCAATCGTCATCCTGATCCTCGCCCTGGTAGGGCTAGTGATTGTTGCGGCCGTATTTGCGGTTGCAGCCATCTTGTACGCGCGCAGAAGCGTGGCGGAAAGCCGGGTGACGCATGATGCTGATGCCGAACGCCGTCTGGATCAGGTCCGCGCCACCGAGCAGGAAGCGAAGTCCGTGCTCCTCGCCGCAAAAGAGGAGGCAGCCCGCCGGCGCGACGAGGCAGAGGCAGAGGTGCGCGAGCGCCGCGCCGAGATCGCGCGCCTCGAGCAGCGGACCAACCAACGCGAGGAGGGGCTGGAACGCCGCCTCCGCGAGCTCGACTCCAACGAGCAGCGGCTGACCCGCCGCGAGTCGGAGCTCGAGACGCTCCGCCAGACCGTCGAGGACGAGCGGGCCCTCATCACCAAGGAGCTCGAGCGGGTCGCCGCGTTGTCGGAGCCGGAGGCCCGCGTCGAGGTGATGCGGAGCGTCGAGGGCGAGCTCGTTCCCGAGATCGCCGAGCGGATCCGCCACGCCGAGACCCAGGTCCGCGAGGAGGCGGCCGAACGCAGCCGCGAGATTCTGATCGCCGCGATGCAGCGCCAGGCCTCCGAGCAGAGCGGCGAGGCCTCTGTGACTGTCGTGCATCTCCCGTCGGATGAGCTCAAGGGCCGGATCATCGGGCGCGAGGGCCGCAACATCCGCGCGCTCGAAGCCGCAACCGGCGTGGACGTCATCGTCGACGACACCCCGGAGGCAATCGTGCTCAGCTCCTTTGACCCGGTGCGCCGCGAGGTGGCCCGGGCCACACTCGAACGCCTCTTCAGCGACGGGCGCATTCACCCGGCGCGGATCGAGGAGATGGTCGTGAAGGCGCGCAACGAGCTCGCCCAGCAGATCAAGCACGAGGGCGAGCAGGCATGCCAGGACATCGGGCTCACCAACGTCCACCCCGAGCTCGCCCGGCTGCTCGGCACGCTGCGCTACCGCAACTCCTACGGCCACAACGTCCTGTCGCACAGCCAGGACACCGCCGCGATCGCCGGGATGATCGCCGCGGAGATCGGCTTCGACGAGCAGATCGCCAAGGAGGCAGCCCTCTTCCACGACATTGGCAAGGCAGTCGAACACGACGTCGACGGGCCTCACGCGATCATCGGGGGCGAGATCCTCGCCCGGCTGGGACGGCCCGCCGCGGTGGTCCAAGCGGTCCGCTCGCATCACTACGACGAGGAACCGCGTTCACCGGCGGCCGCCATCGTCATGACCGCCGATGCCATCAGCGCGGCCCGGCCGGGCGCACGCCGGGAGTCGCTCGCCTCGACGATCAAGCGCCTCGAACGCATCGAGGCCATCGCCGACGAATTCCGCGGTGTCGAGCGCAGCTTCGCCGTGCTGGCCGGCAAGGAGCTTCGGGTTCTCGTCAAACCGGACGAGATCAGCGATGACGAGGCGCAGATCATGGCCCGCCAGATCGCCAAGCGGCTGCACGGCGAGGGGAGCTACAGCGGCCGCGTCAAGGTCGTGGTGCTCCGCGAGACCCGCAGCGTCGAGTACGCGAAGTAACGATTGCATCGCGCCGGGAGGTGTGCCCCGCTGCGGGAGGCGACAATCGCGGCCGATAATGACCACGTCCTACTCATCGCCCTCACATGACGCCGCCCTTGTGACACCCCCATTGGAAATCCTCAAAGTCTCAGCAACAAGCAAGCCGGTCGCGGTCGCCGGTGCCATCGCCGGTGTGGTGCGCACCCAGAAGAGGGTTGAGGTCCAGGCTATCGGCGCCGGGGCGATCAACCAGGCCATCAAGGCGATCGCAATCTCGCGCGGCTACGTCGCTCCTGGCGGGCTTGATCTGGTCTGCATTCCGTCGTTCATCGACATCTCGATCGATGGAGAGGAGCGAACCGGAATCCGCCTGGTCGTCGAAGTCCGCTAGCATCCGGCCGAGGCGCAAAATGGGTGCCGGGGCACACTGTTAGGCTTCGACAATGCCAACGCAGGTACCGATCCTCAGTGACTCGGCTCGGGGTTTCCGGCCGCTCCCGCTGATCGCACGCGCGCCTCGCCGCGAGCCGCAGGTGCCGGTGCTCGGGCGAGCGCCACGGGTTCACCTCTGGCACATCGGCTGCCAGATGAATGACGCCGATCGTGAGGAGCTGGCCGCACAGATCGCCGACATTGGCTGCATCCCCGAAACCGCGCTCGACGATTCCGACATTGCCGTCCTGATCACCTGCACGGTCCGCGCCAACGCGGAGCAGAAGGTCTTCGGGAAGTTCAAGGAGCTGATCCCGTGGAAGCGTGCCCGTCCGGGGCGGGCGATCGCGCTCACCGGATGCATGGCGGTGGAGCACGGCGAGGCCCTGCTCGACCGGCTGCCCGAGCTCGATTACGTGTTCGACGTCCGCGAGCCGGACGGGTTTCTCGCCAAGCTCCAGGCGCTCCACGCACCCAACCTCGACGGCCCGGTCATCGTGCCCGCCTCGGACCGGCTGAGCGCTTATGTTGCGGTCATGGGTGGCTGCAACGAGATGTGCACGTATTGCATCGTGCCGTTCGTTCGCGGGCGGGAGTTGAGCAGGCCGCTACCCGAGGTCGTCGAGCATGTCGAGCGCCTGGTGGCGCAGGGGGTCCGAGAGGTCACGCTGCTCGGCCAGAACGTCAACTCGTACCACGACCAGCAGCACCATGCCCGGCTGCCCGAGCTCCTCGCCGCGGTGGATGCCGTCCCCGGTCTCTGGCGGCTGCGCTTCCTGACGAGCCACCCTCGCAACGCCGTGCCCGAGCTGTTCGATGCCATGCACGACCTTGCGACGGTGTGCGAGCAGCTCCACCTCCCGGTGCAGGCGGGCGACAACGACCTGCTCCGGCGCATGCGCCGCCTCTACACGGTGGACGAATATCGGGCCAAGATTGATGCAGCGGTGAAGCGGGTCGGCCCGCGGCTCGCGGTGAGCACCGACATCATCGTCGGGTTCTGCGGCGAGACCGAAGCGGAATTCGCCGGCACCGAATCCTTAATGCGCGAACTGCGTTTCGATACTGTGCATCTCGCCGCATATTCCGTCCGGCCGGCGACCGCTGCCGCCCGTCGCGAGGACGATGTGCCGCTGCATGAGAAGAAGGCCCGGCTCAACCATCTCCTCGCGATGCAGCGGGAGATCGCCGCAGCGCGCAATGCGCTGTACGTCGGTTCCACGGTGGAGATCCTGGTCGACGGTATCGCTGCGGACGCGAGGCCGTACGGTCGCACCCGGGAGAACAAGGTGGCCTGGCTCCCGGCCGGCACTGCACTCCCTGGGGAGCTGCATCTGGCAGAGGTGCTCGAGGCGAGCGCATGGCAGTTGCAGGCACAGCCGGCCGGCACGGCGGCGTGAGACCGAGCTCGAAGGTTCGGGCTCCGCACATTGTCGAGGCGGTGCCTGAGGCACCTCGCACAACGCTCGACCTCGAGTCTGCCGGTGATACTCCGATTCTCCGCGAGTATCGGGCCGCAAAAGCCGACCACCCGGACGCGATCGTCCTAGCACGGCTCGGCGACTTCTTCGAGATGTTCGGCGAGGATGCGCTAGTTGCGGCGCCGATTCTCGGCGTCCAGCTCACCGGCAGAAGCTTCGGGGCGGCAGGCCGGCTGCCGATGTGCGGCGTGCCCCACCAGGTGATCAGCCAGCACATCCGCAAGCTGCTCGACGCGGGACAGCGGGTGGCGATCTGGGACCAGGTGGGGGAGGTCGTCTCGGGCCGCCTCGTCCGCCGCCAGGTGACCCGCGTGCTGAGCCCGGGCATGGTCGTCGAGGCAGAGTTGCTCGAGCCGTCGGCGGTGTCGCGCTGCGTTGCCCTATTCGCAGCGCACGGCCGGGTCGGCATTGCGGCATTCGATCCCAACACGCAGCATCTCGAACTGTTCGAGGTCGCGGGCGACCTCGCCGGAGCGGTCCTCGCCGATGAGCTTGCGCGGCTTGAAGCGAGCGAGCTGCTCGTGGAGGACGGCAGGCCGATCCCGCCGGGGCTGGCCACGCTCGCGCCGCTGACGACACTCGCTGCCGCGGTCTTTGACTCAAGTCGCGCGGAAGAACGCGTGCGCCGTGCGACAGGTGCCGTTTCGCTCGACGGTCTCGGCGTGACTGCGGTGCCGATCGCGCTTCGGGCTGCGGGCGCCGTGCTCGCGTACTGCGAACGGGCACACATCGTCATCAGCCAGGAGTTGCTCCGCATCGCGGTCCGCATGCCCGACGGAGCGATGCGCCTCGACGCACACACGCGCAGCAACCTCGAGTTGCTGACACGGCTTGGAGAACGCGGCACATCGCTGCTCCAACTGCTTGACGCCACGCGCACGCCGATGGGCGCGCGCCTCCTCCGGACCCGCATCCAGGAGCCGCTGACGGACGTTGCCCAGATCACCCGACGCCTCGACTCGATCGAGGCGTTGCTCGACGACCGTGGCGGTTGGCGCCAGCTTCGCGAAGCACTCGGCGGGATGCGCGACCTGGAGCGCCTCGTGGCGCGATGCGTGCAGCGGATCGCCACTCCGCGCGACCTCGGCGCCGTTCGCGACACGTGCGCCGCGCTCGAGACCACCGGCGCGGCGGCTCGTGCGATCACCGCGGGAGCCGAGATCAGCGACGCTGCGGCGCGCTGTCGCGCGCCCGACGGCTTGCGCGAACGTCTCGAGGCGCTGCTCTGTGATGACCTTCCCGTGAGCGCGAGCGATGGCGGTGCCATCCGTTCCGGTGCGGACGGCGATCTCGACAACCTTCGCGCCTCCGGAAACACCGCGCGCACTTACCTCGCCGCCCTCGAAGCCGGCGAACGCGAGCGCACCGGAATCCGATCACTGCGGGTCGGATACAACCGAGTCTTCGGCTATTACATCGAAGTCCCCAACGCCCATCGCGACCGGGTCCCGCAGGACTACTCCCGCAAGCAGACCCTCGCCGGCGCCGAGCGATTCGTGACGCCCGACCTCAAGGAACACGAGGCGATCGTGCTCCACGCGCGCGAACGCGCCATCGCGCGAGAGCAGGAGTTGCTCGCCATCGCAGCCGACGACGTCGCCAGTCATGCGCGGACGCTCGCCGATGCCGCGGCGGCTGCGGCGACGCTCGATGCAGCGCAATCGCTCGCGACCGTCGCGGACGAACAGCGCTGGGTCCGCCCGGTGATGGACGCGTCGTCCACCCTGCGGATCATCGGCGGACGCCATCCGCTCGTGGAGCGAACGCTCGGTCCCGGGAGGTTCGTGCCCAACGACGTGCACCTCGACGACGAGGCGCGCATCGTCGTGCTCACCGGGCCGAACATGGCTGGGAAATCGACCTACCTCCGCCAGACCGCGAGCATCGTGCTGCTGGCGCAGATGGGCTCGTATGTCCCCGCGGACGAGGCGACCATCGGCGTCTGCGATCGGATCTTCACGCGCATCGGCGCGCATGACGACCTCAGCGGTGGGCTCTCGACGTTCATGGTGGAGATGGCAGAAACTGCGGCGATCCTCCGCCAGGCGACCGAGCGCAGCCTGGTCATCCTCGACGAGATCGGCCGTGGCACCTCGACGTACGACGGCGTCAGCATCGCGCAGGCGGTCGTCGAATACCTGCACGACGCGCCACAGCTGAACTGCCGCACGCTGTTCGCCACCCACTTTCACGAGCTCACCGTGCTCGCGACGCAGCTGCCCAGGGTGCGCAACGCGCGCGTCGAGGTGGTCGAGGCTGGCGCCGACATCACATTCCTCCACCGCATCGTTCCGGGCGGCGCCGACCGCTCCTACGGCGTCCATGTCGCCAAGCTCGCGGGCATCCCGGGCGGCGTCCTGGTCCGGGCGCGGCAGTTGCTCGCCGCTCAGGAGCGCGAGCGGCCACTCGCCGGCGCCGACCACGGCTCCGACCAGCTCACCCTGTCCCTCGCCGAGCCGGAACCGAACCCCGTCGTGACCGAGCTCGCGTCGCTCGACCTCGACGGCATGACGCCCATCGCGGCGCTCAACAAGCTCGTGGAGCTGCGCGGGAGGGCGTCGATGTGATCGCCGCCGCGCCGATTCGCCGGCTGCCGCAGGTGGTGGCCGACGCCATCGCCGCCGGCGAGGTCATCGAACGGCCCGCATCGGTGCTCAAGGAACTGGTTGAGAATGCGATCGACGCCGGAGCGGGGCGGATCGATATCGCCATCGAGGGCGGCGGCCTTGTGCGCATCGCGGTGGTGGACGACGGAACCGGCATCGCGGAGGACGACGTCGAGCTCGCGGTCGAACGCCATGCAACCTCGAAGATCGCCGTCGCCGGCGACATTGCGCGGGTGGGCACGCTCGGCTTCCGCGGTGAGGCGCTCGCGAGCATTGCGGCGGTGTCGGAATTGCGCCTCACCACCCGAGCTCGAGGTTCGATCGGCGGGACAAGCCTGCATGTCCGCAATGGCGAGATCCTGTTGCGGACCGCCGCAGCCAGCGGTCCAGGCACGCGCGTCGAGGTGTGCGAGCTGTTCGCCGCGTCGCCCGCGCGCCTTCGGTTTCTGCGCTCGGTCGCCACCGAGGCAAGTGCCGCCGTGCGCGTCGCCGCCGACCTCGCGCTCACGCACCCGGATGTGTCGTTCACGTGCACCAACGACGGGCGCGTGGTGTTGCGCACCACGGGAGGAGCCCTCCGCGACGCGATTCGCGCGGTCATCGGTGCGCGTGCCGAACGCGATCTGCTCGACCTGGATACACCCGGCGACATCGCGATCGGCGGAGCCATCTCGTCCCCGCATGCACATCGCGCATCCCGAAGCGGGCTGGTGATCATCGTCAACCACCGTCTGGTGCACAACCGGGCGCTGCTCGCTGCCGTCGACGAGTCATACCGAGGGCTGATTCCCGGCGGCCGGCACGGGTATGGCGTGGTCACCGTGGTGGTGCCCGCAGACACGCTCGACGTCAACGTCCACCCCGCGAAACGCGAAGTGCGTTTCAGCGACGAACGTGTGGTGTTCAGCGCGGTGCAGCGTGCCTGCTGGGCGGCGTTGCGCGCAGCACCGGCGCTCGGTGCAGATGGCCATGTGCCCGCCGGTTTCGCAGGCGCCGCGCTCGAAGTCCGCGACGGCGACCTCGACATCGTGGGATGGCCCGTGCAGCGGCTGGCGGATCATGAAAACGGCTCGACCCCCCTTCCGGCGTCTCGGGCAGGCCCCCCAGGTGGCACGGGAGACGCGAGCGCGACGCTCATTGCGATGGTTGCGCTCGGACAGGCAGGGAGCGGATTCCTGGTCGCCACGGCCGGCGACACGGTGATACTGGTGGATCCTCATGCCGCCCACGAGAAGGTGCTGTACACCGAGCTGCTGGGACGCTGGCGCGAGGAGCTCCCGGAATCGGCGAGCTCGCAGATGCTCCTGATGCCGGTGGTCGTCGAATGCGGCCCCGACCGGGCATCTCGAGTTGCAGACGAACATGACTTTTTCTCGCGCTGCGGATTCAGCATCGAGCAGTTCGGTCCCGGCGCCGTTCGCTGCACGGCGGTCCCGTTGACCGCAGCGAACGCGGACCCCGAGGTGCTGGTTGCCGAGCTGATCGATCGCCTCGACGAGCGCGACGCCGGGACGGAGGAGCGACGTCACCGTCTCGCCGCGCTGGTCGCGTGCCATGCCGCGGTCCGTTTCGGTGATCGTCTTGACATCGTCGCCCAGCAGCGGCTGCTCGACCGGCTGGCGGAGACGCCGGGGGGAACGACCTGCCCGCACGGCCGCCCATCGGTGCTCGTGCTCGACGACGCCATGCTGCGTCGCGCTTTCCGGCGGCCGCCCCGATGAGCCGGCCCATGCTGGTGGTCGTCGGGCCGACCTGCTCCGGGAAGACGGCGCTCGCGGTTGCCGCCGCGCAGCAGCTTGCGCCGGCCGAGATGCTCAACGCCGATTCCCGGCAGGTGCGCCGGGGGCTTCGGGTCGGAACCTGCGCGCCGAGCCCGTCCGAGTTGCACGGAGTGCGGTGCCACCTGCTCGACCTCTGTGACCCTGGCGAGACGTTCACCGTCGCCGACTGGCTGGCAGCTGCCCGGCGCAGCCTGGAGCGGCTCGACCGTGCGAACACCCGCGCAGTGGTGGCCGGAGGCACCGGGCTCTACGTGACCGCGCTGGTCGATGGCTTCGACCTCGCCCAGGTCCCACCGGACCCTGTCCGGCGTGCCGATCGGTCGGAGCTGGCGGCCACGCCCGAAGGTCTCGAGACGCTCGCCGCCGAGTTGCGCCAGCGTGATCCCCGGGGCGCGACCGAGGTCGACCAGCGCAATCCGCGCCGGGTGATCCGCGCTCTCGAGATCCTCGACGCCAAGGGCGGCTCGGTCCTCACACACCGCAAACGCACCTCGCCACGGCCGGCGGTGATGGTCGCCCTCGATGTCGCCCGGCCCGTCCACACCCGGTGGATCGAGCATCGAATCGCCGGGATGTTCGACAGCGGGGGCATCCAGGACGAGGTTCGCTGGCTGCAGGGACGAGGGCTGGACCGAGCGGCGATCGGATCCTGCGGGATCGGCTACAGCGAGGGTCTCGACCTCATCGAGGGGCACATCGACCTCGAGGCGGCGATGCAGGCCACGATGCGCCGGACCTTGCGCTATGCCCGGGCGCAACGCACCTGGTTCCGGCGTGACACCCGGCTCACCTGGTTCCGGCCCGATCTCATCAGCTTCGACGAGCTGGTCTCCCAGGTCCTCGATCTGGTGGCGACGGCGGAATCGGGGCCGAGCATCGGTGAGGGCGGTCCATAGCCCACAGAACATCCGTTTGCATTTTTCTGATGCCCGTGCTACATTCCGCCTGCCCAAGCTGGCTGGAGGATGTTTCAAAGCAATGCCTGAGTCCCTTAACCCGCGGCAGCGACAGATCCTCGACTACCTTCGAGAGCACAGCCGCGATCACTCGTATCCACCAACTGTCCGCGAGATCGGGCGGGCGGTCGGCCTCAGCTCGTCCTCAACTGTCCAGAACCATCTGAACACGCTCGAGACGCGTGGCTACATCACCCGTGACCCGGCAAAGTCCCGCACGGTCGAGATCGTCGACACGCAGGAGTCCCGCCGGGAGTCGCGCGGCCACAGCAACATCGTCAACCTGCCGCTGATCGGCCGTGTCGCGGCGGGCACGCCGGTCCTCGCCGTCGAGAACGTCGAAGAGCATCTCAACGTCGGCACCGAGATCGCGGGCGGCGAGGACTCGTATGCCCTCACCGTCCACGGCGAGAGCATGATCGACGCAGGCATCCATGACGGCGACATCGTGGTCGTGAGCCCCCGGAAGGACGCTCCGGCGAACGGCACCATCGTGGTCGCCCGCATCGAGAACGAGAACACCGGCGAGAGCGAGGTGACCGTCAAGCGCTTCTTCCGTGAGGCAGGACGGATCCGCCTTCAGCCCGAGAACAGCACCATGGAGCCCATCTACGCGCGCGAGCTCGAGCTCGAAGGCGTCGTGGTGGCGGTCATCCGCCTCCTGAAGTAAGCCTCTGCGCCTCTGCCCCTCTAACCCTGAGGGCCGCTGCCGATATTCTCCAGGGAGAGCCGCGGCAGCGAGCCGAGGTAGGCGTCGAGCGCGGCCGCAAGCTCCGAGCTCGCCTGCCCGTGCACGGTGACCCGCGTACCGCCCAGGTCGTCGGCGACCGCACTGATGGCAAGGTCCGGCCGGTTGTCGATGAGCAGCGGCACGCCGGGCAGCAGCGCAAGGGGAAGGAGGACGATGAGGACCGGCGTGACTGCCGTGAGGATGAGCACGGCGAGGACGATTGCGAGCCCGAGGAGCACGGCGACGTCGCCTCCGTAGCGCCGGCGCTGCTGTGGCCGGAGCACCAGATAGTTGGGCCCGCGCTCGGCAACGGCGATCCCCGGCATCGGACGTTGGGCAAAGTCGCCGAGCACATCGTCCGGGGGCTTCCCGGTCCTCAGCGAGAACTGGTAGGCGCGTGTTCGCAGTCTGGTGATCATTGGGCGCATTGCGTCGCCCCATTTGTACCGCGTCGCGACAGCACTGCGTGAGGTGCGATAGCGTTGAGTCGTATGGCTCGCCCGCCGGCAACCGCCTTGAACGTCGATCCGCTGCTGCTGGGACTGGTGATCCTGGCAGTCGCCGCCTGGTACTGGGTGGTTCGCCGCTCTCACGAGTCACCGACCGCCGAGCGGCGTTTCGCCCTGATCGCAGCAATCGTGCTTCTGATGGTCGTCTGGATCTCGCCGCTGGCGACGCTTGCTCAGCACTACCTGCTCGCCGCGCACCTCGTCCAGGTGCTGATCCTGATGGGCCCGGTACCGGCGCTCCTGCTCCTGTCCCTGCCCCGCGATGCCGGGATCAGCCCGGCGGCAGTGCCCCTGCCATTGCGGCTTGCCGTCCACCCGGTCGTGGCGATCGTGGCGATCAACGCCGGGTTCATCGCCTGGCATGTGACGCCCACGTACGACGCGGCGCTCGCGCACTGGTGGCTGTACGACCTGATGCAGGCGACGCTGCTGGTGGTCTCGCTGCTCTTCTGGTGGCCCATCGTCACCCCGTGCTCACCGCCCGCCCGGGCGTTGACCGGGTTCGGCAAGCTCGGCTATATCGTTCTGGCCACGATCCCGCAGACCCTCGGCGGGTTGCTCGTGGCACTCGCCGGCCACGTGCTCTACCCGGGATACGGTGCCGGTCCCCAACTCGTCGGCGTTGACGCCCTCACCGATCAGCAGATCGCCGGCGCGAGCATCGCGCTGGTCAGCAAGGTCGCACTCTTCGCCGCCTTCTGGGTCGTCTTCATGAATCTGCTCAGCACCGGCTCCGATGGGCGCGAGGATGACGGGGGCGGTGGTGGTGGAGGAGGCTCGAATCCGAGGCTGGACGCGCCGCCTCCCTCGGGCCTGCCCCGATGGCTGGATGACCTCGGCGACGGCCCGACGACCGATGAGCCGCTGCCGAGCCCGCTCAGGGTGCCGGTAGGGTCAGGGTCTGGCCCGGCCTGATATTTGCACCGGCCAGGTGGTTAGCCGCCTCAATGGCCGAGATGGACTGCTCGATGTTCGCCCCCGGGTACTGCGCGGCGGCGATCCCCCAGAGCGTCTCACCCGAGTGCACGACCACCCGCGCGTTGGTCGTGGGAGAGCCGGCGTAGGCGACACCGCCGACGACGACGAGCCCGGCGGCTGCGGTAGCCACCACGAGGGCGAGCCGCGCCGGTCGGCTGAGGCGTTCTGGCCGGCGGGAGAAGCGGTTGGGTCCAAGGCTGTCCTGGATCATGTTCCTGCACCGAACGGATGTTCCATGGCGATGACACTACCAGGGAACGGATGTTCGAGTCAAGCTTCAGGGTCCTGCAGCGCGGAGCGGCGTTGCGCCGGATAATCCCCGGGTGAGCGAGCGCACGATCAGGATCCGCGTCGGGGTCCTCATCTGGCGCGACGGCGAGGTCCTGCTCGTGCGCCACGAGAAGGGTGGCCGCTCGTACTGGCTCGTCCCCGGCGGCGGCGTCGACGTGGGCGAGACCATGATCGCGGCCGGCGCCAGAGAGGTGTTCGAGGAGACCGGCTACTCCGTCGACATGGGCCGCCTCCTCATCATGTGCGAGGCAATCGACCCCAAACAGGGCGGCCGCCACATCGTCAATGCGATTTATGCGGCAGCCATTCGCGGCGGCACGCTCACGGTCGGTGTGGACGACAAGTCGCTCCGCGACGCGCAATGGCACCCGCTCGCGGCGCTCGAGACGTTGGAGATGTATCCCCCGATCGGAGCCGACCTCCTGGCCTGCTGCCAGGAGAATGGCGCCGGCGCGGTGCGTGTCCTCGGCAATACCTGGCGTCCGTAGTCGCGCAAGGCGGCGTCCGCATGCTTCAGGTCCGGGCGGCCACCTCGCCGAGGTAGTCGCCGAGGCGGCGGTACGCCTCGCGTTTGCGCCGGTCGGTGATCTCCGTGTAGACCTTGAGGGTCTCGAGCGTCGCGTGCCCGAGGACCTCCTGGACGAGACGCACGTCGCCGTCGGTCGCCTCGAGGAGGGTCGTCGCCGCCGTATGGCGCGCGGCGTGGGGTGTGCGCAGGTCGCTGAAGAGCTCGAACATCTCCGGGTCGACACCCATGCGACGCCGCAGCGCGGTCAGCGCCCGGCGGGCGCCGTCGGTGGTGAGGCGGTTGTGGGGCAGCGCACGTCCATGGGGGACGTCGGCGCGGGCGACACTGATGAACAGGGCAGGGGAGGGGTCGGGACCGCGCATCTTCAGGTAGTCGTCGACGGCCGCGAAGGCGTCATCGGTGCAATACACAGTTCTGTATTTGCCACCTTTGCCAAGAACACGAAATCCCTCAGGCCGCACGTCGCCTCGATCCAGGCCGCATGCCTCGGCGATCCGGCAGCCGGTGCTCAGGAGCAGGTGGATGAGGGCGCGGTCGCGGCGGTCGCGAAGCGTCTCCCGGGGCAGCGCCGCGAGCAGCCTGGGCACGTGATCGGTCGGCACCGGGTGCGGGTCGCCCACCACGTATCGAGGCACCGTCACCTGGCGGCTCAGCTCCGCCGCGACCCAGCCCTCGTCGTATGCGTATCCGAGGAAGCGACGCAGCGCGACGAGCGCCCGGGCGCGCGAGCGTGCGTTGGGGAGCACGTCGGCGAGCTCGATCTGGTAGCGGCGCAGCGCCGGCCGGTCGACCCCGTCGAGCAGGTCGGCCTTGAGCGGACGGGTGCGCAGGAAGGCCACGAACTTGGCGAGATCCTGGCGATAGGCGCGGACGGTGGTCGCCGGACGATTGCGCTGCACTCGTAGCCAGTCGAGGAATTGCTCGACCTGGTCGGGCATCGAGTCGGTCGGGCCCGGGACATGGGCCGCCCACGCGGGTCCGCGCCGTTCGCGTGGTGCCGTGGGCCGGCGAGTGGAGCGAAGGCGCGCCGCCATGCTCCGTATTATCAGGACCTTGGCGCTGCGTGACTGATTCCGACCTCATCCAGGGTGAATCGGATGAAGTCAAGCGTGGAGGCGCGCTGATCCGGTTGGAGGCCGCCCGGATAGGCCATGGCGGAGCGGATCAGGTCGTGCCACACCTCGAGGTATGGACCGCGCAGCGCCCATGAGGCTGCCTCAGGCTTGGTGACCAGCTCGCCGGTTGCGAGCAGGCACAGCGAGCGGCACATGGTGAGAACGCCATATGCCTGGTAGCTGCGCTTGAGGAACTGTCCGGGGTATTCCAGTTGCGGCAGCCACCAATCGCGCAGATTGCCGATCACCGCATCGCGGAGCTCGCCGCCGGTCACCGGAGGCACGACCTTCGTGATCCTCGGCCCGTAGAGGGTGATGCCGTGCTCGCGAAGGAGACGCCGCTGGATCATCAGATCCGATCCCAGGCGCTGCACCTTGAAGCCTTCATCCGTGTGCAGCTCCAGGACACTGACCTGAGGAATCCCTGAAGCGGCTAGCACCTTTGCCGGGATGAAGATCACCTCCAGGCGGTCCGCCCAAGTGTCGTCGCCCCACCCGTGCATCGCGCGGTGGACCTCATGAAGACGTTCGTTCGCCGGTCCGTCGGTGAGGGTTCGCGTGGTCACGAGCACGTCGATGTCGCTGGTACGGGGGTTGAAGGCGCCAGTCGACAGCGACCCATGGACGTAGACGCCTGTCAGATTCCGCCCGAGCGCGCTCCGCCACGACGCGACCGCCAGGCTGAGAAAGGAGCCGAGCCCAGGGCCGCCGGCCCTGATGATCCGGGCGTCGATGTCCACCAGGTAACCCTATCGTTGATCGCGGCGCATCCAGACCATCGCAACGAGATGGTCTCAGGGGATCCTGGGAACGACCTGGGTCGACTCGCGTTCAAAGCGTCCGCGCCGTCCTGACACGTGCCACCCAAGGCGCCGCCACGTGGCCAGCGCCCGAGGATTGTTGGTGTTCACGTGAAGGCGCGCGGTCCGGATGCCGTCCGCACGCATGCGGGATGTCGCCTCGTTGACCAGCGCCGTCGCGAGACCCCGCCGATGCTCGGGCGTGACCCCGACCTGGTCGACCCAACCACGGTCGCAGACGACGAACCCGGCCGGCACGCCGTCCAGAAGGACGCACAGTGACGCATCAGGCGCGAAGTCTCGGTCGCCGCAGACGCGCTCGATCCACTCCGACCGTGACCAGCCGGGGAAGCCGGGCCGGTCTCGGAACGCGGCCTGGTACACATCGAAGCTCGCGGACGCTGCATCGTTGCCCCACTCGATGAGCGTCGTGCCGTCAGGCCATCGCGACGGCGCGTCGATCCCCCCCGACAGATCGCGCTCCATAGCCAACTCCTCAAAGACGAGGCGGTAGCCGGCGGCCTTCCAGCGCTGCTGCTCGGAGTCGTTCAGGCACTCACTGACGATGCGAGCCGCTTCGGCACCCGAGGCGACGATGTATTCCTCGATCCAGGCGAGCTGTGCCGCCCAGAGACCTTCGCGGCCGGGTCGGAGCATCGACGAGGCTGCCGCCATCTGACTCTCGCCAGACCTGGGTGGCGAGACGACCGCACACCCGCCGAGCCCGCCACCGGGCAGCGGCTGCAACAGCCTCGCGGAGCCGGAGGCGTAGTAGCAACCCGCGAGCCAGTCGACGTCAGCGACGAGCGACCAGCCCTGAGGGTCGGGTCGCTGAGCCCGCGCCAGCTCGAGGATCTGTGCCAGTTCCGGGGCGACGTCGAGCACGCCAGCACTCCTCATGAATGGGGCGTCGTAGCGATGGAGCGCGCCAGTGTAGAGGGCGACCCCGTCAGCCGGCTTGCGATCGACCGGCTCGCGAGGAGGGGAAGCTCGACTGAGGCGATCCCTTAGCCAAGCCTCTAGATCGTGAGAATATGCATTATCAGGAGCTTCAGAAGACGTCTGACAAGCTGTGCGACGCCTCCTCTCGTGCGCGACGGGCCGGGCTACCGGGAAAGGCACCACCTCGCCACCAATGAGGCGCCTGCGCTCCGACGACCGCGGCGCTAGCACCGGGCGGCGACCGTGCGCAAACGCGCCAGCGCCGACACGTTGCGATACGCCGCTCGGATCCTTACCGAACTTACGCCGACTTACCGGGGTGGCCCGACGGGAGGTCAGCCGGGACGAAGCGCATTTGGTAGCGACCGAGAGAGCGCGACGATTTGCTTGCGCGAACGAGGGAGCGGACAAGCTAAGCAGCGGCTCGGCTGACCTCCCGTCGGGCCGTCAGCCGGCCGGGTTGAAGACCGGGATCGCAGGAGCGGCACAGCCCGGGCAGGCCGGCGCGACCCACAGCGTGTCGGAGCTGGACCGCCAGACGACGTCGATGGCACCGCCGCCGGCAAAGACCACCGAAGAGGGATCCGACGACGCCGTGGCGCCCAGTCCCTCCGGACCTACCAGGCCGCTCGCCGAGGTGTACAGGGAAGACGCCATCAACCCGGAAGGCTCGCGCGAATCGACGATCACCGAGCCGGGCGCAAGGTCCACCACCGACGGGTTGCCTGCCACCGTCTCGACGCCGAGCGCCACGCCGCCCGACCAGGTCTGACCGTTGAGCGCCCCATGCCAGAGCTGGCCCGCGCTGTTCCAGAAGACGTCGATCACGACCCCGGCGGCGCTCACTGACGGGTCGGCCGCCAGGGCCGTGGACGTCAGGCGCGTCGCCCCGGACCAGCCAACCGACGTCCTCGTGTCCGCCCAGAGGTCTCCCGAGGCGTCGCGCCAGAAGACGGTGTCGGTGCCCCGGGTTCCGCTTGCGACCACGGGGTTGCCGCCGACCACACCGGTGTTGAGCGGCGTGGCGCCGGTCCAACCGGAGTGGTAGCTGTCAACCCAGAGACCAGCGCCCGAGCCCTTCCAGACAACGTCGATCAGTCCAGGGGCAGGCGAGGCGACGCGTGGGCCCGACCCGAGCGGACCCAGCCCAAGCGAAACCGGTGCGGACCACACCCCGGTCCCGAACCATCCCCCCGTGAACCCCGCATACCAGAGGTTGTGGTCCTCCCCTTCCCAGAACGCGTCAATCCGACCAGGGCCGGAAGAGACGACCGAAGGATCGGTCGCGAGCACCGCCGCGGAGCCGCCGGGCGCGCTGATGTCCAGCGAAGCACTCCCCCACTTGCCGTTGCGGAAGGCCAGACCCCAGAGATGCCCATTGGTTCCCCGCCACAGGACGTTGATGTCACCCGGCTGGTCGGAGACGGTCTGGGGCGTGCCGGCGACGTTCGCCGCCTGTGGGAGCGCGAGCGGATCCGGGAACCCGTAGTACGGAAGCGAGCGGACACCGCCCTCATCGAGATCGACGCGACCGGAGATTCCGGGCACCACGCCGGCGTCGCTGAACTGCCAGACCTGCCAGCCGGTGCCGGCCCAGTTGCTCTCCGGCACCGAGGGCTGGGTCACGAACCAGTTGGCGACCCAGAGCGGATCCAACGTGAACGCCGCCGAGTTGATGTTCCCGCTCCACCACGACGGCGAGCAGTAGATCGCGGGCAGCGATCCGATCGCCGCACTCACTGTGTTCACCACCGTCCGGAGGTTGGCGACGACGACCGACTGGGGCTCGCCATCGGTCGTCTCCACGTCGATCGTGGGCACAAGATCGCCGTGCGTGAACCCGACCGATCGGAGTTGTGAGATGAGCAGATCGGCCTGCGCAACGGGGTTCTGGTTGGGTTCATAGAAGAGGTACGCACCCGGGGTCACCCCTGCCGCCGAGGCGCCACGCCAGTTGGTGGCGAACTGCCCGTCAGGCGATGCAGCCCCGTCGGCCGCGCGGACGTAGGCAAAGGAGATTCCCGACGCCGCGACCGAGTGCCAGGCGATCGAGGAACCCTGATACGCGCTGACGTCGATCCCCTCGCGGGTCGCCGAGGCTTCGCTGTTCGTAGCGCGGAGCAACCCTCCGGGCACAGTGGCCACAAGCACCAGGGCAGTCGCGGTGACGGCGATGCGCGACCTCACGACAAAACCAGAGGGAGACCCACCATTGCCGTGAGGATAGGCACGGATGTCGAACCCGTTGAGTTCGTCACCGTATCTTCATGGCCGGATCCCGTGGACCAGGATCACGCATCGGCCATGCGGACACCCCGATGAAAGGTTGGTCGGCTACTCTGGTGGCGTGGACCAGACGAACCGGCCGAAGCCGGGATCAGGCCGGCGGCCCGTTCCAACCGGCAAGGGGCCTGCGAAGCCACTCACCAAGAAGCAGCGTCGCAACCAGGCCGCGGCAAGGTCCGTCTCTCTGGAGCACAGACCGCCCTGGCAGTCGCCCACCGTGCTGACCTTCTCCAGCGTCGCCGTGGTTGCGGTGGTGCTCATCGTGATCGTGCTGATCAACGCGGCCGGGGGTGGCAATGCGACGGTGCTCAAGCCCGTCCCGCAAGCAGTCCTGACCGCGGTCCAGGACCCCAGCGCGTCAGTGGTCAATGCGGTCGGTACCGGCAAACAGAGCGGCGAGCTGGTACGCCTGCCGGCGTCCGCGAAGCTCACCTCCAACGGCAAGCCCGAGGTCGTCTACGTGGGCGCGGAGTACTGCCCATTCTGCGCAGCCGAACGCTGGGTGATGGTGATGTGGCTGTCGCGCTTCGGTACCTTCAAAAACCTCTCGATCATTCAGTCCTCGTCCAATGACACCGATCCGAACACGAGCACATTCACCTTCTACAAGTCGTCGTATTCGAGCCCATATATCGATTTCGTCCCGAACGAGATCGAGGATCGCAACCAGCAGCCACTGATGACGATGAGCAGCGCGACGCAGAACCTCTTCACCAAGTACGACGCGCCTCCGTACACGACCCTCGCGCAGCAGTTCCCGTTCATCGACATCGGCGGACTGTTCACGCTCTACACCACAAGCTATGACCCGGCCACGCTCAAGAATCTCTCCTGGCAGCAGATCGCAACCAAGCTGAGCAACCCCAGCGACCCGGTGACTCAGGAGATCGTGGGCAACGCGAACATCCTCACCGCCGCAACCTGCATCGCAACCGGTGATCAGCCGGCGTCGGTGTGCAGCGGCTCGGTGATCCAGAGCATCGAACCAACTCTGAAGGCAGAGAAGCCGCCCGCCGGCTGACCGACACCCGGGAGGCACGCATGGCTGTCATCACCTCCTCTGAGGTCATCAACACCGGCTACGCGGTGCTCGCGCTCGTCGCGGATGCGCTCGTCGTCGTCGCCGCAATCGCCTTCATCGTTTCGCGCACGTCGCCGTCGGGCCGCGAGTGGTGGGGCCGCCTGCGCGACGGCATCTCCCCCTTCGCGCTGCACATCGCCTGGATCGTCGCGGTGCTCGCGACCTTCGGCAGTCTGTTCCTGCAGTTCGAGGAGGGCCAGCAGCCCTGTGATTTCTGTTGGTTTCAGCGCATATGCATGTATCCACTGTCGCTCCTGCTCGGCATCGCTGCATTCCGGGGAGAGGTGCAAGTCGCAAAGCGGTACTTCCTCGGCCTCTCGATGGTCGGAGCGGTGATCGCCATCTACCACTACCAGCTCGAGCACGTTCCTCACGAGGCCAGCGTCTGCTCACTGGTGCCGGGCGCGGTTCCATGCAACGTCGCGGTCTTCAACATCTTCGGGTTCATCTCGGTCCCGTTCCTCTCGATGGCCGCGTTTCTCCGGATCACGACTCTGCTATTGGTAGCGCGACCCAGGCGCGAGGAATACGACGATGAGGAGGAGGTCGATTTGATCGAGACCGACTCCGACGACGAGCCCGGCGATGACGCGCTCCCCGCGCCCGCGTAGAGCGAACTAGGTCAGCTCGCCGAGATATTTCGGCAGCATCTGCCGCCACGTCGACCAGTCATGGTCGTACTCGGTTCCCCACGGATCGACACGATTCGGAATTCCCTTGCTGCCGAGCACGTGTGCGAGGCTCCACGACTCGCCGATGTTCTCCCAGCGGCCCTCGCCCGACGCAAGAATCGCGTTGCGCGTCTGCAGCAGCGCGAGATGCTCGCCGTTGAGGCCTGGAAGGAAATACGAGGGCGTCGCGAAGTACAGGTCGTCGCCGGCGTTCTCGCCAACAAAGCGCGAGATGTCGTAGGTCCCGCTCATCCCGACTGCGGCGGTCACGACGTCCGGGTAATGGCACAGCAGCGAGACGGCGTTGAAGGCGCCGATCGATGCTCCGGCCGTGATCACCGTGATGTCGGGGCTGTCGCAGTCCATGCGAATCATCGGAATCAGCTCATGGCGCACGAACTCGATGAACCCACGGGTGACGGCGGCGCGATAGCGCGGGTCGCCATCCTCGCGAAGCATCGCCCTGCCGGACACGCTGTCGCAGGAATAGATCTTCGCCCTCCCCGCTTCGAGGTACTCCCCCACCGAATCAACGAGCCACATGCGCTCGATCTCCTCGGCGTCACCACCCGCGGTCGGGAACACGATCACCGGGCGGCCGAAATGTCCCCAGCGGGCAACCGTCACATCGCTCTCGACACGGTTGGAATACCAGCGCTCTCGCCTCTTCATGGCCGCACAGTCTCGCGCATCGGTAGCAACGGGCGCATCACCCCGGGTAGATCAGGCGCGCTTCCCCCGGAAACAGCCAGCCCAACGCGTCGAGGAGCCGGTCTCGCCAGCTGATCCAGTTGTGGCCATCAAGGGCTTCGACGACACGCAGCTCGTCACACATCCGCTCCAACACCTCGACCATCGCCCGGTCGGGAACCGCCAGTGGCTCAAAGGCGCCGTAGGTGAGAAAGATGCGGTCCGTGACCTTCTTCGGCTGGGCGCGCACTGCGTTGACGAAACGGACCACAGGCTCGAAGGCCTCGCCGAAGGTGCCCGTAGGGGTCGCCTCGGTGAACCGCAGCGATGGCGATTCCAAAAGCAACGCGCCGTAGAACCCCGGCGCGCGAACGGCCGCCGAGAGCGCCGCCACACCACCGAAGCTCGCCCCCATGAGCACCCTGCCGCGCGGATCGCCACGGAGTTGCAGCGAACCCTCGACCTGCGGCACGAGCTCGGTGGTGAGGAACCGGCTGTGCGCAGCGCTCGCCGCGTACTCGCGCAGGCGATCCCCCGGATGCGTGAACGCGACCACGCAGTCCGCTATCGCCCGCCGGTGCATCAGGTTGTCGAGGACCGTCGCCATCGACGAGTAGTGGAGGAAGTCGCCGCCGTCGTGCACCACGAGCAGCGGCATGCGGCGGTCGCGGCGCATGCGCGACGGGATGTACAACGTCACGTGTGCGTCTCGCCGCAACGCGCGGCTCGGAATGCGCAGGTCCACGAGCTCGCCGGACACCGCGGTGGGATCCGGATACGTCCAGTCGGGGGTGACATATCCGTCTGCCTCGAGCACCGACTGGGAGCCGATCGCGTCGCCGACCACGCGCGGGTTGAGCGGGTCGTTCATGTGCTCGGTGTGCTCGCCATGACGCACCAGGATCTGGTACTGGATGCGCGCGCCCCGAGGCAGCTCGACACTCGCATACCAGAGGTCGGTGCCTTTTAGGCGGCGAAGCGGCAGCGGGATCGGCACCCCCAACATCCGGTGATCGATGGCGACCCAGTCGGCCTCACCGCGCCACAGGAAGGTACAGGTCGGCCCTTCGACCAGCGGTATCCGCTGCTCCCTGAGCAGCTGGTCGATCGCCTCGGGGGTGCTGCCCTCGCTGCGCAGGCGGGTGAGTGCCCGCGGGCTGCGGGCTGGGCCGGCGGTCACGATCAGGCGGCGTGCGCCCCTCGCAGCACCCGGCCGTCGTCAGCCACCACTCCGACGGCACCAAGATCGGCGGGTCGCCCGGAGTGGAGTTGCAGCCGATCGCCCGCGTCGAGCAGCACGCAGACACTCGGTGCGCAGCGCCGTGCGAGCACCGCGAGGCTGTCGGCGTCGTGCGCGCGCAGGCGCAACGTCGCTCCGGGCAGCGCGATCATTCCGCGCGCGACGCCGATGCCGAGGTCGTAGATCTCGTCAGGCCTCCCTGCCGGATCGCCATCGTCGATCACCACAATTCGCTCGGAGACGGCCATGCACCCGGATGACCACGCGAGCAGTGGTCGCTCCTCGATGAGCGCCGCGAGGTTGCAGAGATGGAGGCAGTCATTGAGCACGCCAACGTGACCTCCGGCGATGGCAATCGCCGCGCACCCGGCGACGATGTCAGCAACCTCCGCGCGGTGCCTCGTGATGATCTCGCGTTGATGCGGCGGATGCTGCGTGTAGAAGCGCTCGTACGCGGCGGCGATTGCGGTGGCGTGCGACTCGTCAAGCGTGCGGACGGCATCAACTGCCGCGTTCAGCTCCGGACCTGGGCGCCGATCTGCTTCGGCGAACCGTCTCCGGATGACCTCCACGCCGGCGAGCGCGTGGCGCAGGCGGAGCAGATACACGTCGCGCAACTCATCGATCTGGGTGCGCAACAGCCGTTCCGCGTCGGCGTAGTCCGGGTCGCTCTCGAGCACGTCGAGGCGGCGGCCGTAGAGGTTGAGGTTGCGCGAGCCGCCGCCGAAGCGTCTGTCGACCTCGGCGTCGTTGCGCTCGCCCTCCTCCCACCCGGCGGTCACGAGGGCGACCGGCCCGTCTACCCCGAAAGCTGCCACCTCCCCCGCCAGATCGACCCCGTCGAGCTGCCCGAGCAGGGTCACCTGCCTCACGAGGCGTGCACGCGGACCGTCTCGCCGACGACGTTGAGCATGTGATGCACCGTGTCGTAGTCCGGGTGTGCGATGCGGATCCAAGCGTTGGCCATGTACCCCGCTTCAACCGCTTGCGTGGGCGTGCCGTCGGGCGGGAGGTGACTGTCGAGAATCCACTCGCCGAACTGTCGCTGCACCTCCTCGACACCCTCGTAATGGCTGATGACGCCATCGCGATCCGGACGGAGCGCGACGATCCCGGCGGCGCGGCGGCGGGAGAGCGGGCGCTCCACGCGGTGATGCACGATCGAGTTCGCCCATTCGCGGTAGATGTCGATGTCGTTGGCGGCGGCATAGAGATCCCAGGCACGGACGCCAGGCGGCCGGCAGCCGATCTCGCTGAAGACCAGTCCCTTGGGTCCGTAGAACCACTCCATGTGGGTGGCCGAGGTCCCGATACCGAGCGCCTCGATGGCGCGCAGGCCGAGGTCGCGCACGCCGCCGTAGTCTTCCGCCGTATCGATCCGGTTGGTGGCGATGAACTGCGGACTGATCCAGCGCTCGCGCATCGCCTCGAGGACGTTCGGGTAGTAGTGCGAGATGAAGTCGTAGGCAGGGTGGCCATCGATGCTGATCGTGTCGTAGAAGCCTTCGTGCCCCTCGATGAACTCCTCGACGGCAATGTCGCTCGCGCCAGACTGGCCCAGATCGGCGAGTGCGCGATCGAGGCCTGCGTCCGAGTCGACCCGCACAGTTCCTGATGCGCCGGCGGCGGCGCGTGGCTTGAGGATGATCGGGTAGCCCACGTGGGCAACGAAATCACGGACTTCGGTTGCGCTGGTGGCCCCGGTGGATTGCGCCGTCCGGAGGCCGGCAGCTCGCAGCGCCTCCTTCATGGCCGGCTTGTCCCGACACAGGTATGCGGTGTGGACTGACGTCCCTGGGATGCCACACGCCTCACGAGCGTAGGCGGCTGCCATGGTGTGCGACTCGATCGTCGACTCGAGCGCATCGACCCACACCTTGCTCTGCGCGAAACGCACCGCCTCGGTGAGCGCCGCGACATCGGTCACGTTCGGAATCTGCTGGTAGTGGAGCATCCAGCCGCGTAGATCGCCGTCGAGCCAGTCGGCGGGGCGCTCGCCGATCCCGATCACGTTGGCGCCAGCCTCGGCGAGGCCACGGACGAATTCGCGCTGATTCGGCGGGAAGGCCGGCTCGACAAAAATGACGTTCATCGCGCAGATCCTACCCGCTCGGTCCGGACCCGCCTCTCGCCGCGTGTCTAAACTCGGCGAAACCTTCATGGCGAACGCGGTCTTCGTTGCCCCCTTCCTGCTCCCGGCCACCGTGCGGTTCATCGCCGCGGCCGTGTCGCTGCCGGACGTCCGCCTGGGGCTGATCAGCCAGGATCCGGCGGAGCGCCTGCCCGATGATCTGCGAGCGCGGCTCGCGGGGCATTACCGAGTGGCCGACGGCACCGATGCCCAGCAGATCGCTGACGCGACGCGGGTGATGGCCGGCCACCTCGGCAGCGTCGACTGCCTGCTCGGCATGCTCGAGCAGTTGCAGGTCCCGCTCGGCGAGGTCCGCGACGCGCTCGGCATCCCGGGGATGGGTGCCGAGGTGGCCCACAACTTCCGCGACAAGGCGCGCATGAAGACCGTCTTCGAGGCCCACGGCGTCCCGTGCGCCGGCCATCGCCTGGTTCATTCGGCCCCGGACGCGCGGGCCGCGGCGGCCGATCTGGGGTATCCGCTGGTTGCGAAACCTCCGGCCGGCGCCGGGGCCCGCTCGACCTTCCGGCTGGACAGCGACGCTCAGCTCGAGAGCTGGCTGCTTGCCGATCCCCCTGGGGGGATGAGTCCCGTGCTGCTCGAACAGATGGTGGTCGGGAAAGAGCACAGCTTTGACAGCGTGCTCATGAACGGCGAGCTCATCTGGCACTCCATCTCGCGCTACCTGCCGACGCCGCTCGAGGTGCTCGAGAACCCCTGGGTGCAGTGGGCGGTGCTGCTGCCGCGCGACATCGCCGGTCCGGAGTTTGACGCGATCCGCGTCGACGGGGTCCGCGGCCTTCGCGCGCTGGGCCTGCGCACCGGGCTCACGCACATGGAGTGGTTCCGCCGGGACGACGGAACCATCGCCATCAGCGAGGTTGCGGCGCGGCCGCCGGGGGCGCAGTTCACCTCGCTGCTGTCGTACGCACACGACGTCGACATGTATGCGGCATGGGCTCGCCTCGAGATCTTTGACGAGTTCTCGCCGCCGGAGCGCCGATACGCGGTGGGCGCCGCGTATCTGCGCGGACAGGGCAGCGGTACGGTGGTCGCCATCCACGGGCTCGACGTCCTGCAGCGCGAGCTCGGCGACCTGGTCGTGGAGGCGCAGCTCC
>Ga0182024_10005570_pt1 | contig 28175 bp, 17 predicted proteins | sample P32metaG_FD_120480 | JGI IMG/M metagenome (GOLD analysis project Ga0182024, IMG submission 120480) | Permafrost microbial communities from Stordalen Mire, Sweden - P3-2 metaG (Illumina Assembly) | ecosystem: Environmental > Terrestrial > Soil > Wetlands > Permafrost | place: Sweden: Stordalen...
CCGCCTCTGGCACGGGTTCGCTAGGTTTCGGACTCTCGGGGACGTTGGCCACGAGCGCAACGTGGCCGGCGGAACCGTTCACGCTCCTCTTGGGAGACAACACCTTCAACGACAATCGACTCGACATTCCCGCTGGCGTCACGTTGACCATCGCTCCGGGGGCGGTGGTGAAGTGCGAAGGGGGGTCTCAGCCTCCATATGGCCCCACCTATACCCTCACCGTCGAGGGCACCCTCGACGCCGTGGGCACCTCCGCCAGCCCCATCACCTTCACCTCGGTCAACGACAACTCGGTTGGGGGAGCGACCGGTTCGGGCAGTCCAACTGAGGGCGACTGGATGGGGATCGCCGGATCGACTTCCGCAAGCTTGGATCTCGAGCACACGACTGTCGAGTACGCCTCGACTGCTGCGAACTTCGCCGGGGGTAGCGAATCCAAGGTCACGATTGATTCCAACACCTTTTCGCTGAATGGTACAGCCGTCTCGGTAAGTGCGGCTGTGGGAACGAACGCCAGCATCACCAACAATGCCTTCACTGGCAACAACGTGGCGATCAATGCCTCGTCGAACTGGACCACGGCCTCGATCGATCCTGCGTCATGCGTCTATGAGCCGACGATGAAGGCTACGAACAACACCTTCGACGGACAGGACAAGGCGCAGGTTTCGGAGTCAAGTTTGGAGACCATTGACGCCTTGAAAGTGAGTGGTGATGCCGGTCTCCCGGTTGAGGAGTACCCGGCCTATCTGGGCACCGACTGGACGGACGACCTGAGGAGCAGCAGTACGGATGTGATTACGTGGACAATGCAGCCCTGCATTGACGTGGTCGACCCCGTCAACTCGTACGCCGCCGTGGCCATTCCGCTGAATCTGACAGGCGGGACGATCATTCCGTTTTCGTTCTGAGAAGCCGGAACTTGGAGAAGGCACGGTCTCGCGGTCATCGAACGGCCACAAGTGCCGTGACCGGCAACTTTGGGGGCGCGTCCAACTGTGTACAAGCAGGGATCCGAAGACCGGTGCCTTCGGTCCGCCGGCCCGTATGCCGAGTAGGTTCAGCCGTTGATCGTTTGGTGTGGGAGAGCAGAGTGGTGGCGCATGACCACGGTCGGTTGCCAACCGTAGGGGGCGCTCCGTGATGAGGCGCCCTTTCGGCCTGCAGGCGGGGTTCTGCTAGGTGTGGGCGTTGAGTGCCGTCGGGCGGTGTGGAACCGTGCTGAGCAGGGTCTTCTGAGTCGCCCGTAATTCTCAGGCGTGGAAAAGTCGCTCCGTAGTAGGGACGTTTGTAGGGATGTTTTGCAGCATCCCTACCTTCGCTGCAGTGATTTCCGCGTTCGGTCATCCCGGACGTCGACGCGTACTGCACCAGCCTCCGCCTTGAAAGGGCAATCTGAGGTGTCCACTGCGTGTGGGTGCCGAAAATCCCATCCGAACGATTGACCTGGACATTCTGCGCAGGATAACTAGAACCCATGATCGGCACTCCCGGGCGATCGAAGAGTTGCCAATCCCGTCCAACGTCCATACCACCTTGAGTGCTACCAAGCAGGGTGACCCTCGTGGAACGACGGGCATCCGATGACTCTGAAATGCATCGCCCCTGGCTGGACGCCCGGATGACGTTTTCGGCATCCACAGCTGAGACGGACTGGCCGGAGAGCCGAATTCGAACCGATGTCCAGCTGATTGGACACTGTCCAGAGATGGTGTAATCTGACCCAAGAGGACAGAGAGGCCGGAGTCGTGGCTGAGCGGCCTAAGGCGCCGGATTCCTAATCCGGTGACTCTCCCCGAGTCCGTGGGTTCGAATCCCACCGACTCCGCCCTGTTTGTCCCCCAGACGCCGAAAAGGGAGGAGCCGAAGCTCCTCCCCTAATCCGGTGACTCTCCCCGAGCCCACAGTATGGAGCATTTTATGGCTGACGACAAGGACGTCGAGGCTCTGTTCGACGCAGTTCGAGCCGCCGAGGACCTGATGAACCAAAGCCGCCGGGACCTCGAAACTGGCACCCAATGGCGATCGAATGCATTAGCGGGCCTCCGGAAATACATCAGCGCTCAGGCGATCGCTGACCGACTCGGCATAGCCCGCTCGACTGTCTATGCCCTCCTCAACGAGGCGCCATCACCGGACGAAATCAATGTGGAGAACGTCGTCGCCTACGGAAATAGTCATAGGCAACGGATGAGTCTCGATTCCTTGATTAGTGAGCTCGTTACTGATGAGCGAATGGCAAGAAACGTGGCACAAGGACGCACGCCATCAATTGCCATGAACGAGGTCGGCGCTCGATTCCTGGCGGAGGCTCTCGATGACGCCGTCCACTATCTAAGAATGATTCCGCAGAGCACCACGATGATGGATCTCCTCGCTGCAAACGACGAACTCGAATCCGAAATCGAGTTGGCCGATCTCAGAACCGATACGGATGCCGTAAGCAACGAGACATGGGACTCATCAGTCGAGGATGAGGTTGCGGAGGCGCTTAAGGGGTACCTGTTTGCAGTGCAGGACGCCAAGGCCTGGGTCGAGCCATTTTTTGGCTCGGATCTCGCACTGACGTCGGGGCGATTGGACCAGGTGGCCGGGGTGCTTGAACGGGTCAGACTCGCTGAGAACGCCTATGCCCGAGCGCTTAGATTGGCTGGCCGACGGGTTCCTCATGGCCTCCGAGAGGACTGATGGTCCGTTCCAGATTAGAACTCCAGGACTTGCATTTTCGTAGACTGGAACCTCACCGACAATGAGACGGTACGTCGCTGCACTTCGCGCGTTTAGTGCCGTCCGGCTCCCTCCGGGCCACGATGTAGCAATGTCGGCGGATACGCCCTACGGGACCGCCCGCGTCCGAATCCGCACCACGTATGAGTCTTATGGAACGGGCGAGGTACCGAGAGCAATCTGGTTCGAAGTGGTGGGAGAAGCTCCGACAATGGAGGAAGCGCGAGAGGCATTTCAGCGACTGGCCGAGGCCATTGCGAGCGTGTTGGCGTTCACTATGAACGCAGCTATCGAGCCACTCACGCCGACCGTGATCTTTGACGCGACCCCAAGTCGAAAGCGGCACGAATACTGGCAATTCGTTCAGCCACCTTTCGCCGGCCTCCCTCGACACAGCCGAGTATTGGACGACAAGGGATTTGAGGCAGTCGTCGCTGCGCTCGTGGTCAACACCCATACTGACGCGATTCAAAGAGCAATCGGCCATTTTCGAAGGGCCGTCAGCCACACGCTCCCTGGCGAATGGCTGCTGGCAGTTGCTCACGGTTGGATGGGCTTCGAAGCGCTCAAACCGGTAGCACTAAAGCAGGAATTGGAGCGCCTTGGTTGGACAAAGGCTCAACTCGCCGCGGCATGGGGGGTTACGACTTCGGTTCTTGAGAATGAGGCCAGACTGCGGCTTCTATTCCCCGGGCGTTCCGGTCTTCATCATCGGTCGCGCAATACAAGCAACAATCTCGAGCACTCGCTCACCGAACTGGGTCCTTTGCACAAACAAGCCGAAAAGGACGCCATGGCTCTCGTCACTCAGCTACGACGAGCGATACTGCGATGCCTATTCGAACGTGTGCCGCGATCTCTCAGCCGGAGCGAGCTTTCTCGGCCGCACCCGTCAGCGCCATTGCAGAGGTTTATGCGAGCAGTCCTCATTGGTTCCGTAGATGACCTCGCTCCCCCCGACCTCCAGTATCCGCATTTCGACCTCGTCTGGGAGCCAACGGAAGTGGAGCTGACACCGACTGGTGCATATACCGCGAATCACAATATGACCGGGACGGTGAGGTTGGGATCAGGGGCGCGGGTTACGCAAATTTCAACTGAGATTTGGGGACCGCCAAATGCAAAGTAACGGTGAACGGTTCCCCGTGCCGAATACCGCAAGCTGGGAGAACGGGAGCACCTCTACGGTTCGCGGATTCTTGCCTATTCTCGAAACGTGAGCGACGACCCAAATCAGAAGGCGCTTGAGCTGTTCCTGAAGGAGTGGGACGGCGAAAATCCCCGAATATCGACACTCGACGCGGCCCTCCGCGATGCCAGGACCACAATGAGCGGTGGACAGGCCCGGTGGCTTGCAACACTTGCGTACCTGGTGGCGCTTGAAGTGGTCGGCAGTTCCGTCGCGAAACCGTCCACCAAGTTCCCTGATCGTGGCAATCACAAGGGCAAGCTAATGGCGGGAGCACTGGAGTTCTCACCTGACGACAGCGAGGACGAGATCGGAGAGGTGCTGTATTACGCACGCTGCGCACTTGCTCATGATTACGGTCTACAGATGAATAGATACGTCTTCATATTTACCGCTTCCGGTCCGATGATCACGCCAGCCGCCGTGCCATGGGACCGGACGCTGGATGGCGCCAAGAAATCGTCCATGAACACCGTTCTAAACATCAAAGCCATCGGAGAATACGTGGAAGACATCGTCGCAACGGTCCGACGAGAATTCGCAGCCGGAGGGGTTGTCCCTGCTCCAAGGGCAGACATTGAAGCCATGCAATTGTTCGGCGGATTCTATTTCCGAACCTAGCTTCGGCTGAACAGCCGGTGTGCGCGTTCCCGGCCGTTCCGGGGCCCCTGGCCCCTCTTTCCCCACCTCTCGTGTGTTTGGTGCCCGGAGCGGGATTCGAACCCGTGATCCGCCTTGAAAGGGCGATCTGAGTTGTCCACTGCGTCTAGCGGGTAAACCTCCGTGCGTCTGAACTGGCCCTTCGTCCAGCCCGTGCGGCTCAGTCTTGCCAGTCGCGCTGACTTGATTGCCAAACTGATTGCCAAAAAAACGAGTGCACTCAGGATTTGGGGTCGCAGACCCCGGCGGCAAGAGCTACCGAGAAACAGGTTCCGACTCTACCCTCGGGCGGTTGACCCTACGGTGCCGCAGATACCTATGGGCTGAGACCTCGAAGGTGGTTATAGCGAGGATAACTCAGCTCCTAGTGCCGGTCACGGGAGTCCCGAGCGGACTCGATCTGCCGTACAACCCTTATCGCTTTAGGCCCCAATCGCCACCATTCCATTGCTTCCCACGGCCACGCATTCGTTCGTACTCGGACAGGACACAGCGTCCAATGACGGGATCCCTTGGATCTGTGCGAACATCCAGGCCGAGTTACCTCCGCCAGGGTTGGTCGATACCCATACGAAGCCGGTCCCGTCGACAGCCACACAGTTTGTTGCACTCGGGCAGGAGACCCCATCGAGGTTGTGGGCTTCAATACACCCAACACCTGTCGGTTGAGTGGGGCAAGGTATGGTGGGAGCTGCGAGCCCGATTTCCCGAACATTCCAAGCGGAGCTGCCTCCACCGGGATTCGTTGTAACCAACACTCGCGTGCCAGCATCCACAGCTACACAGTTGTTCGGGATCGGGCAGGAAACGGCGTCGATCAAAAGGGAACTGTCTTGACTGTCGATGATTTTACTACCCGACCAGCTCCCAAAGGGATTCGTTGACGCAAAAACCCAGTTGCCTGAGTCGTTGACTCCGCTACCCACGGCCACGCAGTCATTCGTGCTCGGGCAGGAGACGCCGTAGAGGTTTCCGAGGGGATCGCCAAAGGGTATGACGTGCCAGGCTGAACTGCCTCCGCCGGGGTCGTTAGATACCTCCCCGTAGCCGGCACCGGCACCCCCCACGGCCACGCAGTCATTCGTGCTCGGGCAAGAGACGCTTAAGAGCCCGACCCCGCCGTCGACCGGTGTGACGTGCCAGGCTGAACTGCCGCCGCCGGGGTCGCTGGACACCGCCACGTAGCCGGCCGTGTGGTTGTCACTGGAACCGACGGCCACGCATTCACTCGCGCTCGGGCAGGAGATCGAATAGAGCATAATCCCAGTTCCAATGCTCGTCGCGCTCCATGCTGCGCTGCCGCCGCCCGGATTGGTGGACACGAGTACGTTGCCTGAATCGTCGACTGCAACGCATTCGGTTGGGGTCGGGCAGGAGACGCCATGAAGTTCGTGGGTCCCGTCGATGGAAAACACTTGCCAAGACGATGCCTGACCCAATCTGGCAACGGAGGTCGGTTGTGATGTTGACGGCGCAAATTGAGTTGTTTTATGCAAATGATGTGACGTGGGCGGCAACGCAGCTTTCGGAGACGTTGCCAGGTGAATCACGACCCAGCTGACAAGTACTGCGGACAATAGAGCTCCGGCTACGAAGAAGGGCAGCTTCGGTAACTTGCGACGCGGCGGCTGGTCCGCCGTCGCATCACGGATTTTCGTGAAACCTTTGCGCATAATCGTCGTTGCGTTTGCGTTTTCGTCTCCTTCTGCTGGGTTGGGTGCCGTTTTCTGGCCAGGAGGGGCTGGTGACTTGATCAGTCCTGCCGGAGGCTGAGAAGGGCCCTTCTCATCGTGGGGCAGAACCTCCACGGTTGAGGACTGAGTCGCCTGCACGGGCCGAACTGATCTACGTGCGACGGTTGCCTCGAGGGTCTCCGCAGGCGGTGTTACCGCCTGGACAGGGGTGACCCCCAAGACTCCGGAATTTACGGCCGGAGATCCTGTGGGCCGTACCGTCGGTCTCTCGTTAACAACAGCCCCAGATTCACTCGTAAGCAGTGCGCCGGCGAGCTCTCGCAAACGTTGACCGACGGCGGCTGCATCCGGCCGATCGGCAGGATTTTTGGCCAACAGAAGATCGGTGAGGGCCCATAGCGGGTCGGACATGCCCGGAGGTCGCGTGGGAGCCTCGTCAAGGTGCCGTTTGAAGACGGCCATGGGATGCCCACCAGCGAATGGGGGCCCTCCCGCCACCAGCTCGTAGAGCACCACGCCGGCGGCGTACACGTCGACAGCCGACGTAGCTGGTCCAGGCTCGGAAAGGTCCGGTGCCATATATGACGGGGTGCCCACCATGCCGGTGAGGCGGGTGAGAGCCGAGCCGTCGGCTAGTCCCGAGATGCCGAAGTCGGTCAGCTTGACCACGGGCGGCAAGGTCGTCACGTCGACCAAGATGTTCTCGGGCTTCACGTCTCGATGCACGACACCTTCGGCATGGGCGTGGGCAAGCCCGTCGAAGACCTGGGCCATGATCGCAGGCACTTCTCGCGCAGGAATATGGCCGTCGTGTTGAGAGAGGTATTGGCGCAACGAGCCCCCTGGGACCAGCTCCATGACAATGGCCAGGGAGTCTTGTTCGGCTACTAGATCGTAGACAGCGACCACGCCACGGCCCCCAAGACGCATGAGGATAGCGCGCTCCTGGACGAATCGACTCACGAATTCAGTGTCGGTCGACAGTTCGGGACGAAGCACCTTGATGGCGACGCTCTCCGAGCTCACGCGTGATGTGCCGCGGTAGACCGAGCCCATGGCCCCCGAGCCGATCAGATCCAGCAGGATGTAGTGGCGTCCGATCGGAGTCCCGAATGCGTGGGGAGAAGGTTCGGACCGTCGGCCTCTCCCGCTGCTTTGGTCGCTTCCCGCCACGGGCCAGATGTTACCCATACGCTGTCAGCCCAGCAGGTAGTCGCTCCCGCGCCGTGGCCGAAGCCAAAGCCTCATTGGTTCTCTGGGGCTGGGACAGCCTGTCACCGGACCTCGATACCCCGACCGCGCTGTTGGGCGAGTTCGCGGCCATCTGGGACGCGCTCTCGGTATGCGCACAGCGATCAGCGGCTCGTGGTCGTCGACGACGCCGATGAGTTGGCCGATCGGGCGCCCGAGAACTGAGCCACCTCGATCTCAGCCAGAGGATCGCCCTCCCGCGACGCCAGCATGATCCCACCGTCGCGGTATCAACACTCAAGGCTCAACGGACTTTGACGAATTTGGTTGATTCTGACGATCCTGACCTCACGGTCGTCCGATCCATCTCCAACGGAGAGCAATCCGGTGTGATGATGTCAGATTCATCTATTGCTCTGAAAGCGATCACGGAGAGAGTTTCGATCTGTCCGGCTGGGACAAAGCGCAGTCGGATTGGTGCTTCCTGAGCAAGCTAAGAAGCATCGATGAAGTCTAATGGTGTGCTCAGAGTGTTCGGCTTGGACGCTCCTCAACATCGTAAGTCTCGCGGCCTCCTTGCGAAGTGTTCCAGGGCTAACCGCTTATGACACGACTGGTATCGCTACCGAGTGCTGTCTAAACAAACAACGACCCTTACTCTTGGCGACCTGTCTGCCGCCACATTTGCAGCTGGCACCGCAACTGTGTCGCATCTTCCATGATCCCCACGCGTATGCCGAGCACGTGCCATTGACAATGCGCTACCTAGGGCGAAGATGCTCCTATGGCGGCAAACCACAGCCCCGAGTACCATTCTGGCCGGCGGTACAGCAAGCTGCGGAAATATCATCGGGGGTATGGTGTGACGGCGATGTTGGGCAGTTACAGATTAGGAAGGTCCCTTGGAAGCGGATCAATGGGTGAAGTTCGCTGCGCGACTCGCAATGGTTCTGACAATGAGGTCGCCGTCAAGGTTCTGCGGCCTGAACTCGTCGACGATCCGATTCTCATTGCGCGATTTCTACAAGAACGAGACGTACTTTGCAGCCTCGATCATCCAAACCTCGTTCGGGTTCGCGACCTGATTGTCGAAGGGGGTTCAGCTGCAATCGTTATGGATCTGGTTGACGGTTCGGACCTTCGTCGAGAGCTAGTCCGTGTTGGCACACTTTCACCAGAAGACGCAGCAACGCTTGTGATCGAAGTACTCAATGCCTTGCGGGCAGTACACGAGATTGGAGTTGTGCACCGGGACGTAAAGCCCGAGAACCTTCTCTTGGGTTCCGACGGAGAGGTCCGACTTACGGATTTTGGTATCGCCAAGCTCGCGGAAGGAACGATACCCACTCAACTAGACGGGTATGTAGGTACTCCTGACTACCTCGCCCCCGAGCTGGCTACCCATGACCACGCGACTCCAGCCGCTGACGTCTATAGCACTGGAGTTGTCTTCTATGAGCTCCTAACGGGCCATACGCCATTCGGTGGCGGTCACCCGATCGCCGTACTGCGCCGTCACATCGAAGTGCCCGTGCCCCGTCCTGAAGGCTTACCTGACCCTCTCTGGCGACTCCTAGCCGCGATGCTGGAGAAGGAGCCTGCGGACCGGCCGTCCGCTGCCGACGCGGCGAAACGGATCACAAAAATGTTGCCGGCCCTAAAGGGACTTCCTCCGCTCAAGCCGACATTGCCTCCGCGAAATCTCGACGAATCTCCGACGACACTGAGGCTTCGGACGACAAGCCAGGACGAACCGTCTCCTCTCGTGGGCGTGAGCCGATGGACCTCGGGCGTCGTCCCTGATCAAGCTCGTCATCGCCTGTTGGTACCTGCGGTTGTAGCGGCAGTGGTCATCGCGGTTGTAGCAGTCGGAGTCGGGATTGTGCTCACTAGTTCAAAAAGCAACAAACCCCCAGTCACTTACGCGTTCAAACCCCAGTCGTTCACATCTGGAATCATCTTGGATCGGACGTGGCAACTTAGCGGATCATCTGATCACGTTCTTCAAGCTCGTGTCGTCCTCACTAATGGAACATCGTCAGCGGTGAAAACGAGCTATTACGAAGTGATTCCGAATACTGTTGCCCCAAGCGTAAACGACATTGCTTTCTCGCCGACTCCCGACCAGGTTATAAGAGCTGACCCGATCGTTCGATATGACGTTAAGCTCGCAGCCGGAGCTTCGGAGCGAATTACATACACTGCAAATCTTCCATCTACGAATCAGAGTCCCGGAGCCCGTTTGGCCTCGCTTGCAGAGAGCCAGATTACCGATCAAAAGGCGTACCTTCAATCGGCAAACAAGCCAGCTCCAGTCACGCTTGCAACTCTCACGCTCTCGCCAACGTCGCTCATCTTAAAAATTGGTGAAAGCGAAACCATCAGCGTCAGTGGAACGATGAGCAACGGCAAGCCCGCTAATCCAGCGCTGCTTGCGTTTGTCCTGTGGTCATCTGACCACCCGCTGGTTGCCACCGTCAGCGGAGGAGTCGTGACTGGAGATTCAGCAGGGGGTGCTGTCATTACCGTGCAAGGTGGTGATCTAACCGCCCGAGCAACCGTTGGGGTTCTCGCAAGTACTACGACGTCAACCGGGAGTACAACCACTCTCCCTGTAGGCAACACTGGTTCTGGAATTCTTCCCGCTAACGGAAATACCGGGTCTGGGAACACGTATACGACATACGGAAACACCGGATCTGGGAACACGTATACGACATACGGAAACACCGGGTCTGGAAACACCGGCTATGCCGGTTCCGGAAACACCGGATCAGGGAGCACCGGGTCTGGAAACAGCGGCACCAACCCCGGTAACGGGAATACGGGCTATTGGAACAGCACCACCACCATCCCGTGACATCACGCGCAGGTCATTCTGATCTCCTTCACGCTGCCGTTTCGCAAGACCAGGTGATCTCGAACCTTTGATGGAGACAGACGCAGATTTGTCAGGGCGCGATTCCAGGCGGCGCCTGACAGGAGTTCTATGTCGCAGCGGTCCTCTTTTCCTGGTTGTGGCTTCCCTATCGTGGGGGTGCTGGCAATGGCGCTCGGAATTGACGAGTGTTCCATACTTGGACGACAGCTCAGTTCACCAACAGATGGTTCGCTTCGCGGCCCAGAGGATCGCCGCTGGTCATGATCCTTACACCAGTTGGTTTCCCTATCTCGGATTAGGTTCTCCGCAGTTTCTTCACTACCAAGGTCTTGGAGCGACAATTGCCGGACTTCTCGGTCTGCTGATCGGGGCGGATTCGGCGTTCCGTTGGACGCTCTATCTGCTCTTGGCGATGTGGCCCGCTTGCATCTATGGATCAGCACGGGTTATGGGAATCGGCCGTTGGAGCAGTGCAGCATCGGCTGCGGCAGCGCCGTTCCTTGCCAGCTTTACGGGGGTGGGGTATGAGCCAAAGGCGTACGTCTGGATCGGGTGGGGCGTGTGGGCGCAACTATGGGCCTCGTGGACACTTCCATTTGCCTGGGCATTCACGTTGCGCGCCCTATCGAATTTCAGAGCCGTCATCCCAGCCGTGATCCTTGTCTCACTGACCGTTGCATTTCACTTCGAAACGGGCTATCTCGCTATTGGCGGGATTATCGTAATTGCGATATTCGGTGAGGGGTATTGGCCTCACCGACTTGCGCGGGGAGCTCTGCTGCTCATTTCATCCCTACTTGTCTCCGCCTGGGTAACAGTGCCGCTCGTCCTATCGGCCCCTTGGGCAGCTACCAACGAGATCCTGTCGCAGACACCTTTAGTCAACGGCTATGGAGCAAAGCAGGTGCTGGCGTGGCTACTCACTGGGCAGATCTACGACGCATTTCGGACACCGGTCATTACGATATTTGTTGGATTGGGTGTGTTGGCATGCGCGGTGCGCTGGCGCGCCCAAGCATTAGGGCGCGTCGTATTAGCACTGTGGGCGATGAGCCTCGTGCTCTCCTTTGGCCGCACGACTTTTGGCGGGCTGACCGTCCTCTTGCCGGGAAGTACTGATCTCTTTATGCGACGCTTCGGGATGGGGGTTCAGCTCGCAGGGCTCTTTCTTGCGGGATTGGGCGTATCGATCTTCGCTCGAACATCCGCTGACTTGCTTCGACACGCTCGGTCCAGATTCAAAAGAGTTCCCGGTCATGTAATTCTGGCTACATTCACGATCGGATTGGTGTGTCTTGCGATGTGGCCGTTGGTGTCACAGATGGGCGCGTACGCGAGTGCGAATTCAAATGCCATCCGACATGAGTATTCACTGAACCGAATTGGCTCCCGTCTGATTGGACCACTGCTTTCATACGTCAGAGAACATGGCGACGGTCGAACCTACGCAGGAATGCCGTCAAATTGGGGTCAACATTTCACTGTCGGTTACGTACCCGTGTTCAAATACTTGGAGAACGCCGACATCGACGAGGTCGGGTACACCCTTCGAACAGCGTCGCTAATGACTGATCCTGAGTACTATTTTAACGAGAAGAACCCCGGGGATTACGCCCTATTTGGGATCCGATACTTGATCCTTCCAGCGAACCACCCGCCGGCAGTTCCGGCCCTTCTCGTCGTCTCATCCGGACCATACCGTCTCTATCTCTTGCCGAACAATGGGTATGTAAGGGTCGCTGACATAGTCGGGACGCTTGTGGCCGATCGGAGCAATGTTGGCTTAAGGAGCGTCGCCTACTTGAACTCGCCACTTCCCCGCGTCGGTAAGTACCTGACCGTTGCCTTCGATGGGAGACCGGCACCGACACCTACGGGAGCCGGCAGAAGCTTCGCCACACCACCCGGCCAGATAATTTCGTCGCGGAGCCAGCTAACCTCTGGGATCGTTCGCGCGACGATTGTCACTCGCCGTCGGGCCGTTGCCGTCCTCAGCGCGTCGTATGACCCAGGCTGGACCGTCACGGTGAACGGACTCCCAGCGAGGACGGTCATGGTCGCACCAGCTCTGGTGGCGGTTCAACTAAACCCTGGTACTTACCACGTCGTATTCCAGTACGTGGGGTTTGCCTTCTATCCGGAACTCCTCGCCGCGGCATTACTGGTGCTTCTATCCTGGATCCTCGCGACCCTGTGCTATCGAAACTCGCGGCGAAGGGACGGGAAAGGGCCGGTAGGGGGGTGCCAAGCAGACAATATTGACCATTCGCCAGGCGATAGTCTGCTGACGTTGGGCAGCAGTGAGGTGCCCGTTTCCAAGGACCTCGAGGCTGGAGGTCGTCCCTAAGAGGGACCAGGATGGAGGTGGAGCAAACGGTGAGAATCTTCTTGACCATCAGTGACGAAATGAAGGGGCATTGCACTGACGTCCTGGTCGAAGATAGGGGAGATTCTCGGCTCATTGATGTTCTCTCGGCGAGCGGGGCAGACGTACCGGATGAGCCAGGCACATCGTGGAGCATCGCTGGCCAATCGGTCTCGCTTCAAGATCTGACACGAAGTTGTTTGCGCGACGGTGTCGTCTGTTCTCGTGGCCAATCAACTCCGGAGTTGGATGACCCCACTCGAATCGAGTTACACGTTGTTGGCGGGCCTTCGTCTGGGCAGACCTGGAGACTTGCGCCAGGCCGTTACAAAGTTGGACGATCTCAAGAAGCCCACATTTGTTTGTCGGCAGATGATCAGGTATCTCGGATTCACGCGCTTGTCGAAGTTACGAAGTCCGGCCTAACGGTGGCCGATCAGAAGTCCAGCAACGGCGTACTGCTGGATGGCGATTTTGTGGACACGGCAACTATCGAGGCCGGCCAGACCTTTCAGCTTGGTGAGACAGTTCTCGCTTGGGAGTCGCCGAATCAAAGCGACGTCATCGCCGTACCTGGCAATGACGGCACGATCGCCTTCAACCGTCCACCCCGAATTGTCGACCACGTGGAGGCTTTGTCGATGGAGTTCCCAAGTGAACCATCGACTCCCCAAAAGAGCCCATTCCCCCTGATCGCCGCCCTTGCTCCCTTGGTCATCGGTATTCTCATGGCGGTAATCCTTAAGAGACCCGAATATCTGCTCTTTACCGCATTGAGCCCGGTCATAGTGGTTGCCAACCACTTCTCGACCAACCGAAGAGGTCACAGTAACCACCGATCAAGAGTTGAGGAATACGAGAGCGAACTGGCAAAAGCACAGACTGAGATCAACTCCGCAGTGAAGCGTGAGGCAGTAAGGGAACGCTCCGCCTTTCCAGATCCAGCGGAGATATCACGCATCGCACAAGGACCGCGGACAACGTTGTGGGAGCGGCGACCATCGGACGAGGACTTTCTTGTTCTTCGTGTCGGAACATCCGACCGGCCCGCATCCGTTCATATTGCTGCAAAGGCCGACGCCAGCGTTCCCCCTCCCATGCTTCGACAAGTTCCTGCGACAGTCGACTTGAGAGATGTGAAGGTCCTTGGAGTCGCCGGGCCTTCCAAGTCACGCTACGCGTTGACGCGTTGGCTCATTGCTCAGGCTGCCGTCCTGCACGCGCCGGACGATCTCCAGATTTCAATCCTGACTGACCAAGAGCAAGAGCACGCGTGGTCTTGGGCCCGCTGGTTGCCTCACCTCCGACCTGAACAATCGGAGTGCGTTCGCAGGATCGGAAACACGGACGCGTCCGTGAAGCGTCTATCCACCTTTCTGAGCAGCGTCATTGAGGATCGGTTGCGCAACAGAGAAAAGGGGGACTCGCCGAGCCGTTCATTCCAGGCGCACCTTGTCATCATTGACGGAGCTTTGCGGCTCGGTGAGATACCCGCTGTAACCAACATCTTGCGTCTAGGACCGTCCGTCGGGGTCTATAGCGTATGTATCGATGAACATGTCCGGGGTTTGCCCGAAGAATGTCTTGCTACGGCCCTATTCTCCGATATGGAAGTTACGCGTCTAGAGCTTCACGTTGGCCATTCGGCTCCCCAATCTGATGTGTTGGCCGACTTGGTGCACCCCAATTGGGGGGAGGTTTTGGCCCGAGCCCTCTCGCCTCTTCGTCTCAATCGGCGTGCGGAGTCAGTTACTGCACTCCCAACCTCGGCACGCCTTTTGTCACTTTTGGATCTGGATCTACCCGATGGGGATAGGGTGCGTGCCGTTTGGTCCCTAATTGGTCGAACAACCCAATTCCCAATCGGGATCACAACTGCTGGAACACTTACATTGGATCTTCGCTCCGATGGACCACACGGATTGATCGCAGGAACCACCGGGTCGGGGAAGAGTGAGTTGCTTCAAACCTTGATCGCGTCCCTTGCTGTAGCCAATCGTCCTGATGCAATGAATTTTGTCCTTATTGACTACAAGGGCGGAAGCGCTTTCAAAGACTGTGCTCAACTACCGCACACAGTTGGGATGGTCACCGACCTCGATGGTCATCTGACTGAACGCGCGCTTACATCACTCAGGGCTGAACTACGTCGCCGCGAGCGAATACTGCACGAGGCCGGTGCGAAGGACATCGAAGACTATTGGCGGCTCGACGACACGTCGAATCCGCCGCTCGCCAGGTTAACTCTTGTCATCGACGAGTTTGCATCCCTGGTCGAAGAATTACCTGATTTCATGGACGGTCTTGTCGACATCGGTCGCAGAGGACGTTCTTTGGGGATCCACTTGATCCTTGCTACACAACGACCTTCGGGCGTTGTCTCGCCGGCCATAAAGACCAACACGAATCTGCGGATAGCGATGCGGGTAACCGACGCAGCGGACAGTGTCGATGTGATCGATTCTCCTCTTTCCTCGCGCATAGCCAAAGACACTCCAGGCCGTGGATATGTTCGAGTCGGTCACGAGAATCTCACGGAGTTTCAAGCTGCGAGAATCGGCCAACGGAGGAGGACGGCCTCCGCAGATACCTTGCAAGTAACTAGTATTGAATGGGAAGATCTCGGGTCGCCGTTAACTCTGACCTCAGATGCTCAGCTCGTCGCCGAGGAAACCGAACTGTCCGAGCTCGTCCGAGCCATCAATGCAGCGTCGCTGTCAGCCCAGATCCCAACTCAGCGAAGTCCTTGGCTCGATCCACTACCTCGCAATTTTGTCCTCGAAGCGGAGCAACCACCTGAAGAGCCAACCCTCGTTGCGCCATACGCTCTAGAAGACCAGCCCTCATTGCAGGCCCGAGGAACTGCGAGCCTGGATATCAGAAACGGCGGTCACCTCCTCGCCATAGGAGATCCAGGATCGGGACGATCGATGCTTTTGCGTACCCTTGCCGGCTCGATTGCGCTGAGTTGCCCTGCCGATGACGTCCATCTATTTGGGATCGACTGCGGAAATGGTGCGCTGCTGCCGCTTACTCAGTTGCGCCAGTGCGGCGCCGTCGTGTCCCGGACTGAGCCGGATCGAGTTGACCGCCTTATCACGCGACTGCTGGAAGAGATTGGAAGACGACAACAGACACTCGCTCGTGGTGGATTCGCCACAATGCAGGACCAAAGGGAGGCCAATCCATCGGACTCGCTTCCATACATCGTCGTTTTACTCGATCGTTGGGAGGGATTCGTTGCTGAGTTCGACTCGATTGACGGCGGCCGACTGATCTCCTCTTTTCAACATATCGCCCGAGAGGCCCGCGGGGTGGGTATTCGATTGGTAGTCACCGGCGACCGTTCGGCGCTGTCTCCGCGAGTGTCATCGTTGTTCGAAGAGATCGTTCTTCTTCGATTGAATGACAAGAGTTCCTACGCTGCCGCCGGCTTGAACCCTCGCAAGCTTCCAGATCGCATTGATCCCGGGCGGGGATACCGGGCACAGAGCGGTACAGAGCTTCAGATTGCAATGCTCGGCCTGGATCCTTCGGGGCCATCACAGGTCGATGCATTTCAACAGATCGCAGGACTCACGAATGCCAGGAATGCCGCTGTTCCAGAGGCGATGCTTCCAGCGCCGATTGCCGTCCTGCCGCAGCTTGTCGAGGCGCATGAAGTGTTCAGCATGGCCCAAAGGCGGGCTGACTCAGACCTCTCGATCCTGGTCGGCGTGGGTGGAGATCGTCTCCGGCCGGAGTGGGTTGACCTTGTTCAACACGGCCCCGGTTTCATCATTGGCGGACATACTCGATCGGGTCGGAGCAATGCTTTACTAGTGATAGGTAGGTCGATTCTTGACCAGGAAATCCCACTGGTGATTGTCACACCCCGTCCGTCCACACTCTCTCGTTTGGTCGGTCACCCGCTCGTCACCGTCATTGAAGAGCCCCGCACCGCACGAGCTGACGACGTGAGTTCTCTGTTTGCAGGGCTAGGACCGCCCGCCGTTGTCCTGATAGACGATGTCGACCTACTTGTCGATGCGCCTATAACGGAGGCGTTAGTTCGATTTCTTCGTGGTGCTGCTGATCGCAAGAGCGCCATCGTTGCCGGAGGGAACACCTCTGACATGGCTACGGGATTTCGTGGCTTAGTTCCTGAGATTCGCAAATCAAAGAGCGGCATTCTGCTCTGCCCCGGAATACCTCAAGAGGGGGAGCTGTTGGGAATTCGCCTTCCCAAGACGGCCATATTCCCTGGCCCGTTAGGACGGGCGGTACTGTCGGTATCAGGTCGTTTCGGGATCATTCAGGTGCCTCTTGACACCCCCGTAACCCCCTCGTAGCGTCGTATCGAGAGCTTTTATCGGTAGACCTACGTCTTCCTCAAGATATGGGCGATGACGGTGAGAGGAGATTTTGATATGGCTGGCGGCATTACCGTTACTCCAGAACAGCTTCAGGAGATTTCGTCACAGCTCACTGCAGGAGCGTCAGAAGTCGAGTCGGTCCTCTCCCAGCTGGCGAACGTCGTGTCACCCTTGCACTCGGATTGGGTGGGGGCAGCTCAAGCTCGATTCGAAGAACTTTGGACGCAATGGCAAAGCGATGCCTCGGGATTGCACCAAGCCCTAGAAGGAGTCGCGCAGCTTACGGCTCAGGCTTCTCAATCCTACGAGTCAACGGAGCAAAACATCGCCTCGTCCTTCTCTCAGGGATAGCGACGAAGCTATAGGTCAGCCATTCAACTGGGAGTTAGGCGGTCACAATGGCTATCGGAACTGAAGCTCGCGAGTCGCCATATAGGGGCGGTGGTGATCTCTCACCGCTGGCGGAGGTGGCTCGTCGTTTCCGATCGGGCGAAGCCACCGCCGAGGAGCTCTCCCTTGTGTTCGTCCAGTCGGTGCTCTTTTGTCGCGGAGGAGTCGAGCCCGAATTCACGGCCATAGGCGAGATCGACAAGGGCTTTGTTCCGATGTACACGTCGGAGGTGACGTTGGCCCGAGCAGAAGGCCAGTGCATGTGGTTCACTGGCACAGGAAGGACTCTGGTGGGGCTCATTCCTCCTGGCTACGGGGTTGTTGTAGACCGAGGAACCGAGGGAGAGGTGGCGCTCGCTTCCTGGGCTATACACCACCCCACGGTTGAAGTTGATGTACCCGGTACCCACCCTATTGGCAAGAGACCGGGAGGGGTGTGATCAGAAGTGCTCATACAAGCTGATCCGGATGAGCTTGCCAACTCTGCTCAGGCGATTACGAACGCCGCGTCGGCAGCAGACAATATCTGCGATCGTGCAAACAATGTCTCCGGGGCAGTCGAGGCAGCCGGTCGAGGAGACGTGGTCGAATCAATGAATCGCTTCGTATCGGTTTGGACCTACGGCTTATCTTGCATGAGCCAGGATGGTCACAATCTTGCGAAAATGCTGAACACAGCCGGCGCTAAGTACTTGGAGAGCGAGCGCGCAATCATAGAGGCGACCAGCGCATGACTGGATTCTATCCGGGCGTCCGGCCTAGCGATCTCGTTCCAGGCGACGCCGAATCCCTCTACGGACTCGCAGGTCAACTGAGCACTCTCGCTGGAGGATTTTCCGATGCGGGATCCGAACTCGCGGCGATTGATGCGGGGCAATGGCAGGGAGTCGCCGCCAATGCATTCCGTAGGGCTGTCCAGCAACAGCCGGCGAAGTACACCCACGGAGCGACGGCGTTTCAGCTTGTCGCACGAGCCATTCAAGCGTACGCCGCTGAACTTGAGAACGCCCAAACGGTCGCTGCAAATGCGATCGATATATGGGAGCAAGGTCAGCGAGAGACAAGCCATTGGGAAGCGACGCGTTCCGCGACTGCCATGTTTGCTCCGGATCCGGGCGCTGCACTCCGAAGCTCAGCTGAGTCCATGCTCTGGGATGGCCGGTCGGGACTTGATGCCGCAGCTCTTGCAGCCGTGAGCGCGCTTGACTCCGCGTCGCAGAGTGCACCGCGACGGCCATCATTGGTCGACGATCTAGTCGGTGGGGCGGAAAAGGTCGCCTACTTTGAGTCCGGTCTCGACATTCATGCGGATATCCAGTTCCTAGAAGGTATTGGTGTCGGGACATGGGGCATGGTTGATGGCGTCTATGACCTGGGAAGAGCTCTATGGGACATCTCACCAGAACGGGCGATGTTGGACCCGAAGGGCTGGGCGCACTCCATGAGTGATCTTGTCAGTACTTCTACCGCCTTGCTTCAAAATGCGGAAGAGCACCCGGCAACGTTCTTTGAAACTCTTGGCTCTAACCTGATCAACCTTCACGAGTGGGAAACCGATCCTGCAAAGGCGATGGGAGAGCTTGTTCCCGTTGCCGTTCTAGCAATTGCAACGGCTGGCGCTGGGGCCGGTGCCGATGCTGCTGGAAAGACTGCCACGACCCTGTCCGACAGCGCCGACACAATCGATGAGTTGGCCGGTACAGAAGGCGCCGCTGGGGGAGACGGATCGCTTCTTGATATGTCGTCGGGGCTTCGGGGCGAAGCTCAAGGGTCAGCGACGGTGCAAGAAGGTTTGCAATCGTTTGTGGGCGTCCAGCATGCATTAGGGCCCCTTCAGGACGCGCAGGGTGTCGTTCAGGCACTCGAAGGCCAACCGAACCACGAAGTTGACGGGCACGTGATCGGCTCTGAGACCGAATCCATCACGGACGAGGCGCTTGCCGTACCCGATCTGTGAGCCTTGGGCTTAAATCCTAGATGGACCCGAGATCCCGTCTCCGATGTACGAGTCCGGTCTCCAGACCTCGTCAAGGCCCATTTTTCGCCTAATGGGCGTCCACGGGAGTTCGTAACATTGCTCGCCAACGATTGTTGAGTCAACACATGTTGCGGAGATCCAAGTGGCTGCCTAAGGTTCCCACTGGTTCCCTGATGGCGGAGATCTCTGAACAAATGGAGGGCCGATGCGGAGCGGTTCTTGGATACCAAGGTTGCGCTCACGCTTGTCGGTCACCATCAGCGCGACTCGAGGCGTAAGTTTCAAAGCGGATTGGTGAGTAGATGGCTTCGGGAGATGGCGGTGCGGCCAAGCCAGCATTCTGCGGCCAGTGCGGTGCACCAGCCCACGGAAGTAAATATTGCGAACGCTGCGGCACCCAGCTCGTGGTTGCGGATCGAAAGGACACCATCGTCCCGGGATCGCATATCCCGAACCAAGAGGCCACCCAACCTCTCGTAAGGGTGGTTCCGCCCCCTCAGACCCATGACGATTCGGCAGAAGTCCCCGCCCTTCCAATCTATCCGTCGAAAAGGCGGTCCAGACCAGGTTGGCTGCCGTGGCTTTTGGCGCTGACGGCGGTGATCTTGATCGGAGCCGCGACGGGAGTCCTGATCCTCTTGACCCGACCTACAACTCAGGAGCCTTCCTACAACTCGCAAGTCGTCCGATACATTGCCCCGGTTCTCGCCGATAATCAACAACTTTCTTCGGCTCTGGCAACCCTGACTCCTGGAGGCAGCCCTGCCACTGTCAACTCTGACTTGTCAACGACTCAAAGTGCCGTTCAGACCGCTCAACAGCTCCTCGCAACTGTGAAAGCACCGACACCCGATGTCACGGTTGCTGCTCAGGTAACTGCCGCTTTAACCGCTGAGCAGGCGTGGTTGAAGGCCGCCGCAGCGGCACTCTCAGATCCAACAAGTCCTACGGACTCACAGCTGTCAGGCATAGGTACCGACGCTCAGACGAAGTTTCAAACCCTGGCGAACAGTTTGCCGATAGTTTCCCGCTCAACCTTCCCTTCGTCGACGCCGATCGCGAAGTTCGATTCTGTAGCCACGGCGAATGCGTTGGTACTCGTTTCGAATACGCAGTTCAGCAACCAGGTGATTGCACTGATCAATCAATCAGCGCCCGCATTCCAATCCGTTAACACCTTGTTTGCTCAACTGCAGACGGCTGCGGATGGCGGTTCCACCGACCTAACGGTTCCCCAAGCCGAACAGCAAATAGGTTCCATTATCGCCAGCCGAACCTCTCTTGCTACGGCGGCGCAGGCCCTCAGTCCCTCTACCCCCGCCGCTAAAGCAGTGGCTGCAGATTTGGCAAACGCCTTCAATGCCAGCCTCCAGGACGACAACGACATTGCCAACTGTCTCAACCAGTCAAATAATGGAAGTGTTGCCTACATCTTTCAGGGCTGCCTCAGCGCTTCCGAAGGGGATGCGAGTACGGCTACCACCGACAAGCAGACATTCTTGACTGCGTACAATCAATTTCGATCCAGCGTCGGCCAGCCAGCCGTTAGCCTTCAGTTCTAAGCCGTATTTCGTGCGTTGCTGTGTGTCGTTGTCAAGCTTCCCCTCTCATTGCCGGACGAAGAGCCGCCGCCACCTTCGATGTGGACGCGTGATTGTTATCCTCGGAATTGGGCTAGCTGGTTCACTAGTAGCAGCATGCGGTCCCACGGCTGTCGTCAGCAGCGGCTCCGGGATCCCGCCTACTACTTCAAAGCCCTTGGGAGCCCACCCCCCGAGTACCACCTCGGCCCCTTCGGCCACGTCGACGACAACCACGACCTCGCCAAAGCCGACCGTGCCTCCTGGGCAACCGCTTTCCGGAAAGGTTGTCGGTATCGATCCTGGCCACAACGGGTTGAACTACACAGATCCTTCCATCATAAATGCACGGGTTTGGAACGGACGAGAGGACGAGACATGCGATACCACCGGAACTGAAACCGCTTCTGGGTACACGGAAGCCCAATTCAATTTTAATGTCGCTCAATACCTGAGTATCGATCTCCAGGCCGAGGGAGCGAAGGTTGTGATGACCCGCACGAACAACTCCGGAGTCGGACCATGCATCGATCAGCGGGCACAGATTCTCAATTTAGCTGGCTCCGATGTGGCTATCGACATTCACGCCGATGGCGGACCAACCAGCGGAAGGGGTTTCGCTATTCTCGAGCCAGTTGCTGACGGCCCCAACAACTCGGTCGTATCATCGTCTGAAACGTTCGGCTCTGATGTGAAAAGTAGCTTCCTTAGCGTCACCGGCATGCCAGTAAGCACTTACGATGGAACAGATGGCATCGCGTACCGGGATGATCTAGCAGGGCTCAACCTGACAACGGTGCCGAAGGTACTGATTGAATGCGGGAATATGCAGAATCCAACTGATGCCGCCTTGCTCGTAACCACGCCGTTCCAGGAGAGTGCCGCCACAGCTCTCGCCCAAGCAATTACTACCTTTCTGACCGGATCAAAATAGTCCGGGGCCCCGCCGCACTGACTGTTGTTGATCAAAGGCTGATTGCCTTGGTACTTCGGTAGTACGGCGCCAACCTTGACACCGAAGACGAGCACGGCAACGGCCAAGGAGCCAAGACAGCTTCGTCGAGATGTGTATTGGCATTCTGTGGCACCCCCTTCGTTCACTTGAAGCTTCATATCTTCGGTGTGATAACCCGACGTCTAGCCACCCACATGCCGCTACTTACAACCAGCTTGGAAGTCTGGTATGCAGGGCTTTTCCCGTTCCCAGCATCTCTCGGCCAAGCCGCTGACCTGCTCTTTAGCGCTCACGAGCGATTCTGAGCGACGGGCGTCTGAAAACGAAGGACCCCTCTAGGACCCCTCTGCAAGGCCCGGAGGGTCTTTCGGTCTTAGGCCTTGCAGCGGAGGAGAGGTGACCGCAGGATGAGAGAGGAGGATCCCGTACCTAGGACACTTTCTGCGAGCGCCACGACCTGTCTGTAGTGAACGACGCCACCACGCTGATACTGATAGGACCAGGCCTCGGGAGACGTCCCACGCATATCCCGCGGATGAGGGTCAGTCGTGTTGACAGCCCATCGCTGGTCACCGCCCTATCTCATGTGAAGTCCCAGTTCAGTGCGGACTATGGCGGACAGCCGAGGATGGCCTTGGAGGCTCTGGACGGCTCAGATGGGGCCCGGGCTCCCCAAGGCGGCTCGAAAGTTCAGTCGAGCTGGAGCTCCCGCAGGCACCTACATAACGTCCGCCACTTCAATGCAACGCAGCTCATTGTTGCCGGGGTTGATGCACGAACCGTGGCCGGGCGCCTCGGTCATGCGGATCCGCGAGTGACGTTTCGCGTCCACAGCCACGCTCTAGAGGAGCGTGATCGGGGGGGCATCATGGGGGGTAACGCGCTCGTCCGGAGATGGGAACTCTGGCGCACCAATTTGATTAAGCGCACTCCTGGACGGAAACAACATCGTCAGTCCTGGGATGTGATGAGTGTCCTGTTCCGGAGACGGAAACGCGAAGTTAGCCAACGATGACCATTTGTTACGGAACAGCAACGATCCTTCGAATGGACCGCCTCGGGTCTTCCTCCAGGATCCTCCGCACCTCTTCATGGCGCTCAATCGGTGCGAGCGACGTTGCCAACGTCTGACGAACGTTGCGCGAGCCATCTCTCGCTAGGAGCAGACCCACATCGAGCGGCTCGCTTGGGCGCTGCGCCCAGATCGCAGCGGCCGCCGCTCGTAGCCAACGGTTGGGGTGGGCGACCAACAGTCCAGCAGGTAACATTCTTCCCTCCATAGGGAGCTGAGCCAGAGCGTGAGCAATGGTGTTGAGCTCCGAATCGTCGGCCCCATACACAAGCCTGATGGCGGAGTTCTCGACATCGGTCACATCCTCGGTGCTTACGGCGAGCGTGGCGGCAGCCAAGAGGCCAGCTGCTTCGATTGGGTCACCTCCGATGGAAACCCTGAAGCGATTCAGGGCATCATTCATGCCCGTGAACAGCGCATCGACTGCGCTGTTGGCTTCTTCCCCGCGGGCGAACCGCATAGCCAGCGGAAAGAGCTCGATCCGACTGGCCTGGGGCAGACCCTTCCCAATATTCACGAAGGTTCGCAGGGCCGCGCTCCTATTGGACGTCGCGTCTTGTGTATCACCCGCTCGACCAATCATCGCTCTGGCAAAGACCGACCGATCTTCATCAGGCAATGTCGAGATGAGTAGTGCGGCTGGGTTGAGGTTCATTCCAAACCCGACCTGACCGGGAATATGGACTTGCGGTTCGAGGAAATGCTCCAATTGTCGTCTGGCCAACGGGATGCACGGGTCTGTGCTCGCCCCCGAGACCACCAGCGCGATCGCCGCGAAGATGTTCTCGCCTGCGGCTTGCCCTAGCGTCTCTGCGATGTGGGTTGGGTCCTCTCGCATGAGGTCCTGACCGTGGAGCAGGATGATCTCGGCCATCTGCTGATCAGCGAGCAACGCAGAGAGCATCTGGTCAGTTGCCTCACGTCGCACACTCGCATGACAATGAGCGATATGAGCGAGGGCGAGCGCATGCTCTTTATCAGTGAACCGATACGTGTGCGGAGTTCGAGGGATCCAGTCCTGAGCCATCGTGAGGAAGTGGCGAGCGTCAGCTTCAGAGGACATCCCAGCAAGGTGTCCGAACGCCTTGACACTCGAAAGCCACACATCGGGTGCGCCAAAGACCGGCTGGTGGGCTCGATCGGCAAACTCGCCGAAGGCAACGGCACACCATGCCTGGGCATCCTCATCACTCAGGAGATCCTCGGCCGCGGTGGCGAAAGCCAGCGCGGCGACTCGTTCCCAGGCTCGGGTTCCCCAGAGGCTCGCAGGAAAGTCGATGCGCCGCTCCCCGAAGGCGTCGACCAACTCCTCGAGTTTCTTTGCCTTGCCGGCAAAGACGTAATGGCGCACGGCGTAGTCGGGTCGACCGACGTCTCGAAAGACATCGCCAAGCAGGTCGTGGGCCTCGATCTCACCTCGCCAATCAGCCGTGACGACCGCGTGCCACAGATATCGTTGTAGTGCCTCGAGGGCGTCGGGCCATTCGCGGTCGAGCATGTGGTTGAGTGCACGTTCCCGGGCGCCTGAAGCGTCCCGCAGGACCGTGCCGTGACCGGCCGCTTGAAGGGCGAGTGCGTGACGATGGGCTTCGTTGGGATCTGATCCGAGGGGCAGGCCATTTTCCATCCGCATAGCTCGCTGCGAATAGAGCCAGTTGGCTGCATCGTCATAGAGACGCTCGAGGCAGGCTCGCTCGATGGCGTCGCTCCATCGAGCATTTGCAGCGGCTGGGGCGGGCCCGAGCGTGAGGAATCTAGCGTGGCGCGCAGAGATGAAAGCGCATACCCGAGGCGGGTAGATCTCCCGCGCCGTGCTGGATAGTTGGTCCCAGGTTCCCGAGGAATCGGCCATCGCCATGCGAAGTCGTGCAGCGACGAGCTGGCCCTGATGGTCGCTTGGGAGGGAGGCGGCCAGCTGTTCTACCAATTCGTCTCGATCACTGACGATATCTAGACGTTGATTGGCGTCCGCCTCCTCGACGAGCAATAGGACTGCATCGAGATGATGGGGGTCCCCGACCTCGAGCGAGTCGACAGCAGCAGCCACGACATCGAGTGAGACCCGGTGGTCCATCAAGTAGGCAACGGTGGCGTCGAGTGCATTGCCGCAGCGCACAATGACGGGTGGCAGGCTCTCGGCGTCGGGAAGGCCGTGAAGCTCATGGAGCTGCGTTCGGGCAGATCCGGTGTTCCCGGCTTGCGTGTGTTCCCACCCAAGGTCGATACGTAGCAGCGCCGCCTCGACTTGTCGACCGGCTCGATGTAGCGCCCGAGCAGCTTGATCCCTTACCAAAGCGCCGTGTGGAACGAATCCTGCTCGCCTCAGCTTCTCGCCGACCTCTACGAAGATCTGGGCGGAGGTAATCGGCTCGGTCTCGAGGAGGGACTCTGCTCGTCGAATCTGCTCGCCGAGATCGAGCGAGGCAATGGGTCCACGCAAGACCGCATCGGCAGTGATCGATGCCTCATCGGGCGGGTCGGACGCTGGAACCACGTCGATGCAGAAGGCCTGCGCGCTGGCCCTTCCAAAAAACTTGGTGACGATCCGAAACTCGGACCGAAGCATGTCCGAGATGTGCCTTCTGTCCCACAGATTGATTTCCATCGGCGCATGCTGCACGCGCAGTTGATCCAAACGTTCGATCACCCTCGTGTCGTCGACCAACGAAGCAACCGCCACCACCATCCGGTTCGCGTTGAATGGGCGTCGACCAGATGTGTACTTCTCGACGGCAGCCGTCAAATCGGCTGAGGTAAAGACCTGCCACCGCTTGTCCTGATAGACGGTAACGCCGGTTTCGAAGAAGCCAACCGCGTCCAAGCCATGTTGAGTCTGGCCACTCTTGCCGTACTTGCGCACCTCGTAGGCACCCTCGTGATCCCGCGCGATGTTCAAGATGAGTGCCTCGAAGAATTCCCAACCCATCTCATGGGTATTGAGGAATTCAGGTGCTGGTGTCGAAAGCGGAGGTGGCGGGGTGCTCGGCGCTCCCCAGACGTCGTCACTGGCCGATAGTTGCCGCCAGTTCTCTTCCGCCGCGAGGTCCCCAGGGGTGTCACCAATCGATTCGGATTCCTCGTGGTCGTATGCTTCGGGCGTCATCAAGTCCACCGTAACGGCGTTCCAAATCATCCCGGACGCGTCTTGGTGATTCAGGCCCAACAGACCTCTTTGGTGCCTGATTCACGAGACTGCTCACCATGTTGCGCAAGGATGGAGCCGCCCATGATTGAACCTGGATCCGAGGAGATTCTTCGACGGCTGGATATCGAGGCGGACGAGTGTGCCGTCCTATCCATACTCCTGGTCGAGCGAGGTTCCGCGTTCTCGCTTGTACAAGGATCACTTCTCTTCGGGCCGGCGCCGATGGGCGCCGGCAACTGGACCCAGTGGGAAGCACTGCACGATGTCCAAGGGCCAAAGCTCCGAGAACCTGATGGAGCCCTGTACTGCCTACGTGCCGGGAAAATGATGCTCGCCCGCGTTCCACTTGAGATCGATACAGCCAGCGAGTGGCTGAAGGACCTCCTCTCGACCGGAACGGCGTCGGCTACCGATGACCTTCCTGCGGTCAGAGCCGATCTGCGCTCAGCGCCCAGCCCGATCATGGTGTCGCCCCGTGGGGGGACGATGGCATCCGAACACGCCGTTCGCTCGGTCCGATCGAGTGATGGCGTCCTCTACTCGCTCGACGCGGTTCCCATGGATCCTGCTGTATTTCCGATGGAGTGGCACCCAGATGGAGGAGGTGATGAGTCATATTTTGGCACCGGCGGGCTCCTAGCGGGGTTGTTCTGGCCCCTGGACTCGATTGAGGTACCCAATCCAGGACTGCTGGTGGCTCGGGTGCGCCGACGGGCGTGGATCGTCGAGCCGAGAGGAACACCGGATTGGACCATCTACGACCTGAAGATCGGCCTTGATCCGACTCGCATCGACGTCTCGGACCTCGAGGTGCAGATCGAAGAGTCCGTTTCAGGAGAGATCGTCCACGGCCGGCGCCTTCGCCTCGAAGAGATGGGCGCCGACGACACCCGAGGGCACTCGCTGCTCACGATCAAGCTGCCAACGCTCGGCCGCGGCGTCCAGCGAAGGATTCGGCTCTACGAGCGTAACGGTGAGCTCCTCGATTTCACCGAAAATGTCTACAGCGTCGAAGGTGTCAGCATCTCCGTGCACGCCATGGGTGAGGTTCCAGTGCCGGGGCTCAAGCCTGCCGCGAGGGCTCTAGATTTCGGCGACCGTGTGGCGGCACTCGCACGCGTTCAAGACGACTACGCAAAATGGGCCAAGCGGGGCACAGGACAACTGGTATTTGGACCCACCGATGATCTACGCCCCACCCTTGCGGGGCGCTTGAGGCAAGCTCGGGATCGCCTGCTCGTCGCCGATCGCTACTTCAGCGACTGGGCCCTTCTCGATGGCATCGCCATCCCGAAGCGTGTCCTCATGTCGCAAGGTGACCCACCAACCAATGCGCCCTCCGATCTCGAGGTTCGTTGGCTTAGGGGCAGTCCGCCCTCCTTACACGGGCGCTACTACCTATGGGACCGGGGAGGGCTCTTCGTCGATAATTCGCCAGAGGGATTTGAAAAGGGATTCACGACGATCCAAGGTATGAACCGTTTCACCAGCGAGCGCCTGACCGAGATCTTCGACTCCACGTGGTGGCCGAATGCCAAACTTCACCCTCCCCAGCCTCAAGTCGTGCCCTCGACGGTTCGCCGCTGGTTACGGCGCGCGCAGAAAGGCGCTCGACCGCTCACGAAACGGTTGCGACATGCGCGGAACAAGGTCGTCGGTCGGTCCCGCGGCTTCATTTGCCGCCATTGGCATTAGGGCTGCCGAATCGGAGCCCATTGGTCGTGTTCGAAGATGTCGTACCGCCACCGCTGCCGGCCGACCCCTCTGCATCCTTCACACCAGGTCGATCCTGGAGACCCAGCCAACCCTTCCATCAACAGCCGCCACCTCTTGCGGAGTTTCCTGCCATTTCGCTCCCTTGCAAGCTGGAACTAGGAGTCCTGCATCCTCCTCCGGTACCGCCGCTACGGACCAAACAGCTCCCCAGAGGCCGCGGATCGCTCCCTCTGGAGCAGCGATGCAGCCTGCGGCTGGTACGGGTTCTCCGTGGTCG
>Ga0182024_10005571_pt1 | contig 28173 bp, 23 predicted proteins | sample P32metaG_FD_120480 | JGI IMG/M metagenome (GOLD analysis project Ga0182024, IMG submission 120480) | Permafrost microbial communities from Stordalen Mire, Sweden - P3-2 metaG (Illumina Assembly) | ecosystem: Environmental > Terrestrial > Soil > Wetlands > Permafrost | place: Sweden: Stordalen...
ATGTCTGCTGCTGAAATGGGGCAACTCGGGACCGTTAAAGTGCTGTTAAGCAACGGTGCTGACGCGTGTGCAACCGACAAGAAAGGCCATACTGCGGAAGGACTCGCGAGGAAATACCTCCATACTGGTATCGCCGATTACCTCGCATCTAGGTTTCATTGCAAAGAAAGCGTGGTCGTGTCGCCGTGCGTAGACTCTGCGTTTTCTGTTTGTGTTCATTGAGCACGCCCCAGAAAAAATCCAAATCGAACACAACTCTGGTTAACGCGGTAGCCGGAGAAGTGGAGACTGGTATCGTGTTCTACGATTTCTCCTTGAGGAATGCCCAAAAATCGAGCATCTCAGGCTCGCAGTCGTCCGCCGACAAAGTGGATTCTTCAATTTTGTACTGTTCAGGAAAATCTGCGATGACTTCTCCGCTAAGAAACGAAACTCGCTCGACGTCAACCGGCGTCACTTTGCCGGAGAAATGGGCTCGAACGTGAACACACTTTCCGTCAATCCCACAGGTGACGCCAAACAGTCGGTCCGCAACCTCTCCGCCCAAGGCTCGCTGAACAGAAAGTTTAAGGGTTCAGAGTGGGTCGAAGGTGCTCACAACGGAGAGTATATCCGCAAACTGCGATGCGCGTTTCGCCGGAAGACTCGTCAAGGTCCAGCGCTTATCGTACATGGTTTTTAGACGTCCGGCGATCACTCTTGGTCGTTGTTCATGTCCGGGAATTACTCACAGCCTATGCCTGAACGGTAGGTTTTTTCAGCCACGCCGACAGCGCTGATACTCCGACGATATAAATGCCAGCCTTCTTTTTCGAGTAGGCTTCTTTCCACTCTTCGTAACCCTCACGAAAGTTTGGCGGCGGTCGATTTGACGCGATCTTTTTTGTCACGCTATCTTCCAACGCTTTCCGTGCAAATGGCATATGGGGCACTGACTCAGGTGACGGCGCTCCACGACAATTGGCCAGCTTAATCTTCTCTACACCGATGTGCACGATCACACGCAATTCCGGGGAATTATCTACTTTGAGAATGGTAAGTGTTGAGCGTTCCTCGCCTTCCCGCGTCATGTACTCCCAAACATCGCCAGGTTTGAACTTGGTGTCGGTCGCATCTTGCAAGGATGTGTCGCTTTTCGGTGCCACCCCTATTTGCGCAACAGCAGTGCCACTGAAGGCAAAAACGACTGCTGCAATGAAGTGGAGATTCCAATGCTTCATGGCGACGGAGTTTACAACACAATCCAAACTTTGTTCAGCGCCTGGTAACGCGCAAACCGGAAAAGGGTGGAATCGCGGAAAAGCACAGATGTCCGGTTTCGCGACTTGAATCGGGAGTTACAATGTGTTCAGAGTTTCTGCGGACCCGGCCCTAGAATCACTTACGCTGCCGAGTTGTCGCCGGCCATCGCCCCAACGTTCCCGGAGCATCCGGTTGAGGGGTTCAGAGAAGAAGCGCGCGACGATCTCTCCGGCTGCGGCTGCAACGACAACGGTGGCGACGAAGAGCATCGGAACAGACCAAATCGGATTTCCGTACTTCACAAAGATCGCAAAAAACGCAAAAACGACGAACATGTGAGTCAAATACACTTCGTAACTACACTGTCCGAGACGGAGCAAAGGCGCAAAGAAGCGAGGACCTTTCCACTGTGTTTGTGCGGCGGCGATGATAACCATGCAAGTTCCCAGCGCGATGATCGTCATATCCAGGCCGGACTGTCCAATAGCCGGCAGATAGGTCAGCCGCAGGCCCACAAGAACGAATAGGTTCAACATTGCCCCTGCCACGGCAAGCGCACGCAGCGCGGTCCGCGAGAAGTGAACGCGGCGCACGAGCAACGCGGTGAGACAACCGAGAGCGATCGCGTCCATACCGCCCAGATACGACTGGTCTGCCCATATTTCATTTCCACGCGCAAATATTGTACGAGCGAACGGCCCGAACGCCACAAAACAAAGAAGGATGGATGGGAAAAAGTTCCTGCGTCCAAAACACCGCGCCACGATTGGGAAAAAGAGGTAAAACATTTCTTCAACGGACAGCGACCACAGGACGCCCCAATTAGCGGGAAGCCAGCCCCGATGCGCTTGCAAAACATTGACGTGGAGCGTCAGCGCGGCCAGCAGCGCGCGGCCAATGCCCCCCGTTTCTTCGGAAACGACGAATGGCGAGACACCTGCGTAGTGCAAAATTGTCATCACAGCAAGCAGTGCCAGTAGCATCGGTGCGATACGTGCGACGCGCAGTAGATAAAAGTCGCGCAAGCCGACATTCGAGAGTATGCCCCAACGCCGCAGCACCGTGGACGTAATGAGAAAACCTGACACGGCGAAGAATATTTGCACTCCAAATTGCCCGTTCCAGACTAGAGATGCGATGAGCGGCTTGGAAGTATCGGCGACATACGGAATGCCCGCGATCAACAGGCGCATGTGAACGTGGTTCAGCACCACAAAAAGTATTGCCAGTCCGCGCAGGAGGTCTACGCCGTCGAGTCTGTTCCACTTTCGACGGGAATCCAATGTTTGTGAGGATGCCAAGGCGGGAGCGAGGGTTCGCGGGGCCATCGTCACGGAGGTTAGCGTAGCACCACTGTATTGCGTTAGTTTGGGCAAACGAACCACAGGCGAACCTAGTGATTAATGCGCAACCGGACCGGCATTTCGAGCCAAATCCGCACTTGCGGTCACCTGAATTGGATGCTGCGAAACATGGTCAATACTTTCTGTCGCTGTACGGTGTCGAGATTCTGAACATCGACGGTAAGCTTGTTGCGGTGTCCCACGTTTGGAAAATAAATGCCTGTAATACCGTGGCCGGATTTTCTCGGGTAAACGATTTCTTGCCTTGAATCCACCGGCGTATTCATCCGAGATGAGATAGGTTGGCAGGTTCCACGTACATCGGAGTTTTTGTGCCCACTCACCGCCAAAACACATGGTCTCGCTATAGAAGGGCTGATAAACTGCACGAAGCTGGCATTCTAGGGAGAGGAGCAATAATGGAGACTTCTGCCCCGGCTCAGTCCGCGTCAAGCCGTTATCCCCGAGTCGCCAGCGCAATCCACACGATTTTAGTGCTCGCCGCGATTGGCGGTTGGGCGATCGGTCATAAGATTTTTACAGGTCAATTGAGCGCGACGGCTAATCCGAACCGCGTATGCTTTTATGTAGTCACGCTTTTCTACGAATGGCTCTTGTTCGTTTTGGTGGTGGTGGGGGTGCGGCGTAATGGCGCGTCTGTCATCACCGTTCTCGGAGAGCGCTGGCATTCCGTCCGCGAAGTGCTGCGGGATATTGCAATTGCCGCTGGGTTCTGGATCGTCGCGGCGATGCTACTTTGGATATTTGGTTGGTTACTGCGCATCGCCGCTCTGGGTGGCAATGTGTCCATGCTCCCGCATCGAGGCATCGAACTGACATTATGGATAGCGCTCTCAGTTACCGCCGGTATTTGCGAGGAAACGATCTTTCGAGGTTACCTACAACGGCAGTTCATGGCCCTGACTCAGAGCGCTCCCGCCGGCATTCTCCTTTCTGCCGCGGCATTCGGCGCGGCTCACGCGTATCAGGGCTTCCGGATGGTGATTCTGATCGGCCTGTACGGAGCAATGTTTGGGATCTTGGCCTATTGGCGCAGAAGCGTTCGCCCTGGAATGATCGCTCATGCGTGGAACGACTCATTGAACGGAGTGCTTGCAAGCTTAGCGAGGCAATAGGGACCGAACGTTGTAGGTAAACGCTGTCCGGATCAGCGTAATCGATTCAAACCAGTCCGGTAAGCCCGTGCTTATCAGAGATGCGCCACCATCCGAACACCCAATCGAAAGGAGCTTGAATGTCTGACAAGAACGAAGCTCTCAGAGAGTTCGTCGCAAGATTGGAAGCTTCCAAGGTTCGGCTGTCTGAGTTGGACAAGACGCTTATCGACGGGGAGGCAAAGCATTTCCTCCTAGAACCCTCGAAAGCTCAACTGAAAGATGTTGAACGATTTCTCGGCGAAGCGCGCGGACTTGAGGCCGCGGCCGGATTCGGTTTGGCGGTGGCCGAACACGAATTAGCGCGCATAAAACAACTGCTTGCAAAATGCGGTCCGAGTCTAAAATTTAGCGGCTAATTCGAAACTCAAAACCACTTGATGTCCAGTTTGCGGTGCTAACCAGAGTTTTGAGATCGCATCAGTTGAAGATTCGAATCCCAATTAACTACCCAAAATTCCTTCCCGCGCTCGACGTTTTTTGATTACTGTGCGAATTCGAACAGCGCCAACTGCTGGACTATGGGTATCATCCTCCCCATATGCAATCATCCGCAGCGGCGGCGTTCGGAGTCGAACGGCACCACAAAGGAAAATCAATGAAACCGAAAACATCGCTAGTTGTGAGTGCGTTCTCTTTAGTGCTATTTATCGCCGGATGCACCGCGAGCCAAACGCCGGGGCCCCCTGGACCCCAGGGGCAGCCAGGCGCGACGGGCCAGACCGGAGATCCGGGCCATGACGCAGATCAGCGCCGGGCGGAAGATCAAAGGCGGGCCGACGAACAAAAAGGGGCCGACAAACAAAGAGGGGCCGACGAACAAAGAGGGGCCGACGAACAAAAACGGGCCGACGAACAGCCTCGTCGAGAAGGTCACGACGCGCCATGTCCAGCAGGAGAGCATCGCTATACAAACCCAAGTTCTGGAGTCGTGAGTTGCGTCAGGGACTAATGGCCTGAACGGATAGTTCTCGTCTCGATTCAAACTTCGAAAACAATCCCAAAGGGTCTCAGTATGGCTCTATTATCGCTGACGCACGAACCACCACAGCAGTGCAAAGATACCTAGGAATCCGAGTGCGAAGAAGCCTCTAAACACAATTTTCTCCCAGAACGTTTCCGGCTTGAAGGGGTTCTTCAACCGAAAACTTTGAATCCTTGAAGGGGATGCGTTTAAACCGTCGCAGTATCTTTCAGTCCAACGAATAGATAACCCGCACCTTTGCAGTCCGGGCATTCCTTGTTTCGGTAATATCCGGTTGCTTGACAGTGCGCACATTCGCCCCAATCAAGTGTTTTGGTAGCAATCGCGTTTATACCTTCGCAGCGTTGTCCGCCGTTGTTTTTGCAACAACGACCGCCTACGACCCTTATGTTGTAACCAGCGCCGCCACACTTTGTGCAATGCGTAACAGGCAAATCTCGCTTCATATCTAGATGATACGCCCGTTCTGACGCGGTCACCTGTTTCATACCGGACATCTCTAGTGCCGCTGGTGTGGCCGCACTGAGGGGAAGAGTCAGAAACGGTCTTGGGAAATTTCTTCCACGCAGCGCTGTGCCGAGGAGCGAGGAGGCCTGGGGCGTGAGATGCCACGGAGGGTCAGAAACCACTTTCAAAAATTCTTTGTCACACCAATGCCGCAGTGGACCCCGGAAAAATGACGGCGGGGTTTGGAGGGCGCGGCATGCCGGGTGCCGGGGGGGTCCCGAAAGAGGACCCTGCCTGCCCACCGCTGCAATCAATTTTAGGAGACTACCGGGAATGACTGACCTGCTTGCTACTTGCTTGGCGCGCGGCGCAAACGGACCTCCTGCGCGCCCTGCGGACGGAGTGAACTCAATCAATTTTGAGACTATTTCGGCGTCTGCTGCAACGGTGCGGAATCCTGTGCAGCAGCTAGAGTTTCGACGCCCGGTCCCGGACGGAAATACTTGCCGCCTCTTCCTGTGAATTTCTCTTTGGCGTCGCCAAACGCGCTTGTTTGGTCGACAGTGTCCGGAACGACGTTGTAGCCGTCGACTTCAAGTACGGCGGACTGACCCGGGTCCGGGTATTTCACCTGCACCACGCGCTGTTCTCCGGGCAGCAGCGAGAAATAATTGTCCTCCCAGAACACCGGAACCACATCCGCTCCGCCCTTACCCTTGGTCAGCCGTAGATGCACCATGAACGCGATGCTGGCGCCAGGATTTTTTACCGTGACGTTCATCGCCAGCAGGCGTCGGGGCGCGCGCGAATTCGACGCGGATGCCGCCGTTGTTTGGAGTTTCACTTGCGGCAAGCTGTTCAATCCCATCAGATCGCCGAAATCCTTTTGCGGCGTGTACACGGTATCTTGTTTGCGGTCCCAATCCAGCGTATCGGGCTTCGTGGAAAGCCAATAAAAATTGTCACTTACCAGCCTGCCGTCAGCGTCGCGCAATTCTAGCCGCAGGAAATAGGTGTTGCTCAGGCCGCTGACCGCGGGAAGTTCGAAAGCTTTCTTGCTGCTGTCCGCCGGTGAGTTGATCACCGCTTCTTTCGCCGCTTTCTCTTGCGCATCGATGTTGTAAATTTTCGCGCTGGCTTTCAGCCGATTGATAGCCGCAAAGGTACCGTTGATGACGGCGACAGAATTGTCGTCGTAGGAATATTGAATGTGCACTGGCTCGCAGGCTTTCTTTGTTCCGAAATAGCCGCCAGCCGGCACCAAATAATAATCGTAGAGGTGCCAGATCAGCGAGGGCCACGCGTTGTTCAACATCCACTGAATCACGCCCGTGGACGTGTATTTGTTGCGCGCATAGGCTTCGAACATAGCGCGTTGGCCGTCATAGGTGATGGCTTGCGCTTTGCGGAGATAATCGTCGAGAGAGGTGGCTTGCCCATAGCGCCGGTTCAAGCCATCCGTGAATACGTTCACGGTGGTAAACCGTTCGCCGCCGGCGTGATAATTCCAATACTCGTCGATGGGCCACAGGTGTTCTTTGGGAATGAACCGCTCTAAACTTTCGCGCGGCGGAATTGCCGGGCCGGGGCTCGTTTCGGTGTTGTAGCCATACGCGCCACCGGCTTTTTTGTCAGTCAGCCAGTAGACGGGCGGCACGTATTCATACGGGCCGGTCATCTTAACGCCAGATTTTCCGCTGACGGTGGTGGCCGTCTCTGAAGCCGACGAAACGGAAGGATTTTGCCAATCCAGGTCCTTCAGGATGTCCAGATATGTTTTCTCAACGGCGGCCGGCGGTGGATTATCGCTGCCATTCAACCACACAAAAACGCTGGGATGCTGGCGCAAAATGCGAATCTGGCTCTTTAGCGATTGGGAGGAAACTGCATGTTGTTCGTCTTTCCACTTTGACCATTGTTCCCAGGCATCACAACAGGTCCAGCCGGGCATTACCAGAATGCCCAAGCGATCCGTTTTCGTGTAGAACTCTTCGCGGTCGAGGCGGCCTTCCAGTCGAATGGTGTTCATGCCCATGTCGCGAACGTATGCGAGATCGGCGTCCAGCTTCGCGGAGGACCAGCGAAAGAGCATGTCCGGAGCCCAAGCTGCGCCGCGAATCAGCACGTTGTGTCCGTTGATTTTGAACAGACGCCCACCTTCGGAAGTCAATTCGGAAGTCACTTCGCGAATGCCAAAGGTGGTGCTCGCGGCGTCGCTGGTTTGGCCCGCCACTTCAAACGTCAGCGTGGCCGAGTACAAGTTCGGTTCACCCATGGAATATGGCCACCACAGCCGGGGATGCGCGAGGTGCAGTTGGGCAAACTGCTCTGGCGTAAATCGTACGGTCTTTGTCTCGCCAGGCTGCAGGGTTATCGGTTGGCTGAGTTGCACGCCTTCCATTCCGTACTTCATGGTTCCCTGCACCGGGCGGTTCGCCACATTGTGCAGGTCGGCGCTCGCAGTGAGCGCCGCGGTCGTATAACCATCGCCCAATTTCGACGCCACATATGGATTGCGCACCGACACGTCGCCGCTGGTCGTCAGAAACACTTCTTTCCAGAGGCCCATGTTCTTGTCTGGCGGCGTCGGATTCCAATCAACCCAGGTAATGCCAAGATCATTCTTGCCGGGTGCAGAAATTTCCAGGGCCAGCGCGTTATTCTTCCCGGCCTCCAAATATTTGGTCACATCAAATTCGTAGGTGCGATAAGTTCCCGCCACGTCTTTATCGCCGGCAATTTTCTTTCCGTTGAGCCAGATACTGGCGCGGTAGTTGATGCCGAGAAAATGCAGCCAGGTCGCCGCGTGCGCAACACCCGCGGGTGACGCAAATTCCGTGCGGTACCACCAGGAACATTTGAAGGGGCTATCCTTGGGCATATCCTGCAATGCAAAAAAACTCTTGCTTGAATAGTCCATGCCCGGAATCGTTTTCAGATTCATACCGTCGTCGGGATCGGGATAGGTCTTGTCGGCCACTAAGGCTCCGACAACCGTGGCCGGGACGTCCGTCTTGTGCCAGTTCGCCGCATCAAAACCCGAGGTAGAAATTTTTTCGCCGGAAGCTTTGCTGTCGCACGATGACTGCAACTGCCAGCCGGTGTGCAGATAGATATTTTTCGACGCCACAGCGGATTCTGGCGTTTGCGCCCGCAGTGTTTCTGCAATACCGGGCATCAGCGACAGCATCACCACGAACAGCACCACTTTGCACGACCAAGACCAGCGCGGCATAAGGCTCCTAGAATACAGGCAGGCAATTTGTAGCACACCCGGCGCGAAAGAGAAACGGCGATGCCTATATTAAACCGATTTAATGCGGACGATACGCTTTTTTAAGCAATCTTCGGTGCCGGTATAAGCATGGCAGACAAGTCTGCACGCTCGAGATAAAGATGACCACCGGACGCATTATTTCATCATACGTTCTACGTTGCGATGCTGTTGGCGCTGCTCGATGTGCCAGTACGGCGTCCCGGCCATCCGTGCTGGTGCCTCCGTACTATTCGCGACGCACGGCATGCACGCAACAATTTGGTATGCGACCACCATCGACACGTTGGATCATTCACACGTACTTCAAACTCACAGCCCTGCTGGTGCTGCTTGCCGGCGCCATTCGACTCTTGGATCGCTGACGAGATCGGCTGGGCCTTCACGCAATGCGCATCTTTTTCTGCATCTGTTCGAGAGACACGCCTTTGGTTTCCGGATAAACAAAAAGCACCACAAAAAACTGTAGGACCATCATCAGGGAGAAGAAGACGAAAGGGTATCCTCCGGAGGACGCCGCGAGTAGCGGGAAAATTCCGGAGATCAGAGCATTCATAAACCAATGGGAGAAACTGCCCAAGCTTTGCCCTTTGGCTCTGATGCGATTGGGAAAGACCTCGCTGAGGTACACCCAAATGACCGCGCCTTGGGAAAAGGCGAAGAATGCGATGTAGCCAACCAACAACCACACGAGAAGATTCTGGTGGCTGTGCGTAAGAAACACTGCAGCCACGCCCGCGAGACACGCCGCAGTACCCACGGAACCGATGAGCAAGAGAGTTTTTCGGCCAATGCGATCGATCACCGACATCGCGAGCATGGTGAACAGCAAGTTCGTTCCCCCAATGGCTACGGCGCGGACGTCGGACGAGACTTTGTCAAAACCCGCGAATGCAAAGATGTCATTCAAGTAGTAGAGAATGGCGTTGATTCCGGAAAGTTGGTTGAACATGCCGATGGAGACAGCGAGAAAAATCGGTAGGTGGTATTTCCACGAGAAAAGCGGGTCATTTGCGACGTGATCGGCATCGATCGAGACGATAATTTCCTGAAGTTCTTGCTCGTAATTCTCCTCTCCAAGCAACCGCAGCACGTCCCGGGCTTCCGCAATTCTTTTTTTCTTCACTAACCAGCGCGGGCTGCGCGGAATGCCAAAGAGAAACAGCAAGAAGAGTACGGCGAGGATACCCGGAATGCCCAGCTTCCATCGCCACTCAGCGGCGCCAAGGTGTATGGCGCCGACGATATAGTTAGACAAATAGGCCAGCAAGATACCGAAGACCACGTTGAACTGGAACAATCCCACGAGCCGGCCGCGCAAATTGGCGGGCGCGATTTCCGCAATGTACATCGGGCCGAGCACCGAAGAACCGCCAATACCGAGGCCTCCGACGAAACGGAAAAGCACCAGCGCCGTCCAATTCCACGCCAAAGCGCAGCCGACAGCGGAGATAAAATACAGAACGGCCATGACGCGCAAACTGTCTCGGCGGCCGAATTTGTCACCGGGAATTCCCGCGGTCATGGAGCCGATGATCGTGCCCCAGAGCGCAGCGGAAACCGTAAAGCCCAAGGCTGTAGGCGACAAATTAAATATTTCCGTCAGCGCGTGTGTGGTGCCGGCGATGACTGCAGTGTCGAAACCGAACAGCAGTCCGCCTAGCGCCGCCACCACGGTGCTCTTGAAAATAGAAGCCTTCAGTTTCATAGCGCCTTTCACCCCCCTCAGACCATATTAAGTGAGACGCGTTGATCTCGACGAGATTCCTCGTCCGGGGCTTGTGAAATGGGGCGAGTAAACTTTCGCGAAGTGGTGATCAATGCTCTCGAAGCACTGGCGCTGTCGCCACGCCGATGTTTTTGTCCGCGGCACCGTAGTAAAACAGCCAGCGATGCCTTTCCCGAACTGCTCCTTCAACAAATACCACGTTGGGAACCTGTCCTACCTTCTCCCATTCTGTTTGCGAGCGAAATACTGCCTGCTCGGCGCGGGCCAGCACTCTGGTCGGGTTTTTCTTGTCAAAGAGCACCCAACCTGTTGAGTAGAGCAATTTGTCGTCGGCGCCGTTGTAAATCAAGAAAATGCCTTCCGGCAAAATTACCGGGGCCGGTCCCGGTTCGACAACCTGCGAATCGAAAGTACCGGCGCGGCTGGACAACACGGGATGGTTGAGGGCGTCCGACCAATGCAGCAAATCATCCGACGAAGCCACGCCCATCTGGCTGCCTTGCCCTGGTGCGTCGCCCAAATAGTACATCCAATATTTGCCGGCGATCTTTTCAGGGACGATCGCTCCGGATTTCGTCCAGCGCACGTTCCACTTACCTTGGTAAGCCGGGAGGATGACGCCTTGCCGCCGCCAATGAATTAAATCGCTCGAGGTCGCCAGACAAAGCTGCGCATCTTTTTTGTCCGCTGCGACTCCGTCCACATTGTTGTAGCCGGTGTAGGTCAGATAGTAAGTCTCACCGATTTTTTGCAAACGGGGATCTTCTAGGCCGCCACCTTTTTCATAAGGCGCTTCCGAAACCATGACGGGCTCGTGGCGACGGTCAAAATGAACGCCGTCGTCACTCGTGGCATATCCGAGTGAAGAAGTGCCACTGCGGTCTTGCGCGCGATACAGCATCACATACTTTCCATCCTTCCTGATGACCGATGGATTGAACACGCCAGCCGACTCGAACCCATCACCGCGCGGCGACAAGATCGCATCGGGCAAAAGTCGCGTCCATTTTCCGAAGGGTGGAGCAAATGAAACAGATGCGGCGGCAGTGAGCGCAACGACCGATATCAGACTGGCGAGAACCGGCCAAATAGCGCGAATCGTAAGTTGCGATATCTTGTTCACGGTGGGGGCCGGGTTATGATGTGTTATTCTAACGCCTGCGCCGGGCTGGCGGAACTGGCAGACGCGCCGGACTCAAAATCCGGTGACCGCAAGGTCGTGTAGGTTCGATTCCTATGCCCGGCACCACTCTTTTACCCACCCATTCACAAAAGTTGTCGCCAACTCCTATAGCCTTCGCGGGATGCCAACTTTTCGAGGTGCACGCATATTTTGCTTTAGCGCGATCGCCTTGCCGACATTTCGTCGAGCAGCTACACTCTCGCCCACATGGTGGACCCGGACATCCCTCCTACGGCTTCGCGCGGGACACGCGCGCGCAGCTTGAGGGGCTTTTGGGCGCTCATCGCCGTGCAGTTTCAGGGCGCCTTCAGCGATAACGCATTGAAGTGGCTGGTAAGTTTCCTGGTCCTGGACGCGGCTTTCTCCAAGGAACAACGAGATCTCTGGTTCGTTCTGGTTGTCCCCCTGCTTTTCGCGATTCCGTTCCTGCTCTTTTCCATCCCCGGCGGCTACTTCGCTGATAAATTCAACAAGCGCAGCGTTACGCTGGGCACCAAATGTCTTGAATTCGCCACTATGAGCTTGGCCACTTTCGCGCTAGCCGCCAACCAACTTGAACTCTGCGCTGCTTGCCTGTTTCTCATCAGCTCGCAAGCCGCCATTTTTGGCCCCACGAAGTACGCCTTGCTTCCCGAACTCCTCCCCACAGAAAAACTAAGCTGGGGCAACGGCATCATCGAGCTGACCACGCTCCTCTCCGCCATCGGCGCCGCCCTCGTCGCCGGATACCTCGCACACGCCTTTCACGGCCGCCAAATCTGGTCCGGGGTATTTTTCCTGCTCCTCTCTGCCACCGGCTTGCTTTGCGCCCTGGGAATCGACAGGCTTCCCGCCGCCGGTCCGAACCGTCGCTTCACCTGGAATTTTGCTGGAGAACTCTTTCGCGAAATCAGCCATATGCGCGAAGACCGCACGCTCTTAACATCCGTGGTCGCCAACACCTTCTTTTGGTTTCTCGGTTCTTTGCTGCTCTTGAACATCGTCCTCTACGCCACGGACATCCTTCGCGTGGACGAAGTCCACAGCAGTTACCTGCTCGCCGGGCTAAGCCTGGGAATCGGCGTTGGCAGCTTCCTCGCCGGGCTTGTTTCTGGGCGCAAAATTCAGTACGGCATGGTGCTGCCGGGAATCGCCGGAATTGCCGTGATGGCCGCACTCTTGTCGCTGCCAGGACTCGGCTTCACCGCGGTACTCGTGCTTCTAGCCTTCCTCGGCGGAGCAGGCGGCTTCTTTGTGGTCCCCATCAACGCCTCCATCCAGCACCGACCACACCCCGACGAAAAAGGCCGCACCATTGCCGCCGCCAACCTTCTTTCCTTCATTGGAGTCGCGTTACAACCTATCGCACAATTCGCGATGCTGCATCTCGGCCATCCGAACCCAGCCCGCATCTTTCTGATCTGCTCCGTGATGAGCATCGTCATGGCCGTGGTCCTTGTTCGCATGCTGCCCGCTTTAGCCACCGCCGCCCTCGACTGGACTCGTCTCCGCCGTAGCGATACCCTATAACCTCGTCGCTCGACAGGGGTTCTGGCACCATCCGCCAGGACATTCGAGCGTCGATCGAAGTCAGACAAGGCTCTCTGTGGCTGCCCTTTCTGCAATCGCTGGTGCGCGTGCGGATCATCGGAATCTTTCCGACGCGATGCACCGCGTCCTGAAAGAACTTGAGAATTTGCGGGATGCTGCGCGCGACTCGTCCGATGACGAAGACGCCGTGCATGACCTCCGCACCAGCATTCGCCGCTGCCGCTCCATCGCCAAAGTCATGGAAGAGGTTGACCCCGACCCGGCCTGGACGGGAATGCGCGACACCGCAAAAAAGCTGTTTCATGGCTGGGGCGCCCTTCGCGACGCGCACGTGATGAAGACCTGGGTGGAAAAGCTGGCCCCGCCAGACGATCCCATCGCCGCGCAATTGCTGTCTGACTTTTCTGCTCGCGAACCGCAACTCCGTCAGGAGGCTCTGCGCGCCGCCCGCAAATTCGACGAAAAAAAATGGCTTCGCCTGGAGCGGATCCTGCGCCGACACAGCCGCCTGGTTGCCCCGGGCAGTCTCACCGCGGAATCCCTGGCGCTGGAACGCTTTGAAACCGCCAAAGAGTTACACGCGCGGGCGTTGCGTACGGAAAAACCGAAGGCTTGGCACGCACTTCGCAAGTCCGTGAAGCAGTTTCGCTATACGGTAGAGAACCTCCTGCCCGAACATCACGGCGTTTGGCGCGAAAATCTAAAACGCGTACAGGATCTACTCGGGGAGGTTCACGATTTTGACGTTTTGACCGAATGCGTGAAGTCGGTGGCGCTTGAAAACGCCGAAGATTCGCGGCACACATGGAGCGAAATTCTATCTCGCGAGCGCGCCGAGCGCATTGCCACCTACCGCCAACTAATGCTCGGCGCCACTAGTCTATGGGCCTCCTGGCGTCACGCCCTTCCGCATGGGGAGCGCTTGCAAAGTTCCGCCATGGCCCGCCTCCGCGTTACGGCGCGCGCCGCCGACGCGCATCCCCACCGCACGGCTCGCACCACGCGCATCGCAAAATATTTGTTTGACAGCCTGCGCCGCGCCAAGGCCGCCGCCATCTTCCTGGACCGGCGCTCACGCCAGCTGCTCTCCGCGGCCGCCAGTTTGCACAATGTTCGCGAGCAACATTCCGGCAAGACTTCACAGCAAAAGATGCCGCAGAAAACTGCCCACAAGTTTTTGCAGGGGCTCGCCAAACCGCCGGGTTTTCCCTTGCATGATTGGCATATTTTGCTTGCCGCAGTCCGCTATCATCGCGGCGCGGAGCCCCAGGAAAAGAACGGAGTTTTCGCGAAGCTTTCCGAAGGCGAGCAATCCGAAGTGCGCGCTTTGGCGGGCATCCTGCGCCTGGCGCGTGCGCTGCGCAAATCCGGACTGGTAGCTTCCTCTCGATTTCGCGCCGAATCCACGCCGGAAGCCATCATTCTGCGCATCCCAACGTTGCCGGACTCTATCGAGACCGCGACCCGACTGGCTGCAGCCAAACATCTCCTGGAAGTTTACTTAGAGAGGTCGCTGGTCCTGCGCCCGCTGCCTGCTACTGTTACCGTGCCCGCCGTACCGGAACCTGTCGCTCCGCAGCCCGGACTCGTGCACTTCGCCGCTGCCTCTGACTGAGTTTCGTCGGTTTCGACCTGCAGCGTTTCGTGGAACTTACTTCGCCATCCGCCGCAGCAATTTCGGCGGCGCCATCCACAGTAATTCCCCAATCGGCGGCGAAACCCGTTTCAATTCGAGCACCGCCACTCCCGACTTCTTCAATGCCGTGCACGCTTTTCTTGCCCCCAGCGCGAGCGCCACGATGTCATCCACCTGCGGGCCATGCCCAAACAAAAAAATATTGCTCGCATCCTTGTCCTTGGCTAGTTCACGAAACAGGGTTGCGGCGTCGGCTCCCGGCAGCAGCAAATTCGTCTTGCGAATTTTCTGCTTCGCATAGCCCATCGCTCCCGCGAAAATTTCCGCCGTCTGCCAGGCGCGCACGAAGGGACTCGACATTAGCAAATCCGCCGTAATGCCCAGCGCCACCACGCCCTTTGCCACTTCCTTGGTCTTCGCAATCCCCTCTTCCGTCAAATAGCGTTCCGCTTCCGGCGGACACTTGGGATCGTCCCGATCAATCGCCGCTCCGTGACGCACCACATAAATCTGCATATTGAAAATCCCTCTCGCACTGAGGTCCCAAAAGTTTGTCATCCTGAGCAACGCAAGGGATGTGCTTTCTCTTCCTCGCTGCCGAGCTACTCAAGCCACCGACTGCCGAAAATATAATTTTACGTGAAATTCCTTTTCAAACAATTCCGCGCTTCGCGTCGCGTCCCGCAAATCTTCCGCCGCGTCTCCATGCGCATCCACCTGCAACGCTACCGCCCCTCGCTGAAAAGAAGTATGGAGATTCGTGACGCGCTGCCGGTGCGAATGATCGAGCGCCTCCGCCACGCGCAAAATCGCTGCAAGCCGCCGCGCGATCCGCTTGTCCGCATTATTCAACGCCGCATACGACGGATGGTGCCCGGCGGGCACCGATTTACGATTGTGATAACGAACCAGCGCGGACACAATATTGCGGTCGCGCCCTTCTAGTCCAGGCATGTCGCCGAACAGCGCCAAATATTCCCCGTGCTTGTGGTGCCCGCGATGACTCACGCGATGCCCCACATCGTGCAATAACGAACCCGCCTCCAGCAACACGCGCGACTGCGCCGGCAAATGATGCACCGGTTGCAGTTGATCGAACAGCATCACCGCCATCTCGCGCACGTGCTCCGCATGCGTCTGGTCATACTCGAGGCGTCGCCCAAAACCTCGCGTGCTGACCAGCAACTGCCTTTGCGAGGAGTTGTAGCGATGCGGCTCTTTCCGGGAAAACGCTTCGCGCGCAATTTCTTGCAACAAGCCTTCACGAAGGCCCACGCTGGGAATCACCAGGCAGCGCGCATTCAGATACCGCCCCAAAATAACAAAGGTAATCGCGGCGATTCCCATCACGTCCGCGCGATCCCGGCGCACGCCATAGGCTTTCATACGCTCGCGCACATCGCGCTCCAGCAATTCCGGTAAACGCTCGCGCAATAGCGTTAATTCCAATGTGGGCAGACCGTTTCGCCGCGGCCCCGGTGCCACGTTGGCCAACGTCTCCGCGTTCCCACCCAGCGCTACCGCCACGCCGTCTCCAATATTCGGCGGCGAAGGCAGCCTCGACTCGAGCAGCGCTCGCACGTATTTGCGCACTTCCTCGGCTTGCGGCGGTCGCACCACCCCGGGAATATCCAGCGTGGTCATCAGCCGCACGGTGCCCACCGGCAATTGCGCTGCTTGCATCACGCGGTGATTCTGCAACACGCTTAGCTCCAGACTTCCCCCGCCCAAATCGATAATGCAGCGCGGTGGCGACTCCGGCCCCAGGGCGGAAATCACCGCTTCGCGCCCCAGCCGCGATTCTTCCACCGCGGAAATCACTTCCACCGCGATTCCCGATTTTTGCTTGATTCGCCGCAGAAATGCCTCGCGATTCCGCGCTTCGCGCGTTGCACTGGTGGCTACCGCGCGATAGCGCGTCACGCCAAACTCATCCATGATTTCTTTAAAGTGGGCGAAGGCCTTGCCGGCCTTGATGAAAATTTCTTCGCTAAAGCGATGCCGCAAAAAAACGCCTTCGCCCAAGCGCAGCGAATACCGCTCATTGTGCAGCGGCTCAATGTCCATCGCCGAATACGCCCGCGCCACGCTTAAGCGCACGGCATTCGAACCCGCGTCAATGGCGGCAATGTGAACCGGTTCAGACATTTTGGATATTTATCGCCAGAGGTGTGCCAGTGCCGCGGAAGGAGCATATTTTGTCGCGCGGATTCCCAATCCTTCGCCGATCTTCGCGCGCAATTGTTTGTTCACACTGGACACGCTGGCTTCGCCATCCAACTCAATAAAACTATTTTTCTTGGCCATTACTTCAAATTCCCGCTTAATCATCGTCTGATAACGAATGAATGACCAGTACAAATCATGGGAAAGCGACATGTCCCGCCCGGCTTCCCAATAACTGATGGCTTGCGCCTTCTTGAATTCGCGCGCAAACGCCGTCTCCGGTCGCACGTTCAGCCAGAACGTCAAATGCGGCCGCAGCGCCATGGCATACAGGCCACTCAAATAATCGCGATTGATACCGCGCACCACGCCGCGCGCAATCAGCGTGAATATAAAGCGATCCGCCAAAACCACCGCACCCGCGCGCAACGCCGGCAAAATACGATGCTCCACCTGATCGAAGAAATCCGTAGCGTACATCAGCGAAAGCGTCAGTCGCGTCACGGCGTTCTTGGCCAGCAATTCATCAATGTCGCGCCCCACCAGATTCGAACGCCGCAGCCCGCTGGTAATCACGGAAAATCCCTCAGATTCCAGCCACTCCTGCAGCAGCGCAATTTGCGTCGAGCGTCCCGAGCCATCCATTCCTTCAATCACTACCAACTGCCCAGTGATTTCGCTGGGATCAAAGCCGACCAGTGGTTCGCCAAAGAAATACTGCGACATCGCATCTTCGACCGGGGACGTCGCATGCTTTTCCGTGGTCGGCATCGCCCCGCTGACGGAATTCGCCGCGCCTGCAGGTTCATTCGTTACCGCTGCGCCGCCGCTCACATTTTTTTCCTTCTCTCGTTCCGCCATAACTATTCCTGCTCCGCCGCGCGCGGAGCAAATCTCTTCAAATCAATTTTCGACGCCACAATATCTCGCATCTGTTTTTGCAGCTTGTTCACCGGTAGCGTTCCATCCAGCACCACAAAATTGTCCGAGTCCACCATCTTGTCGTAGCCTTCCATAATCCGCGCCTGAAACAGTCGAAAACTCTCCGCGCGATCGTAAGACAATCCCAAATCCATCCCCGCCTCGTAATATTTTAGCTTCGGCCGTCCGCTCAAGATTCGGTTCACCGCCACATCCAGCGGCGCGCGAAAGTAAAACGTAATATCCGGAACCGGCGCAAAACGGTAAAGATTCCGTAGCCACCGCGGCGGACACCCCCGCGCCGCATCCCTCGCAAACGCCGTGTAAATATAACGGTCTGCCAGCACCAGGTAATCGCCCTGTAGCAGCGGCATGATTTGTCGCTCGCAGCGGTCCGCAAAATCCGCCGCATGCAGCAGCGAAAATGTCGTCGGCGTCAAAAGCCGCCGCTGCTTCCCGCGCCGCGTCGCCGATTTCACCAGCGGCGAAGAATTCCACTCCGTAAAATGCAGCCGGTACCCGCCAATCTCCAGCCATCTCTTCAACAAATATAATTGCGTGCTCTTGCCGGACCCGTCCGTCCCTTCCACCACAATCAGCGCACCCGGATATGCCCGGCTCGGCACCGGCCGACCCGGCTGCGGCAACGTGGACTTTCCCGCCTCGGCGCGCGGATCTTTCTTCGCATCCTTCGAGGCATCCTTGGCGACATCCCTTAACAAATCTTGATTTTCCATCACTCTGCCATCAACTTCAGTTTGGTTATCAGCGTTGTCGCCCACTCGCGATACTCGTCACTCCGAGCAAAGCGAGGAATCTGCTTTCCGCATTTCGCCACCGCGACCTAGCCGCACTAAAAAATGCTTACCTTGATATGCAAAAACTTCTTCGGGTTCTGCCGGAAATCCCCAATCAACAACCGCATATCCCCGGTCAACCCCGCCAAATTGTCATACAGCGCCGGATCTGAAAATAATTTGCCCGCCGACGTCGTATTGTCGTTCAATTTCGCCGTCGCCGTCGCCAGATTACCGCTCGCGTCCCGCAACTTATTGTAAAGCGCGTCGTCCGTCGCGAATTTCCCCAGGCTTCCCTTTCCCGCTCGCACATCCTCGATCATTCCATTTCCATTCGCCAGCGCCTGTTTCGCCTGATCATACAGCGTCGGATCATTCAGCAATTTGCCAATCGTTCCTTTGCCAGCGCGCGCATCCGCTAGCATTCCGTTCACATTGTCCAAGCTCTTGTCCACCTTCGCGTACATTTCATCCGACGCCACCAGTTTCCCCAGCGTCCCTTTACCTTGTTGCACCCCCGTCATGATGTTATCGGCCTTCGCCAGCACGCCGTTCAAATGATCGTACGCCGCGGGATCATTCACCAATTTTCCCAGCGTCCCTTTACCTTCCTTCACACTCTCCAGCAAGTCCTGCACCTGCACCGACACATTCGCCAAGCTCGCCATAATGTCGGAAGTCGGCGCGGCCGGCACCGCTTGCCCCTCCTTGAGCGGCACACCCGTAAATCCGCGCGTGATATTGATGTACTTATTTCCCAGCACTCCCTCGGTCACAATTCCCGCAGTCGAATCCGTCAAAATATCTTTCTGATACTTCTGCTCAATGCGCATTACAATCTGAATGTTGTGGCTTTTGTCCGCCGGCTGTCCCGGCGCTCGCGTCAGCAATACAATCGACTCCACGTTTCCCACATCCACGCCGTCCACGCGCACGGGCGCACCGTTTGAAAGCCCCGAAACATCCGCCATGTACGTATTCAACCGGTATTTCGGCCCCAATAATCCCGGCCCGGTCACATAGAAAATTCCCGCTCCCAGCACAAAAAGCCCAACCAGCACGAATAGACCGACACGCAATTCGGTCCAGGTCACCTGCCTCCGTTGCGGCATCTCCGCATTCCTCCCGATTCGTGCTTCAACAGCCTACCGCAATTCCCCACAAACCACGTCACACGAGAAACCGCCGCACGTATGGATCCTTGGAGTTCATCACTTCGTCCGGACTTCCTTCAAAATAAATTCCGTTGTCATGACCGTCCTCGCCACCGTCCACGTGCTTGTAAACCAGAAACCGCGTCACCGCGGCTTCGCCTTGCCCTTGCCGCACGCGTTTCACGCTCTTGGCCTGTGCATCAAACCGAAAATTCGCCAGTGCAAATCCATCCTGCAATCGGTGCGTCGCCAGCAAAGAAGTCACGCCATAGACGTCACGCAACCGCAAAATTAAAGTAATAATCGTCTGCGACGTCACCGGATCCAGTCCCGCCGTTGGCGAGTCGTACAGCACGATCTCCGGCCGGCTCACCAAGGCCCGCGCAATCGAAACTCTTCGCCGCATCCCTCCGGAAAGTTCCGACGGCAGCTGTTCCATCGTGTGTTCCAGTTCCACAAACGCCAGCACTTCCTGCACTCGCGGTGCGATCTCCGACTCCGCCACGTGATCCTGCCGCAGCCGGTAGGCCACGTTCTCTTCCACGGTCATCGAATCAAACAGCGCGCCCTCTTGAAACACAAATCCAATCTTCCGCCGGAACGCCAGCAACGCGCGCTCACTCATCGCCGAAACTTCTTCGCCCAAAACCTCCACCCGCCCAGCCGTCGGCCGCAACAGTCCCGCCGCGAGCTTCAACGTCAACGTCTTCCCGGTCCCCGTCTCCCCCAGCAAAATCAGCGTCTCACGCTCCTGCACCGCAAATGACACCCCGTCCAAGATCTCCCCTTCATCAAATCCCATATGTACATTTTCAAATTTTACGGCAGGCTTCCCAGACACTTTCACCAGAGCATCGTCACCAACGCTGGCGCTAGAAATCGGCATTTGCTCCGTCTTTTTCTCCGCTAAACCAGCTTGTCCGATAAATACAACGCCAACTTCGTGAGAAACAAATCCGTGATAATAATCATCACCGACGACACCACCACCGCTTGCGTCGTCGCTCGGCCTACTCCTTGCGTCCCGCCGCGCACCGTCAATCCCTTGTAACAACCCACCGTCGCCAAGATGAACCCGTATACCATCGGCTTCGTCAGCCCTTGCATCAAATCCCCGAAGTCCAACGCGTTAATCGCGCGTGTCCAAAATTCCACCGCTCCCAGCCGCAGCGAAAACATCGCCGCCAGACATCCACCTAGCAATCCCACAAAATCATTCAGCGCTGTCAGCAGGGGCACCATCAGCAGCGTGGCCACCACTCGCGGCGTCACCAATTTCCGCGAAGGGTCTGTCCCCATCGCGCGCATCGCATCCACCTGCTCAGTCACCTGCATCGAACCCAGCTCTGACGCAATTCCCGACGCACAACGCCCCGCCACCAGCAAACCTGTCAGCGTTGGCCCCAGCTCGCGCACCAGCGCCACCGCCACCGCGTCCCCGGTCAGCGCCGTCTGCCCAAAGCGCACAAACTGCACCGCCGTCTGCAGCACCAGTACCGCTCCGATAAAAAATCCCGCCAGTAGCACAATCGGCAGTGAACCCACGCCAATGTCGTCCATCTGATCTAAGGTGTCTTGGAAATAATGCGGCCTGCTAAAAATATTCAGCATTGCCCGCCCGGACATCAGCGAGTAATCCTGCACACCCATCACAAACGTGCGAAACACTTCCGTCAGCACCACGGCGATAGGTACGCGTGGTTCCACTTTCACTTCGCGTCCGGCAATCTGAAGAGGAGTGTCTGCCACGTGTCGGTAGTACCGCTCAAAGTACCGCTAAAAGCGCCGGCAAATTCCCGAAAGCACAGCGCCAGGAGCCCGCTCCAAAGTCCCGTCAAAACTTCGCCGCGACTCCTGCCAAGCAGCCTAACCGCGCTACTCCATCGCGTCAAGCAACCCTTGACAGCAACCCTTGCGCCGTCGCAGTACCTACGCCATACTGCAACGCCACAAATCCAAATCGAGCGTCTAATTCTTTTTGCACACGCAAGAGGTGACCGTACCAGTGAAAAAATCCGCGCAGATTTTCGTAGCCCTGTTGTGCACCCTGATTTCGCTCAACGCGCCAACCACTCGCGCTCAATCTTCCTCCGATACCGCCAAGCAGCAGTCTTCCGCCGCAACGGCCGCGCCATCCGCCGATAACTCCACTCCGCAACCCCGCATCACGCACTACACTCTCCCTCCCGATCGCGATCAAAAAGCCCGCGCCATCAGCAAAGTTCGCCTCCGCCTCGTGGTCGTCGCCCTCCTCTACGGCTTGCTCGTTCTTTTCTTCATCCTGCGCGCAAAACTCGCCGCCAAGTATCGTGACGTCGCCGAAAAATCCTCACAGAACCGGTTCTTCCAAGCCCTGATTTTCTCCCCGCTCTTCATCCTCACCCTCGACATTCTCTCCCTTCCCACCGGCATCTACGACAACTGGATCCAGCGCGCTTACGGCCTCTCCATCCAATCCTGGCCCTCCTGGTTCTGGGATTGGACCAAGGGCGAACTCGTCTCGGTAATCATTTCCACCCTCTTCATCGCCATCCTCTACGCCGTCATTCGCAAATCACTCACTCGTTGGTGGTTTTATTTCTGGCTGGTCTCTCTCCCCATTGGCTTGCTGGTATTTTTCATCACTCCCCTGGTCATCGATCCTCTCTTTCACAAATTTGAACCGCTCCAACAAAAAGATCCCGCCTTGACCGCGAAACTAGAAGAAATGGTCCAGCGTGCCGGCCAAGACATCCCTCCCGACCGCATGTTCTGGATGGGCGCTGGCGAAAAAACCACTGAGCTGAACGCCTACGTCACCGGTTTCGGCGCTTCCAAGCGCATCGTCGTTTGGGACACCACCATCGCCAACATGAACACTCCGCAAATCGTCTTCGTCGCCGGACACGAAATGGGTCACTACGTTTTGCACCACATCCAAAAGGGCATGCTCTTCTTCGCCGCCCTGTCTTTTGTCTGCTTTTATATTGGATACCGCTTGATCGGCTGGGTGCTCACCCGCTGGGGCCAGCAATGGGGTATTCGCTCGCTCGATGACTGGGCTTCGCTGCCCGCTCTGCTTCTGTTGCTTTCGCTCATCACCACCATCGGCCAACCCATCGGCAACGCCTTCTCTCGGTACGTCGAACACCAAGCCGATCAGTACGCCCTCGAAGTCACGCATGGCCTCATCCCCGACAACGGCCAAGTCGGCGCCCAATCCTTCAACATCCTCGGCGACGTCGACCTCTCCAACCCCGACCCCTCGCCCCTGCAAATTTTCCTACTCTACAACCACCCCTCCATTCCCGACCGCATCCGCTTCTCCCTAACCTACGACCCATGGTCGCAAGGTCGCCAACCGGAGTTCGTCAAATAGACCCTGACGGTGCGGCATTTCCAGAATCACAGAGCTACACGGAGAGCGAAAACATTGCCAGGAAGGGGAGGACACCGATTTCAGTTCGAGGGCAGAGAGCCCTGGATACTTTGGATCGTTGCGGGTTTGCTCGCACTTAACACGGTTCTTCTACTTTTCCTCAATTTCAGCGCCAAGTACTTCTTGCCACAAACCTCGCCTGATTTGCCGCCGTGTGCAGCTTTGGCCAACGCCGGAGTTCAGTACCACGCTCCGAAAATGCTCTGCTGGTACGCGGACCATGCAATCGCCATGCAATTTTTAATCCTCGCGATTCTAGCTTCTGTCTTCTTCATATTTCGCAAGCAGGTTCGCTACCTTCGACCGTATCGTTAAGTGCATGCGCTGCGGTGATTGTCATCACCGCAGTGCACAGACTTTGCTTGTTAACCGCTCGCTCACAAGACGAATTTTCTATCTCGGCCGCGTCGCAAGCCCACAAGCCTTCCAAAGCTTCTCCCAATGCCAAATCCCGTACGCCGCCTTGACCGGCAATCGGTAACCCAACTGCCGCGCCAGCAGAATCACCTGCCCGCGATGATGCGCATCATGCGCAAACATATAACCGAACATCGTCGCTCCCGCTGGCCACGTCTGCGACCAGCTGCCTCGCGAAAATTTCCTCACCTTCCGCGCAGGGTTATCCGACAAAGCATCACGGAGCATTTCGAGGCATCGTGCCGCGCTCTCGCGGTGGCCTCTCCGTGCCTGCTTGATCGTGCAGCTGAAGGGATCTAGAGGCGCAGGACACTTCAGATGAGGCGCTGAATTCCTAATCCAGACCAGCCGACTGTTATGCAAGTGAACAAAAATCGCCGCAAGCGTCCGCCCTTCTCGCTTGTTTTTCTCATGGGGAACTGCACGCCACGCTCGCGGATCAAGATGCTCCAGCAGAAGCTGATTCATCTCTCCGCTCGCCGCAAACATCTCCAACAAAACTTCATGAACATCCGCTACCGATGGGTCTTTCCCTCCAGCATGAATCCCACGTTTCGAACGTGCGCCGCTGCGAGCCATAGGCCTCGCAATTTATCAAACGCCGCCTCCGATTGCACCTCCTCCGTCATCCCATGCCATGCCCGCAAGTCCCCATCAACCGGTACATATCTAAATAGGACCGCTGAGCCTTCCCCGGCTCCTGCGCCCGCGCCGCCAAAAATTCCTTCATCCGCGCCATAAATTCCGTACTAATCTTCGCCAACTCCTCCGCTTTCGCCTTAATATCCGCTGGCTGCGGCAATAGCATTTGGGGCATCCGTCCTCCGCCCGCCGCGCACAACTCCCGATCCAGCTCCAGTCCTCTTTCAACCATCGCCTCGTAGTCCCCACCCATGTCCACTTCAAACACTGGACACATTTTCTGGGTATCCCCGCGCTTCACTTCGCTCTCGCTCTGAAATTCCGCGTGCCACCGCTGCGCAAACACTCCGCTCCGGCATTCGTCCCGCAATTGCTCTGTCGATTCATACAAGTACCAATTCTTCGCGCCTCCGTTTGCAGCCGCCACCGCATGCGACGAGGCGTTACCCCCCAACGCTCCAGCTTGCGACGAATTCGCGGCCGCCACTGGCGCGGCGTGGGTCACCTCCTCCACCAGACTCTTGCTGATCTTGTATTCGCCTTCCCCAATCGTATACTCGAGCTTGTCTCCCACTTCCTGCACCGCATCTGCTTGGATCGCTCGCCCATTTGTCAACCGAATCGTCACGGCCCGCGACCCAGAAACGGGCGTAGGATTCGTTGCGGCCGACTTCCCTGCCTCTGCCGCCAATGAAAACTCCACCGAAACCGTCGTCAACGCCTGCACGCGCTCGCCCAGCGGCCAATATTTCCACTGCTTCGCCGCATCGAGCGCCGCCCCCACGAGCAGCGGATGACCAGACACCAATTCGAGCGACATGACTGTTCCGTCCGACGCAATCCGCATCCGCAACTTCACCACACCCTCAATCTTCGCCGCCCGCGCCATCGGCGGATATTCCGGAGCCACATACTGCACTCGCCGCCCTAGCGCCGCCTCCTCATTTAACTCCACAACGTGCACTCCAGCAGCATCCTGCCCTCGCGCCACACCCGTAGCCACCCCGGCCGCGACCATCACCAGCGCCGCCAGACGCATCACCATCCACAATTTTCGCCACATGCAGTGATTTTGAATCAAAACGAATCCGGGGGCACAGATCAAACCGCTTTCGGTGTCCCGTCTATCATCAAGGCGAGCTAAGCTATAGCGAAGTTGCAAAAGCTAGCGCGTGATAAAAAATAAATCCGGCGAATCCACCTTCCAACCGCGGATCGCCTGCGGCCGCATCAAGCGCGGCGTGTGATTGTCCCGGCGGCTGCTCATCAACAGCGAATATCCGTTCGCCAGGTAACACGGAATTTCCCGCGAGTCGGTAATCGGAATGTACGGGCCCTGCTTTCCAAGCTGCACCCGGTACCGGTTATCCTGAAATAGATGCGGCACCAGTCGCCGTCCCGCCTTCTTCCCGCGTGCCACCGTCGCAAACAACATTGCTAAACCCCCGGTTGATAGAAAGTGAATGATGTCCCGCACATTCTAAAAACTCTTACCGTCGAAAGTAAGCGCCAAGACTGTGGAAAATTGTGCGTCCTGTGCATACTTTTCTTGCCACTCTAGCCTCGCAAAAAAGAAAAGCCGCCCAGTGAACAGCACGGGCGGCTCTTCGCACTCATTTCTCTCGACCTTGGCATACCGTACGCTTATTCGCAGCGGCTCGCTGGTTCGCCCGGTCCGCCCTCGAGACACGGAATCGCGCTCAGGTATTCGTAGATGGCTCGCAAATCATGGTCCGTCATATTCCTGTGCTCTGGCCAGGGCATGACCTGCAATAGGCTCCCGTCGAACGGCGGCGGAATACAGCTTCCGTCCGGAGCTCCGGTGCATGTCGGATGCAGCTTATCGGTATCGATCCCTGTGCGGATGATCGTCTTAAATTGTTCGAACGTGTTCCCGCCCTCCGCCCGGCCCGTTTTATCCGGCGTCAAATTGCGCGAAATGATATGCGGAAATGGACCAGGCCCCGGAAACGGTCCGAAATCCCGGCCGCCTCCCAGATACGTCTTCGGGTTAATAACCGTCTTCTGGTCCATGTAAGGATTTCCGCCCGGCGCATATTCCGTTGCCGGACCCGCGGAATGGCAGCCATTGCAATCGCCCACTGCATTCACCAGATAACTTCCTAATCCCACCAAGTGGCGATTCTTTTCCTCCAGGTTCAACGGAACCGGCGCAATTTCCAATCCCCGTTCCGCTCTGACTCTGTCTCCGTCTTCATCGTCATCGTCGTGCGCTCGCACATGCCTCGATCCGCCGACCACCGCGATCGCCACCACCGCCGTCACAATTCCAGTAATCTTGAACCATCGATTCTTGGTCATGCTGACCCTCCGTGCTGGCGCGGTTATATCACTTTTCGGCGAACAGCGCGGGCAATCTTCGTGAATCGCCGCGCTAAGGAGGTAAATTCTTTCGCTATTCCTCTCCGCTCTTACGGGTCACCAACATCCTTCTTCAAACATCTTCTTGCGGCGCCAATACCGCCTCGATCGCAGTCTCCAGCGGCATTTCGCAACCTTCTGTCCACGCCGCTGCGCAGACCGCGCTAGTCAACGCCGCCCGCGCCGGCGCCAGATTCGCTTCTAATTTGGCTTGTTCCGCGGGATTCAGCCGCGCCCCGATGTTCTGCCGCAGCGCTGCCGCTACTCCTGCCAGCCGCAGAGCACGTTCCGCTGCGCCCTGCGCGGCCGCGGAACACGCGAAACATTCCAGCAACCGCGCAATTCCACGCTTGTGCTCCAGCTCTCGAAATATTTTCAAACTCTCCCGGTACAAACCGTGCGCCGCTCCGCAGTTTCCTTCTTCTCCCGCCAAACTCCCCAAATCTGCCAGCGTGCCCGCCACTCCCCATCGGTCGCCCAGTTCCCGAAAAATCGCCAATCCCTCCTCGTACAATTTCCGCGCCGCTTCATGATCCCCCTGATCCCGCGCCACGTCTCCCTCGTAATTCAGCGACCAAGCCACACCCGTCACGTCGCGTAATCCTTTAAAAATTCCTCGGCATTCCGCGTACAGCCCCCGCGACCGCGCATGATCTCCCTGCAATTTCACCACGTTCGCCAAATTACTCAGCGCGCGTGCTACGGCCTTCAAGTCGCCCAAGTCCCTCCACTGCGCCAGGCTTTCTTCGAAGAGTTTATGCGCCTCCGCGGTGTTCCCGCGGTCTCGCTGCAATACCGCCCGCGCGTTTAGTGAAACCGCCACGCCCTGTGCATCGCCCAACTGGCGCGCGATGCTTAGGCTTTCCATCATGCGCGCGTCCCCCGCCGCAAAATCTCCCTGTTCACCGGCGAGCACTCCGGCCGCAAACAGCGCCCGCGCTCGCGCCTTTTTGGGCGCTGCCGCTTCCGGTAGTTTCAACAAGGCCTCCAGCATCGTTCGCCCTTCCGTCAAATACTCGCGCGCCTCCCAGAATCGAAACAATGCCGCGCCCAGCCGCAAACCCCACTCCGCATCTCCCTTTTCCGTCAGCCATTCCAGCGCCGCGCGCACATTGCCGTGCTCGCATGCAAATCGCTCCAGCCATTTCCCTTCCGCATCGCTTTCCGCCGATTCTTCTTCCGTCATCACTAGGCAGTACGCCGCATGAGCCCGTTTCGTCAGCGCCTCTTCCCCGCTGGCTTGCAATTTTTCCCGCGCGTATTCGCGAATCGTTTCGAGTAGCACGAAGCGCGTTTCGCCGCACCCTTGTTCATCTTGTTGCACCAAACTCTTGTCCACCATTGACGCCATGCCGTCCAGCAGTTCGATCTTCAAATCCCCCTTGGTGTCGCACACCGCTTCCACCGATTCCAGATTGCATCCCCCCACAAAGACCGCAAGTCTTCGAAAAAGTTTTTGCTCCGCTTCGTTCAATAAGTCGTAGCTCCAATCCATCGCCGCCCGCAGCGTTTTCTGCCGCTCTGGCAAATCCCGCGCCCCGCCCGTCAGGAACTGCAACCGGCTTGCCAGCCGCGCCTGCATGGAAACCGGCGGAAGCACTTTCACCCGCGCTGCCGCCAACTCAATCGCCAGCGGTAAACCATCCAGCCGCGCGCAAATCTCCGTCACCGCCGCCGCATTTTCCCGGTTCAGCTCGAACCCTGGCTTGGCCGCCACCGCCCGCTGCACAAA
>Ga0182024_10005572_pt1 | contig 28171 bp, 24 predicted proteins | sample P32metaG_FD_120480 | JGI IMG/M metagenome (GOLD analysis project Ga0182024, IMG submission 120480) | Permafrost microbial communities from Stordalen Mire, Sweden - P3-2 metaG (Illumina Assembly) | ecosystem: Environmental > Terrestrial > Soil > Wetlands > Permafrost | place: Sweden: Stordalen...
ACACGAAGTACACCCAGACCATCACCACCGGCCTGGTGTGGCGCTTCAACTTCGGCGGACCGGTTGTGTCGCGCTACTAAGCGTCACTGACTTCGTTTCGAACTCAGCCCGGGGCGAAAGTCCCGGGCTGTTTTCTTTGGCGCAGCACGAAGCCAGTCCGCGCGCTCAGTGTTCGAACCTGACGATCAGGCAGCGGCTGCCGGCCTTCGCCGCCGCTGCGTGAGGCTCCCTGATCAAAAGGCAATCGGCCTTCGCCAAGGACGCCATCATGGAACTGTCCTGGGCCGCGAAGGGCGTCGCGACCGGACCATCGGCACCGTCGCGCAGCGTGGCGCGCAGGTAATCGGCGCGCTCGTCGTTGGCGGCAAGATCGGATCCGAGCGTCGCCCATTCGGTCGGCAGCTCGATATCGCTGCGCCCGCTCAGGCGGCGAATCAGCGGCACCAGGAACAGGTAGGCGCACACGTAGGACGACACCGGATTGCCGGGCAGGCCGAGCACCTGCATCGCGCCGAGCTTGCCGTGCATCAGCGGACGGCCGGGCCGCATCGCCACCTTCCAGAACGACAGCGCCATGCCCTCTGCGGCGAACGCCGCCTGCACCAGGTCGTGGTCGCCGACCGAAGCGCCGCCGGTCGTCACCAGGATGTCGGCGTTGAGCGCGCGCGCGCGCCGCACCGCCGCGACCGTCGCTTCGAGCCGGTCGGCGACGACACCGAGATCGGCGACCACGGCGCCTTGCGCGCGGGCGAGCGCGGCGAGCGCATAGCCGTTCGAATAGACGATCTGGCCCGCACCCGGCTCGGTGCCCGGCGGCACCAGTTCGTCGCCAGTCGCAAACAGCGCGAGCTTCGGGCGGCGGTGCACCGGCAGCAGCGGATGATTCATGCCGGCGGCAAGCGCGAGGTCGCGCGCCGTGAGGCGATGGCCCTTGGCGAACAGCATGTCGCCGGCGCGGAAATCGAGACCCTGCGGGCGGATGTTGCGGCCCTTGAACGTCGGCTTTTCGACCTCGACGTAATCGCCGTCGCGCCGCGTCAATTCCTGCACCACGACCGCATCCGCGCCCGCCGGCACCACGCCGCCGGTGAAGATGCGCGCCGCCTCGCCCGGCCCGACCGCCGCCGCGAACGGCCGGCCGGCCGCGACCTCGCCGATGATCTTCAGGCGCACCGGCGCCTGCGCCACGTCGGCGGTGCGCACCGCATAGCCGTCCATGGCCGAGACATCGGCCGGCGGCTGCGTGCGCAGCGCCTTGAGATCGTAGGCCAGCACCCGGCCGTCGGCCTCGGCGAGCGGCGCTTCCTCGGCCGGCAGCGGCGCGGCCTGCGCCAGCACGCGTTCGAGCGCCTCTGCGACCGGCAGCAATGCCACGACGTCACACCTCCGCGCGATAATGGCCGCTGCGGCCGCCGCGTTTCTCGATGAGTCGGATGCCCTCGATGCGCATGCCGCGCTCGATCGCCTTCGCCATGTCGTAGATGGTGAGGCAGGCGACCGATACGGCGGTGAGCGCCTCCATCTCGACCCCGGTCTTGCCGGCGACCTTGACGCGCGCCGTGACGGCAATGCCAGGGAGCGCGGCATCGGGCGTGACGTCGACCTCGATCTGCGCAAGCGGCAGGGGATGGCACAGCGGGATCAGCTCGTGGGTGCGCTTGGCCGCCATGATGCCGGCGATGCGCGCGGCGCCGAGCACGTCGCCCTTCTTGGCGTCGCCCTGGCGCACGATGTCGAGGGTTTGGCGGCGCATCAGCACATGGCCTTCGGCGACCGCGATGCGCTCGGTCGGCTGTTTGGCCGAGACGTCCACCATGCGGGCTTCGCCGCGCGCGCCGAGATGCGTGAGTCGCTTTTTCTTCGCGCGCCGCGCCACGCCAGTCACCGCGCCGGCGCGAGCACTGCGCCGCGTGCGAGCAAAGCGCGCGTCGCCGCCGCGACGTCCTCCTGGCGCATCAGGCTCTCGCCGACCAGGAAAGTCGAAATGCCGGCCTTGGCGAGACGCGCCAGATCGCCGGGCGCGAAAATGCCGCTCTCGCCGACGGCGATCCGTTCGGCCGGGATGAGGCGCGCCAGCCGCTCGCTGGTCGCAAGCGTGGTCTCGAAGGTCTTGAGGTTGCGGTTATTGATGCCGATCAGCCGGGATTTCAGGCGCAGCGCCCGCGCGACTTCCTCCTCGTCGTGGACCTCGACCAGCGCGTCCATGCCGAGCGCGAGCGCCGCCGCTTCAAGTTCGGCCGCGCCGCCGTCATCGACCGCCGCCATGATGATGAGGATTGCGTCGGCGCCGCAGGCGCGAGCCTGCGTCACCTGGTAGGTGTCGAACATGAAATCCTTGCGCAGCACCGGCAGCGCGGCCGCGGCGCGCGCGGCACGCAGATCATCGAGGCTGCCCGCAAACGACGGCGCATCGGTCAAGACCGAGAGGCAGGTCGCGCCGCCCGCCGCATAGGCGCGCGCCAGCGCCGGCGGATCGAAGTCGTCGCGGATGAGCCCTTTCGACGGGCTCGCCTTCTTGATCTCGGCGATCAAGGCGTAGTCGCCGGCGGCGAGCCGCTGCTCGATGGCGCGCACAAAGCCGCGCGGCCGGCCGGCGGCCTTGGCCTCGCGTTCGAGCGCCGCGAGCGGGCGCTCGCGCTTGTCCGCAGCGATCTCGGCGCGCTTATAGGTGGCGATCTCGTGGAGAATGTCAGCCATCGTTCGACACCACGATGAGGCGATCGAGGCGATCTTCGGCCGCGCCCGAATCGACCGATTGCGCGGCGAGATTGAGGCCGTGCTTGAGGTCCTCGGCCTTGCCTGCGACCACCAGCGCCGCCGCCGCATTGAGCAGCGCCACGTCGCGGAACGGGCCCGGCCTGCCGTCGAGCACGTCCTGCACCGCCTTGGCGTTGGTCGCCGCATCGCCGCCGCGCAGCGCCTCCGGCTTGACCCTGGGCAGCCCGAGCGCCTCGGGCGCAATCTCGAAGCTCCTTACGACGCCGTCCTCCAGCGCCGCGACGCTGGTCGGACCGGACGTCGTGATCTCGTCGAGACCATCGGAGCCATGCACCACCCACACCCGCTCGGCGCCGAGGTTTTTCAGGACCTGCGCCAGCGGCTCGGTCCACTGCCGCGAGAACACGCCGACCATCTGCCGCCGCACGCCCGCCGGATTGGACAGCGGGCCGAGCAGATTGAAGATCGTGCGCGTGCCGAGCTCGGCTCGGGTCGCCGCGACATTCTTCGTCGCCGGATGATGCGCGGGCGCGAACATGAAGCCGATCCCGGCCTCGCGGATGCAGCGCCCGATGCGCTCCGGATTGAGATCGATGTTGACGCCGAGCGCCGCGAGCACGTCGGCGGCGCCGGAGCGCGAGGACAGTGCGCGGTTGCCGTGCTTGGCGACCGGAACGCCGGCGCCGGCGACGATGAGCGCGGCGCAGGTCGAAATGTTGAACGATCCCGAAGCGTCGCCGCCGGTGCCGACCACGTCGATGGCGTCGGGCGGCGCCTCGACCCGCAGCATCTTGGACCGCATCGCCGTGACCGCGCCGGTGATCTCCTCGACGGTCTCGCCGCGCACCCGCAGCGCCATGAGCAGTGCGCCCATCTGCGATGGCGTCGCCTCGCCCGACATCATCTGCTCGAAGGCGCCGGCGGCTTCCTCGCGGCCGAGCACCGCGCCGGTCGCGATCTTGCCGATGAGCCCTTTGAAATCTGAGGTCACGGTGCCGTCCCCAATCGATCAGTTCACGCCGGCGCGCGCCCGTGGCGACGCGCTCGGCGCGTCACGCCGGGCGCCCGGCCGGCGCCCGCTCGACGCGTTCCAGTCGGCGGCAATGTCGAGAAAGTTCTTCAGCATCAGGTGGCCGTGCTCGGAGGCGATGCTCTCGGGATGGAATTGCACGCCGTGCACCGGCAGGCTCACATGCGCGAGCCCCATCACCAGGCCGTCGTCGGTATCCGCGGTCACGGTAAGCTCGCGCGGCATGCTGGCGCGCTCGACCACCAGCGAATGGTAGCGCGTCGCCTGGAACGGCGCGTTGATGCCGCGAAAGACGCCGCCGCCCTGGTGGCGGATCTGCGACAGCTTGCCGTGCACCGGCACCGGCGCGCGCACCACCTTGCCGCCGAAGGCATCGCCGATCGCCTGGTGGCCGAGGCACACGCCGAGGATCGGCACGCCTTCCCGGCAGGCCTGCGCGATCAGCTCGAGACAGATGCCGGCCTCCCTCGGCGTGCAGGGGCCGGGCGAGAGCACGATCGCATCGGGATCGGCGGCGATGACGGCGGCGCTCGTCACCTTGTCGTTGCGCCGCACCTCGACCGTGGCCCCTAGCTCCCCGAGATAGTGCACCAGATTGAAGGCGAAGCTGTCGTAGTTGTCGATCAGGTAGATCACGGAAAAAAGCCCTTGTTCCCAGGCGTGCCGGGATGGTGCTGCGCGTGAGCTACGATCTACCGCGAATGGTAGTGGGCCGCTAGGGCCACGGCAGCGGGCGCGGCCGGCTGCCGCAACGTGGCCAAGCGCCGGACTTCCCGCTACGTTGGCCGCGGGGAGGACAAGAGGCAACGACATGTTCCGTACATGCACGCGCGCCGCGCTGCTGTTGGCGGCGGCGTTGGCGATCGCTCTCAACATCCACGCCGCGCAGGCGCAGGCCTATCCGACCCGGCCGGTCAGGATCATCGTGCCGACGCCGCCCGGCGGCCCGGTCGATGTCATCGCCCGCATCGCCGCCCATTCTCTGCAGACCTCGCTCGGCCAGGGATTTGTGGTCGAAAACCGGCCCGGCGCCGGCAACACCATCGGCTCGAGGGACGCCGCGGAAGCGACGCCGGATGGCTATACGCTGCTTTATTCGAGCGCCAGCGGGCTCATCATCGCGCCGCTCCTGCACCCCGACGCCGGCTACGATCCGCTGACCAGCTACGATCCGGTCGCGCTGGTCGGCGAAAGCTCCAATATCCTGGTGGTGAACCCCTCCGTGCCGGCGCGCACCGTGGCGGAGCTCGTCGCATATGCCAAGGCCAATCCGGGCAAGGTCAACTTCTCCTCCGGCGGCATCGGCGTGCTGCCGCACCTGATCGGTGAAATGTTCAAGGCGCGCGCCGGCATCGACATCGTGCACGTGCCCTACAAGGGCGGCGGCCCTTCGATCAACGACGTGGTAGCCGGACAGGTCCAGATGACCTTCGAGGGCACGAGCGTGCTGTTGCCGCTGATCGAGGCCGGCAGATTGCGGGCGCTCGCCGTCACCACGCCAAAGCGCATCCCGCAACTGCCCGACGTGCCGACCATGGTCGAGAGCGGTTTTGCGGATTTCGTCTCGACCAGCTGGACCGGCCTGTTGGCGCCGGCGCACACGCCCGAGCCGGTCGTCGCCAAGCTCAACGCCGCGATCAATGCCGGACTGAAAACGCCCGAGCTCGAAACGGCGCTGACGCGGCTCAGCAACGCGCCGCTCGGCGGAACGCCCGCCGACTTCACCTCGGTCATCAGAAGCGATCTCGCCAAATGGTCGCCGATCGTCAAATCGCTCGGGCTCGACAAGCAATGAGCACGCGCAGGCCTGCGCCATGGGCGAGCGCGGCTGTGATGGCGGCGGCGGCATTGCTCGCCGTCTGCACGGCGCTGCCGTTGCGCGCAGAGAATTATCCGGACCGGCCGGTGAAGATCATCGTGCCGACGGTCGCTGCCGGCACGGTCGATCTCGTTACCCGCGTCATGGCGAACGATCTCGGCATGCGGCTCCACCAAAAATTCTTCATCGAGAACCGCAGCGGCGCCGGCAACACCATCGGCTCCAAGGACGCGGCGGAGGCGGCGCCGGACGGCTACACGCTGCTCATGAGCAGCGCCAGCGGCCAAATCATCTCGCCGCTCGTCTACAAGGACCCCGGCTACGACGCGCTTAAGAGCTTCGCGCCGATCGCGCCCTATGCCGAAGGCTCCGTCATCCTCGTGGTCAACCCGGCGTTGCCGGTGGGCACGGTCGCCGATCTCGTCGCCTACGCCAAGGCCAACCCGGACAAGCTCGCCTACGGTTCGGCCGGCACCGGGACCGTGCCGCACCTCACGGCCGAGTTGTTCAAGTCGGCCGCCGGCATCGCCATGGTGCACGTGCCCTATCGCGGCGGCGCGCTGTCGATCCAGGACGTCATCGGCGGCCACCTGCAATTGACGTTCGAGGCTTCGAGCCCGTTGCTGGCGCACATCAAAGCCGGGGAGCTGCGCGCGCTCGCCGTGCTCGTCGCCAAGCGCATCCCCGAACTGCCCGAGGTGCCGACCATGAGCGAGGCCGGCTATCCGAGCGTGCTGTCGGCCAGCTGGACCGGCCTGTTCGCGCCCGCCGGCACCGACGGGGCAATCGTGCGTAAGCTCAATGAGGCGGTCAATGCCGGTCTGCAGACGGCGGCGGTGCGGGAGGCGCTCGCTAGGCTCGGCAACGTGCCGAAAGGTGGCACGCCAGCGGATCTCACCGCGCTGATGATCGCCGAGATCGAAAAGTGGACGCCGATCGCCAAGGCGCTCAAGCTCGTGCCGCAATGATCCGTCATTGCAGGCTCGCGCCTAAGAAACGGCGTGCCCGCGATGACAGAGTGGAGGCCGCATCATGATCAGTCGTCGCCAGGCCTTCGCCGCACCGGCCGCCGCCATCTGGCTCATCGCCGAGCTCGCGCCGGCGCCGGCGCAAAACTATCCGACGCGCGTGATCCGGCTCGTCGTGCCGTATCCGGCCGGCGGTCCGACCGATGTCCTGGCGCGCATCCTGGTCAGTCGCATCGCCCCGATCCTGGGACAGACCATCATCGTCGAGAACCGGCCCGGCGGCGCCGCCGGCACCGTGGGCAGCCGGATCGTCACCACGGCAGAGCCCGACGGCTACACGCTCCTTCTTTCGATCGTAGGCTCGCTCGCCATCACGCCGTCGCTCTACAAGCTCGATTACGACCCGCTCAAGGACTTGGCGCCGATCGCGCTGGTCGCGCAGAACCCGGAGGTCCTCACCGTCAATCCGGCGGTGCCGTCTGGTTCGCTCGCGGAACTTTTGGCCTATGCATCCGCCAACCCGGGAAAGCTCAATCTGGCTTCGCCGGGGGTTGGCACGCTGCCCCACGTGCTGGGCGAGCTTCTGCAGCTCGTCGCCAACATCAAGCTCAACCACGTGCCCTATCGCGGCGCCGCGCCGGGCATCGTCGATCTCCTGGCGGGGCAGGTGCAGGTGATGTTCAACAATCCCTCCGTCGTGCTCGCGCACGTCGAAGCCGGCCGGCTGCATGCGCCGGCGATCACCAGCGACGGACGGTTTGCCCAGCTTGCGAATGTGCCGACATTCGCCGAGGCCGGTTATGCGCGCCTCACCGCGACGGAATGGCTCGGGCTGCTCGCTCCCGCGGGCACGCCGGATGCGATCATTCAAAAGCTCAACGCGGCCGTGAACGATGGAATGCGGGCGCCCGACGCGCAGGCGAGCCTGCACAAGCTCGGCCTCGAGACGCGGGCCACGTCGTCGCAGGAGTTCAAGGCGTTCATGACGGCGGAAACGCACAAATGGGCGCAGGTCGTGGCCGAGGCCGGCATCAAGGGCGAATGATCGGTGCCGGCGTCCGGGCCTTTAGCGCGCAAAAAAGCGAAGAAGAAAAACGGCGGGCGGTGTGCCCACCGTCCGCCGCGAAGTACCACTGCAAATCTGAAGTTAGTATTGCGCGGACGGATCAGGCCTACTGTGATGGCCATCACAAATTGGACGATTTTCGTAAGATGCTGAAATCAAGATAGAATTTGCAATATTCGGCCGAAAAGGCCGCCGTTCGGGCGCGGCTTCAGCGCGGCGATGCCGAGACGCCGAGACGCCGCGCGCTTAGGGCGAGCCGGGGTGTGAAAACCATCGCGGTCGACCCCGCAGAGCAGGGCCATGTAGGGCGTCTTGCGGTTAGCCTGGGCGCGGGCTAGACCCCCCCGGCCATGCCGCGCATCGCGCTCTTTGCCGGGTCGTTCGACCCGATGACCAACGGCCATCTCGACGTGGTCAAGAGCGCCGTGCGCCTGGTCGACCGGCTGGTGCTCGCCGTCGGCGTGCATCCCGGCAAGGCGCCGCTGTTCCCGGCCGATGAACGCCTCGCCATGCTGGAAGAGATTTGCGGCCCGGTGGGGCGCGCGGCCGGGTGCGAAATCGTCTGCACCACCTTCGCCGATCTCGTCGTTGCCGCGGCGCGGCGCGCCGGCGCCACCGCGCTCGTTCGCGGCGTGCGCGACGGCACCGATCTCGATTACGAGATGCAGATGGCCGGCATGAACGCCGCCATGGCGCCCGAGGTGCAGACCGTGTTCCTGCCGGCGTCCCCGGCGGTCCGCCCGATCACCGCCACGTTGGTGCGCCAGATTGCCGGCATGGGAGGCGATATATCGAGCTTCGTGCCGGCGCCGGTCGCGATGCGGCTCAAAAAGAAATTCGGCAAAGCCTGAACACGACACCAAACCAAGCAAAGCAAAACGAACAAGACAAAACCTGATCCGGGAGCTGTCATGATCCGCTTCATTGCCTTTCTGTTCGCGTTGACGATCGCGGCGCCGGCCTTGGGCCAGGGCCTCGCCAACCCGGCGGCGCTCAACGAGCAGGCGCCGGCGACCTACAAGGTGAAGTTCGACACCAGCAAGGGCGCCTTCATCATCGAGGTGCATCACGACTGGGCGCCGAACGGCGCCGACCGCTTCTACAACCTGGTCAAGAACGGGTTCTACGACAACGCCCGCTTCTTCCGCGTCGTCAGCGGCTTCATGGTTCAGTTCGGCATCAATGGCGATCCGCGGCTCTCCTCGGTGTGGCGCGAGGCGCGCATCAAGGACGACCCGGTGCGCGAGAGCAACAAGCGTGGCTTCATCACCTTCGCGACCGCGGGACCCAACACCCGCACCACCCAGGTCTTCATCAACTTCGGCGACAATGCCGGGCTCGACCGGCAGGGCTTCGCGCCGTTCGGCCAGATCGTGTCGGGCATGAACGTGGTCGACGCGCTGTTCAGCGGCTACGGCGAAGGTGCGCCGAGCGGGCAGGGCCCCGACCAGGGCCGCGTCCAGAACGAAGGCAACGCCTACCTGGTCAAGGAGTTCGGCAAGCTCGACTTCATCAAGAAGGCCACGATCGAGAAGTAGGCCTTATCGCCGGCAGCGATCCGAGGAACAAAGAGGAACACCGCACCATGGCTGAAGCACTGCCTCCGGGCGCCGATCCGCAAAATACGCTCGTCGTCGAAACGACGCCCGGGCTGATCGTCATCAAGTTGCACAACGACATCGCACCCGGGCACGCCGAACGGCTCAAGATGCTCGCGCGCGAACAGTTTTATGACGACGTACCGTTCCACCGCGTCATCGAGGGCTTCATGGCGCAAACCGGCGACGGCCAGCACGGCAACGGCACCGGCGGCTCGAAGCATCCCGACCTCAAAGCCGAGTTCTCCAAGCTGCCGTTCGAGCGCGGCACCGTCGGCATGGCGCGCAAGGGCGGCAGCAACAATTCCGCCAACAGTCAGTTCTTCATCATGTTCGACGAAGGCTCGTTCCTCAACGGCGAGTACACCGTGATCGGCGAGGTCATCGCCGGTATGGACGTGGTCGACAAGCTCAAGCGCGGCGAGCCGCCTTCAAACCCCGACCGCATCATCCGCATGCAGGTGGCGGCCGACGTGACGTAGCGAGGATGCCATGGGGCCGCTCCGGGGCGCACTTGTCGTCGTCTGCGGGGTTTTAGGTCTTGTTTTGGCTCTTGCCTTCGGCCCGAGCGGCCATGCCTTCGCGCAGCTCAACCTGCCTCCCGCGCGCGCTCCTTGCAGCGTGTTGAGCGGACGCCCCTGCCATCCCTCGTTCTGCGGCGTGTTCCACCGCGGGCCGTGCTTTCCGCAATATCTGCCGCCGATCGGGGAGGATCTGCGGCTGACCATCGTCTCGACCGACGACAACGATCCGAACGGCAAGGCTGCGGGCGATGCTGCGCCCGCCGACGCCGACGACCGCAAGCTCGATTCAATCAGCGCGATGTACGCGGCGTTGCGTGCCTGCTGGGTGCCGCCGCCGAAGGATGCGGCGCGTCACGGCATGGAATACACCGTACGCTTCGCCTTCAAGCGCGACGGCGAGATGATCGCGCCGCCGCGCGTGACCTATTCGAGCCACGACGCGCCGGCCGAGGTGCGCAACGTCTATCGCGATGCCGTGAACGCGGCGCTGGCGCGCTGCACGCCGCTCCATTTCAGCAAGGGCATGGGCGGCGCCGTCGCCGGCCGCCCGATCGCCATCCGCTTCGTCGATAACCGCACCATCGACAACGCGAAGGTGCTGCAATGACCGGTCATGGCGAGCGGCGCGCCGCTCCCTACTGACGCTCGGCGCGCCCGCTCCGGCTGGGCACTATTCAGTTTCTCGATGGGAAAGTGTTCTGGACTTGGGACTTGATTCGGGACGCATCTGCGTGATCGAATAATGGGGCGCGCGCTGCTGGAATGCTGAGATCGCCAGATGAGCGGACTACGCGGGTGGATCGTTTTTGGTTGGATTGCGCTGCCGACCGTTATGTACGGCGGCTACTCGCTTATTCGGCTTATCGGCCGCGGTAACGTGCTGACGCCGGCCCAGGTGAATTTTTTCAAGGCCGGCCACGCTCATGCCGGTGTGCTGACGCTGATGTCGCTCCTGTACTACATTTTCTTGGACCAGACATCGCTGCCGCTGCCGATCAAGCACGCAGCGTGCGCGGCCATCGTCGTTGGCATCCTCGCTCAATCGGGAGGTTTCTTCATTCACCTGGTCCCGGAACGGGGTGCGCTGGGCACCAAGGTAACGCTGACCGGCGCGGCAATTCTGGTTCTTGCCATTGCGGTTCTGATCTATGGCTTGATCACTATGCCCTGAGTAGCGAACCGGCGATCGAGGCGCTCTACGCCGGCCGGCTTTTCACGCGCGACAGATAAGGCGCAATGCGCTCGAGCACCTGGGCGGGTGAAATGCGCGCCATGCCGTCCGGCGACGGCCCACGCTCCGGCACGATGGCGTGGATGAATTTCGAATAGGTCAGCACCGGCGTCGAGCCGAACAGGGCGAACGCGTCGGTCGCGGTCGCGACCGCAAGATTCATCGGGCCGGAATCGGTGCCGACGAAAAGGTCGGCGTGGTGGAGGAGGGCGGCCGCCTCGACGAGTTTGAGATCGCAGGCATTGACCGCGGGCGCGCCCTCGCCGGGGACGGCCGCGATCAGGCTTTGGCCGCGCGCAAAGTTCTCGCTGCCGCCGATCAGGAACACGGTTGCGGCGGTGCGGTCGCGCAAGCTGGCGAACAAGTCCACCCAGTGCTGGTCCGGCCAATCCTTGTCGGGGTGCGAGGCGCCGATGCCGAGTACGATCCACGGCCGCGGTTTTGGCGCGAACCTGGCGCCGACCGCCGCCAGCGTTGCCTCGGGCAGACGTAGCGCAGGCTCGGTCGTCGGCAGCGGCACCTGCATTGCCGCCATCAGCGCGCGCAGCCAGTCGATCGGCTGGTCGTGGAAGTGGCTGCGGTCGATGCCGGGATTGGTGATGTAGAGGCGCTGCGGTCCGAGACCGAGGCCGATGCGCTGCGGTATGCCGGCGAGCATGGCGGCAACGGCCGGCCGCGTGGTGCGGTCGAGGATCCATAGGGTGCGGAAACGGCCGCGCCGCATGAGCGCGGCGAGCCGAAGGAGGTTGATCGCGCGCCGCAGCTCCGAGCCGGCGTGCTCGAAATAGATTGTGCCGGCGACGCTCGGCTCCGCGGCCAGCAATTCCCCGGCGCCGCTCGTCGGCGGCGCCAGGAAGGTCACGGCGCCGCCGGGCGATGCCGCGGCGATGGCGCGGATGAATGGAAGATGCCAGATGACGTCCCCGATGCCCGGCTTGACCTGGATCACCGCGCTCGGGGTCACGTTGATTGCCGCGCCAAAGGTTGCGATATGCCCTTCAAGAGCATGCTCCGATTCATGAATTTGGATGACGGAGCAGGCGATGGCAACGGCCACGATCGACTGAAAACCCATGCGCACGGACTTGTTCGACTTCGCGCTGCCGCAGGACCGCATCGCTTTGCGGCCGGCGTCGCCGCGTGACGCCGCGCGGCTGCTCGTGGTGCGCCCGGGCGCCCCGGTCGCGCTCGAGGACCGCGTGCTGCGCGATCTGCCGGCGCTGCTGCGGCCGGGCGACGCCGTGGTCGTCAACGACACCAAGGTTTTCGCCGCAAGCCTCCATGGCCGCCGTCTCCGCCGCGCCGAAGGCGCCGCCGGCGGCGGCGATCGCGAGCCCGCGATTGCGGCGACGCTCACAAAGCGCCTCGACGGCTCGCGCTGGAACGCCCTGGTGAAGCCGGGGAAGCGCCTCGTGCCGGGCGACGTCGTGCGCTTCGGCAGCGAAGGCCGGGTGTGCTTCCTCGACCAGCTCGACGCCACCGTTGAGGCCAAAGGAGAGGGCGGCGAGGTGACGTTCGCCTTCGCGTTCCACGGCGCGGTGCTCGACGCGGCGCTCGCCGAGCGCGGCGACATGCCGTTGCCGCCCTACATCGCCGGCCGCCGCGCCGTCGACGAGCGCGACCGCGCCGACTACCAGACCATGTTCGCGCGCGAGGAAGGATCGGTCGCCGCGCCCACCGCGGGCCTGCATTTCACCGACGCCCTGGTGCAGGCGCTGCGCGCGCGCGACATCGGCCTGCATCGCGTCACCTTGCACGTCGGCCCGGGCACCTTCTTGCCGGTCAAGGCAGACGACACCTCGGGCCACCGCATGCACCCGGAATGGGGCAGCGTCGCCCCCGACACGGCGGCGGCGCTCAACGCGACGCGGCGCGCCGGCGGCCGCATCGTCGCGGTCGGCTCGACCTCGCTACGGCTCCTCGAAAGCGCGGCGGCCGAGGACAGCACGCTGGCGGCGTTTTCCGCCGAGACCGCGCTCTTCGTCACGCCGGGCTACCGTTTCCGTGCGGTCGACGCGATGCTGACCAATTTCCACCTGCCGCGCTCGACGCTGTTCATGCTGGTGTGCGCGTTCTGCGGCCTCGACGTGATGCAGCACGCCTACGCGCACGCGATCGACGCGGGCTATCGCTTCTATTCGTACGGGGACGCCTGTTTGCTGTTTCGATGACCCGGTGGCGGAGACGTGTCGATCATCCGCGCGGCGGTGTCATGTGCGCTCGCGTGATCATAGTCGAGTCGTAATCGTCACGACGGCATGGTGATTTCGCACGCGAGTCCTTCGCTGCGCCAATCGAAGCGCATGCCGCCATTCATTTGTTGAATCATGCTCTCCATGACGCGGATGCCGAAGCCGCGTCGAGTGGGGACAGAGGCGGGCGGACCATCTGCTTCGGTCCACCTAAGCACAACTTTGCCGTCGAGCGCGCGTGACCACTCGATTTGAACCTTCCCGGGGGGCACCGACAAGGCCCCATACTTGGCCGCGTTGGTTGCCAGCTCATGCAAGGTAACGGCAATCGTCTGGGCCGCTTCCGGTTCCAGCAACAGGGCCGGGCCGTCCATCCGCACCCGCGTTTCCCCATCTTGACAGTACGGCGAAAGCTCCTGGCTCACGAGACTCTGCAACTCGGCTCCCGCCCAGCGCGATTTTATAAACAGCCGGTGGACGTTCGCCAGCGCCTGAATGCGTCCCTCGATTGCGTGTTTGAGACCGTCGACCGTGTCGGACTGACTGAGATGCACGGTCGCTTGAACAATCGCCAACACGTTCTTGGCTCTGTGTTCAGCCTCACGGGCGAGGATGGAAATTTGCTCCTCGCTTCGCTTACGCTCAGTGATGTCAACGAACATATTCACCGCCCCGACGACTTTCCCCGTCGAGTCGCGCAATATCGAAGGGAAGGCCATGAACGGCACGCGCGTACCGTCGGGTTGCTCGACCACGGCCTCCAGTCCGCCTCCATTCAAGCTTCGCCTTTGCTTGATTGCGAGCGCCATCGGGCATTCGTCGTGCGGCAGTGCAGTCCCATCGGGCCAATACATCCGCCAGGATCCGCACCACTGTTCGCTGTTCAGCCGGGGGCGGCGGCCCCACATGGCGGCGGCGGTCTCATTGAAGAATGTGATGCGGCCGGCGGCATCGGTCGTATACACGCCAACGGGTAGCGCGTGCAGCAACGCATGGAGACGCTTCTCGCTCTGCGCATCGAGTGCCAGATCGTATTGGCGCAATAGCGCGCCGGCATCGCCGGCCCCGTCTAACTTCGGTTCCAATTGCGACATGCCGATACCGCTTCCCGTCGCACCGTCACCCCCTCGCTGCACGTTCACTGCCTGCCAGTTCCCGGACGGCGCCGTCGGAGAGTCGCGCTGGATCGCGCTCCCCCAAATCGGCGTGTCGGAGGATTATCTTTGCCAATGTTTGTTTGGCGCAGAGCTTCGTGGCCATTGTATCCGCGTCGAAAGGATTTGGCACCATCACAGCGACAGTTTCGGGCGAGTAGCAACGTCACTCGCGCGCCCACGTGTGCGCCAAGTCCGGGGCTAGCCTACCAGCTGTAGCAAATCTCGCTGTTCAAAACTGAACACATTTGCTTACTTTCCCGCGTCGGAACCCCGCCGAATCTGGGGTTTGTCGTGCAAGACCACGTTAAGCAACGAATTGTGAATTTGCAGCCGCCCGTTGTACTCGATGAAACCCAATTGCCTAAACTTATTCATGAATGTGCTCACCTGTGACCGCGTGGTGCCGACAATCTGCGCGAGCGTTTCTTGGCTGATCTTCGCTATGATCGGCGCCGGTTTTCCTTCCTTGCCAAAGTTTGCCATCAGCAGGAGCACTCGCGCCAGACGCTTCTCGCTCGAATTGAAAAGCTGATCCACCAAGTCCGCCTCAACTCGGGCGTTCCGAGCCAACAGGAACGACATGAACGTCTCGGAAAACTCTGGTTCGTCGTGGAGCACGCGCACGACGGCCGATTTGTCCAGCCGCATGATGACGCATTCGGTCATTGCGGCGACCGTCGCCAAGCGCAACGGCTGCCCGGTCAGACAGCCCTCGCCAAAGAAATCCCCCTTGCCCTGAATGGCGACTACCGCTTCCTTACCTAGTTCGGAGAGGACGCAGACCTTGACCTTGCCTTCCTGAATATAAAAAAGCAGAATCCGCCGGGTCGCCCTGCAAAAAGATTTTCTCATTCTTGCGGTAGGTCGTTACTGTCCTCCCGGCCTCCACCGTGTTGAGGAAGGTTTTCACGTTGAAGGCTAACTTTGTCTTCTTCGCCTTAGCCATGGCTTTCCCCGCATCGCCGGTTCCATTGAGGGTTATATTTACTGCGGCCGGCCCGCGAGTTCCAGTTTTTCCACGGAACAAAGGCAGCGCCGGGGGTGTTCAATTTTAGACGGGGTAATGTTCAAAATCGTACAGCCTGGTAAAACCATGCGCAGAAAGTTCCCGTTGTTGTCGCGCGAAAATACAGCCTGCCGGACGCAGATCCTGGCGGAAATCGGGCGAGGGCTGCGGGAGCGGTACGATGACGAGCAGCCACTGCCGGGCCGCCTCGCCAACCTTGTGAGAAGAATTGACCAGTTGCCGGAACCCCACTCGAACAGGCGTGATGGCCGCGTTCGGCGGTCCAAGAGCGCGTAAAAGAGCGCCCCCGGCGGGCAGACCAGCCCTGCATCTCGGGATTGGATTGGGTGCGTCGTGACGCGTGGTTTTAAGCGCCACGCGCCGACGGGCAAGTTAGCGCGCCTTGGGATGGAGCATGATCGCGAGCATTGACGCGAGAGCCATGAGGATGACGGCCGCGCCATAGACATCGGCGGCAGTCGTCAGGCCCACGACAGGCGCAAGAGCCCCCGTGAGAACGGCCGGCAGACTGAACGAGAGGTAGCCTTCCACATAGAAAGCTGACAGCAGGCCCGCGCGTTCGTGCGCTTTGGCAAGCGGCAATATCGTGCGCATCGTGCCGGAAAATACCGCGCCGAAGCCGACGCCGGAAATGATCGTACCAGCCAGCATCAACCAGACGAGCTCGGCTTGAACCCCCGCAAGTGTGACTGCGACGCCGGCAGCCAGGGCGACAATGCCGCCGCCAAGCAGGCGGCTAGCTGGAACCGTACGCAGCGACAACACGCTCAGCGTACCGCTCAGCGTCAAGGCGCTGACGACGAGACCTCCGACGACCGGCAGCGTCGCGCCGGTGGCGACACGCACGAGAGCCGGCATCAGTGAGAAATAGAAGCCGCCGAGCGCCCACGAAGCGACGGTGACCGGCGTCGCGCGCGCCAGCGCGCCGCGCGCCTGAGCCGGAACGGCGATATGCGGGCGCAGTGATGCCAACGCTCCAGGCTTGGGCTGCGCCGTCTCCGGCATGTGCCAAAGAACCAGCGCCTCGAGCGCCGACAGCATCAGCAGAACAAGGTACACAAGCTGGGCCGGAGCGGACGCGTAAGTGACGAGAATGGCGGCGCCGAGACTGCCGGCGGTCAAGCCGACGAACGCGGTAATGCTGTTCAACAAAGGCCCGCGTTGCCGGTCGGTATCGAGGATGGCCGCGCCGAGAGTTGCTGTCGCCAATCCGGTCGCAAAACCCTGCACCGACCGTGCGACGATCAAGGCGGCAGCGGAGTCGGCCACCATGAAGGCGATCATCGCGGCGACGTTCAAGACGAGCGCCGCCAGGATGGCCGGGCGGCGGCCGATATAGTCCGACAGCGAGCCTACCGTCAGCAGAGCCATGAGCAGGCTCAGCACGTAGGCGGCGAAAATGATCGTCAGCGTGAACGGGGTCAGCCCGAAGCTGTCCTGATACGCATGGTAGAGCGGGGTCGGTGCAGCGCCGCTGGCGGAGAACGTCATGGCGGTGATGACCGCCATGACGGTGGTAACCGGGTTGGACAGCGACGCTCGCGGCTGCTGACGCGGGCATGCGATACATGTGCTCATCGGTCACTCCATGGGTGTGTGGACGGGTTGCGCGGTGGCTCAGAGCTTGGAGCCGCCGTCGACAGCGATGATGTCGCCGGTGATCCAGTGCGCTTCGTCCGAGACCAGAAACGCGATCACCGAGGCCACGTCGCCAGGCTGGCCAATGCGCTTGAGCGCCTGCATTCCCATCACCGTGGCGCGGCCGGCTTCGGTCTTCGTGAAGTTCGACATGTCGGTGTCGATCACGCCAGGAGCCACGGCATTGACGCGGATGCCGCGCGCGCCGAGCGCCGCGGCGAAATATTTCACCAGCGTATTGATGGCGCCCTTGGTGCTGGCGTAGGCGGACAGCGTGCCGACCGCGGCGCGCGTTCCGAGCGAGGAGAGGAACACGATATTGCCGCCGTCCCCCAGGATCGGCAGCAGCTGCTGCACGAGGAAGTACGGCGCGCGGACGTTGACGGCGAACAGGCTGTCGAACTCCTTCACGGTCATGGTCTCGAACGATGTCGCGTTCGAAATCCCGGCGTTGGAAACAAGGATATCGAGCCGGCCGTTGGCGCCGATCAGATCCCGAACCTGCGCGGCCAGCGTATGAGCGCCGTCGGGCGCGGCGAGATCGGCGGCGAGCGCATCGGCGCGACCGCGGGCCGCCCTGATCTGATCGACCACCGCCTTGGCTTCGGCGGCGTTGCGGCCGTAGTGGACGATGACGCGGGCGCCGGCGGTGGCGAGCGCCAGAGCGGTGGCGCGGCCCATGCCGCGAGAGGCACCGGTCACCAGCGCGGTTTTGTTGGCAAGGTTGGTCATGGCGGGCTCCTTTTCGGGGGACGGCTTGGCGCCGTCCTAAATCGCCCTCGGGTATAAACATGTTCTGGCCATTGCCTTTGGACCAAGACTTTGTATGCTCAAGCCATACTCTAAAAGTATGGGAGCAGCCGTGGAGCTTCGCCATTTGCGGTATTTCGTGGCCGTGGCCGAGGAAGGCAGCCTCACCAACGCGGCGGAGCGGCGGCTGCATACCGCGCAGCCGTCGCTCAGCCGGCAAATCCGCGATCTCGAACTCGAGGTTGGGGTCAAATTGCTGGAGCGCAGCGCGCGCGGCATCGCGTTGACGAGTGCCGGCCGCGTGTTCCTCGACCACGCCCGCCTGGCACTGCTTCAGGTCGAGGCGGCCGGCGACGCCGCCCGGCGGGCCGCGGCGCCGGAGAAGTCGGCCTTCGTCATCGGCTTTCTGACGGGCCAGGAACTGGTCTGGCTGCCGGAGACGCTGCGCATCCTGCGCGAACTCGAGCCGGCCATCGAGATCACCATCGCCAGCCAATCCTCGCCTGAACTCGCCGGCGGACTGATGCGCGGCAAGGTCGATGTGGCGTTCCTGCGCCGCGAAGCGCAGGCGCCCGGTCTCGCCTTCAAATTCCTGATCAAGGAGCCGCTGGTTGCCGTGCTGCCCACCGGCCATCGCCTGGCGAAGCGCAAGGACATCCGGCTTTCGGACCTCGCCGATGAGATCTACATCACGCCCACCCGCGTCGCGCCCACCTTGAAGGCCGCGATCGAAAACTATGCCGCCAAGTCCGGCGTCACGCTGAAGCCCGCCTACGACGGCGAAAATCTGTCGGCAGTGATGTCGCTGGTGGCGACGACGGGCGGTGTGACACTGCTGCCCCTTTATGTGCGCAACATGCTGTCGCCCTCAGTGGTCATTCGCCCGTTGCAGGGCGAAGCGCCGACCATCGAGCTGGTCATTGGCTACAACAGAGCAAGCACCTCGCCGCTGCTCAAACGGTTCCTGTCGCGAACGGACGAACTGATCGCCGGGGTATCCCGCAATGAGAGACTTTAGTGGGCTCTTCACGCCGCGCGACTGCGCCGCCGCGTTCGTCGCTGCGGTGGCTCACAAGTTTGCGTCGGAGGCGAAAGCCGAGGTCAGCCGCTTCGGCGCCATTACGGCGATCCGATATCAAAATGAGATCTGTCATCCTTGGCCTAGAGCCTTCCAATACACCCTGGAGATGATGGCGGAGGATGGCGTCGAGGCCGCCGAGATCGACGGCGTTTACAAGAAGGTCGCGCGCGATCCGATCGAGGAGTGCATAATCGATCTGATCGTTTCGGACCCCACCTCGCTGATCCGGAATCTGAGCACACTCGGCTATAGCGTTGCTTGGCAGAGCGACCTGTTGGCAATTGCGCTTCACCCATCATCTCCCCGCCAGCCAACGGCCGGCGCGTTGAGGATCGTGAAAGTTGAAACTCCCCTGCAGGTCGAGCAGACGGCGCTGCTGGGCGCCGAGCAACGCTCGCATGACGTTGCGCTGGTCGATTCGAACCTACATGATTTCCTCGCCTTGCTGGACAACGAGCCGGTGGCGCGGGCGCAGCTGGTGACGACCCCCGCCGGGATCGGATACATCGCCGACATGTTCACGGCGCCCAACGCCGGCTATGCCGGCGCGCTGCTGCGGGCCATGCACGAAGAAGCCTACCGTCTCGGCATGAGACAGAGCGTCCTCGCTCCCTCGCTGATGGCTCACCAATTCGGAGTCTATGAGAGGTATGGATATCGCATTTGCATTCCCAAGGTGGTCTTGTTTCGCACTTGATCCCTTGGTCATCTGCTTTTCCACCCTCTCTTCTCCGTCGGCGGGTGCGTCGCAACCTGAGCAATGCCGTCAGTTCCCGACCGGCCGGGGGGCCGCGCCGCGAATGCTGCTCCAAAGATTTCTTGCGGCATTCACGTAATACTCGAAACTCAGCGGCCCAACGCGGCCGCATGGGCTGCGCAGGTCATCACGGCCGCGGAGGATGGGGTCCTGCATTTCACCGTCCGTGAAAGATTGCGCGCCGATGAGGCCTGCGCGGCAGACGTAGTCGCGCCGTTCGCCCGGCTTCATCAAGGTGATCGGGTCTAGCAGCCAGATGCGCGCGGTCTCGTCCATGGACGCAGTGACGACGCGGCGGCCGTCCGGGCTGAACACCGCGCCGTTCACCGGAACGGTATGCCCCGAGAGCGTTGCGAGCGCGGCGCCGGTCTCGGCGTCCCACAGCCGCGCGGTATTGTCCAAGGACGCGGTAACAACGCGGCTGCCGTCTGGGCTGAACACCGCGCTCGACACCGCTATAGTGTGCCCCAAGAGCGTTGCGAGCGTAGCGCCGGTCTCGGCGTCCCATAGCCGCGCGGTACGGTCCCAGGACGCGGTGACGATGCGGCTGCCGTCTGGACTGAACACCGCGCTGGTCACCCGATTGGTATGCCCCGAGAGGGTCGCGAGCGCTGCGCCGGTCTTGGCGTCCCATAGCCGCGCGGACTTGTCCCAGGACGCGCTGACGACGCGGCTGGCGTCCGGGCTGAACACCGCGCTGTGCACCTCGTCGGTATGCCCCGAGAGGGTTGCGAGCGCCGCACCGGTCTTGGCGTCCCACAGCCGCGCGGTACGGTCGGAAGACGCGGTGACGACCCGGCCGCCGTCCGGGCTGAATTCCGCGCTGTTCACCTCGGCAGTATGCCCCGAGAGCGTCGCGAGCGCCGCACCGGTCGTGGCATCCCAAAGCCGTGCGGTGTGGTCGAAGGACGCGGTGAGGACGCGGCTGCCGTCCGGGCTGAATACCGCGCTGTTCACCGCGCCCCTATGCCCCGACAGCGTTGCGAGCGCCGCACCGGTCTTGGCGTCCCACAATCGCGCGGTCATGTCGTCGGACGCGGTGACGACGCGGCTGCCGTCCGGGATGAACACCGCGCTGTTCACCTCATCAGCATGCCCCGAGAGCGTTGCGAGCGCCGCGCCGGTCGTGCCGTCCCATAGCCGCGCGGTGTGGTCGTCGGACGCGGTGACGACCCGGCCGCCGTCCGGGCTGAACACCGCGCTGTGCACGTCATCCGTATGTCCCGAGAGCGTTGCAAGCGCCTCGCCGGTCGCTGCGTCCCACAGCCGCGCGGTTTTGTCCCCGGACGCGGTGACGACGCCTCTGCCGTCCGGACCGAACACCGCGCTATACACCTCGGCCGCATGCCCCGAGAGGGTTGCGAGCGCCGCACCGGTCTCGGCGTCCCACAGCCGTGCGGTATGGTCGAAGGACGCGGTGAGGACGCGGCTGCCGTCTGGGCTGAACACCGCGCTGTGCACCTCGTGCGTATGCCCTGAGAGGGTTGCCAGCGCCGCACCGGTCTTAGCGTCCCACAGCCGCGCGGTTTTGTCGCCGGACGCGGTGACGACCCGGCTGCCGTCCGGGCTAAATTCCGCGCTGTTCAGCCCCTCAGTATGTCCCGAGAGGGTCGCGAGCGCCGCACCGGTCTTGGCGTCCCACAGCCGCGCGGTCTTGTCCAAGGACGCGGTGACGACCCGGCTGCCGTCCGGGCTAAATTCCGCGCTGTTCAGCCCCTCAGTATGTCCCGAGAGTGTCGCGAGCGCCGCACCGGTCTTGGCGTCCCACAGCCGCGCGGTCTCGTCCAAGGATGCGGTGACGACGCGGCTGCTGTCCGGACTGAACATCGCGCTCGACACCCCCTCGGTATGCCCCGAGAGGGTCGCGAGCGCCGCACCGGTCTTGGCGTCCCACAGCCGCGCGGTCTTGTCCTTCGACGCGGTGACGACCCGGCTGCAGTCCGGACTGAACACCGCCCGGTACACCAAATCGGTATGCCCCGAGAGCGTGGCGAGCGCCGCGCCGGTCGTGGCGTCCCACAGCCGCGCGGTATGGTCGGCTGATGCGGTGACGACGCGGCTGCCGTCCGGGCTGAACACCGCGCTTAGCACCTTATCTCTATGCCCCGAGAGGGTTTCGAGCGCGGCACCAGTCCTGGCGTCCCACAGCCGTGCGGTATGGTCCAAGGACGCGGTGAGAACACGGCTGCCGTCCGGGCTGAACACCGCGTTCCACACTACATCCGTATGCCCCGAGAACGCCCACGCAAACGGGCACTCTTTCGTTGAAGCGTAGCGCGAGAGATCATCCTCCAGTTCGCGGGAGCGAAAGGTAAGCGGTGAGGTCCCTTGGGACGGAGGTAAGCCGGCAACCGCCAATCGTAGCGCGCGGTCGCAAAAGCCGTGCTCGGATGCGCTTTCGGATGAACTCGCAAAAACCGCTGCCTCCCGCTTCGATGTTTGGTACGACTGCCACAACGCACCGCCAAGAGCGGCCATCACTGCAACAAAAAAGGCCGTCAACGCCCATCGCACGCGCCGAAGGTTTCGTCGCTCGCGCGCATGCCGCATCTGCTCCGCACTGCGCTCGGCGTCTTCCCTCCGCCGGCATTGAGCGAGATAGTCCCGCTCCGTCGGTGCGATGAGGCGGGCGAGGTCGTCGCGCGCTTTCAGCCGCTCGGCCTCTTCCAGTCGGCCTCCGGCGTGGGTGAGCCAGGCCGCGTCCTTGTTGTTGGCCGCCCAGTCGCCCGCAGCCCGCTGGACGCCGGCGAGCGTCGTCAGCGCCCCAAAATCCTCGTCGAGCCAGCCTTGCAACAGGCCCCATTGGCGTAGCAGTGCCTCGTGCGCCGGCTCGATCGTGACCTCGCCGGTGTCTTGCGCCACATCGGTGGCGAGCAGGTGCTGAGCGACCAGCAAATCGATGAGCGGGCGGGCTTCGGCCGGAATCTCCGACATGCGCGCGACCCTGCGGCGAGGGCTGCTGGTTTCGGGATCGATGCCGGCGAGCCAGGGGATGAAGCCACGACGCAGGAGTATGAGCCGCGCCGCGCGGTCGCGCGGGATTTTTGGATCGGCGTCGGCCGCCGTCAGTGCTCGTTCGACAGCGGCCTCGATCGAACCCCTTATGCGGCCGAGCGCCTCGTAATCCGCGAGAGTGAGACGGCCTCGACCGCCATATTCGAGGTAGAGCCGCTCCAGAGTAAGAGCGAGCAGCGGCAGCGCGTCCCGGCCGCCGCCAGCCTCGATATCGGCGAGCAGCGCCTGAGTCAGCGCCGGCTCGATCTTGAGCGCGCGCGGCCCGTCCTTGAGCCGCTCAGTCGGACCCTCGATCACCTCCTGATACGCGCCTTTCGGGAGGGGCGGCAGGCTCAGTGTCTGTTGGCCGATGCCGTCGAGCGCTTTGGCGGTTTGCAGCCGCTCATAGGAATCCGAGCGCATGGTGAAGATCACGATGACACTCGGCGCTGCGGCCGTGAGCAGGTCCCGCATCAGTGCGAGCAACGGCTCGGCCTCCGTGGCGCCTTCCGCGAGGAACAGTTCTTCGCCCTGGTCGATCGGCAGGACGAGCATCGGCGGTTTCGCATCGGGCTCTCCGGACGAACGCAGAGACCTAGCCTTGTCTGCGAGCTTCGTGAGCATTGGCAGCAACGCCTGTGCGCCGCCGCCGATTGCGGCCCTGATGTCGGCCCGTGTATGCACAAGACCATGCGCCTGCATTGCTGTTTCGAGCGAGCGCACCAATCCGGTCTCGCCGTTCATCGCCACCCGGTCCGGCCGCAGCACCGGAAGCACCAGAAAGTTTCCGTCGTCGCGTTGCAGACGGGGCAGGATTCCCGCGCGCAGGAACGAGGATTTGCCCGCACCCGATGCGCCCAGAATGACCAGGAGGCGGGGCGGGGCGGCGTCGAGCAACCCGCGCAACCGATCGAGCGCCTCGACGATCGGCGCATCGCGCCCGAAGAAAATGCCGGCGTCCTCGGCTTCGAGCGGGCTCAAGCCGCGGTAGGGTGGGCGGTTCGGGTCGCTTGCCGGCGGCCAGGCGAAGAAGCGGGCATCGAGGCCGGCGCGCTGTAATCCGGTCTCGAGCCGCGCCAGGCCTTCCGCCGAGAATGTGACGTGAGCTTCTTCGCCGGTAATCGGCATTGTGACGCGCAGCATCACATGGTCGCGACCGGAGCAAAGCCGCACGAGTTGCCAGGTGCTGGTGAGGTACACGGGTAGATCGGCGACGGCGAGGTCTTCAACAAGAAGGCCGAACACTCGCTTGTTCAGGCGTTGCGCTAGATTCAGCTCTTTGATGCACCAGTCCGAGGCCAGCCACGCGCGCGACACGAGAAACAGCACGGCCTCGCAGCGATACGCCGCCTCGCTGAGGGCGCGCTCCCAGCGCTGGCCGGCGGCAATACCCCGGTCAGGATCGACATCGAGAAAAACGTCGTCCCAGCCTTCGCCCTTGAGCCAATCGCGAAGCGCCACTGCATCGGTATTATTCGCGCTCGAATGGCTGAGAAAGATGCGTGACATTCGCCGGCCCAAGACAATTTATGCGCCCTCATGAAGCTTATCTTAGATTGTCTTTGAACACCGCTACGGTGTCATGGCAAAGGGGTATTGACGGGGACCATTCCGTCCGTCATGCCCGCGACAAGCCCGGGCTTGACGAATTCGCTCAGGGGTCATGATGCACAACAGTGATATGCCGCGGACCGGTTCGCTCGGCCGCAGTGCGGTGTGGTTGCTCGCGTTGCCAATTCTCGTCTTGACGTTTGCCGGTTCGGCCTTCGCACAAACATCCGCAGACCCGGCGGCGTCTACCGCCGCGGCACCGTCCGCTCCGGCGCTGAAGGATTGGCAGACCCGGATGGCGCGGGTTCCCCGGCCGAAGAACGGGTGCTTCACGTCGTCGTATCCGAGCAGCCAATGGCAAGAGGTGCCTTGCGTAACCGCGCCGGCACGTCCGTATCTGCATCGGCAGGCGGCCGGGCCGAAGTCCTCCATCGTGGGCGCCGCCGCCGGTGACGTCACGGCCCAGGTGCCGACTGGCACCATATCCAAGGCCAAAGGGTCTCTCGACAGTGTCACCGGCGTGGTGAACGAGAACGGAACCGGGGCCATCGTCGGACCGAACGCCTTCTCGCTCCAGCTCAATGCGAACGAATTCCCCACCGCGGCCTGCAATGGCGTTGTCGGCTGCTTGGGCTGGCAGCAGTTCATTTACTCCAATGTCCAGCACCACGCTGTATTTATGGAGTACGCGCTGCTCGGCTTCGGCGCGCCCTGCCCCGCGGGTTGGGACCTGGTCGGAGCTGCTGATTGCTATCGATCGAGCGCGATGATGCCTGTCCCCGCTCAGGCGATCGCAAACCTCGGCAACCTGAGCTTGGAGGGCGATGCCGATGCGGCCGGCATGGACACTTTAACCCTGTCGGTGGGTGTCGTTATGTACACGGTGCAGGCTCCGGACAATTTCCTCCATCTTGCACAAGGCTGGCAGGAAGCCGAGTTCAATGTCCTCGGCGACGGTGGTGGATCCCAGGCCAACTTCAACGACGGATCGACCATCGTGGTCAGGACGAGCGTGAACTACGACAATGGCAACCAGCAGCCCCCCGCCTGCGATACTAATCATGGTCTTGGTGGTAGAAGCTTCTCGGCGGAGACGAACAATCTCAACTTTGCCGCTGCCCCCAACCCCTTAGTGGAGGCGTGGCCGGCAATCGTGTTCACGGAGAGCGGCGCCGCCGCCACGCCATGCGCTTCCGCGACACCCGTCGCCGGCGGCCTCAATGAGGCAGTGTTTATCTGTAACGTCCAAGCCGGCACCGGCGAATCAAATAATTTCGGTAGTTGCGGCGCCACGCTTCCGGCGTCAGGAGGCACGTCTTGGAATTCCCTGGAGTTTGACGCGAGTGCCGCCGCGGTCGTCGGCGGTTATGGCATGGTGGTCACGAGCACCGTCATCTCGCTCGGAGAAGAAGGCATCGGTGAGGCTGCGGCCACCGCCAATTTGACGTATGACTTCATGCTGACGCCGAATCCGGGATCGGGATACACGGATGGCAGCGTTCCGGTTCTGATGAACGGAGGGTCCAACATCGCCTTCAACGGGATAACGGACAACTCCGTGTCGATGACGGTCACCGACCTTTCCAACAACAACCCCGTGTACAATCTGACCAACAACAATGGTGCGTTTGGGCAAACGCTGTCTATCGTTCCCAACGTGGCCTATCAGGTCGCCATGACGGCGAGCGTCGGCGTGCAAACGGCTCCGGTATAGCCACGGCTTCGATCGATCCGGTCTTCAAGATCGATCCGACCTTTGCCCATGCCAATGGTTATCAATTAGCCTTCAGTCCCGGCATCAGCAACACGCGCAACAATACCCACGACTTCAGCAGCGACGGCTTCAGCGACATTGCCTGGCGCAGCACCGGCGCCTCGCCCACAACCGTAGCGATGTGGCTGATGAACGGCAGCGCGATCCTCAATTCCGGGACGCTTGGCACCATCCCGAGCAGCTATTCGATCATCGGCCAGCGCGACTTCAACGGCGACGGTTATGCCGACCTGCTGTGGCGCGACACCGGCGGCAACCTCTACATGTGGTTCATGAACGGGCTGACGATGGCCTCATCGGCCAGTCTCGGCAACGTGCCGAATAGCTGGACCGTCATGGGGACCGCCGACATGAATGGCGACGGCATGGGCGACCTCCTCTGGCAGGACACCGCCGGCGACCTGGCAATCTGGTTCATGAACGGCAGCCAGGTTTCGTCGAGCGCGAGTCTCGGCACGGTGCCGACCGCGGCGTGGACTCTGGCCGGCGCCACCACCGGCACCATTTTGTGGCACGATGCCTCTTACAATTACGCGCTGTGGCAGGTGAACGGCTCGACCGTGCAGTCGTTCGGCCTCGGCTTGTTGCCGAGCAACTGGGTGGTGCAGGGTTTTGGCGATTTCAACGGCGACGGCGTCAGCGACATTCTCTGGCAGGACAGCAATTCCGGCGCGGTGGCGATCTGGTTCCTCACCGCGAGCGGCGGCGTGCTAACGACCGGGACCGTCGGCACGGTGCCGAGCAGTACGACTTGGCAGATCACCGCGACCGGCGATTACAACGGCGACGGCATCAGCGATATTCTATGGACCGACGCGAGCGGCGATCTCGCGATCTGGTTCATGAGCAGCGCAACGATTTCGTCGTCCGCCAGTCTCGGCAACATCGGTACGGGCTGGCAGGCGCAGGCGCAGAACGCCGAGTGACACCAGCGAGGCCAGATACCGGATCGACGTCCAACGCGAGGCGCAACGTTTCTCAAAAGCGCGGCGTTCCAGGATCGAGCCCGAGCAGCACGCGCCCGGAAAGCTCGAAATTGGCCGAGGACGTGCCGACATGCTGGGTCGTCGCGTGGACGTCCCGGAAGCAGCGCTCCAGCAAATTGTGCTCGTAGAGCGCCGAGCCGCCGGCGGCGTTGTAGAGGAGATCGACGGCCTGAGCGGACGCGCTTGCCGCCTGTGCCGCCGCAACCGCGCGATGGCGCGCTGCCGCAGCGAAGGCACCTCGCCCGCCGCCACCGTATCCCAGAGCTTGCCGGCTTCATCGAACATGAAGGCGCGCGCCGAGCTCAGCAGCGCCTCGGCGTGGCCGACATCCGCCTGCGCGCTCGCCTTTTCACGAAGCCGGCCGGGCGCGCCCACCGGCGTCTTGGCCTCCGCCAGCTCGATGAACGCCTCGATCGCCGCCCGCGCAATGCCGAGCGGCACGCTGGCGAGGCACATGGCAAAGACGGTGATGAATGGCGTCGCGTACAGCGTGCCAGGCTGCGTCGGCCTTGCCGAGAAGCCGGCAATGACGTGGTCCTGCGGCACGAAGAGATCGCTGACGCTGAAGTCGTGGCTGCCGGTGCCGCGCAGGCCGCCGACCCGCCAGGTATCGATGATCTCGACGGCGCGCGTCGGAAACACCATGAGCCGCATATCGGGGGCGCCGTCGGCGCCGCGGCGGGGCGCATCGCCGTCGTGGACGATGCAATTGCCGACCGTCCAGGTGCTGTGCCGGATGAAGCTGCCGTAGCCCCAGCGCCCGGTCACGCGGAAGCCGCCGGGCGCCGCCACGGCCCTGCCGGTGGGATTGATCGTGCCGGCGACGATGGTGCTGCCATCGCCGAAAATCTTGCGCGCCACGGCGTCGTCGAGAAAGCCGGAGAAGCGCGAATAACCGGCCGAGACCATAGCGCACCAGCCCACGGCGCCGTCGGCGCGGGACAATTCCCCGATGACGCGGAAGAAATCGAGGATATTGAGTTCCGGGCCGCCGAGCCCGCGGGCGAGCCAGAGGGAGAAGAGACCGGCCTCGGCCATCTGCGCGACGAGCGGCGCGGGCAGATTGCGGTCGCGCTCGATGTCTGCGCGCTGGTGCCTGATCGCCGGCGCGAGGCCGCGAGCGGCCTGAATGAACGCTTCGCCGTCCATGTGACGGGCAGCAGTGACGGTCATCCGCTGGTTCTTTGGAGAGCGGGACGCTCTCGAGCGACGTCTGCAACGACTGCGAACAATAACAGACCGCCAAGTCGTCCAGAAGCCGTTCGTCCAGAAGCCGTTCGTCCAGAAGCCGTTCGTCCAGAAGCCGTTCG